>Ga0187893_10000816_pt1 | contig 78943 bp, 81 predicted proteins | sample MA1701074metaG_FD_139574 | JGI IMG/M metagenome (GOLD analysis project Ga0187893, IMG submission 139574) | White microbial mat communities from a basaltic lava cave in the Kipuka Kanohina Cave System on the Island of Hawaii, USA - MA170107-4 metaG ...
CTTTCACGTTGAAATCGAAATCCTTTTCCGGCGCCACATCGACCTTGACCTTGGGGCCCTTCTCGCGCGGCCGGCGCACGAACGCGGCAGCCAGCCCGCAAGCCTGCGCCGCGCGCAGGTCGTCCTTGTGCGCCGCGACCATCATCACCTCGGTGGGCTCGAAGCCCAGTATCGCAGCGGCGCCGAGGTAGGCCTCAGGATCGGGTTTGTAATGGCGAAACAGTTCCGCCGAAAGCACCGCGTCCCAGGGCAGGCCGCCGTGCTTCGCCATGTTTACCAGCAACGCCACGTTGCCGTTCGAGAGGGTGGCAATGACGTGGCTGCGCTTTAGGAGCGCGAGGCCGCGGCGCGCGTCGGGCCAGGGGTCGAGCCGGTGCCAGACGCGGTTCAGGTGGTCGATTTCATCTTCGGTGAGGGCGTCGATACCGAATTTCACGAGCAGGCCGTCGAGGATCATGCGGTGCAGCTGGTCGATGTTCATCCACGGCAGTTCGCCCGAGCGCACGCGCGCCATGGCGGGCTGGTAACCGGCGCGCCAGGCGTCGGCGAACGCGTCCCAGTCCACGCCAAGCCTTTTGCTGCGCCCGAGCGCGCGGCATTCACGGATGATCGAGCCGCGCCAGTCCACGACCGTGCCGAATACGTCGAAAATCAGGGCTTTGATCGCGCGCGGGCGGGCGGGCATGGGCCGATTCTAACGCCCGCCGCGTCGTCGCAATGGAAGCGCTCCGGACGCAGGGGCAAGAACGCGCTCTTTCAGGACTTTTTTCTCCTTTCGTGCCGCCACAGCACGTCGCCGCGCTTGCCGGCGCGGTTCAGCGCGCGCCCGAGCACGAACAGGAGATCGGAGAGCCGGTTCAGGTACTGGCGCGAGTGCGCCGCGACCGTTTCGGCCCGTCCCAGCGCCACCAGGCTGCGCTCGGCGCGCCGGCAAGCCGTGCGCGCGAGGTGGGCGAGTGCGGCGGCACGGGTGCCACCGGGCAGGATGAATTCCTTCAAGGGCGTCAGGCGCCTGTTATGCGTCTCGAGCAGCCGGTCCAGGTGCACGACGTGCGCCTCGGTGACCATGCTGTGGCCCGGGATGCAGACTTCGCCGCCCAGGTCGAACAGGCCGTGCTGGATCTGCAGCAGCGCCGCGCGCAGTTCGGCCGGCATTTTCTCGGCGAGCAGCACGCCAATGCTGGAATTGAGCTCGTCGATGTCGCCCAGCGCCTGGATGCGGGCCGAATCCTTGGCGACGCGCCTGCCGTCGCCCAGGCCGGTTTCGCCCTTGTCGCCGGTGCGCGTGGCGATTTTCGAGAGCCGGTTGCCCATGGTCGGGAAATTATAGGCCGGGCGCCGCGGCGCAAATCACGCTTCGAGCAGCAGCGCGAGCGCGATGATGGCCGGGATCGCCTGCACGAAGAGAATCGCGCGGCTCACCGTGGTGCCGCCGAACAGGCCCGCGGCGATGACGCAGCCGAGGAAGAACATTTTTATCTGGAGTCCCGCTTCGCCCAGCGACAGTCCCCAGACCAGCCCGGCCACCAGGAAGCCGTTGTAGAGACCCTGGTTGGCCGCCAGTGCCTTCGAGGCCGTGGCGAACTCCGGCGTGAGCTTGAACACGCGCCGGCCATAGGGCTTGTCCCAGAGGAACATTTCGAGCACCAGGAAGTACGCGTGCAGCAGGGCTACCAGCGCGATGGCGATGTTTGCCGCTGTCGTCATGACCCGCTCCTCAGGATTTCAGGATCGCCCGCCAGGCCCTGCGCTTGCGCTCATACGTAACGGACGCGTTGGCGGGACTCGTGGAAGGTAGCCGACTATACCGCAGCGCGCGCCTGCCAAGAGCGGGCATCACGCTGCGCTTGAACGAGCTGGCCGCCTTCGCGCCGTTGAAACAGATGCGGCGGATCTGCCGGTGCTTGCGCAGGAACGCGGGAAAGTCGTTCGCAATCTCGCTCTCGCGCTCGATGCCGCTGTCCAGGCTGCCGCGCCGCGAGCAGGACTGCAGCACGTCCCAGAGCGCGATGCGCGCCGCCTTGAGGGCCTGGACTCTCCGCGCGTACGAGGAGCCTGGATCGACGCCAAGCAGCTCGCAGACGATGCGCCAGAAGGCATTCTGCCGGTGGGCGTAGTAGCGCCCGGCCTCGAGCGAGGCGCGTCCCGGCATGCTGCCCAGGATCAGCACCCGCGCGTGCCGGTCCGCGATCGGGGCGAAGCTGCGGATGCGTGCCTTGGCCAGGGCAGCTAGCCTATCGAGTTCACTTGGGCGCAGAATTATAGGCTGGCAGCATTCTCTCAAGGAGGAACCATGGCAAGCATCCGCAAGGCCGACTACTACACAATGAAAGTCTCGCAGCGCCCCGGCGCCGGCGCCCAGTTGCTGGCGGCGATGAAGGCCGCGGGAGTCAATTTGCTCGCCTTCACGGGCTTTCCCACCGGCGGCGGCGCGCAGGTCGACTTCATCCCGGAGAACAGCAGCAAGTTCCGCCAGGCGGCGAAGAAAGCCGGCCTGCGCGTTTCCAAGCGCAAGACCGTGTTCCTTGCGCGGGGTGAAGACCGCGTCGGCGCGCTGACAGGGATCCTCGGCAGGCTCGCCAGGGCAAAGATCAACATCGTGTCGCTGAGCGCAGTGACCGCGGGCAAGCGCCGCTACGGCATGGTGTTCTGGGTGAAGAAAAAGGACACCGGCCGCGCCTCGCGCGTCCTCGGCGCGAGCTAGCGGTTCAGGCGAGGCGCACCGGGTCGCCGACGCGCGCCTCGCCCGGCGCGAGCGCTTCGGCGTAGACGCCGAAGCGGGCGTCGAGTTGCTGCGCGATTTCGCGCAGCATGCGCGCGTCCTCGGGGAGCTCGCTCTGGCCGAGCGTCACCATGCGGCAACGCTCCGTCGGTTCCGTGATGCGCAGCCTGAGCACTTCCCCGACCTGGAGTGTTCTGCCGATCCATTGCTGCTCGAGCGGCCCCGGGCCCTCGGCTTCGAGCAGCAGGTTCGGCCGGAAACGGCGCTCGTCAGCCCGGCCATCGGGCAGGGTGCGCCTGAGCCAGGCGAGGGAGGCCGTGGTCAGGATGTGGATCGGGCTCGAATCAAAATGCGGCACGCCGCCTTCCCTTACCAGCCTGACCGGCAGCCCCAGCGCCGCCGTTAGTGCGGCGTGGATAGCCGGGTCGCTTGACAACAGCGTACGCCCGTCGGGGAAACGCACCGCCGGAATGCCGTCGACACTTGTCGCGCTCAGCCCGAACAGGCCGTCGATGCGGCGAAAGCGCCGTGTATTCTTGCCGCTACCCAATTTGCCGTCGGCATCGTGTACCGCAAAGAGCCGGTCGCCCTCGACGCCACGCGCGTCCACGCGCAGCGACGCGCAGGCTTCACCGAGCATGGATTTGACCGGATAGCGCCAGAGCTGTTTGACGTTCATCGTGCCAGCCCGCATCGGGCGGGCGCCTCACGCAGCGGGCCGTGGCTCATAGAGAAACTTCTGAAACCCGGCGAATACCTGGCCGATCTTCTCCGGTGCGCCCAGGTCGGCCACGGCATCGGCGAGGGAATTGTGGTACCGGAGCCGCAGCAGCGGTGTGAGTTTGTCCTGGTCCAGCTCCTCCACGCCTACGCTTACATAGTGCTGGAGGACGAAGTCGAGGAACAGGCGCTGCCTGCCGTTGAACGACGCGTCGATATGAGCCTTCGCTCCCGCGGCCCGCACCTCGCGCGTGACGGGCGGCCTGGCATAGGCCACATGCGCGAGCACGTCGAAGAGATCGCTCTTTTCGGCGTCGATGATCCTCTGCATTTCGGCCAACTGCTCCCGGCCGAAGCCGCGCTCGGTCAACCCCTGGAGGAGCTTCTTGCGCGTGTCGGGGGCGCTCCAGATTGAGCGCAGGTCGGTCTCGTCCTTGAAGAACTCCGGCAGCTTGCCGAACAGCAGCTCCATGAACTGCTGCGCGCTCATCGGCGTGCCGTCCGGGTGCCAGAAGGTGGTCATCATCATGTGCTGGATGGTGCGTTCCTTGCCATCGGCGAGCCTGATCTTCGCTCGCTTCCTGTACTCCGCTGGCGGTTGCTTGATTCCACCGGGCTCCTTAGGTTCAGTCTTCGGAGGTCTGGGCTCCTTCGGCTCCGGCTCGAGAGGCTCGCCGTCCCACTCGGGGTCGCCGAAGTGGTGGTGCGCCTTCACGAAGTCGTAGATCGTGAAGTAGTCCTTGCCGTCGAAGAGCCGCGTGCCGCGCCCGATGATCTGCTTGAATTCGATCATCGAGTTGATCGGCCGCATCAGCACGATGTTGCGGATATTGCGCGCATCCACGCCGGTGGCGAGCTTCTGCGAGGTCGTCAGGATGGTCGGGATCGTCTTCTCGTTGTCCTGGAAGTCGCGCAGGTGTTGCTCGCCCAGTTCGCCGTCCTCCGCGGTCACCCGCTGGCAATAGTTCGGGTCCTTGCTCGACTTCATCTGGTTGACGAGGTCGCGCACCGCCAGCGCGTGGGCCTGCGTCGCGCAGAACACCAGCGTCTTCTCGCGCTGGTCGATCTGCGACAAAAAGATTTCCACCCGCTTCTTCTCGCGGGCCTTGATCTCGATGATCTTGTTGAAGTCCTTTTCCTCGTACCGCTTGCCAGCCTCGACTTCGCCCTCCACCACGGTGTCGTCGGCCGTGTAGACGTAGCCGTCGAGCGTGGTCTGGATCTGCTTGACCTTGAACGGCGTCAGGAAGCCGTCGTTGATGCCGTCCTTGAGCGAGTAGATGTACACCGGCTCGCCGAAGTAGGCGTAGGTGTCGGCGTTGTCCTTGCGCTTGGGGGTCGCGGTGAGGCCGAGCTGCACCGCCGGCGCGAAGTACTCCATGATGCCGCGCCAGTTACTCTCATCGTCCGCGCCGCCACGGTGGCACTCGTCGATGACGATGAGATCGAAGAAGTCCGGCGGGTACTCACCAAAGTAAGGCGAGGGCTTGCCGTCCACCAGCGGCCCGCTCATGAAAGTCTGGAAGATGGTGAAGAACAGGTTCCCGTTCTTCGGCACCTTGCCTTTTTTCCTGATGTCCTCGGGTTTGATCCGTACCATCGCGTCTTCGGGGAAGGCCGAGAAGGCGTTGTAGGCCTGGTTCGCCAGGATGTTGCGGTCGGCCAGGAACAGGATGCGCGGGCGGCGCTGCTTTTCCCGATCCAGTTCGCGGCTCAGGTTCCAGCGGCTATGAAAGAGCTTCCACGCGATCTGGAACGCAATGAAGGTCTTCCCTGTGCCCGTAGCGAGCGTCAGCAGGATGCGATCCTTCTTTGCGGCAACCGCCTGGAGCACGCGCTCGATGGCGATGTCCTGGTAATAGCGGCCGGGGTGCGATCCGCCCTTGTCTTCGTAGGGCACCGAGGCGAAGCGGTCGCGCCAGGCATCCTGCTTCGCGAAAGTGCGCGCCCAGAGTTCGTCGGGCGTTGGGTAGCCCGCGATCTCCGCCTCCGCGCCCGTCTGCATGTCGATGGCGTAGATGCCCTGACCATTGGTCGAGTACGTAAAGCGCACTTGCAGCTTGCCGGCGTAGTGCTTCGCCTGCGCCACGCCTTCGGTCAACGCTGCCTTCCATGGCTTCGCCTCGACAACCGCGAGCTTGGTGTTGCGGTACTCCAGCACGTAGTCCGCCGTCAGTCCCTTGCCGCGCCGACCCAGCCCCTCGATGCGGCCGGGCGTGATCGGCACCTCGCGCCGCACGCGGCTGCCTTCGACCACGCCCCAGCCCGCCGCCTTCAGCGCGGGATCGATGTGCTCGGCGCGGGTCTCTGCTTCGTTCACTTCTTCCTTGAATTAACCAATTTCGCCACGTCTTCAATCAGGCCGGCCGTCAGCTTGATCAGCTCATCCACGGTCGACTCCTCGACATTGAGCTTCCCCCGGTATTCCAGAAGGTTCCGGGCGTTGTGGGCCGTGTCCAGTACGCGCCACCTTTCAGCCGGCCAGCCGAGCGTGTGCAAAAGACATTGGAAAACCAGAAACCTGTTCTCACTGCGATAGCCATGCCAGCGCAGCGCGGCCAAGGCGGCCGAATGAGCGGCGTTGTACGCGCTCGTGAATCGCCCCTCACGGGATGCGCCGGACAGCCGCGCATCGTCGAGCCGTGTGCGCGCAACCGCGAGCATGTCGCCGACCTCCTGCTCGTTGCGAGGCTCGGCCTTGAGCTGGCCGGTCTTAACGAGATTTTCCAGAGACTGATTGGCCAGCGGGATCTCCAATCATCGGGAGGATAGGCTGCGACAATATACGATTGACGAACGAATCCTTTTCCGCGCGCTGGCTCCTGAATTCCGCCGGCGTGAGAATCGTCGGACTGATCTTCCTTCCCAATTGCGCTTCATGCGGAATGAGCAGCTTGAGGACCTTGTTCAGCGTCAGGTTCTCGCCCACCAGCATGACGTCGATGTCGCTTTTCGCCGTATCGGTCCCCTTGGCTACCGAACCATAGATCCACGCCGACTGAAGATCCTTCCCAAGGGGTTGCAACGCTTTGCGCAGCACAGGTTGGGCGCCGAGCAGCTTTCGCGTCAGCCCGGCCAGCTCCACATACACCGGGCTTTCCGTGTTCGCCTGGAAACGCCGCAAATTCCCGACCTTCTCCGAGCGCACCAGCCCCGCCGCGGCCAGCTTCCCAAGCTCTCTCTGGAGCGACGCGCTCCCGAGCCCCGTCAGCCGCCGTAATTCATTCAAGTGGTAACTGCGCTCGGGCTGGCCGAACAGCCACCGGAAAACGCGGGACTGGCTATCGGAGAACAGCGCCGATGAGATTGACATGGCCAGATATTAGCATGATCGTGCCAATATTTGGCATGATTTGTCACTCTCCGCCGCGAACTGTTGGCCTAGTCACGGCTTGGGACACATGTCCCGAGTTGCCTGGCACGTCATCCACACCGATGACCGTCCTCCGTGACGCCCCGTCAAGCTCTGACGAAGTGCCGCCAGCCATTACTCAGAGCGCTCCGCTGAAGGCTTGGTGCAGCAGAGATTTCTTCAAGGTGTCCAGCGCCGCCTGCTTTTGCACGTAGAGGCTTTCCAGGCGTTCCGTTTCGGTGGCAAGCACGTCTAACTTATCCGCGAGCTCTTCCTGTAGACGAAATGCTGGCAAGGAAATTGGCAATTCCGAAAGCTTTGCCTGATTGATATTGCTGATGTTCGCGCCGCCGCCATCGCGAGTGAGCCGTGCTCGCGTTTTGCTCGATTTCAAATAGCGGAGCAGGAATCGTGGACTGACTGCGGTTGCGTCGAAGCGGATCCGAATGACGAATCCAGAGTACGAAGTTTTTCCATCCATTTCGGGAACAAGCATGCAGCGACCTACCAAGTCTTTGCTGCCGTTCGATCGTACCGTCAGAATGTCGTTACGACGGATTAAGTATTCGTCGGAGAGTTGGCCATCGATCGTGACTGATTGAAGCGCCTCAGTTGGTACAACGGCGTTGTCTTGAAAATCTCCGACGCCGACAATTCGAAGTTGTTGTCCCTTACTCTCCCGGGTGAAGTTTAGCCCATTCTTGAACTCAGCAAGATCGCCCAGCTTCGATTCGGCCCAGCCCCTACCGTGCTTTGTGAAGACGGATTGGAGGTGACTTTCAAAGAGCGCGCGGGCGTATTGCAGGTTCTTTTCGGCGTTGGCTTTTGCGGTGTGGAGGCCGGCAAACGCTTCGTCCAGCACGCGGACGATCCGCTGCTGTTCGGCCAGCGGAGGGACAGGGATCTCGCAGGCCTCGACATACTCCCTCGGAACCCGCTGCTGGCCAACTGCGCCGCCCATCCGCTGTTCGCCCTGGGTCCGGAACTCTTCGCGAGACAAGAAATAGAAAAGCCACTCATTGCTCACGATTTGCTTAGGGCGCAGGACGATGAATTCACTCGAACCGAACCCAATCCCACTATTTAGGCCGGTAGCGATTCCAAGCTTTCCGTTCTCGAAGCACGGCGTGATCTTCGCAAGGAGCACGTCGCCCTCCGCAAAGTAGGTGTAACTACCGACGACGTCCGAGAGTTTCTTCGTCTGTTTCGGCTGCGGATACTTGACGGCAACGCCAAGATCTTCCATCGGTAGGAATGAAACCAACGCGCTTGCAGCTACCCGTTCACGCGCCTCCGCTTTGGGAGGTTTGATGGTCGCAATCTCGTCGATGCGCCTTGCTTCCCACCCTTTCCTCATGCGAGCAGCGCCTTGATTCTCTCCATTACTTCTGCACTCTCAGAGTCGAGCGCGGCAATCTCGTCCATGACCTCCTGCGGACTTCGGTGCACCGCTTCCCCACGACCGTTCGGGTTCTTCACGCTCAAGTCGAAGCTGCTCCGGTCAATCTTTCTCGCATCCACGCTCCAGCTCTTCGGCGACTCAGCAAAGGTCTTCTGCAATTTCACGAACTCGGCGAGATCTTCGTCGTTCAGCGGGTTGGTCTTGCCAAGATTTCGCCCTGGATCGAGCTGGTAGAACCACACCTTCCGCGTCGGCGAGCCTTTCTCGAAGAAAAGCACTACGGTCTTCACGCCCGCACCCTGAAATGTTCCCCCGGGGCAGTCGAGGACGGTGTGGAGGTTGCAGCTTTCCAGCAGCAGCTTCCGCAGCGATACGGAAGCGTTGTCGGTGTTGGACAGGAAGGTGTTCTTGATCACCACGCCGCCGCGGCCGCCGGCCTTGAGGATCTTGATGAAGTGTTGCAGAAAGAGGAACGCCGTCTCGCCGGTGCGGATGGGGAAGTTCTCCTGTACCTCGGGGCGTTCCTTGCCGCCGAAGGGCGGGTTGGCCAGCAAGACGTCGTAGCGGTCCTTGTCCTGGATGTCGGCGAGGTTCTCGGTGAGGGTGTTGGTGTGGAGGATGTTCGGCGCTTCGATCCCGTGCAGGATCATGTTCATGATGCCGATCACATAGGCGAGGGGCTTCTTCTCCTTGCCGTAGAAGGTTCGCTCCTGCAGCGCCTTATCCTGCGCGGTGGTGCGTTTCGGGTTGGCTTGCTTGAGGTAGTCGAAGGACTCGCAGAGGAAGCCCGCCGAGCCGACCGCGCCGTCGTAGATGCGTTCGCCAAGGCGCGGGGCGGTGACGCGCACGATGGCGCGGATCAGCGGGCGCGGGGTGTAGTACTCGCCGCCGTTGCGCCCGGCGTTGCCCATGTTGCGGATCTTGGCTTCGTAGAGATGCGAAAGCTCGTGTTTCTCGGCCTGCGAGCGGAAGCGCAGCTCGTCGATGTGGTCGATGATTTCGCGCAGGTTGTAGCCGCTGGTGATCTTGTTCTTGATCTCGCCGAAGATTTCGCCGACCTTGTACTCGATGGTGTTCGGGCCGCTGGCCTTCTGCTTGAAGCCGTGCAGGTGGGGAAAGAGCTTGGCATTGACGAAGTCGCGCAGGTCGTCCCCGGAAAGGGCGACGTTGTGGTCGAGCTTGCCGGACCTATCTTTCGGCGCGGCCCAGCTTTCCCAGCGATAGGGCTTATCGAGGATGAAGCTGTATTTCTTGCCCTCTAGCTTGGCCTCGGTGGCGCGGTCCTGTTCGAGGCCGTCCAGGTATTTCAGGAACAGCAGCCAGGAAGTCTGCTCGGTGTAGTCGAGCTCCGTGGCGCAGCCGGCCTCCTTGCGGAGGATGTCGTCGATGTTGCGGAAGGCTTGTTCAAACATTGAAGAGGCGGCTCTTCCTTCTGGTTACAGACGTACCGTATCAGCGCGCGGCGGGCTAGCGCTGCTTCTTCAGCACTGCGCTTTCGATGCTGCCCTTGGCGAGGGTGGTGGTGATGCGCTCGCCATCGCTCACTTTCGACGCGTCGCGCAGCAATGCGCCGGCAGAATCGCGGGTGATGGAAAAACCGCGGCCGAGGACGGCGGTCGGGTCGAGGCTGACGAGGCTCTTGTGCACGACGTTGACCTGCGCCTTGTAACCGTCCAGCAGGCGCGCCGTGGCCGACGAGAGGCGCTTGGCGAGATGGACCAGGTTCTGCCGCAAGCCGAGCAGGCGCTCGGCGGGATGCACGAGGCGGCGCGCGAGCGCGTCCACAGTCTGCATCGCCGTCTCTACGGCTCGCACGGTCTGTCGCGACAGGCGCAGCGCCGTTTCGGCGATGCGCTCGCGCAGCGCTTCCAGCGAAGGGCTGACCATTTCGGCTGCCGCAGTCGGCGTGGGCGCGCGCGCGTCGGCGGCGAAATCCGCGATGGTGAAGTCGGTTTCATGTCCAACGCCGGCGACAATCGGAACGGCCGAGGCGCGGATCGCCCGGGCGAGAACTTCCTCGTTGAACTGCCACAGGTCTTCGATCGAGCCCCCGCCGCGCACCAGCAGCAGCACATCGCACTCGGCGCGCGCGTTGGCGGTGGCGATTGCCTGCGCGAGCCTGGCGGCACCGCCTTCGCCCTGCACCGGCGCTGGATAGATGACCACCGGGATGCACGGGTTGCGGCGCCGCAGCGTGGTGATGACGTCGCGCAATGCCGCCGCGGCGAGCGAAGTGATCACGCCGATCTGCTCCGGATGCTCAGGTATCGGGCGCTTCGCGTCCGGATCGAAGAGGCCCTCGCGCTCGAGTTTCTCCTTGAGCTTCAGGAATCGCTCGTAGAGCGCGCCCAGGCCCGCACGTCGCATCGCCTCGACGTTCAGCTGGAAGCGGCCGCGCGGCTCGTACAGGGTCACCAGGGCCCGCGCCTCGACCCGCAGGCCGTCGGCCGGTTCCCAGTCCAGCGCTGCGGCCCGGCTCTTGAACATGACGCAGTCCACCTGCGCGGTTTCATCCTTGAGCGTGAAATAAAGGTGGCCCGAGGCCGCCGGCCGCAGGTTGGAGATCTCTCCACCGATCCATTGCAGGGGAAAACGCCGCTCGAGCAGGTCGCGGGCGCTGCGCAGCAGCTGGGAAACGCTCAGAACCGCAGGCCCTGCAGGAGGAAAGTCAAGCTCCATGACGGCGCCGAGACTACACTAATCCACACGCGCGCCAGCCAAGCTTGCGGCTGCGCAAGGATTCCTTGCGGAGGCCGATTCTTATACGTAACACGCTGTTTCAAATGTATAAATGACTGATGAAAAATTAATCGCAACCGTGTTACGGCGCATCTCTAGGAGGACGTGTTCGGCTGTTCAGGGATAATCCACAAACTTATCCACATCTTTTGTGGATATCGGGCGCTAGGCAAGCGGCCATGCCGCGCAGCAGCGGCTTCTGAAGTTGCCGCTCACATGCGGTTTGGCTAAAGTGCGCGCACGAAAATGCAATTACTTTTCAAAGGATAGCGCCTTGTTTGCCATCATCCAGGCTGCGGGCTGGCCCATCTGGCCGCTGCTGTTGACTTCCGTCATCGCCGTGGCCCTGATCATCGAACGCTCGATCTCCCTGCGCGAGGCGAAGATCGTTCCGCCGACGCTGCTGGACCAGGTGATCACGGTCTATGCGCGCCAGGGGATCACCACCGACATCCTCGACAAGCTCTCGAAGGATTCGCCGCTGGGCGAAGTGCTGGCGGCGGGCTTGCGCAACGAAAAGAGCCCGCGCCACGTAATGAAGGAGGCGATCGAGGAGGCGGGGCGCGCCACGGCGCACAACCTGGAGCGCTTCCTCACCACGCTGGGCACCATCGCCACGGCCGCGCCGTTGCTGGGCCTTTTCGGCACCGTGGTCGGCATGATCGAGATCTTCGGCTCGCAGGCGCCGGGCGGCACCAATCCGCAGCAGCTCGCCCACGGCATCTCGATCGCGCTCTACAACACCGCAGCAGGCATCGCGATTTCGATCCCCTCGCTGATTTTCTACCGCCACTTCAAGAACAAGGTCGACGGCATCGTCGTCATGATGGAGCAGGCGGCCTCGAAGCTGATCGACATCGTGCACGGCGAGCGCGAGGGCTACCTGGTCAAGGCCGGGTAGCGCTGCGATGAACTTCCAGCGCGGCCGCTACAAGGAGGAGCCCGAGATCAACCTCGTGCCCCTGATCGACGTCATGATGGTGATCCTGATCTTCCTCATGATCAGCACCACCTACTCGAAGTACACCGAGCTGCAGATCAACCTGCCCACGGCGGATGCCGAAAAGCAGATGGAACGGCCGGGCGAAGTGAGCGTGCTGGTGAATGCCAGGGGCCAGTACGTCATCAACAAGAGCCCGGTCCAGTTTGCCAGCGTCGAACAGCTTGCCGGCGAGCTGCGCCGCGCGGGCGCCGGCCTGCGCGAGCCGATCGTCATCATCAGCGCCGATGCCGCGGCAACGCACCAGTCGGTGATCCGGGTCATGGAAGCCTCGCGCGTCGCCGGCCTGTCGCAGATCACCTTCACCACGCAGTCCGCGAAGTAGTGAGGCACTGGAGCGGCCGCGGCGCCTTCGCCTGGCTGCTGTGGCCGGCGAGCCTGGTGTTCGGCGCCGTGGTTTTTTTCCGGCGCCTGTTTTACAGAATCCATCTGTTCAGAAGCCATAAAGCCGGTATCCCCGTAATAGTGGTCGGGAACCTCGTGGCCGGGGGCAGCGGCAAAACACCATTGGTGCTGCGCATCGCCGAGCTCCTGCGGGAGCACAAGTGGAAGCCGGGAATCGTCTCGCGCGGCTATGGCGGATCGGCAGCAGGCGAGGGCGGCGCGCCGAGGGAAGCGAGTATCGCTTCGGATCCGGCCGAAGTCGGCGACGAACCGATGCTGCTCGCGCGCCGCAGCGGCTGCCCGGTGTGGGTGGCGCCGGAGCGCGTCGCGGCTTGCCGCGCGCTGCGCGAACAGCACCCGGAGTGCAACGTGATCGTCACCGACGATGGCCTGCAGCATTATGCGCTCGCGCGCGACATCGAGATCTGCGTCGTGGACGGGCGCGGCTTCGGCAATGGCTTCCTGTTGCCGGCAGGCCCGCTGCGCGAGCCGCCATCGCGCCTCTCGTCCGTCGATGCGGTGGTCGCGCACGAGAACGCGGACGTCAAGGGCTACAAAATGCAACTGCAGGGCGAGAACCTGGTCCGCGTCACCAACGCGCACGACGTGCGCACGGTGCAATTCTTTGCCGGGGAGAAGGTGCATGCAGTGGCGGGCATCGGCGATCCGAAACGCTTTTTCCTCCAGCTCGCGCGTTTCGGGCTGAAAGTCGTGCCGCACCCGTTTCCGGATCACCATCCGTTCCGCGCCGAGGACCTGGCCTTCGGTGACGATGCGCCCGTCGTGATGACGGAGAAGGACGCGGTAAAATGCAAGCGCTTTGCCAAGGCGAACCACTGGGTGTACCCGGTGAGCGCGTCGCTCGATCCCGCGTTCGAACGCTGGCTGCTGGAGAAGCTGAGTGGATCCAAAGCTGCTTGAGATCCTGGTCTGCCCCATCTGCAAGGGCCCTCTGACGCATCGCAAGGGCCCCGATGAGCTCATCTGCAAGGCCGACCGCCTCGGTTTCCCGGTCAAGGACGGCATTCCGGTGATGCTTGAAGAGGACGCGCGCAAGCTGCCGCCGGAAGAGGAAATTCCCTGAGTTTTCACGTCATCATCCCGGCGCGCTACGCCTCGACGAGATTTCCCGGCAAGCCGCTCGCGGATCTGGCCGGCAGGCCGATGGTGGTCCACGTCTGCGAGCGCGCGCAGGCGAGCGGCGCGCGCAGCGTGGCGGTCGCAACCGATGACCAGCGCATCCTGAAGGCGGTGGAGCGGGCGGGGCATCGCGCCCTCATGACGCGCGGCGATCACGACTCTGGCACCGACCGGATCGCGGAGGCGGCGGCGCTGCTGGGTCTCAGGGCACAGGAAATCGTGGTCAACGTTCAGGGCGACGAGCCCTTGATCGACGCCGGCCTGATCAGAACTGTCGCCGCGACGCTCGAACGCAGCGCGCAGGCGAGCATGTCCACCGCATGCCACCCGATCCATGACGCAGCCTCGCTTGCGAATCCGAACGTGGTGAAGGTCGTGCTGGACGCGGCGGGTTACGCGCTCTATTTTTCCAGGTCGAGAATTCCCTTTCCGCGCGCAGGCGGCGGTCCCTGCTACCGGCACGCGGGAATATATGGATACCGGGTCGAATTCCTGAAGCTATTTTCGTCCTTGAAGCCAAGCCTGCTTGAGCAAACCGAAGCGCTCGAACAGTTGCGGGCTTTGTGGCACGGCCACCGCATCGCGGTCGCGGTCAGCACGGCGGAAATTCCGCCCGGCGTCGACACACCTCAGGACCTCGAAGCCGTGCGTAAAATGCTCGGCTAAGGGGAGAATACAGGATGCGTTTGATTCTGCTCGGCCCGCCCGGCGCCGGCAAGGGTACGCAAGCGGCGTACCTCACAAAGCACTTCGGCATTCCGCAGATTTCCACCGGCGACATGCTGCGCGCCGCCGTCAAGGCGGGAACGCCGCTCGGCCTCGCCGCCAAGAAGGTGATCGACAGCGGCGCGCTGGTGTCCGACGACATCATCATCCGCCTGGTGAAGGAAAGGCTGAAGCAGCCCGACTGCGCCAGGGGCTATCTCTTCGACGGTTTTCCGCGCACCATCCCGCAGGCGGAGGCCATGCGCGAGGCCGGCGTCACGATCGACTTCGTGCTCGAAATCGACGTGCCGGCGGAGGAAATCATCGTGCGCATGAGCGGCCGGCGCGCGCACCTTGCTTCGGGCAGGACGTATCACGTCAAGTTCAACCCGCCCAAGGTCGAGGGCAGAGATGACGTCACCGGCGAACCGCTGGTGCAGCGAGACGACGATCGCGAGGCGACGGTGAAGCACCGGCTGGAGGTATACCTCGCGCAGACGCGGCCGCTGGTGGATTTCTACGGCCGCTGGGCCGCCTCGGGCGCGGCGGTTGCGCCCAAGTGCCGGAAGATTTCGGGCCTGGGCGGCGTGGAGGAGATTCGAACTCGCGCGATTGACGCATTGAACTGATAAAATCTGCCCTCTTTTCAGGGGGTATCAGCATGTCCGGAGGCGTCATTTTCGCGCTCGCGTGCGCCGCGATCGCAATCCTGTACGGCGTTGTTTCGATCCAGTGGATCCTCGCGCAGCCCGAGGGCAGCGCGCGCATGCGCGAGATCGCCGGGGCGGTGCGCGAAGGCGCGAGCGCCTATCTGAACCGCCAGTACGCGACGATCGGCGTCGTGGGCCTGGTGCTCACGGTGCTGATCGTCGTCTTTCTCGACGGCTATACCGCCACGGGTTTCGTCATCGGCGCGCTGCTTTCCGGGGCGACCGGCTACATCGGCATGAACGTATCGGTGCGCGCCAACGTGCGCACCGCGGAAGCCGCGCGCACCGGCCTCAACGAGGCGCTCAACGTCGCGTTCCGCGGCGGCGCGATTACCGGCATGCTCGTGGTCGGCCTCGCGCTGCTCGGCGTTGCCGGCTACTTCGCGTTCCTCTACGCCAATGCGCACGACAAGAGCAACCTCGCCCACATCATCCACCCGCTGATTGGTCTGGGCTTCGGCGGCTCCCTGATCTCGATTTTCGCGCGGCTGGGCGGCGGCATCTTCACCAAAGGGGCGGACGTCGGCGCCGACCTCGTCGGCAAGGTGGAGGCCGGGATTCCCGAAGACGATCCGCGCAACCCGGCGGTGATCGCCGACAACGTCGGCGACAACGTCGGCGACTGCGCCGGCATGGCAGCCGACCTGTTCGAGACCTACGCGGTTACCATCATCGCTACCATGCTGCTTGCCGCGCTGATGGTGAAGACGGTAAGCGCGAACGCGGCCATCTATCCGCTCGTGATCGGCGGTTTCGCCATCATCGCGTCCATCGTCGGCACCTGGTTCGTGCGCGCCAAGCCGGGCGACAAGAACGTCATGCCCGCGCTCTACAAGGGCCTCGCCTGGGCCGGCGCCATCGCGCTGATCGCGTTCTGGCCGATCACGCAGTGGATCATGGGCGACATCGTCGCCAGCGTGCCCTTCGACATCGGCGGGCAGAAGAAGATGATCACGGTCGGCCACCTCTGGGGCACCGCCGTAGTCGGCATGGCGCTGACCGGGTTCCTGGTCTGGATCACCGAGTACTACACCGGCACGCAGTACAAGCCGGTGCAGCACGTCGCGGCGGCGAGCGTTACCGGGCATGCCACCAACATGATCGCGGGTCTTGGCGTTTCGATGAAATCCACCGCCTGGCCGGTGATCGCGGTGTGCGTGGCGATCTACGCTTCCTACACGCTCGCGGGCCTGTACGGCATTGCCATGGCCGCCGTGTCGATGCTCTCGATGGCCGGCATCATCGTCGCCCTGGACGCCTACGGGCCGATCACCGATAACGCCGGCGGCATCGCCCAGATGGCGGACTTGCCCGAGTCGGTGCGCGCGATTACCGATCCGCTGGATGCGGTGGGCAACACCACCAAGGCAGTGACCAAGGGTTACGCCATCGGCTCGGCCGGACTTGCCGCGCTGGTGCTTTTTGCCGACTACACCCACGCGCTCGAGGCGGCGGGCAAGTCGATCTCCTTCGATCTTTCCAACCACATGGTGGTGATCGGCCTGCTGATCGGCGGCATGGTGCCGTTCCTCTTCGCCGCCATGGCGATGGAGGCGGTGGGGCGCGCCGCGGGCTCGGTGGTGGTCGAGGTGCGCCGCCAGTTCAAGGAAATCCCCGGCATCATGGCGGGCAGCGCCAAGCCCGAGTACGGCACGGCGGTGGACATGCTCACCAAGGCGGCGATCAAGGAAATGATGGTCCCGTCGCTGCTGCCGGTGGCGATACCGGTCCTCGTGGGCCTGATCCTCGGGCCGCAGGCGCTGGGCGGCGTGCTGATGGGCACGATCGTCACGGGCCTCTTCGTCGCGATCTCGATGTGCACCGGCGGCGGCGCCTGGGACAACGCGAAGAAATTCATCGAGGACGGCCACCATGGCGGCAAGGGCTCGGATGCGCACAAGGCCGCAGTCACGGGCGACACCGTCGGCGACCCCTACAAGGACACCGCCGGTCCGGCGGTGAATCCGCTCATCAAGATCATCAACATCGTCGCGCTGCTGGTCGTGCCGTTAATGTAAGCGCCCGTCGAAAACACGACAAGGGCGGCTGCGGCCGCCCTTTTTGTTTATTGCGGTGGTTCATCTACAGCCAGCGAATATTGACTTCCGCCTCGACTTGCTTGAATTCCTTGTCCCCGGTGACAAGCTCCGCCTTGCGGTCTATAGCGAGTGCTGCTGCAAAACAGTCAGCGTAGGACATTCGATGATGCGCTTTGAAACCAGCGGCAATTCTGGTTAGTGGCCAACTGGTATCGATCAGTTGGATTCCTAAACCTAACAAGTCCGCCACCGCCTTGTCCGCTTCCGTTTCCGAAATTTCCCGAGCGAGGATGTACCAGACTTCCCCGGCGTTCATGCTCGACATGTACATGGGAATGCGACTCTCATGAGCGCCTGCAATAAGATCGGCGACTTCCTGGCTGGAAGCTTCATCGCCCAGATAGGCAAGCACTGCCCAAGAGTCGAATACGAGGGCTTTTGGCTTGCGCGCCATCAGCGCTCTTTCTCGCGTTTCTTCTCCGTCGCCAGTGCCGCCAGCAAGCTCCTGCCTTTGTACTTTGCGCGCAAGTTCTGAACGTAATCGCGCGTGACGGGAGTAAGGATTATTCGATGCATTTGCTCGTCCACGTCCACCTGTACACGCGTTCCCGCCTTGATCCCAAACCTCCGCCGGATCTTCGCGGGGATTACGATCTGGCCTTTGACCGTCATGTAGGAATCCATGAATTTGACGCCTATATTTTTAAAAGTATGACAATATCATATTAGTAAGCCATATGTAAATAGGCTTACACTTATTTGTCCAGCAAAAATCCGAGCGTATTAGGCCGGACGCAAGTCGCGATGTTGGGGGTAAGCTGGACAAATGGACGAGCAACCGTCGCCGCATCTAGACCCCCTCGCCCTTGCATTTTTGGGGACCGCAATTGCGATACTCGCCGGACAAAGCCGCGACGCGGATCGTCGCGGAGCTGCAGGAGTTTCACTAGGGAGCGCAGCGTGAAGGCAAAGCGCGCATCGCTGGGCAAGACCACGCGCCCGAGCCTGTCGGGGATCCTGCCGCGTGAAGGCCTGTTCGCGCGGCTGGACGAGGCGCGCGGGCGGCCCGTGACCTGGATCAGCGGGCCTCCCGGTTGCGGCAAGACCACGGCGGTCGCAAGCTATCTCGACCAGGGCGGCATCGATGGCCTCTGGTACCAGCTGGACGAAGGCGACGCGGACGCCGCCACGTTCTTCTACTACCTCGGGCTGGCCGCGGCCGAAGCAGGTGCGCCCGGCAAGCCGTTGCCGCTATTTACTCCCGAGTATCACGCCGGCCTCGGCGTATTCGCGCGGCGCTACTTCCAGGAACTGTTTGCGCGCTTGAAGGCCCCGTTCGCCGTGGTCTTTGACGGCTATCAGGAGGTGCCGGCGTTTTCCCAGTTCCACGCGCTGATGCGCGATGCGCTCGCCGAGTTGCCGCGCGGAGGGAGCGCCATCGTGATCAGCCGTGGCGATCCGCCTCCGGAAATGGCGCGCCTGCGCGCCAGCCGCGCCGTCGCGATGCTGGGCTGGGAGGACTTGCGTCTGACGCGTGAGGAGACGGTCTCCATCGCGCGCCAGCGCCGCCCCAAACTGCCGCCGGAAGCCCTGGACCAACTCTACGCGAGGACGCAGGGTTGGGCCGCGGGGCTGGTGCTGATGCTGGAGCAGTCCGGGGTCTCGGCCGCGATAGCGGAGCCGCCCGACCTGTCCAGCAGCCAGCTGGTGTTCGACTATCTGGCGGGAGAGATCTTCCAGAAATCCGATCCCGGCACGCAGGAATTCCTGCTGCGCAGTGCGCATCTCGCGCAAATGAGCGCAGGCATGGCGCAACAGCTGAGCGGAGAAGAGCGCGCCGGACGCATCCTCGCAGAGCTGCATCGCAGCAACTATTTCGTCACGCTGCGCCAGGCGCAGCCGGAGCCGGTCTACCAGTACCACCCCATGTTTCGCGAGTTCCTTCTTGTGCGCGGCGCCGATGCCTCCTCCAAGGAACGGCGCCGGAGCCTGCAGAAGGCGGCTGCGGGCGTCATGGAAGGCGCCGGATACGTCGAGGATGCGGTGGCGCTCTACCGCGAGAGCCACGTTTGGGAAGACATGGCGCGCCTCATCGGCGCGCAGGCCGACGTCCTGTTGCGCCAGGGGCGCGGCGAGACGCTCGCGCGCTGGGTCGAGGACCTGCCCCCCGAAGTGCGCGACAAGCACCCCTGGACGGTCTATTGGGCCGCCTCGAGCAGGGCGCAGCTCGCGCCGCGCGAGGCGCGCGTGCTGTACGCGAAGGCCTTCGAGCTTTTCAGGTCGCAAACGCCGCCCGAGCTGACCGGCATGGCGCTCGCCGCTTCGGGAGCGATGGACGCGATCCTCTACGAACTGGATGATTTCTCGCTGCTCGATCGCTGGATCGCCGTCGTCGACGAGGCCGAGCGCGCCGCGGTGCGCTTTCCGTCGCCTAAAATCGAAGCGAAGGTCGCCTGCAGCATGGTGTTTTCCCTCACGCTGCGCCATCCGCAGCGGCGCGACCTCGAAGCCTGGGTCGAACGCGCGCTGGGTTGCGCGCAAAACGTGTCCGATCCCAACCTCGGCATGTTCGTCGGACTGCTGTGCTCGCTTACGCTCATGTGGGCGGGGGTCTACGGCAAGGCGTTCGGGCTGATCGAGGCGATGCGGCGGCTATCCGGCGCGCCCGGCGTGCTGCCGTTCTCGCTCCTCACGCTGAAGAACGTCGAAGCGATGTACTTCATGCTCACCGCGGAGCGCGACGCCTGCCGCAAGGCTTCGCGCGAAGGACTGGAGCTCGCGCGCAGCACGGGCGTGAATACCTGGACGCTCCAGCTCCTGGTGTACGCCTACGGCAGCGCCCTGGCAGGCGGCGAACTCGATGCGGCAGCCGAGCTTGCGCGCGATATCGAGCCGCACCTGGCGGGCGCAGGCCGCTTCAACCTGTGCCTTTTCCATCACTTCCAGGCCTGGGAGGCGATGCTGCGCAAGGACCTGATGCGCGCCCTGCAGCAGGAGCGCGCCGCGCTGCGCATGGCGATCGAAGCCGGCTGCCCGTACTTCGAGGTGCTGTGCCGCCTGGCGCTCGCCGAAGTGCTCGCCGAGTGCGGCGACGAACGCAAATGCATCGCGCACCTGCGCCAGCTGCGGCCGATCGTCGAGGCGATCGAAAACCGGCATCTCGAGTTCACCTGCCTGATGGGCTTCGGCCGTCTCGCACTGGAGCACGGTCGGCAGCGGCCCGGCCTGAACGCACTGCGCCGCGGCCTCGCGCTGGGGCGCGAGTACGGTTACGCGAACTTCCTGTGGTGGCGTCCGGACGCGATGGCGCGCGTCTGTGCGCACGCGCTTGAGGCGGGGATCGAGACCGACTATGCGAAGAGCCTGATCCGGCGGCGCGGCCTGGCGCCCGAGGCGCTGCCGCTTTCCGTCAAGGGCTGGCCCTGGCCGTTCCGCGTAAATTCGCTGGGCGCCTTCCGCCTGTTGCTGCAGGACGCGCCGCTGGCGGCGGTGGGCAAGGCGCAACGCCGGCCGATCGAACTGCTCCAGGTGCTGATCGCGCAGGGCGGCGAGCGGGTGGCCGAGGAACGCGTGACCGAGGCGCTCTGGCCGCGCATCGACGGCGATTCGGCGCACCGCTCCTTCACCAGCACGCTGCATCGCCTGCGCAAACTTCTCGGCGAAGATCGCGCCGTGGTGCTGCATGAAGGCAAGCTCACGCTGGACCGGCGCTATTTCTGGATCGACGCTTGGGCGTTCGAAGAACTGGTCGCCGAGATTGAAGCTGCGCTGCGCGCGCTGCGAGCCGCGCCGGACATCCCGCGCGTGGAATCCGACCGGGTCGAGTCCTTCGCGACGCGGCTGCTGGAGCTCTACCAGGGGCCGTTTCTCGCGAGCGAAGCCGAGGCTGCCTGGCAGTTGGAGCGGCGCAACCGCCTGCGCAGCCGTTTTGCGCGTGCAGCCGCGGCGCTGGCGCGTTATTGGGAGATCTCCGGGCAGGCCGCCCGGGCTGCGGAGCTGCAGGAAAAGTGCTTTGAAATCGACCCCTTGGCGCGGAGCGGGCCGGTTTTAAGCCATAAGTAAGCAACCGGTAAGCGGTCTCTATGGGCGGCGATGCGATCGTGCCTCCGTCGTACCAACCATAGGGGGTCACATGAAACGGATTTCGAAATCGCTTGCCGCAGGTTTCGCGTTCCCGGCGATCGCGCTCTCGGGGTGCTACGTGGTGCCCGTCGTGGATCCGCAGGGCAACGTGCAGTATCAGCACTATCCACTGCCGCCCGCGGGCGTGCCGGTCGCCCACCGAAGCGCTGCGTATCCGGGCTATCCGGGGGCGCAGCCCGTGCCGCCGCCTCCGGTCTCGGTGCCAGCGCGGCTCTATCCGGCCAACGACCTGGCGAACCAGACCGGCATGATTTCCGGGTCGGTCACCAACATGCGCACCGGCAAAGGCCGCTTCCAGCTGCAGTACCAGGGTGAAACGCTGGTAGGCGAGGCCACGCGCCACGGCAACGACGAAAAGTCCGGCGTTGCCAGCGCCTACGGCCACGGCGGCACTTTCATGCAGTGCGAGTACCAGATGAACACGCCGGTGCAAGGCGCGGGTACCTGCACCTTCTCGACCGGTGCGCGCTACAAGCTGCATCTCGGCGGTTGAGCCGTGGCCGTGGCAGTCATGCGTGCCATCGAGCTGCGGCTGCTGGGAACGGGATAGCAGTCGCGCCAGATGGCCGCATTGTCGCGATGTCGCGGGGCATGATTGTGGGCGACCGGGGCGGGACTAGAATGCGCGGCTGATCGGCCGCGATGTTGCATCCCGGATTCATGGGAGGGCGCCGGTGCCCTGAGCAGCGGAAAATGCAGTGTGCTGATGGAGGACGCGCCATGAATCTGTTCAGGGTCCTTGTTGTTGCGATTCTGTTTGCCACCCCATTCGCTGCTGCCGACGCGCAGACGACCATTGTTTTCGAGAACGCGGATTTCGTCTTGAGCGACGATCGTCACCCGCCGGACGACGCGGCGCCATGGCAGCGGGTATCGCTGCCGCACGAATGGCGGCGCACGCACCCCGGAAAGAAGGGGACGGCGTGGTACCGGATGAAATTTGCCCGCTCAGAAATTTCCAACGCAGGGCAGGCGATCAATCTCGTCCATCGCCGGGCGTCCTGGGTGGATTTCCACGTGAACGGCAGCCTGGTTGGCAGTTCGCGCGACATCATGCCGGCGAGCGCTTTCTTCGCCACGCCGGTTTACCTTTCCGTACCGCCCGCACTCATGCGTACCGGTGAGAACGTGATTCACGCGCGCGTGCGGGCCGACGCCGATCCTGTCCACATGCAGGGCTTCGGGCGATTGATGTTTGGCGACGGCCGGACGGTGCGCAAGGCGGCAATCGTGGAACTGGAAAAGAACTTCTATGCGGAACGCGCGTTCTTCGTCATGGCGCTCACTGCCGGGCTGATCGCTTTTTTCCTCTGGATCGCGCGGCGCAGCGACCGCATGATGCTCTGGTTCAGCGCCACTTTCCTGTCGTGGGGGATCGCAAGCTTGGTCAAGGAGGCGTTGCGCTGGTCGGATTACCCGATGCTCAACGCGTTGCTGGGTTGGTACGTTGTCTATGGTCTGGTGGTTCCCACCGTAATTCTCTGCCTGCGCAGCGCGGGCCTGAGATGGAAACGGTTCGAGCTTGCGCTCTGGGCATACATGCTGGTGGAAGTCAGTTGGCCGGCCTGGAGATATGAGGCCAGTCCTTTGTTCACGATGCTGTGGCCCAGCGCCAACACCGTACTCATCCTCGTGGGCGCCGTCATCATGCTTAAAGCGGCGAAACGCCCGCTTGCATGGTCATGCAAGATCCAGGTCGTGGCGCTGATCGCCATGGCTGGATTGATGTTTCAACACGTCATGCGCTACCTGGGCTGGATCGACGTCGATAGTGCCGTGCTGCGTCACTATCATGTGCCCCTGATGCTGCTGGCGCTTGGCATCGCGATCTTCGAGCGCCACGTGCTGAGCGTCTGGCGCATCGAGAGCAGCAATGTCGAGCTCGAACGTCGCGTCGTGGAAAAAGCCCGCGAAATCGAGGCCGCTCACGCTCGAATCGAAGAGGCGAATCTGGCACACAGCCTGGCGCGGGAGCGCCAGCGCATTCTCGGCGACATGCACGATGGCGTCGGGGCGAGCCTGATAGGACTGTTGCGCTACGTGCAATCCGGAAAGTCCGATGCGCAGGATCTGGAACGGCGCGTGAGGGCGGCGTTGCAGGAGATGCGCATCGCGGTGGACGCGCTCGAGCCGGCGGAAGGCGATCTTGCCGCGGTACTCGGCAAGCTGCGCTACCGGTTGGAGCCGCTCGTCGCCGCGGCCGGGGTGCGCTTTGTGTGGGACGTTGCGGAGCTGCCGCGTGTCGAGGCGCTTGAGCCGCCCGCGGTGTTCTCGATCCAGCGCATCGTGCTCGAGGCCATTGCCAACGTGCTGAATCATGCTTCGGCTCGGGAGATCAGGGTGTCGGTGCGTGACAAAGCGGTAGTCGGTGTCGAGATTCGACTTGAGGACGACGGCAAAGGCTTCGACACGAGCATTGCGGCAGCGGGTCTTGGACTGCGCAGCATGCGTGCGCGCGCCGAACGGCTGGGCGCCAAGCTGGAGATCCGGTCGAATCCGCAGCGCGGCACGACCGTGAGTCTGGTGATCCCGTATAGATTGCAGCGCGGCGCGGCGGAAACACCGGATATGGCGTTCCCGGACGCCGCTGCGGCGCGGTCGACGCTCGCGCGGGCGGCGGGCTAGGTCCGCCCGCTATCGCCGGTCCAGCAAGCGAAGGTCGGCGGCGCGCGTAACCGCGGCGGCCGCGGTGTGCACCGCGAGCTTGCGGTAGCTGTTCTTGATGTGGCTCGTCACCGTGTGCACCGAGATGCCGAGCTGCTCGCCGATCTCCGAATAGGTGTAACCGCGGGAGAGCAGCCGCAGCACTTCCGCCTCGCGTGGCGATAACATTGAAGGCCCCGGCGCAGCGGTTTCATCGCGCGCCCTGTCCGGCGGTTCCGTGCCGCTCCGGCCTCGCATGCGATTCAAGACGATGCGTGCTATGCCGGGACTCATCGGCGAGCCGCCAGCGCGCAGTGCGACCAGGTTCGCGATCAGGTCGGCGTCGCCGCAGTCCTTCAGCACGTATCCGGTCGCGCCCGCCTCGATACTCGAGATGACGTTACGCTCGTCACCGAATACCGTGATGACCATGACGTCGCATTCGGGCAGCATGTCTGAGGCGAACCGGATCACCCTGGTGCCGTGCATGTCCGGCAACCCCAGATCCACGAGCAGCACGTCGGGCGACGCCGCCGGCAGCCGCGCTATCGCCTCGCGGCCGGTGCGGGCTTTTTCCACGACGGTCGTTCGCGCATCGCACGAGATTGCCTGAGCAAAACGTTCCAGCGTCCCAAGATCGTCTTCCACGATCGCCACACGTACGATGGCAGCTGTTCGATTGCTCATTGGCTATTCATCACCCTGGTGCGGCGACGCTGAGATTGTCATGACATTATCTGACAATCCGGCGATACACAGAATATCCCGCGATCATGGGATGTTCGTTGCGTTCCGCGGTGATTAGGATGTGGCCGAATCGCGCTACACACGGTGCGATCTAAACGGAGGTACCTGTCATGCGGCCCGCTCTGAACCGTTTTGTTGGAAGCGCCCTGCTAACCGTTCTGCTGCCATTGTCGGCTCTGGCGCAGCCGGCCATTACGGGTGAGTTTGCGTTTACCGAGCGTCAAGGGGCGAATTCCGTGTTCGCATCACGATATACGTTTGTGCTCGGAGCGACGAGCGTTACCCCTTCGGGTCCCGGGACAACCGCGTTTGCGACGCATGTGCCTTCCGGGGGCGGTCCGGACTACGCGCTTCCGTTTGTTACGGGCCCCCAGTTTCCGAATCAGTACGCGACGAGGCTTACATACGCCGGACAAACCGGGCAGTGGGACATCGCGGCGACCGACGCCGGTGGCACCACTGTCAGGCGCACGCACATGCTTGACGATGTGCGGGACCTGCCGTTAATCACCGGTTTGACGGCCTCGGGACCCGCACTTGCACCGCACCTGACCTGGAACCCGGTCGATCCGACGCTGTTCCCCAGCTTTTGCGGCGGGATCTACGGCGCCTGTGCGCTCGGACACGATTTTTTCCAGTATCAGGTCGAAGTCCGCCTTATTACGGGTACCCCGGGGAACGCGACGCCACTTGCATACACGTCGTCTTCGACGATGTTTACCTCGTTGCCAGGGACGTTTACCCCGGGACCGACAGTATTCGATATCCCGGTCGGCGTTATGAGCCTCGGCAACGACTATCTCGTCGGCGTTCGGCTCAATCATTTCGAGCTTGAGGAGATCCGGCCGAATGGCAGCTTTTTCTCGCCCTTGGAGAACCGCTCCACCGCATACTTTGCTGCGCCGATACCCGAGCCCGAGAGCTACGCGATGCTGCTGGCCGGCCTGGCGCTACTCGGTTTCGTGGCGCACCGCAGAAGGCGGAGCCCCGTTCAAGGCTGAATCGGCGGGACGGCGCTGGCGGGCAGGGCCGCAAGGATGGCTTCGACGCAGCGCAGCGGCGGCTGCGCGATGTCGATCTCGATCGCGCCGTGCGGCGGTTCGAGCGTTGCGAATTGGCTTTCAAGCAGAGAGGCGGGCATGAAGCGGTGGCGCCGTTCGGTAAGCCGGCCGCGGATCAGTTCGATGCTGCCGCGCAGATGCACGAAGCGGCACTGGCTGGATCCCTGCGCGAGAATTTGCCTGTAGGACTCCTTCAGCGCCGAGCAGGCCAGCACCGTCCGCTGATTTTCGAGCAGCTTCGCGTTCAGACTCTGCAGCCAGGGCAGGCGGTCGGCATCGGTCAGCGGCGTGCCCCCGGCCATCTTGGCCACGTTGGCGGGCGGGTGGAAATCGTCCCCTTCGATGAACTCGCAGCCGAGGCGCTCGGCGAGCCGCGTGCCGATCTCGGTCTTTCCCGAGCCCGACACGCCCATGACGACCACGATCATGGCTTGGCGACGGCGTGGCCCCCGAAGCGCGCCCGCATCATGGCGAGCAGCTTCCTCGCGTAATCGGATTTCCCCTGACTGGAAAAGCGCGCCATCAGGGCCATCGTGATCACGGGCGCGGGTACGCCCAGCGCCACCGATTCCTGCACCGTCCAGCGGCCTTCGCCCGAGTCGGCCACCGCCGGCGCGATGCGCTGGAGCTCCTCGTCGTGCTGCAGGATGCCGGCGCACAGATCGAGCAGCCAGGAGCGCACGACGCTGCCGTGGCGCCAGGTTTCGGCGAGGCGCCCGAGGTCGAACTCGAGGTCCTTGCGCGCCGCGAGCAGCGCGAAGCCCTCGGCGAGGGCCTGCATCATGCCGTACTCGATGCCGTTGTGGATCATCTTCGCGTAGTGCCCGGCGCCGCTCGGCCCGCAATGCAGCCAGCCGGTGTCGGGCGCGGGAGCGAGGATGCGCGCGTAGGGCCCGAAAATCTCGATCGATTTCGGCGTGCCGCCCAGCATCAGGCAGTAGCCGCTCTCCAGGCCGTGGATGCCGCCCGAGACGCCGGCGTCGATGTAGCGCAGGCCGCGCTGCGACAGTTCCAGCGCGCGCGCCATCGAGTCCTTGTAATAGGCGTTGCCGCCGTCCACGATCGTGTCGCCCGCCGACAACAGCGGCAGGAGCCCGGCCAGCGTTTCCTCGGTGGGTGCGCCCGCGGGCAGCATCGTCAGGATCACGCGCTCGCCGGCGAGTTGCGCCGCGATGGCCGCCAGACTTTCGACGCAGTCGACGCCGTTTTCCGTCTTGAGGGCGGCGCGCGCCGCCGCGTCGCGGTCGAAGGCGACGACGCGCACCTTGCCGCGCGCCAGGCGCCGCGCCATGTTGGCGCCCATCCTGCCCAGGCCTACGATGCCGATCTGCATGTCGAGTCTCCGAGTCGCGGACATTCTATAATTGCCATGGTGAGTGAGGAGACCCTGATGAGACGTTTTATCCTGGTGGCCGCTGCATTGCTGTTTGCAGCGCCCGCGCTGTCGCAATATCCGCACAAACCGATCCGCATGGTCGTGCCGCTGGGCCCCGGCACCTCTACCGATATCATCACGCGCATCATCGCGCAGCCGCTCAGCCAGGCGCTCGGCCAGCCGATCGTGGTTGAAACCAAGCCCGGCGCCGATGGCGCCATCGGCGCCATGGATGTCCTCAAGGCGGCGCCCGACGGGTATACCCTGCTGCTCGGCACCAACAGCCCGCTGTCGTCGGTGCCGCACCTGCGGAAGACCCCTCCCTACGATCCGGTCACCGATTTCACGCCGATCGGCTTCGTCGGCAACTTCACGTTTTTCATCGTCGTGCACCCGGGCGTGCCGGCGAAATCGGTGGCCGAGCTGATCAGCTATGCGCGCGCCAATCCGGGCAAGTTGAACTACGCCACGGGCAACACCACGGCGATCGTTTCGACCGCCGTGTTTGCGAACCTTGCCAACATCAGCATCCAGCACATCCCCTACAAGGCTGAGCCGCCGGCGATCATCGATCTGCTTTCGGGGCAGATCCACCTCATGTTCAGTTCGTATTCCACGGTCGCGCCGCACATCCGCGACGGCAAGCTGCGCGCCCTGGTCACCACGCTGCCGCAGCGCAGTCCGCTGTTGCCGGAGGTGCCGTCCATCGTCGAGGCCGGCTTTCCGAAGTACACGATCGTGCCCTGGGCCGGCATGGTCGGTCCGGCGAAGATGCCGAAGGAGATCGTCGACCGGCTCAACCGGGAATTGAATGCGGTGCTCGCGCGGCCCGAAATACGCGAAAGTCTCGCCAAACAGGCGTTCGCGGGGCGTGGCTCGAGCACGGAGGAAATGGCCACGCTGATCCGGGAGCAGATCGGCGTCTGGGGCAAGGCGATTCGCGACGCCGGCATCCAACCGGAGTGATCCCATGAAGAAAACCCTTGCTGGACTCGCCGCGGCGCTCGCCTGCTCGGCGGTTTTCGCCCAATACCCCAACAAGCCCATTCGCCTGATCGTGCCGTTTCCGCCGGGCGGCGCAGCCGAGCTCGGCGCCCGGATCTTCACGCAGCCGCTCAGCCAGCAGCTCGGCCAGCCGGTGATCATCGAGACCAAGCCGGGCGCGGAGGGCATCATCGCCTCGGAATTTGTCAAGCAGGCGGCGCCGGACGGCTACACGCTGTACTACGGCACGGCGACGGGAATGTCCTTCGCGCCGGCGGCGAAGAAGCTGCCGCCTTACGATCCGGTAAAGGATTTCACGCCCGTGTCGCTGGTCGGGATATTCGGCTTCTTCATTTTTTCGCATGCCAGCATGCCCGTGCATACGGTAAACGACCTGATCGGGTACGCGCGCGCGAATCCAGGCGCCCTCAACTACGGCACCGGCAATGCCACCAGCATTCTCGCGACGGCGCAGTTCGCCACGCAGCACAAGATCAACGCCGTGCACGTTCCCTACAGGGGGGACGGGCCGCTGTCGCTCGATCTCATCGCCGGGCGCGTGAACTTCGCCATCGCCACGCCGGGCTCGCTCGCGCCGCAGGTGAAGGAAGGCAAGCTGCGCGTTCTGGCCACGCTGTTGCCGAGCCGCAATCAACTGCTGCCGACGGCGCCGACGATGTCGGAGGCGGGTCTCGCGGACGTGCCGATCACGCCCTGGGGCGGCATCTTCGGGCCGCCCAAGATGCCGAAAGAGATCGTCGATCGCGTCGCGCGCGACCTGGCCATCGTGCTGGCGAAACCGGAGGTCAAAGACGCATTCGGCAAGCTTGCCTTCGAGCCGCGCAGCTCGACGCCGGAGCAACTGTCGGCGTTCGTCGCCGCGCAGCTGGAAGCCTACGGGCGCGTGACCAAGCAGGTCGGCCTCAGCCTGGATTGAACGCCCTCAGGCGTTGCTGAGCGTTTGCGCGAGCCGGTCGGCCGGTTTCAGCCCGGACAGACTACGCAGCCAGGTGAGCTGGCGCTTGGCGAGCTGCCGTGTCGCGGCGATCCCCGTCTCGCGCAGTTGCGCCGCGCTGCATTTGCGCTCGAGAAAATCCCAGCACTGCCGGTAGCCTACGCAGCGCATGCTGGGCAGGTCCGGGTCGAGCGCGTACTTTTCCCGCAGGCCCTTCAATTCGTCGACCAGGCCCGCGTTCAGCATCGCGTCGAAGCGCTCCGCGATCCGGCGATGCAGTTCTGCGCGGTCTCCCGGGACCAGCGCGAACGCGTTCAGTTCAAAAGGCAGTTCCGTTCGTGCGTCGCCTTGAAACGCGGAAATGGGCTTGCCGGTCGCCCGATATACTTCCAGCGCACGCTGGATGCGCTGCGCGTCGCCGGGCTTGAGGCGCTCGGCGCTTTGCGGGTCCACTTTCGCGAGCTCCGCGTGCAGGGCCGGCCAGCCCAGCTTGGCGGCTTGCGCATTGATGCTCCTGCGCAGCTCGGGATCGGCGGGCGGCATTTCATCCAGCCCCTGCGCCAGCGCGCGGAAGTAGAGCATCGTGCCGCCGACGAGCAGTGGCATTTTTTGTCTGGACAAAATTTCAGCGATGACGCGCATCGCGTCTGCGCGGAAGCGCGCCGCAGAATAGCTCTGCGTCGGATCAATCAGGTCGATCAGGTGGTGCGGAACCGCGCGGCGCTCCGCAGCGGAGGACTTGGCGGTGCCGATGTCCATGCCGCGGTAGACCTGCGCCGAATCGACGCTGACGATTTCGATCGGATGCCTGGAGGCAAGCTGCAACGCGAGCCGCGACTTGCCGCTGGCGGTCGGACCCAGAAGAGCAAAGGCAGAGGGCTTAACGGCCACCCGTGACATCGAGAATGGCCCCCGTGGAGTAGGACGCCTCTTCCGAGAGCAGCCAGAGGATGGCGCGCGCCACTTCCTCCGGCTCGCCGCCGCGCTGCATCGGGATGCTCTCGCGCAAGCGCTCGATGCGGCTGGGCTCGCCGGCGCTAGCGTGGATATCGGTATTGACGAAGCCCGGCCGCACGCAGTTCACGCGGATGCCTTCACCCGCGAGCTCCTTGGACAGGCCCAGTGTCATGGTATCGACGGCGCCCTTGGACGCGGCGTAGTCGACCCATTCGCCGGGCGAACCGAGGCGCGCGGCACCCGAAGAAACGTTGACGATGGCGCCGCCCTTGCCGCCGTGCCTGGTGGACATGCGCTTGATCGCTTCGCGAGCGCACAGGAACGGACCGATCGCGTTGGTGGCGAACATGAGCTGCAGGCGCGCTGCGTCCATCGCCTCGACGCGCGACTTGGTCACGACAATGCCGGCATTGTTGACCAGCGCAGTGAGCGGTCCGAGCGAGCGGTCGGATTCCTGGAACAGGCGCAGTACGTCGGCTTCCGAGGCGACGTCGCCCTGTACCGCGATGGCGCTGCCGCCATCGTTCCTGATGTCCTGCACCACGACCTGCGCCGCATCCCGGTTGCGCAAGTAACTGATGCAGACCGCATAGCCCTTCGTCGCGGCCAGCCGCGCGGTGGCCGCGCCGATGCCGCGCCCGCCGCCGGTGATGATCAACACGCCTGGCGTGTTCCTTTTCAATTCGCCCAGCGGTTTCATTGGCCGCGCATGAAAAGGCGATCCAGGTCCGCCATGGTGAGCTGGTACCAGGTGGGACGGCCGTGGTTGCAGCTGCCTGAGCGCTCGGTCTCTTCCATCTCGCGCAGCAGCGCGTTCATCTCGGGCACGGTGAGCATCCGGTTGGCGCGCACCGCCGCGTGGCAGGCCATGGTGGCGAGGAGCTCGTTCTGGCGCGCCGAAAGCACCTGGGTCGCGCCGTACTCGCGGATGTCGCGCAGCAGGTCCCGCGTCAGGCCGGCGATGTCGCCGCCCGCGAGCAGGGCGGGCGCCGCGCGTACCGCGAGCTGATTCGGCCCGGAAACGCTGGTTTCCAGGCCGAGTTTCTCCAGCGCCTCGCTGTTTTCCTCGGCGGTCGCGATGTCGAGCGCGTCGGCCGCCAGCACCGCGGGCACCAGAAGGCTCTGGCGTGCCACGGCGCCGGCATCCAGGCTCGTCTTCAGCTTTTCCATCACGATGCGTTCGTGGGCGGCGTGCATGTCCACGAGCACCAGACCGGCCTCGTTCTGCGCCAGGATGTAGACGCCGTGCAGCTGCGCGAGGGCATAGCCCAAGGGCGGAGATTGCGCGGTGACGGGCAACGGCATGGCAGCGGTCGCCGTGGCCATGAAGGACTGGTACGCCTGCGCGAGCTGGAAACCGGGCTGGAAACCCGAGCCGGAGTCCGCCGGCCTGGCGTAGACGACCGGAGCGTCGCCCGCCGCAGGGGAGAGTGCGCGCTTGAGCGCGTGCAGCACGAACTGGTGGATGGCGCCCGAATCGCGAAAGCGCACCTCGATCTTGGCCGGATGCACGTTCACATCCACGCCGCGCGGGTCGATCTCGAGGAAGAGCAGGTAGGCGGGCTGGCGCTCGCCGTGCAGCTGGTCGCGATAGGCTTCGCGCACCGCGTGCGAGAGCATGCGGTCGCGCACAAAGCGGCCGTTGACGTACAGGTACTGTGCGTCGCCGCGCGCCCTGGCCGCCTGTGGCGTGCCTGCCAGGCCGAAGAGTCGCAGGTTGCCCGCCTGCGCCTCGAGCGGGAAGCTCGCATCGAGGAATTCGCGGCCGAGCAGCGCGGCCGCGCGCTCGGCGAGCGCTTGCGCGCGCAGCTGTGCTGAAACTCGGCCATTGTGCTTCAGCGAAAATGCGCTATCCGGCCTCGCCAGCGCGATGCGCCGGAAGATTTCGTCGCAGTGCCCGAACTCGGTCTGCTCGGCGCGCAGGAACTTCTTGCGCGCCGGCGTATTGAAGTAGAGGTCCTCCGCCAGCACCGTGGTGCCCGGGGCGCGCGCCGCCGGCGCCGGGGCGCCGCTGCTGCCGCCCTCTGCGCGGATCTCCCAGGCGTGCGGGGATCCTGCCTCGCGGCTTGTGATCGACAACCGGGAAACGGAGGCGATCGAGGCAAGCGCTTCGCCGCGGAATCCCATCGTGGCGACGCCCTGCAGGTCGTCGAGCGAGCCGATCTTGCTGGTCGCGTGGCGGGCCAGCGCGAGGGGCAGGTCTTCCTTCGGCAGGCCGGCGCCATCGTCGTCGACCTGCACGCGCCTGGCGCCGCCCTGGTCGAGCGTCACCTGGATGTCGCGCGCCCCGGCATCCAGCGCGTTTTCCAGCAATTCTTTCAGCACCGAGGCGGGGCGCTCGACCACTTCGCCGGCGGCGATCTGGCTGATGAGGAGGTCCGGCAGGACGCGGACCCGGGTCACGCCGCGACCTCGACCGCCCGGCCGCCCGTAATGCGCAGCAGCTCTTCGTAGCTTAGGCGAAACACCGTGTGCGGATGCCCGGCCGCCGCCCAGATCTCGCGGTACGCGGCGAGGCTCTTCTCTACATAGGACGCGATGCGCGTGGTGTGACCGACCGGCGGCACGCCGCCGATGGCGAAGCCGGTGCGTGCGCGCACGAACGCGGCGTCGGCCTTGCCAACGGGTTCGCCGATCGCTGCGGCAAGCCGCGCGGTGTCGACCCGGCGCGCACCCGAGGACATGACCAGCACGGCATTTCCGGAGCGTTCGGCGCGGAACACGAGCGAGTTCGCGATCTGGCCGACGTCACAATGCAGAAACGTCGCCGCCGCCTGCGCGGTGCGCGCCGCGCCGGGCAGCTCGACGATTTCCGGCGCCATGCCCGCGGTTTCGAGCGCGGCCCGCACGCGCAGGACACTTGGATTGTTCAGCACCTCAGGCATCGGGAAATTATATAGGGACCCCCGCGTACAATTGGCGCATGGATCTGTTCGGCTCCGCGTGGGACATCGCGCTGCATCTGGACGCACACCTCGCGGAATTCGTCGCCGAGCACGGCGCCTGGGTCTATGCGCTGCTGTTCGTCATCGTGTTCATCGAGACCGGCCTCGTCGTCTGGCCGTTCCTGCCCGGGGATTCGCTCCTCTTCGTCACCGGCGCGATCGCCGCGGCCGGCGGCGTGGACATCGCGGTGGTGATGGCGGTGCTGGTTGCCGCTGCCCTCACGGGCGACAACGTCAATTACGCCATCGGCCGCTGGGTGGGGCCGCGCGTCTTTCATTATGAGAAATCGCGCTGGTTCAATCCGCGGCACCTCGCGCGCGCGCATGCTTTCTACGAGCGCCACGGCGGCAAGACGATCATCCTCGCGCGCTTCATCCCGGTGGTGCGTACCTACGTGCCCTTCGTCGCCGGCATCGGCTCCATGCCCTACGCGCGCTACATCGGCTGGTGCATCGTTGGCGCGCTGACCTGGGTCGTGTCGCTGTGCTCGGCCGGCTACTTCTTCGGCAACATCCCGCTGGTGAAGAACAATCTCAGCGTGGTGATCGTGCTGATCGTGCTGGTATCGATTTCGCCGGCGCTCTTTGCCTGGCTTAAGGCGAGGTCAATTCAAAGCCACCGGTGAGGGGCGCGGCGGGTTGCGCGCGAAGTAACGCTTGATGCCACTCAGGATCGCGCGCGCGAGCTGGTCCTGGTAGGCCTCGTCGTTGAGGCGTTTCTCCTCCTGCGGGTTGGAGATGAAGGCGGTTTCCACCAGGATCGAAGGCACGTCGGGGGACTTCAGCACCGCGAAGCTCGCCTGCTCGACCTGCGCCTTGTGCAGGGTGTTGACCTGGCCCAGCGCCCCGAGCACGGCGTTGCCGAGACGCAGGCTGTGGTCGATGGTCGCGGTCTGCGAAAGGTCGAGCAGCGTTTGCGCCAGGTACCGGTCCTTGATGTCGATATTGACGCCGCCGACCAGGTCGGCCTCGTTTTCCTTCTTGGCGAGCCAGCGCGCGGCTTCGGAAGTGGCGCGCCGCTCCGAGAGCGCGAACACGCTCGAGCCGCGCGCGTGCGGCCGGATGAACGCATCGGCGTGGACCGAGACGAAAAGGTCGGCCTTGACGCGCCGCGCCTTGTCGACCCGCGTCTGCAGCGGCACGTAGAAATCGCCATCGCGCGTGAGCACCGCGCGCATCTCGGGTTCGGCGTCGATGAGCGCCTTGAGCCGTGTCGCGATGGTGAGCGTGATGTCCTTCTCGCGCGAGCCCAGGCGGCCGCGCGCGCCGGGGTCTTCGCCGCCGTGCCCCGGGTCGATGACGATGGTCGCCATGCGCGCCACTCTCGGCTTGTCGGAGATCCTCGCGGCCTCCTTGTCGGCCCGCGGCAGCTTGCCGTCGGCTTCGATCAGCGCCGCGAGCGGATCCGGCGCGACGGTGGGGTAGATGTCCAGCACGAGGCGGTGGCCGTACTCGCCCACCGGCTTCAAGGTGAACACCTGCGGCTTGACTTCGGCCTTGAGGTCGATCACGAGGCGCACCACGCCCGGCCGGTTGCGCCCGACGCGCAGCTTGTCGATGTAAGGGTCGCCGGTGGCGACCTTGCCGTGCAGCTCGGCGAGCGCCGGGCCGAGTTCCGCCACCTCCAGATCGAGCACCAGGCGCTCGGGGTCCTTCACCGAGAACAGCTGGAATTTGACCTCGGACTTCGTCTCCAGCGTGACGCGCGTGTAGTCCCTGGCGGGCCAGATGCGGGTCGAAACGACCTGCGCCAGCGCGCAGTGGGCGCCTAGGAAGAGCGCCAGCGCGACAAGGAGCTTGCGAGCCAGGCTTCGCCCGGCACCGAGCATGCGGCCGGCGCCGCAGTGCGTCCCTGCAGCTCGTAGCTCAGCTGGATTTCGAGATCCGGCCGTGCGAGCAGCTCCCCGGCCCGTTCCGGCCATTCCACAATGCAGAACGACTCCGGATTGAAGTGCTCGCGCAGGCCGGCGCTCAGCCATTCAGATCGATCCTTGAGCCTATAAAAATCAAAGTGATACAAGTTTAATCTCAAAAGACCATAAGGTTCAACCAGAGTGTAGGTCGGGCTCTTGACCCGCCCCGGGTGGCCCAGGCCCTGAATCAGGCCGCGGGCGAGGGTGGTTTTACCCGAACCCAGTTCGCCCATGAGGTGCAGGACGAGTCCGGGGGCCGCGCCGCCGGCCAGCGCCGCGCCGAGCCTCAGCGTGGCGGCCTCGTCAGGCAAACTAAGATGGTCTGCCATGGCTGCGCTCGCGGAAAGAATCAAGCAGTGGGGCGCCGAACTCGGCTTCCAGGCGCTCGGCATCGCGGACGTCGATCTGTCCGCGGCCGAAGGCCGCCTCGCCGAGTGGCTCGCAATGGGGTGGCACGGCGAGATGGATTATATGGCGCGCCACGCCGCGCTGCGGACGCGGCCCGCGCAACTGCTGCCAGGCACCGTGCGCGTGATTTCCTGCCGCATGGATTACCTCGCGGATACGCCGGGCGAAGTCGAAGAAGAACTGGCGCAACCGGAGCAGGCCTACATTGCGCGCTATGCGCGCGGGCGCGACTACCACAAGGTGATGCGCTCTCGGCTGCAGAAACTCTGCGACCGGATCGAAGCCGAGATCGGTCCCTTCGGCCGTCGCGTCTTCGCCGATTCGGCGCCAGTGATGGAAGTCGAGCTCGCGGTGCGCGCCGGGATCGGCTGGCGCGGCAAGCACACGCTGCTCCTCGATCGCGAGGGGTCGTGGTTTTTTCTTGGCGAGATCTACTGCGACCTCGATCTCGAAACGGATGCGGCTGCATCGAATCATTGCGGCAGCTGCCGGAAATGCATCGACGTCTGTCCCACCCGGGCCATCACCGCACCGTACCAGCTCGATGCGCGGCGCTGTATCTCCTACCTGACGATCGAGCTGAAAAGCGCCATCCCGGAAGAGCTGCGGCCGCTGATCGGCAATCGCGTCTACGGCTGCGACGACTGCCAGCTGGTCTGCCCGTGGAACGGCTTCGCGCGGCTCTCGCCGGAAGACGATTTCCGCGTGCGCAACGGCCTCGATCGCACCAGCCTGCTCGACTTGTTCGCCTGGACCGAGGAGGAATTCGACCGCAGGCTGCAAGGCTCGCCGATCCGGCGCATCGGCTACGAATGCTGGCTCAGAAATCTTGCGGTAGGTCTGGGCAATGCGCCGGGTTCAGCAGAAATTATCAATTCACTGAAAAAACGCATCGACTATCCATCTCCTCTCGTGCGCGAGCACGTCACTTGGGCCCTCGAGCGCCATGGCGTGGCGGCCTGACCGCCTGCTGGAGGGGTTCGAGACGCTCGAGCTTCCCGCGCCGGACGACTACGACGGCCGCGTCGTCGCGACGCTGCTGCGTCTGCCGCCGCCGGAATCGCCGCGCGGCGCCGTGCTCTACGTGCACGGCTTCATCGATTACTTCTTCCAGCGCCACATGGCCGAGCGCTTCGCCGCGGAAGGCTACGCGTTCTACGCGCTCGATTTGCGCAAGCACGGCCGCTCGCTCCTGCCGCAGCAGCACCCCTGCTTCTGCAAAGACCTCGCGGAGTACGACGCCGATATCACGCGCGCTCTCGAGGAAATCGGCACCGAGGTGCTGCTCGCCGGACATTCCACGGGCGGACTGGTTTGTTCTTTGTATTGTTTTGAAGGAAAACTGAAAAACAGCATCCGCGCGCTCTGGCTGAATAGCCCGTTTTTCGACTGGAAGGACGCCCGCAAGCGCAAGCTGCGCGTCGCCCAGATGCTCGGCTGGTTTTCACCTTTCATGAACGACCCCAAAGCGGTTTTGCCCGCCTATGTGCGCAGCCTGCACAGGAACTGGGACGGCGAGTGGGACTTCAACCTTGCGCTCAAGCCGTTGAACGGCTTCCCGGCCTATTTCGGCTGGGTGCGCGCGATTTTCGCCGCGCACGCCAGGGTCCACGCCGGCCTGAAGCTCGCCATCCCGGTGCTTTCGATGCATTCCGACGAGTCCGACATCGTCCTCGACTGGCGCCAGGTCTCGCGCTGGTCGCGCACGCTGGGGACGAACGTCAGCGTGCTGCAATTTCCCGGCGCCCTTCACGATCTGGTGCTGTCGCGCCCCGAGATCCGCGACGAAGTGTTCAGACAGCTCTTCGGCTGGAGTGCCAGTAATATTGCGTGAGGGGGACCAATGGCTGGGTCGAAGCTGTTTGTCGCGTTTCTGCTCGCGCTCGTCGCCGGAAGCGCGCTGGGCCAAAGCTTTCCCTCCAAAGCCGTGACATTGATAGCCACTTTTCGGCCGGATGACATAGTCAGCGAGTTCTTGCGCGATTTTGCGCCCATCGCGTCCAGATACATTGGCCAGCCGGTGGTAATTGAAAACCGGCAAGGAGCGGCTGGAACACTTGGCCCGTCGACGATGGCGGCGACCGCGCGACCCGATGGATACAGCCTTGCGCTGCTCACGATTACCTCGTTCCGCGTGCCGCACATGGAGAGAGTGAGTTGGGACCCGCGAAAGGATTTCACTTACATCATCGGAATTGTGAACCTGGCGTTCGGTGTGGTGGTCAAGTCGGATTCCCAGTTCAAGACCATCGACGATTTGATCCGCTACGCGAAGGCGAACCCAGGCGGACTTCGCTACGGATCGACCGTGTATAGCGCCACGGCCCATCTCGCCATGGAGGATTTGGGCCTCAAGACGGGCGCCAGATTTCTGCGCGTGCCCACGCGAAATAATCCCGAAACGGAAAAAGCGTTGATGGAAGGGCGAATCATGGCCATTGCGGACTCGACCACCTGGGGACCACAGGTTGACGCCGGTGCTTTTCGCCTGCTCTTGACATTTGGCGAGCGGCGTTCACGATGGAATGCCCCCACCGCACAGGAACTTGGATTTGATGTGCTTGCGTACGCGCCCTGGGGAATTGTCGGACCCAAAGGGATGGACCCGAAGGTCGTCAAGCGGTTGCACGATGCTTTTAATAGGGCTCTCGATGATCCGGAGTACGAAAAACTTCTGAAACGGCTCGAAATGGTGGATTGGTACAAATCGAGCGAGGACTACGCTGAGTGGGCGGTGGACCAATTCCGATTTCAGCGCGCACTGATCGAACGGACCATCGGGTTGGGGCGGGGAATTCGCGAGTGAACGCCACGAAGCGCCTGCGCTGCATCGCTTGGCTGCTTTCGATAGTTGCCGGAAGCGCGCTCGCCCAAGACTTTCCCTCAAGGCCAATTACCCTGAAATGTCCCTGCCCATCGGGTCCCGGAGCTGAGCCATACGCAGCGACGATTGCGAAGCTGGCGTCGAAGCATCTCGCCCAGCCGGTGATCGCTGAAGCGGCACGGCCCGGGCGCATGCTGGACGAGCTCGTACCCTTCTCGAAGGCGAATCCGGACGGCCACACGCTCTCGATTTTGTTGATTTCCGCATTTCGAGTGCCTCACATGCAAAGAGTGTCCTGGGACCCGTCCAAGGAGCTCACGTACGTCATTGGACTTGCGCGCGGTACTTTGGGCGTCGTGGTCAAGTCCGACTCACCGTTCAAGACCATCGGCGACCTGATCGCCTATGCAAAGGCCAATCCCGGCAGCCTCAAGTACGGTGCATACCTGCGAGGGACCAGCCCCCATCTCGCGATGGAGGAGTTGGGAATCAAGACCGGCGCGAGACTTCTTCATGTGCCAGGCAGCTACGAGGAATTATCCAGGGCGTTAGTGCGCGGGCAAATCCTGGCAATGTCGGAAGGACCTACGTGGGCGCCGCAAGTCGACTCCGGGGCATTCAGACTGCTTGTTACGTTTGGCGAGCAGCGTTCGAGGTGGAACGCACCGACGGCCAGAGAACTGGGTTTCGATGTCCTATCGTACTCGCCGTTGGGCATTGTCGCGCCAAAAGGGATGAATTCGAAGGCGACAAAGATTTTGCACGATGCTTTCAATCGTGTGCTCGATGATCCAGAGTACGCAGCATTTCTGAAAGAGCGCGAAATGGCGGACTGGTACAAATCGAGCGAAGACTACGCCGAATGGGCAGTCGATCAATTCAAGTTTCAGGAAAAGCTGATCGAGCGCACCATCGGCCTGGGTCGAGGCGGGTGAGATGAGGATTCTTGCCGCGTGCCTGCTCGCGCTCCTCGCCGGCAACGCGCTCGCGCAAGGCTTCCCGTCCAAGCCGATCGCATTGATCTGCCCCTATCCGCCGGCCGGAGCCGGCAACCAGTACCTGCGGGAATTCGCGCAAATCGCATCCAAGTATTTGGGCCAGCCGATCGTCGTGGAAAACAAGCCTGGCGAGCTCTCGACGTCCGGCCCGGCGTGGATGGCCAGGACGGCTCCGCCCGACGGCTACACGCTTTCAATGCTTACGATAACTGCGTTTCGCGTGCCCCACATGACGAGAGTTACTTGGGATCCGCGCAATGATTTCACCTACATCATCGGACTGGCGGACTTCAGCCACGGCCTTGCGGTTAAGGCCGACTCCGGATTTAAATCGCTCCAGGACTTGATCGCGCACGCAAAAGCCAATCCTGGCACGCTCCGCTACAGCGCCCCGCAGCGCGGCTTTACCTCCCACCTGCTCATGGAGGAACTGGGTTCGAAAGTCGGCGCGCGAATGCCGATGGTGCCGGGCGGAGTCATCAAGCTATCCGCGGCGGCGCTGGCGGACGGCCGCGTCATGGCGATCGCGGACACGCTCACCGACTTGCGGCCGTACCTCGAGGCCGGCGCCTTCCGGCTGCTCGTGACCTTTGGCAATCGGCGTTCCCGCTGGGACGCGCCGACGGCTGCGGAACTGGGGCTGGACATTTTCTCGTATACGCCATTCGGCATCGTCGGGCCGAAAGGAATGGACCCGAAAACGGTCAAGCTGCTGCATGACGCGTTCAACCGAACGCTCGACGATTCGGCGTATGACGAGCTTTTGAACCGGCTCGACATCGTCGATTTGTACAAGTCCAGCGAGGACTACGCCGAGTGGGCGGTCGACCAGTTCAGGTTCCAGCGCAACCTAATTGAACGCACGATCGGGTTGGGGCGGAACTAGCCGCGCTGTCCGGCGCGATGCCACTGCTCAACCCAGCGGGTTCTCCCAGCGCAGTCCCTTGAAGCGGCCGAAATCGAGGTCGTTCGAGCACAGTACCGCGTCATGGCTGATCGCAAGGGCAGCCAGGTGCGCGTCGGTGGCCAGGTTGCCCGCCGTTCCGACCGATGCGATCAAGCCGCGCAGCGTCTCCCAATGGTCGTCCTTCTCCCGGACGACGCGAACGCTGTCGAGCGCCAGCCAGCGGTCGATACGCGAGAGCGCGGAGCTCACGTCGTGGGGTGCGGCAAACACCCTGGGATTGGTCGCAATCCGCAGGAAGCCGGTCAGAACGATCCACGGCAGGCCGACCAGCTCGTCGCCGTTGAGCGCCCGCTCCCACCAGTCGCGCGCCGCTGCATGCTGGGCGGCATTCGAGTCCACCGCATAGAGCAGGATATTGACGTCGACGATCTTCACTTGCCGAGCGACAGCTTGCGCACGATCTCCTCGTCTTCCAGGGCCGCCGCCAGCGCCAGCGCCTTGGTGAGGTCGACCTTCGCGGGGCCCATCGGCAGCGGCTGCTCCCGGTGGAGGTGCCGCCGCGGCTTGCCCGTACGTTGCGCGCGCAGGCCATCGCGCAGCGCGCGGTTGAGCAGGCGCGTGAGGCTGACGTTCTCCTCGCGGGCTTTGGCCTTGAGCTGTTCGATCAGCTCGTCATCCAAGCGTACCGTCGTGCGCATGGTCGCATCATAGCATCACTTCATTTGATGACATAGCATCATCGGCGTCGTGGCGGCAGGAATCGCAGCGTTAGAACGGTTGCCGCCGCCCATGCCGCATAAAGCGTGGCGAACACCCACTCGGGCGCGTTGTAGTAGAGCAGGCGGTAGACCCAGCGGCCGACGAAGGTATCGGGGCGGGCGCCGCCGCGCAGCAGGTCTTCCCAGATGGTCAGCGGGCAGGCGTACCCGAGCAGCGCCTCGGCGGCGACGAACACGATTGCGGCGAGGTGCAGGTAGCGGAACCAGCGATTGCGGATCCAGCTCCAGCGCGCCAGCGCGCCGATCCAGACCAGGATCAGGCCGCCAACGATGAACAGGGCAATCGAAAAGTGAAGGACGAGAAGTAGGTCAGCGAGCAATAGCTACACGCTGCGCGAGATGGGGCGCGCCGGGTCCGCGGACCACTCGCTCCAGGACCCTGGGTAGACGCGCGAGCCGGTGAGGCCGGCGATCTCCATCGCGAGCGCGTTGTGGCAGGCCGCGACCCCGGAGCCGCAATAGTTGATCACGTCCGAAGGATTGCGGCCCGCCAGCACTGCCTCGAATTCGGCGCGCAGGACGTCGGGTTGCTTGAAGGTTCCCTCGGCCGTGACGTTGTCGTTGTTGAAGCGGTTTTTCGCGCCCGGGATGCGCCCGGCGACAGGGTCGATCGGTTCCTGCTCGCCGCGATAGCGGATCGGCGCGCGCGCATCCAGCAGCGCCGCGCGCTTGAGTTTTTTCTCCACGTGCGAGAGGTAGGCCACCATCGAGGTCTGCGCGCGCCCCGGGTAGGCCCAGCTCGTGGGCTGCTTGACCTCCTTGCCGACCGGCCGGTCTTCCTTCTGCCACTTCGCGAAGCCGCCATCGAGCACCGCGACCGTCTGGTGTCCGACCCAGCGCAGCATCCACCACAGGCGCGCGGCATGCGCGCCGGAGCCGCCGTCGTAGCACACCACCTGGTCGGTCGGCTGCAGACCCTGCTTGCCGAGCCAGGTGACGAAAACTTTCGGCTCGGGCAGCGGATGGCGGCCGTTCCTGCCCGTCTTCGAACCCGAGAGGTCGCGGTCCAGGTGCGCAAACAGCGCTCCCGGGATATGCCCTTCGGCGTACTGCTGTTCGCCCAGCGCCGGATTGGCGAGGTCATGGCGGCAATCGAAAGTGCGCAGCGCGATGGGATTCTGCAGCCGCTCGGCCAGGTCCGCGGTGGAGATGAGCGTGCTCAACGTCATGGCGCATTTCCTCGTGAGACGTTTTTGCGCAGCCACTCGTGGAAATGCACCATCGTGTCTTCCATCGGCGACTGGTAGGGGCCGGCGTCGTCCAGGCCCTGTTCCCAGAGCGCCTTGCGGCCGCGATCCAGGCGGCGGCAGATCTCGTCGTCTTCGAGCGCGGTCTCGTTGTAGGCGGCGCTCTGCGCCTCGATGAAGCCGCGCTCGAAGTGGACGATTTCTTCCGGGTAATAGAACTCGACCACGTTTGTCGTGAGTCCCGCCGAGCGCGGGATCAGGTTTGAAATGATCAACACGTTCGGATACCACTCCAGCGTGAAGCCCGGGAAATAGGTGGCCCAGAGGGCGCCGTACTTCGGCGTCCTGCCGCGCAGTTGCTTCAGGCAGGCTTCCTGCCACCTCCGGTATACCGGCGTGCCCGGCGCGTTGAGGCCGTTCTTCGCCGACATGACCTGCACCGAGTTGCACTCGCCGTAGCGGACGTGGAAGTTGTCGCAGTCGGCGAAGTTGCCGAGGCCCGCGTGCAGGTAGTCGACGTGGTAGACCTCGAGGTAGACCTCGACGAAGGTCTTCCAGTTGGTGGCGTAGTCCGTGGTCTCGATGCGATCGAGTACGTAGCCGGAAAAATCGAAATCCTCGCTGCAGCCGAAATCGGCGAGGTCCTGGCGCGGATCGCGCGGTCCGGCGAACAGCAGCCCCTGCCAGTTGCTGAGCGGCGTCGAATGCAGCTTGACGCAAGGGTTCTCGGCAAAGCGCGGCGCCCCGAGCAGCTCGCCCTTCAGGTCGTAGGTCCAGCGATGCAGCGGGCAGACGATGTTCTGCGTGTTGCCGCGGCCTTCGAGCATCAACGACTGGCGGTGGCGGCAGATGTTCGAGAGCAGCTGAACGCCGCCCGACGGGTCTGTACTGTTTCGCACCAGAACCTTGGCGTGATCCATCCAGCCGATGGTCTGGTAATCGCCGGCCTCCGGCACCATCAATTCGTGCCCGACGTAATTCGCGCCGGCGTCGAACAGCATTTCCTTCTCGCGCGCGAACATTTCCGGGTCGAAATACCAGGACATCGGCAACTGGCAGCTGGCGGGCCGAAGCTGCCGCGCGGGAGAGAGGATGGACATGTCGTAAGTGCTTAAAAGCGCGGCATTTTACATGATTTGGGTTTGACCCTGCCGCTGCACTCGGTTAAGGTGGCAACCCCCTATGCGCAAGAAAGAATCTGGCGCCGCTGAGCCCAGTTTCGAGAAGGCCCTCGCGGAACTCGAAAGCATCGTGGCGCGCATGGAAGACGGCGGCCTTTCGCTCGAGCAGTCGCTCGCGGCCCACAAGCGCGGCCTCGAACTCGCGAAACAATGCCGCGAGCGCCTCGACGCGGCACAGCAGCAGGTGCGCGTGCTCGAAGGCGAAGTGCTCAAGCCGCTCGCGGCCGCTGCCGATGCCGCCGGGCGCGACTGAAGCTGAATTTGCCGCCTGGATGGGTTCCATCCAGAGGCGCGTCGAGAATGTCCTCGCGCGCAGCCTGCCAGCGCCCCAGCACGCGCCCGCGCGCCTGCACCAGGCGATGCGCTACGCCACGCTCGAAGGCGGCAAGCGCGTGCGGCCGCTGCTTGCGTTCGCGGCGGGCGAATTCGTCGGCGCGGACCCGGCGCGCGTCGAAGTCGCCGCCTGCGCGGTCGAGTTGATCCACAGCTATTCGCTGGTGCATGACGACCTGCCGTGCATGGACGATGACCGGCTGCGCCGCGGCAAGCCCACGGTGCATGTCGAGTACGACGAGGCCACCGCGCTCCTGGTGGGCGACGCGCTGCAGACGCTCGCTTTCCAGCTCCTGGCCGAACGTTTTGCGTCCGATGATGCGTCGGTCCAGCTCGCGATGGTGAACACCCTGGCCGTGGCCACGGGGTCGCGCGGGATGGCGGGCGGGCAGGCGATCGACCTGGAAGCCACCGGGAAAACGCTGTCGCAAGCAGAGCTCGAGTACCTGCATGTGCGCAAGACGGGTGCTCTCATCAGCGCGGCGGTGAAACTGGGCGCACTGTGCGCCGGGCCCTGTCCGGCGCAGCTCGAACAGTTCGGGCACCGTGTCGGCCTCGCATTTCAGGTCGTCGACGACGTGCTCGACGCCGAAGCGAGCACCGCGACTTTGGGCAAGACGGCGGGCAAGGACTCGAAGCGCGGCAAGCCCACTTATGTCTCGACGCTCGGCGTGGCGCGCGCGCGGCAGTTCGCCGACGAACTGCGCCGCGGCGCGCATGCGGCACTGGAGAGCTTCGGCGAGAACGCATTGCGCCTGCGGCAGCTCGCCGATTTCATCGTGCTGAGAAAATTCTAGACCCGAAGCATGTCGACGATCATCGGCGAGATACCGGCGGAGGACTACAATCCGGCGATGTACGAGTTGCTGAAGACGGTCAACGAGCCGTCCGTGCTGAGGCAACTGGATCACCGACAACTGCACCGGCTCGCGGTCGAACTGCGCGCCTTCGTGCTCGACTCGGTGTCGAAGACGGGCGGCCACCTCTCGTCGAACCTGGGCACGGTCGAGCTGACCATCGCGCTGCATTATGTGTTCGATACGCCCGAGGACCGCATCGTCTGGGACGTCGGCCACCAGACCTACGCGCACAAGATACTCACCGGCCGGCGCGAGCAGATGCCGCGCCTGCGCATGATCGACGGCATTTCGGGATTCCCGCGGCGCAGCGAATCGAAATTCGACGCCTTCGGCACCGCCCATTCCTCGACCTCGATTTCCGCCGCGCTGGGCATGGCGGTGGCGGCGAAACGCAAAGGCGAGAAGCGGCGCGTGGTCGCGGTCATCGGCGATGGCGCGATGTCGGGCGGCATGGCGTTCGAGGCGATGAACAACGCCGGCGTCATGGACGCCGACCTGCTGGTGATCCTCAACGACAACGAGATGTCGATCTCGCCCGCCGAAGGCGCGCTCAACCGCTATCTGGCGCGCCTGATTTCGGGCCCGTATGTGCGCGCCAAGCGCGCGGGCAGGAAACTGCTGAAGCCAGTGCCGCCGCTGCTCGAAATGGCGAGGCGATTCGAGGAACTCGGCAAGGGCCTGGTCGTGCCCTCTACGCTGTTCGAGGAATTCGGCTTCAACTACATCGGGCCGATAGACGGCCACGACCTCGATTCGCTCATTCCGACCCTGAAGAACATCAAGGAGCTGAAGGGGCCGCAATTTCTGCACGTGGTGACGAAAAAGGGCCAGGGCTACAAGCTTGCGGAAGAGGATCCGATCGGCTACCACGGCCCGAGCAGATTCGACCCGGCGCAAGGGATCCAGAAGGCGGCCGCGGGCGGCAAGCCCACCTACAGCCAGATCTTCGGCGACTGGCTGTGCGACATGGCGCGCGTGGACGAGCGCCTGGTCGCGATTACGCCGGCGATGCGGGAAGGTTCGGGGATGGTGCGCTTCTCGCAGGAATTTCCGCAACGCTATTTCGATGTCGCCATCGCCGAGCAGCACGCGGTGACATTTGCCGCCGGCATCGCCTGCGAGGGCCTCAAGCCGGTGGTGGCGATCTATTCCACCTTCCTGCAGCGCGGCTACGACCAGCTGGTCCATGACGTCGCGGTGCAGAACCTGCCCGTGCTTTTCGCGCTGGATCGCGGCGGCCTGGTCGGCGGCGACGGCCAGACGCACAACGGCGCCTTCGACTACGCGTACTTGCGTACCGTGCCGAACCTCACCGTGATGGCCCCCGCCGACGAGAACGAATGCCGGCAGATGCTGTTTACCGGATTCAAACTGGATGGACCCGCGGCGGTGAGGTATCCGCGCGGTGCCGGACCCGGTGTCGCATTGCAGGCGGAGTTTTCGGCGATCCCGATCGGCAAGGGCGAAATCAGGCGTAAAGGCCGCAAGATCGCGATTCTCGCTTTCGGCTCGATGGTCAAGCCTGCGCTGGAGGCCGGCGACGCGCTCGATGCGACCGTGGTCAACATGCGCTTTGTGAAACCGATCGATGCAGGACTGGTGGAGGAAATGGCGGCGACGCACGAGCTGATCGTCACGGTGGAAGAGCACCAGGCGATGGGCGGCGCAGGCAGTGCGGTCCTGGAAGTGCTTGCGACGAGAAAAGCGAAAACGCTGTTGTTGGGCCTGCCAGACCGCTTCATCGACCACGGCGACACGGCCAAGCTGCTCGCAGCAGTTGGCCTGGACGCTCAAGGCATACAAAGATCGATTCGCAGTGTAATACCCGAGTAATTAAGTCGGGAGTTATAATCGGGTCATGAACGCCAAAGACCCTCATGCCATCCCGGATGTCCAGAGCGACGCCGATTCGCGCAAGCTCGCGATCGATCAAGTCGGCGTCAAAGCGATCCGCCACCCGGTCCGTGTGATGGAGAGGCCCTCTGCGGCGCGCACCTCTCCCGCCGTGCAGCACACGATCGCCACGTTCAACATGTACGTCGGCCTGCCGCACCAGTTCAAGGGCACGCACATGTCGCGCTTCGTCGAGATCCTCTCCGCGCAGGAGCGCGAACTCACCGTCGAGAGCTTCAAGGCGATGCTGAAGCAGATGGTGAAGCGCCTGGAAGCCGTCGAAGGCCGCATCGAGATGAGCTTCCCGTACTTCATCGAAAAGAAGGCCCCGGTTTCCGGCGTTACCAGCCTGATGGACTACGAGGTCACGTTCATCGGCGAGATCACCAAGGGCGTGCAGTGCTTCGCGATGAAGGTGCTGGTGCCGGTGACGAGCCTGTGCCCCTGCTCGAAAAAAATCTCGGATTACGGCGCGCACAACCAGCGCTCGCACGTCACGGTCACGGCGAAGACCAGCGATTTCGTCTGGATCGAGGAAATCGTCGACCTGATCGAGAAGCAGGCCTCGAGCGAGCTCTACGGCCTGCTCAAGCGCCCCGACGAGAAATTCGTCACCGAGCGCGCCTATGACAACCCGAAGTTCGTCGAAGACATGGTGCGCGACGTGGCGGCGGTCCTCAACCAGGACGAGCGCGTCACCGCCTACACGGTGGAATCGGAGAACTTCGAGTCGATCCACAATCACTCCGCTTACGCGCTGATCGAGAGGGACAAGCGGGCATAGGAACAAAGGCGGGCGTCCTCGCCCCCATTGTTCTCGGGTTTCTTCTGATGATCGGAGAACCCAGCGCCCAGGACTACGCAGCGCAGCGCGCCCGGATGGTGGCCGAGGTCGAGGCAATGTACGCCGAGACCCGCAGCCTGACAGGTCTCGCGGCCATGTCGCCGCAGGTGCGCGCGGCCCTCGGCAAGGTCGAGCGCCACAGGTTGGTTCCCGCGGGGCAGCAGCCGCTCGCCTACCGCAATCACCCCTTGCCGATCGGGCAGGGGCAGACCATCTCGCAGCCCTACATCGTCGCGCTCTCTACCGACCTGATCGCGCCGCAACCGCAGCACCATGTGCTTGAGGTGGGCACCGGCTCCGGCTACCAGGCCGCGGTGCTAGCCGAGATTGTTTCCAGGGTTTTCACGATTGAATTAATCCCTTCACTGGGAAGCGAAGCCGAAGCGAAGCTAAGGCAGCTTGGATATCAGAACATCGATGTCAGGATCGGGGATGGCTATAGGGGCTGGCCGGAGAAGGCGCCGTTCGACGCCATCATAGTCACCGCCGCCGCGCCTCGGGTGCCCGAGGCGCTGGTCGCGCAACTCAAGGCGGGCGGAAAGATGGTGATTCCGATCGGACCGGCAAGCGAGACGCAGGAACTGATGCTGATTGCGAAGGACGCGGGCGGTAAAACAACGCAGCAGCGGATCCTGCCGGTGCGCTTCGTTCCGCTGCTGCCCGGCAAGCAGTGATCAGAAACGCCGTGTCAGTGTCATGGTCTGGCCCTCGCGCCGCATCTCCATGCGATTTAGGAAGCTGTTGCCCAGCAAGGCGATGGGCAGGCCCTGCTCGATGACGATGGCTTCGACGTTCTGCAGTTCGATGCCGCCGATGCGGACCGTGTCCAGCGTCACGAGAAACGCCGTGGCCGGCCCACCGGCGGTCTGCGTGGTGCCGCGCCGGCCGTTCCGGTAGTCGATGCGCAGCCGGTTGGCATCGCTCGCGGGAATTGCGATGGCGGTGGCTCCCGTGTCGACGAGAAACCGGATCGAACCGCCGTTGATCTGGCCGTCGGCCATGAAGTGGCCGCCTGCCCCGACCGCAAGGGTAACGCTCTGGCCCCCGGAAGCCGCGCCGCTGCTGCTGTAGGTCTGGCCGCGGACCAGGACGCGGCGCTTGCCGTCCAGGTCGATCGTCGCGCGATCGTTCTCGATTGCGACGAGCGTGACGCCGCCGCGGCTTTGCCCGACCTTTACGGTCTTCGGCGCGCTGCCGTTGATCGACAGGATCGCGGCCGTGGCGCCGAAGGTGCCGATGAGAGAAACGTCGGCAGCCGCAGCCGGCTGGCAAGCAAACATGGCAAGAAGCGCAATAAAATGTCGCAGCATGAAACCGGTCGCCATCTTCAGGCATGCCCGCAGTGAAGGTCCAGCGTATTTTGCCACCTACCTCGAGCGGCGGGCGATTCCCTGGAAACTGTTCGCGCTGGACGAGGGCCGCGCCGTGCCCAAGGACGTGCGCCGGTTTTCAGGCCTGGCCTTCATGGGCGGCCCGATGAGCGCCAACGACGAGCTGCCCTGGCTGAAGCCCCTGCTGGAGCTGGTGCGCGAAGCGGTGCGCAAGGACGTCCCCACGCTGGGCCATTGCCTCGGCGGCCAGCTGATGTCAAAGGCGCTGGGAGGCGAGGTGGGCCGCGCGCGCGTCAAGGAGATCGGCTGGGGTGAAGTGGAAGTGGCCGACAACAGCGTCGCGCGCGGGTGGTTCGCGCCGCTGCGCGCGTTCGAATCGTTCCACTGGCACGGCGAGACCTTCAGCATTCCGCCAGGCGCGACCCGCGTGCTCGCCAACGCGAACTGTGCCAACCAGGGCTTTGCCACCGGCAAGCACCTCGGTTTGCAGTGCCATATCGAGATGACTGAGGCGCTGGTGCGCGATTGGTGCAGCGGCGGTGCCGACGAGATCCGCGCCGCGGCGGCAAGCCCGGGCGTCCAGGCGCCGGCGAAAATAGAGAAAAATCTGCCTGCGCGCGTGGCGGCTCTGCACAAGACCGCCGACCGGATCTACGACCGCTGGAGCGAAGGCCTCGCCAAGTAGGAAAACTAGTCGCGGAAATTGATGAACTGCAGCGGCAGGTCGGTGACCGACTTGCGCACGAGCTGGATTGCGGCCTGCAGCTCGTCTTTCTTCGCACCCGAGATACGCACTGCGTCGCCCTGAATCGAGGCGGCAAGCTTGAGCTTCGCATCCTTCACCAGCTTCTGGATCTGCTTGCCTTTTTCCTGCGGCACGCCGACCTTGACGCTCACCGCGCGCTTCACCTTGTCCCCTGAGATCTTCTCCACGGCGCCGAGCTCGATGCAGCGGATGTCGATATTGCGCTTCGTCATGCGGCCGCGCAGCACGTCGAGCACCTGGCCCAGCTTGAACTCGTCGTCGGCAAATACGGTCAACACCAGCTCGGCCATCTCGACACGCGCGTCCGAGCCCTTGAAGTCGTAGCGGTTGCCGACCTCCTTGTTGACCTGCTCGACCGCGTTTTTCACTTCCTGGCGATCCACCTGCGAGACGATGTCGAACGAGGGCAGGGAGGCCTCCTAACGCGGGTTCAGGCGCAGCAGTTCCTCGACCCAGCGCTCGGTGATCGTTTTGAGCCAGTCCACGTCGGCGGGACTCTCGAATATCGCGTAGACGGCGAGCCGGATCGCCTTGCCGCGCACGAGGAACAGCGTCGTGGTCGAGAACAGGTATTGCGGCGTCGTGGAGAGGAACAGCGCCGGCGCGGGGAGCGGCGGCAGGCGAGTGGCCTGCAGGACGGAGGAGATCGCGGCGTCCTTCTTCAGTTCCGCGATCAGGTGCAGTTTGCCTACCGGCTGCGTGTCGAGGAACTTGATCAGGTCCTTCGCTTCCACCGGCCCGCCCAGTTCGCGCATCGAGTCGCTGACCATGTTCGAGAACTGCGCCGGCGTGACGCGCTCGCGCTCTAGGCCCTTGGGCGTGACCGCGATCATGTAGCGCTTCGCTTCGAGCTGGTCGCCCATGGTGAAGCGGCGCACGTCGGCGTCCGAGAGCGCGAACACGAGGATCCGGTTCGAGGCCGAGGTCAGCGTCTCGGCGAGGTCCTGCAGGCGCGGTGACGCGAGCTCGGTGGTGTCGGTGAAGCCGGGCGGCGTGTCCATCACGATGCGCTCGACGCCGAGCCGCACCGTGAACGGCGCGGCGGCGCAGTTCAGCGCGACGGCGGCGAGCAGGCAGGCAAGGGTGCGCACGACCGCCATTCTACGTATCATCCGTGGTTTACGGAGAGTCAGCGCTTGGCGGCGATTCTGAGCACGCTTCCGAAGGGCAAGAAGGTCGGCATCGCGTTTTCCGGCGGGCTCGACACGAGCGCGGCGGTGCACTGGATGCGCGCGAAGGGAGCGATTCCGTACGCGTACACCGCGAACCTCGGCCAGCCCGATGAAGCGGACTACGCCGAAATTCCGCAGAAGGCGCTCGTCTATGGCGCCAGGAAGGCGCGCCTCGTCGAATGCCGGCCGCAGCTCGTCGCCGAAGGCATCGCGGCGATCCAGTGCGGCGCGTTCCACATTTCCACGGGCGGGGCGACCTACTTCAACACCACGCCGCTGGGGCGCGCGGTCACCGGAACGATGCTCGTCGTCGCGATGCGCGAGGACGACGTCGGCATCTGGAGCGACGGCAGCACCTTCAAGGGCAACGACATCGAGCGCTTCTACCGCTACGGCCTGCTCGCGAATCCCGGCTTGCGGATTTACAAGCCCTGGCTCGACCAGCGCTTCATCGACGAGCTCGGCGGGCGCAAGGAAATGTCCGCGTACATGGCCAAGGCGGGTTTCGAATACAGGATGAGCGCCGAAAAGGCGTACTCGACGGACTCCAACATCCTCGGCGCGACGCACGAAGCGAAAGACCTCGAGCGTCTCGCCAGGGGCATCGGCATCGTCAAGCCGATCATGGGCGTCGCCTTCTGGCGCGAGAGCGTGACGGTGAAGTCGGAGAAGGTCACGGTGCGCTTCGAGGCAGGGGTGCCTATCGCACTCAACGGACAGCGTTTCACCGACGCGGTTGCGCTCTTCACCGAGGCCAACGCGATCGGCGGGCGGCACGGCCTGGGCATGTCCGACCAGATCGAAAACCGTATCATCGAAGCGAAAAGCCGCGGCATCTACGAGGCGCCGGGGATGGCACTGCTGCATATCGCCTACGAGCGCCTGGTCACCGGCATCCACAACGAGGATACGATCGAGCAGTACCGGACGAACGGACGGCGCCTCGGCCGTCTCCTCTATCAGGGGCGCTGGTTTGACCCGCAGACCCTGATGCTGCGCGATAGCGCGCAGCGGTGGGTGGCGAAGGCCGTGTCGGGAGAAGTGAGCCTTGAGCTGCGGCGCGGCAACGACTACTCGATCCTCGACACGAGGAGCCCGAACCTTACCTATAAACCGGAGCGCCTGACCATGGAGAAGGGCGCGATGTTCTTTTCGCCCGGCGACCGCATCGGCCAGCTCACCATGCGCAATCTCGACATCGTAGACACCCGGGGCAAGCTGCGCCTCTACGGAAACGCCGGGCTGCTTGGTGACTCGCAGGGCGGCGCCGTGCCGCTGCCGGCGCCGGGCCGGAAAAAGAAAAGGCCGAAGCGCTAGTTGTTGTCGAGCGGAGGCGCATTCTCCGGGGTCTGCAGCTTGCGTTCAGCTTCTAGACTTCAGCTTTCCGAGCAACAGGAACTCCATCAGCGCTTTCTGGGTGTGCAAGCGGTTCTCCGCCTCTTCCCAGACGACGCTCTGCCTGCCGTCGATCACCTGCGCCGAGACTTCCTCGCCGCGGTGCGCGGGCAGGCAGTGCATGAAGAGGGCGTCCTTGCGCGCCGCCTGCATCATTTCGGCGTCGACCTGCCAGTCTTCGAAGTCCTTCTTGCGCTCCTCGTTTTCGACCTCGAAGCCCATCGAGGTCCAGACGTCCGTGGTCACCAGGTGCGCGCCTTTGGCGGCCTGCATCGGGTCGGCGAAGGTCTCGCAATTCCTGACTACCCGTTCAGGCTCGATCTCGTAGCCTGGTGGCGTCGAGATGTTCAATTTGAAGCCGAAAATTTCTGCCGCCTGCAGCCAGGTATTGCAGACGTTGTTCGAATCTCCGATCCAGGCCACCGTCTTGCCCTTGATCGTGCCGCGCCGCTCGTTGAAGGTGTAGAGGTCGGCCAGGATCTGGCAGGGGTGGTACTCGTTGGTCAGGCCGTTGATCACCGGCACGCGCGAGTTGCCCGCGAAACGCTCCAGGATCTCCTGCTCGAAGGTGCGGATCATGACGATGTCGCACATGCGCGAGACGACCTGCGCTGCGTCTTCCACCGGTTCGCCGCGGCCGAGATGCGAGTCGCGCGTGCTGAGAAAGATCGCCGCGCCGCCCAGCTGGTGCATGCCCGCCTCGAAGGAGAGCCGCGTGCGCGTGCTCTGCTTCTCGAAGATCATCGCCAGGGTGCGGTCTTCGAGCGGCCAGTAGCGCTGGTAGCGCTTGAACTTGTCCTTGATCCAGCGCGTGCGCGCGAACAGATGCCCGAATTCCTCGCCGGAGAGGTCGCGGAACTGGAGGAAATGCCGCAATGGCGGCTTCTTCGCCTTGCCCACGGCCGCTTCAAACCGCCGCAGCGATCTTTTGTTGCGCGGCTCCCTGCGCCAAAAACGCCTTTACGAGCGGCACCAGCCGCTCGAGCACCTCGCGCCCCTCGGCTTCGGTAATGATCAGCGCCGGCAGCAGCCGGATGACGTTCTCGGCTGTGACGTTGAACACCAGTCCGGCATCGAGGCCCAATTTCACCAATTCGCCGCAGGGCCGGTCGAGTTCCACGCCGATCATGAGCCCCATGCCGCGAACCTCGACCACCCCGGGGAAGTTCCCCAGCGAGGCCTTGAGGCCATCGAGCATTGCCCCGCCGACGCGCGTGGCGTTGGCGAGTAGGCCTTCTTCCTTCATCGTGTCCAGGGTCGTCACCACGCCGCACATGGCAAGCTGGTTGCCGCCGAAGGTGGAGCCATGGTTGCCCGGCTTGAAGACGCCCTTTGCCCTGCCGCCGACCACGCAGGCGCCCACCGGCACGCCGCCGGCGAGGCCCTTGGCGAGCGGCACCACGTCGGGCAGGATGCCCGCATGCTGGTAGACGAACCACTTGCCGCTGCGGCCCAGGCCGCACTGGATTTCGTCGGACATGAACAGCCACTCGTTGCGGTCGCAGATTTCCTTCAGGCCGCGCAGGTACTCCAGGTGCGAGACGTTGATGCCGCCTTCGCCCTGGATGGGCTCGACGAAGACCGCCACCACGTTCTTGTTGTGCGCGGCGACCTGGCGCACGGCGTCGAGGTCGTTTAGCGGCACGCGGACGAATCCCTGCACCAGCGGCTCGAAGCCGGCCTGGACCTTGCGGCTGGCGGTGGCCGACAGGGTCGCCAGCGACCGGCCGTGGAAGGCCTTTTCCATGACGATGATCGCGGGCTCCGCGATGCCGCGGTCGTGGCCGTACTTGCGCGCCACCTTGAGCGCCGCCTCGTTGGCTTCCAGCCCGGAATTGCAGAAGAACACCTCATCCAGCCCCGTGATCTGTGCGATGCGGTCGGCCGCCTGCTCCTGCAGCGGCATCTGGAACAGGTTGGAGGTGTGCATGACGCGCCCGATCTGCTCGGTCAGGGCGCGTACCAGCCGCGGATGGTTGTGGCCGAGCGTGTTCACCGCGATGCCGGCGAGCGCATCGAGGTACTTCTTGCCGGCCTCGTCCCACAGCCACACGCCCTGGCCTCGCACGAACGCGACCGGCTGGCGGGCGTAGGTGTGCATCACATGGCTCATGGCGCGACTCCTTGTCAAACGAAAAACGGCGGCACAGGCCGCCGTTTTCAGGATGTTAATAGCCTAACCAATGCGGCGCAAGCCGCGCTCTTCCTTGGGCTTGAGCACCCGCACGCAGGGCTGGTAGCCCTCGTGGACGATGCCGTGCAGTTCGGTGCGTTTCTGCGAGCGCAGCAGGTTGGCGAGGTACTCGCTGATTTTCGGCGTAATCACCTGCCCCGGGACGAGGACCGGGATGCCGGGCGGGTAGGGCACGATGCCGTCAGCGCAGACGCGGTGCGCGAGCGCCCGGTTGACGCGCTCCTTGTCGTCGAACACGGGAAGGAGCTCGCCGCCGCAGTAGTAGGCGTCGCGCGGCAGGTAGCGCAGCCTCGTGAGGGCCGGGATTTCCGGCGTGCGCACCAGGCGCCGCGGCGCGCGCGCCTCGCGCGCGAGGCGCATCAGGGCGTCGTAGAGCCGCGAGACCTTGGAGCGCGTCGTGCCGATGGTGAGGAGCAGGGTGATGGTGTTGAAGGTGCTCTTCTCGATCTGGATGTTGAAGCGGTCGAAGAGCACGTTCTGCAACTCGTCCACCGTATACCCGCAACCAGAGATGTCCACCGTCACCTTGGTCATGTCCAGGCAGATGCCGTCGCCGCGCACCTGGTCGGGCAGCAGGTCGGCGAGTTCCAGGACGCGGAACACGCCGGTGGAATTGATCTGCTGGCGCAGTTCCTTCGCCAGAGCGATGGTGCGCGAAAGCAGCTTGTAGCCCTCCATCGTCGCTTGCTTGCGGGCAACGTCCAGGCTTGCGATGAGGCCGTATTGGGGCGAAGTGGAGGTGTGCATGTTGAAATTCTCGCGGAACAGGTGCTCGCGAAAATCCGGATCGTTGACATGGATCATCGAGGCCTGCGAAAAGGCCGACAGCACCTTGTGCGTGGATTGCGTGGCGTAGTCCGCGCCGGATTCCAGCGCCGTGGGACGGAACTCGGGGTGGAAACGCGCGAAGCCGTACCAGGCCTCGTCGACGATGACCTTGATCCCCCTCGCGTGGGCTGCGGCGACGATCGGCTCGAGGTCGTAGCGCAGACCGTCGTAGGTGCAGGACGTGAGGATGAGTGCCTGCGCGTCCGGGTGAGTTTTTATTGCATTCAATAAAGATTTCTTCGGCACGGGACCGTAGAGCCCGTACTTTCTGTTCAACGCCGAGTCCAGATAGATCGGATGCGCACCCGAGAGGACTACACCGTGGTGCACGCTCTTGTGGCAGTTGCGATCGAGCAGCAGCTTTTCGCCCGGCGCGAGCAGGGTCTGGAAAATCACCTTGTTCGCCGTCGAGGTCCCGTTGGTGGCGAAGAACGTGCGGCGCGCGCCGAACGCCTTCGCCGCCATCTGCTGCGCTTCCGCGATCACGCCGCGGGGCTCCATCAGCGAATCGAGCATCGGCACGGAGACGGAAAGGTCGGCGTCGAACACGTGGTCGCCCATGAATTCGTAGAAATCGTTCACCCACGGGCTGCCGCGCAGGGATTCGCCCGAAGAATGCCCCGGCGTGTGCCACTGGTCCTTCGCCATCCAGACATAGGTTTTCAGCTGGTCGGTGAAAGGCGTGCGCGCCTTTTCCTGGATCTGCGCATTCAAGATCCGGTAGATGCCGCGGAAATCGCGTTCCTCGCGGTAGAAGTACCCATCGACCGCCTCGGTAAACAGCGCATCGACGACGTCGTCCTCGCTCTCCTGCGCGATCAGGATGTAGACGTCGAGCTCGGGGCGAAAGCGCGTGATCCGCTGCACGAGTTCCAGCGCGGACATCTGCAGCTTTTTTCTGCCGCCGTTATTCTTCGCATCGGCAAGCGAATAGAGCTTGTCGTCCGCCAGCACCGCCTGGATGTCGCCGTCGCTCTCGATCGCGGCGAGCGCCTCCCTCGCGGTGGCGACGCCGCTGAACGTGATGCCGAGCGGATTGTCGAGCGAGCGCGCGGCCGCGTTGAGTCCTTTCAGGATCTCGCGCAGCGATATCGGCTCGTCCTCGATGACCAGGATCCGGCTGAGAGGTTTCGCCATGCCGGATCAGTATAATTCCGCATGCCCGAGGCCCCACTCGGAGGAACTGCAGCCGCCGACGCCATTGTCGAGTACATCATTCAAGGGGTGACTCTCGACGGCAAGCCGTTCCGGCCGAGCGATTGGGCAGAGCGCCTGTGCGGCGTGATGTCGGCGTTCGGCGGCGATCACCGCATGCAGTATTCCCCGTACGTTCATCCGGTCACCGCTGCGGGCGTGCGCTGCGTGGTGGTGGACGTGCGGCTCGAGGAAATCGAGCCGATGGCCTACCGTTTCCTGCTCAGTTTTGCGACGGAAAACGAATTGAAGACGCGCGATGGGCGCGATGCAAACCGTAGCGAACTCGCCAGAGTGCAGCGTACCGGTGACACGGACTGAAGCGGGGAAGGGGTCCTGTTTTCCTAGCTTGGGGGAGCGCGTCCTGCTTCGCTTCCTAGGCCATTGCCTTGATGGCGTGGGCAAGGCGGCTCTTCTGGCGCGCCGCGGCGTTACGGTGCAGGACGCCCTTGGCGGCGACGCGGTCGATGATCGCCTGCGACTTGACCAGCGCAGCGTTCGCGGCTTTCTTGTCGCCCGCCGCGATCGCCTTTTTCACGTCCTTGATCGCGCTGCGCGCCGCGGTGCGCAGGCTCATGTTGCGATCGCGCAGTCCGACGGCCTGGCGCGCCCGCTTGCGGGCCGATTTGATGTTTGCCATGTGTTTGTTCCGGCTCTGAAAAAGGGGGCGGATTCTAGCATGAACCTCCGTGCGGGAGTGGCAGGATGAACCTGCTCCGCGCCCTGGCCGCCGTGAGCAGCATGACGCTGCTGTCGCGGATCCTCGGCTACGTGCGCGATTTCTTCATCGCGCGTGTCTTTGGCGCCGGGCTTGCGACCGACGCCTTCTTCGTCGCCTTTCGCATCCCGAACCTGCTGCGGCGCCTGTTTGCCGAAGGGGCATTCTCGCAGGCCTTCGTGCCGATCCTGGCCGAAGTGCGCAATCGGGAGATAGCTGCGGATACCAAGGCGCTCGTGGACTGCGTCTCCACGGCGCTGTTCCTCGCGCTGCTTGTGGCTGCGGCCGCCGGGATGGCCCTCGCGCCGCTGGTGGTCTATGTGACCGCGCCGGGATTCGCCGCGGAACCCGGCAAGTTCGAACTTACTGTGGCCATGCTGCGGATCACCTTTCCCTACATCGTCTTCATTTCGCTGGTGGCGCTGGCCGCGGGCGTGCTCAACACCTGGAGCCGCTTCGCGGTGCCGGCCTTCACGCCGGTGCTGCTAAACGTTTCCTTCATCGTCGCGGCCGCATTCTTTGCCGACCGCTTCGAGCCGCCGATCGTCGTGCTCGCCTGGGCCGTGTTTGCCGGCGGCCTCGCGCAGCTCGCGCTGCAGCTGCCGTTCCTGTGGAAGATCGGCATGCTGCCGCGCTGGCGGCTCAATCTGAAGCATCCGGGGGTCTCACGCGTGCTCAAGCTGATGGCGCCCGCGGTGTTCGGGGTCTCGGTGAGCCAGGTGTCGCTGCTGATCAACACCATCTTCGCCTCGTTTCTGGTGACCGGTAGCGTGTCGTGGCTCTACTACGCAGACCGGCTGATGGAGTTTCCCGCCGGCGTGCTCGGCGCCGCTCTCGGAACGATCCTTCTGCCCAGCCTGTCGAAACACCATGCGGGCGGCGCGGTCGCGGAATACAGCCGCCTCCTCGACTGGGGCTTGCGCGTCACGATCCTGCTCGCGGTGCCGGCGGCGGCGGCGCTGGCGGTGCTCGCGATGCCGCTGATCGCGACCCTGTTCCACTACGGCCGCTTCAGCGCCGAGGACGCCTGGATGACACGCGAAGCGCTCATTGCGTACAGCCTCGGCTTGATCGGGATGATCCTGGTGAAAATCCTCGCGCCCGGCTTCTACGCGCGCCAGAACGTGGTGACGCCGGTGAAGATCGGCCTGGTGACGCTCGCGGCCACACAGGCGCTGAACCTGGCTTTCATCGGCCCGCTCAAGCATGCCGGTCTCGCCCTCGCGATCGGCCTCGGTGCCTGCCTGAATGCTTTCCTGCTGTACAGGATGCTGAGAAAGCAGAACATTTACACGCCGCAACCCGGCTGGCTGATGTTCGCGCTCAAGGTTGGCGTGTCCGTTGTCGCGATGGCCGCAGCGCTCGGCTATGCGATGGGCCCGGCCGCGGACTGGCTGGCAGCGGCCTGGCAGTGGAAGCTGAGCATGCTCGCGGGCATGGTGCTGCTCGGTTTCGCAGTCTATGGCGCGTGCCTGCTCGCTCTGGGGTTCCGCATGCGCCACTTCTCCATGCGAGGCGCGGATTGACGGCCGGTTTGACCGCGTTCGCCAGCCTCATGTCGCGCCAGGATGCGCAGATCGAGCTCGCACGCGCCTGCCTGCAGATCGCCGAGGACGCCTATCCGGGACTTGATGTGGGCGGTTATATGGGTGAGATCGAGCGCTTCGCCAAGCGCCTGCGCACGCGTTTCGCGCCGGAGGCCGTATCCGAGGACCGCATCATCGCGCTGAACGAATTCCTCTTCGACGACCTCGGCTTCGGCGGCAACACCGCCGACTATTACGATCCGCGCAACTCGTATCTGAACGAGGTGATCGATCGGCGCACGGGAATTCCGATCACGCTCGCGGTGCTGTATATGGAAATCGGCCGGCGCATCGGCCTGGCTTTCGAGGGGGTGTCCTTTCCGGGGCATTTCCTGGTGCGCCTGCCGTTGCGCGGCGGCACGCTGATACTCGATCCGTTTTCCGGCGGCATGCCGCTTGCGGAGGCCGAATTGCGCGAGCGCCTGAAGCGCGTGATACCACGTGTCGTCGGGTCAAGCGAACCAGGCGGAGTTCCGGTCACCGACCTCCCGCTCGATCAGTTCCTCGAGCCCGCCAGCAACCGGCAGATCCTCGCCCGCCTGCTGCGCAACCTGAAGGGCATCTACCGCGAGAAGGACCAGCCCGAGCGGCTGCTCGAGGTGCTAAACCGCATGATCGTCGTCGCGCCGGAATCGGCTGCGGAGTTGCGCGACCGGGGCCTGGTCTATGTGCGCCTGGAATGCTGGCGTCCGGCGCTCAAGGATCTGGCCGATTACCTGGAACGCGAGCCCGAGGCGCCGGACCAGGACGAAGTGCGCTCGAAAATGGTGGACCTTACCCTGCGCTGCGCACGGCTGAATTAGGGGACTCGGTGATTCCTGCGGCCGCGCGCATCTCCAGCGCGCGCCGTTGCACTGCTTCGTGCAGCCTGGGTTTGTAACCCAGCGCGAAGCATACCTCGGCGGCGAGGAAGATGGGCGCGACGAAAATCTGGAACAGATTGTCTACCAGCGCGGGCTTGCGTCCTTCGTAGACGTGGCCCCAGAGCTGCAGCGCCCAGCCGCCGACGAACAGCAGCAGGAACCAGGTGAGGCTCAGGCCGAGCGATGCCTGCGACAGCGGCGCCGCGGCCCACAGCATCAGCGCAAAAACTGCGCCCATCGCCAGGCCGAGGGGAATGTCGAGCACCAGATAATACAAAAACAGAATTGCAGTCACGACGAGAGCCGCGCTCAGCGTAGCGCCGCCGATATCGGCGCGCAACCAGCCGAGCGGAATCATGAGAGAGAAAACAATTGCTGGCACGCCGATGAAATGCGTCGCCTTGTTGCGCGCATCCTGATGGTAGGCGGCGTAGGTGGACATCTGGTCCTCGAGAGACTTCATCGGTCGTTCTCCTCTTGAAAGCCGCTATAATTCAACATTTTACACGCGCTTATGCAGGTCACGCACGGGACCATCAAGCCGGGGGGCGGCCCCGTAGCGCTCACCATCGGCAATTTCGATGGCGTGCACCGCGGGCATCGCGCCATGCTGGATCGGCTGGTGGAAAAGGCGCGCGAGCTGAAGCTGCCTTGCAAAGTCCTTACGTTTGAGCCGCATCCGCGGGAGTATTTTTCCCCTGCGACGGCGCCGACCCGGCTGACCAGGTTGCGCGAGAAGCTGGAATTGATCGCTGAAGCCGGAGTCGGCGAGGTGCACGTACTTCGGTTTGGTGCGCCGCTGGCTGCGATTCCCGCAGCGCGATTTGTGGACGATGTCCTGCTGCGGCGTCTGGGCGTGCGCTGGTTGCTGGTGGGGCGGGATTTCCGCTATGGCGCGAAGCGCGCGGGAGACTTTGCCGCCCTTCAGTCGGCCTCGGCAACGAAGGGATTCTCGGTGGAAGCGATGGGCGATGTCATGGAAGGCAGCCAGCGGGTGTCCAGCTCAGGGGTACGGACTGCGCTCGCCTCGGGCGATCTGGCGAGCGCGGAGAAATTGCTGGGGCGCGTCTATTCCATGAGCGGGCGCGTGGCGCACGGCGAAAAGCTCGGTCGCACGCTGGGCTTCCCGACGGCGAACATCGTCCTCAGGCGGCGGCCGCCGCTGGCGGGCATCTTCGCCGTGGAGGCCGAACTTGAGGAAACGCACGCGCTGATGCGGGGCGTCGCGAGCGTCGGCCGGCGGCCTACGCTGCGCGAGAATGCGCCGCTGCTGCTGGAAGCGCACCTGTTCGACTGGAGCGGCGATCTGTATGGCCGCCATTTGAGGGTCAGGTTCCTGCGCAAGCTGCGGGACGAGGAAAAGTACGATGGGCTGGAGGCCCTGCGCTCTGCCATCGGGCAGGACGTGGCACAGGCAAAGGACTACTTCAGGAAACATGGCTGACTACAAGCACACGCTGAATCTCCCCGACACGCCGTTCCCGATGCGGGGCGACCTCGCCAAGCGCGAGCCGCTGCTGGTGAAGCGATGGAACGAAAAAGGCCTCTACCAGCGCCTGCGCGCGGCTGCGAAGGGCCGGCCGCGCTTCGTTCTGCACGACGGGCCGCCCTATGCCAACGGCGACATCCATATCGGCCATGCGGTGAACAAGATCCTCAAGGACGTGATCGTCAAATCGAAAGGCATGGCCGGCTTCGATGCGCCTTACGTGCCGGGCTGGGACTGTCACGGCATGCCGATCGAGGTGCAGATCGAAAAGAAATACGGCAAGAACCTGCCGGCAGGCGAGACGCAGCGCCTGTGCCGCGCCTACGCCACCGAGCAGATTGCCAAGCAGAAGCAGGAATTCCAGCGCCTGGGCGTGCTCGGCGACTGGGAGAACCCCTACCTCACCATGGCGTACCGCAACGAGGCCGACGAAATCCGCGGCCTCGGCATGCTGCTGAAGAAAGGCTACATCTTTCGCGGCCTGAAGCCGGTCAACTGGTGCTTCGATTGCGGCTCGGCGCTCGCCGAGGCGGAAGTCGAATACGAGGACCGCAAGGATCCCGCTGTCGACGTGGGCTTCGCGTTTGCCGAACCGGAAAAGCTCGCCAAGGCGTTCAATCTGAGCAGCCTGCCGGACAAGCCCGGCCACATCGTCATCTGGACCACGACGCCCTGGACGCTGCCCGGCAATCAGGCGCTCAACGTGAACCCGGATTTCGACTATGCGCTGGTGGAGACGGACCGTGGCCTGCTGATCCTGGCCGACGCGATGCTCGCGCCCGGCGACGTGCCGGAGGCGACGGAAGAGGAATTCGATTCGCTCGCGATGCCTAGGCTGCTGGCGAAGTACGGCGTCAAGTCCTGGCGGCTGATCGGCAAGGCCAAGGGCAAGGCGCTGGAGCACATTCGCTTTCGCCACCCGTTCTACGATCGCCCGGCGCCCGTCTACCTCGGCGACTACGTCACGCTCGATACCGGCACCGGCATCGTGCATTCATCGCCCGCCTACGGCGTGGAGGACTTCGAGTCCTGCCGGCGCTACGGCATGAAGGACGACGAGATCCTCACCCCGGTGCTGGGCGACGGGAAATACGCCGCCTCGCTGCCGCTGTTCGGCGGCCTCTCGATTTGGGATGCCAATCCCAAAATTGTCAAGCTCCTGTCGGAGAAAGGCGCGCTGTTCGCGGTGGACTGGAAATACACGCACAGCTACATGCACTGCTGGCGGCACAAGACACCGGTGATCCTGCGCGCCACCATACAATGGTTCGCGGGCATGGACCAGGTGCCCGGCTTCAATGGCGAGAAGCCGCACGAGCCCCTGCGCGCGACGGCGCTGCGCGGCATCGAGGCTACCGAGTTCTTCCCGGCCTGGGGCAAGGCGCGCTTGCACGGCATGATCGCGAATCGTCCGGACTGGACGCTGTCGCGCGCGCGGCAATGGGGGGTGCCGATGCCGTTCTTCGTGCACAAGGAGACCGGCACGCTGCATCCGCGCACGCTGGAACTGCTTGAAGAGGTCGCGAAGCGCGTGGAAAAAGGCGGCATCGAGACCTGGCAGACCGTGACCACGGGCGAATTCCTTGGGCCCGACGCGGCGCATTTCGAGAAAGTAAAGGACACCATCGACGTCTGGTTCGACTCGGGCTCGACGCATCTGACAGTGCTGAAAGGCTCGCATGCGAGCGGCAGTACGTTCCCGGCGGACCTTTACCTGGAGGGCTCCGACCAGCATCGCGGCTGGTTCCACTCCTCGCTGCTGGTATCGTGCATGATGAACGGCGTGCCGCCCTACAAGGCGCTGCTCACGCACGGCTTTGTCATCGACATGGACGGCCGCAAGATGTCGAAGTCGAAAGGCACCGGCACGGCGCCGCAGCAGGTGGCCGGCACTCTGGGCGCCGACATCCTGCGCCTGTGGGTCGCGAGCGGCGACTATTCGGGCGAACTGACGATTTCCACTGAAATCCTCAAGCGCGTGGTCGAGAGCTATCGGCGCGTGCGCAACACGCTGCGCTTCCTGCTTGCGAATACGTCGGATTTCGCTGCGTCGAAGGACGCGGTACCGGTTGCGCAGATGGTGGAAATCGACCGCTACGCGCTCGCGCTGGCCGCGCGCATGCAGGCGCAGGTCGTGGCGGACTACCGGGCCTACCAGTTCCATCTCGTGACGCAGAAGCTGCAGGCCTTCTGCGCCGAGGACCTGGGCGCGTTCTACCTCGACATCCTAAAGGACCGGCTCTACACCTGCGGCGCGAACTCGCGCGAACGCCGTTCGGCGCAGACCGCGCTCTGGCACATCAGCCAGAGCCTGCTGCGCCTGATGGCGCCGATCCTGAGCTTCACCGCCGACGAGGCGTGGCAAGTATTTACCGGCAACGCCGACAAAAGCGTCTTCGAGGAGACCTGGCACCAGCTTCCCGAGGCGAAGCTTGAGCAATCGGCGCTTGACCAGTGGGCAAACGTCCGCCAGTTCCGCGAGATCGTGACCAAGAGGATCGAGGAAAAACGCGAAGCGAAGGAGATTGGCTCCTCACTAGCTGCGGAACTGGACATCCAGGCGCACGGTCCAATTTTTGCAGCGCTGGCGCGCCTCGGCGACGAGCTTCGCTTCGTGCTGATCACGTCGCGCGCCACCGTTCGCGATGAAAAGGGGGCTCCCGTGCAGGTCAAGGTCAAAGCCAGCGCGCATGCAAAGTGCGAGCGCTGCTGGCATTACCGCGCCGACGTGAATCCGGAGGGCCTGTGCGCGCGTTGCGACAGCAACCTGCGCGGCGCCGGAGAATCGCGGCGCTATGCCTAAGGCGTTCAGGTGGTTCGGCCTGGCGGCGGTGGTCATCGTCCTCGACTACTTCACGAAATTCGCGATCCTGTCGGCGTTGGCGCCGGGGGAAAGCCGCGCCGTGACGCCGTTTTTCAACCTGGTTCTGGTGTTCAACAAGGGCGCCGCCTTCAGTTTCCTCGCGGGGGCGCCAGGCTGGCAAACGCTGTTTTTTGCTTCGATTGCCGTTGTCGCTTCCATCGTCATCAGTTTTTTGATCGTCAGAAATCAGGGCAAAAGCGTCTTCTGCCTCGGCTTGGCGCTCATCCTGGGTGGGGCGCTGGGCAATCTCTACGACCGTCTGGTCTACGGCCACGTGGTTGATTTCCTCGATGTTCACGCCGCTGGCTGGCACTGGCCGGCGTTCAACGTTGCCGATTCGGCCATCACGCTGGGCGCGGGGATCCTCATTGTTGAAAGTTTTTTTCAAAAGCATTCAGATGAAACACCTGTCTGAAAAGGATCTCGCGCTGCTGTTCCGGGCTCTTGCCTTCGCGGCCCACAAGCACCGCGACCAGCGGCGCAAGGATGCCGAGGCCTCTCCCTACATCAACCATCCGATTGCCCTTGCCGAGGTACTGACCGGCGAAGGCGGGGTGACCGACATCGAGGTGCTCGCCGCGGCGCTGCTCCACGACACGATCGAGGACACGGCGACCACGCTGCAAGAGCTGCGCGCGCACTTCGGCGCCCGCATCGCCGGCATGGTGGCGGAAGTCACCGACGACAAGGATCTGCCCAAGGTCGAGCGCAAGCGCCTGCAGATCGAACATGCCGCCGGCATCAGTCCGGGGGCGAAGCTCGTAAAGCTGGCCGACAAGATCTGCAACCTGCGCGATGTCGCCGAGCGCCCGCCCGCGCATTGGGAGATGGCGCGGCGGCGCGAGTATTTCGAATGGGCGAAGAAAGTGATCGACGGCTTGCGCGGCGTGCATCCGCGCCTTGAGGCGGCGTTCGACGCCGCCTACCGGCGCAAGCCTTAGAATCCGATCAATGGAAGTACTGCTCGCCAACCCACGCGGCTTCTGCGCCGGCGTCAAGCGCGCGATCGAGATTGTCGAGAGCGCCCTCGCGCAGCGCGGCGCGCCAATCTATGTGCGGCACGAGATCGTGCACAACAGGTTCGTCGTCGACGACCTGCGCGGCAAGGGCGCGGTGTTCGTCGACGAACTGGACCAGGTGCCGCGCGGCAGCAGCGTGATTTTCTCCGCGCACGGTGTCGCCAAGTCGGTGCGCGGCGAGGCGCAAGCGCGCGGCCTCAGGGTGATCGATGCCACCTGCCCGCTCGTCACCAAGGTGCACCTCGAAGTCGCGAAGCTGCTGCGCGAGGGCTACGAGATCGTGATGATCGGGCACCGCGGCCACCCGGAGTCCGAGGGCACCATGGGGCAGGCGCAATCGCGCATGCACCTGGTGGAGACGCTCGAAGACGTGGCGCAGCTGGAAGTGCTCGATCCAGACCGGCTCGCCTACGTCACCCAGACCACGCTCTCGGTGGACGACGCCGCGAAAATCGTCGCCGCGCTGCGTGCGCGCTTCAGCGCCATTCGCGGCCCACGCAAGGATGACATCTGCTACGCGACGCAGAACCGCCAGGACGCGGTGAAATTCATGGCCCCGCGCTGCGACGTGGTGATCGTGGTCGGTTCGCCGAACAGCTCGAATTCCAACCGCTTGCGCGAAGTGGCGCAGAACATGGGAATCGAGGCCTACCTGGTCGACGATGCCGCCGGTCTCAGGCCGGAATGGATCGCGGGCAAGTCCCGGGTCGGCATCACGGCCGGGGCTTCGGCGCCCGAGGTGCTCATCGAGGAGCTGGTCGGGCGCCTGAAGGAACTCGGCGCGAAGAGCGTGCGCCCCCTTGAAGGCGCCGCCGAAGACGTTGTTTTCAGCCTGCCGCGCGAGCTCGTGGCCAAGGCCCGATAGCCTGTGCGGTTCTCGCGCCTGACCTTTTGCGCAGCGCTTTTGTGCGCCGGCGCGGCACTCGCACAGCCGAGCCGCCAGGAAATCGAAGCACTGGCCAAGAGAGCATCGGGCGGTCAGGATCAGGCGAAAACGGCGCTCGAGGCATTGGCGAACGGTGGCGAGACACATGCGCAAAACCTGCTGGGTGTGCTCGTTCTGGCGGGCAAAGGTTTTCCGCGCAGCGATCAGCGGGCGCTGGAATGGTTCGAGCTTGCCGCAGCAAAGGGTCACGTCCCCGCTGCGCACAACCTTGCCGTGATTCGCGATCGCGCAAAAGGCACGCTGCACGATGCTGCCGAGGCGTTGCGCTGGTTCCGGTTTGCGGCGGAGCGTGGCTACGCGCGATCTCAGACGGAGCTCGGCCGTATTTTGTTGGCCGCCGGCACCGAGCGCGACGCGACGGAGGGTCGCGAGTGGCTTGAGAAGGCCGTGGCACAAGGCCAGCCCACAGCGCGCTTCCTGCTCGGCAAGCTGTATCTGGACGGAACCGGCGGCGTGCAGCGCGACCTGGCGCGCGGTGCAGAGCTGGTTCGCCTCGCCGCTGAAAAAGGCGAGGCCGGCGCGCAATATCGCCTCGCCCTGCTCTACGGCACCGGCAGCGGGGTGGAGAAGGACGACCGCAAGGCGATCGAATGGCTGCGAAAGGCCGCCGACCAGCGCCACATGGATGCGCAGTACCTCATCGCCGCCGCCTTTACGCGCGGCCTGTACGGCCAGCCGCGCAGCCCGGAGTCCGCCGCGGAGTGGTTGCGGCGCGCCGCCGTGCAGGGGCACCCGGGCGCCGAGTACGAACTGGGCGTCGCCTATCGCACGGGGCGCGGCGTTCCCAAAGACCTTTCGCAAGCGCTGGGCTGGTTCGTCAAGGCGGCCAAGAGCGGCCATCCGGAAGCGCTCGAGATAGTGCGCCAGATCCGGGAAACCGCGAAGAAGCAGAAGGGCGGGGAAGCTGTGCTGCCGGAGACGCGAGAGGTGCCTTTGGGGCCGGAGCCCGCCAAGCAGTAGCCCCCGGCTATTTTTCGGGCGCTCCGCCCGCTCCCGGCGCGGTTTCGGCACGCGGGCTGTCGTAGCGCACTTCCACGGTCATCTGCACCTTCACCGGGCGCCCGCCACGCAATCCCGGGCTGAAGAGCGCTTTCATGAACGCGCTCTGTACTGCTTCCTCGAAATAGCCCGGCGGATTGGCGCGCAGAACGACCGCTTTCTCGACCACCCCTGTTTCATTGATGTGCAGGCGCACCACCACCAATCCCGGAACGTCGCGCAGGTAGGCATCGTTAGGGTAGGCAGGTTCGATCGGCGCGAGCGGCACCGGCCGCGCGTCGAGCTCGCGCGCAAGGAAGTACTGGGCCTGTTGCTCGGCAGGCGCGCCTTGCGGGGCGCCCGCAGGCAGCCACGGCGCTGGCGGGATGTACTGCGGCACGGGTGCCTCGGACCTCAGCGGCATGCCGCGCAGAGCCACTTGCAGGCGCTGCCCGATTTGCTGTTGCCGCTCCAGATTGGAGCCCGACACGCGCCAGGGCGGCAGCGAGGCGAGCGCGGCCGCTACGCTCAGGTGCAGGCCGAGCGATACCGCGAGCGGCCCGGCCAGCCGCGCAAGCCCGTCACTCCACGATGAGTTCACGCCATGACACCCTGCGCCCGGTCACCCCGGTCGCCGCCACCGGCGTGTCCTTGGTGAGCTGCTGGTTGTCCGCCGTGGTGACGATGGTCTTGATCTGGTCGCCGATCTTGACGATGTTGATGCCGACGATCAGCGAACCCGAGATCTTCACGCTCGCCGGGCTGGCCGATGCGCCCGTGATCGAGGCGCCGCTCCTGATGTCGAGGAAGTTGACCCAGCCCGAGCCCCCCGCAAGGCAGGTCTCGGTGCTCGGCACGTTCGAGGCGATCACCAGCGTACCGAGCTGGATGATCGGGTCGACGTTGACGCGCTCGGCCGCCTCCTCGCCGGTGCCGCCGTCGGGCAGGTCGATGAACCAGCCTTTGTCGGAGGCGAAGTTGACGACATTGGCGGGAGAAGTCACGGCGCGGGTCGCGGTGGTGTCCTCGAACAGGGTCTGCCTGACGAAGCCCGAGATCGTGCCGGCGCCGGGGCGCGACATGTCGAACTGCGGCGAGGTCGTTCCCGTCACGGTGTCCTTGATCGCGTAGATACTCTGCCGCGCCAGGCTCGCCTTGTCGGTGTCGCCGAGGAATTTGCCGGTGCCGAAGTAGATCACGCGCTGATTGCTCACCAGGGCCAGATCCGGCCTGACGGTGATCGGCTGCGCGACGTTGCCGTCGGCCACGACCGAGGCGAGACGCGTCACGCTGTAGCGCGGGACCGCGGCGGTGTTGTCGAGCTGGAAGCGCCACAGATTGCCCTTGAGATCGCCGCCGTAGATCGCCTTCGCGGTGTTGTCGGTGGTCGCGCTGTCCACCCAGGCGTTGATGCGTGCCAGGCCGCTCGGGTCGTCGGTATTCGCCACGCAGGCGCCGTCGGGATCGTCGTTGACCGCGCAGCCGATGCCGGTCGACATGCGGCGCAGGATCTTGCCGGTCTGGGCGTCCACGATGTACAGGTAGCCCAGGCCGGAACCCGGGTTGACGTTGTTGTAGCCGGAGGTGAAGAACACCACCCACTTGCCGTCTTCCGCGCGCTTGGCGATGACCGGATTGCCGAAACTCAGGCCGATGTTGCAATCGACGCCGAAGAGGCCGGAATTCGCCTCGGCATTGGTGAGGCATTTCACGCTGCCGCCGACCAGCGCCTGGGTGCCGCCCGCGACCTCCCACAGGCCCTTGGGATTGTTGGGATCGGTGATGTCGAGGGCGTAGAAGCCGCGCCCGCCGGCATTCAGGCCCGCCACCAGCATAGTGCGCCAGTTAGCCGCCGAGCTGCACGGCGTGGCGCTCGTGTGGCCGAAGCACACGTCGCCGATCGCGGGCGAACCGTCGGTGAAGAACTTGTGATTGGTGGGATAGTTTTCCTCCGCCAGCCGCTTCATGGTGGGGAAAATGAGGTTCGGCACATAGGCCCAGCGCTCGGCGCCCTCGCCGACGATCGGATCGGTGTTGAGCGTGCCGACGAAGGTATCGTCGGTTGTGTCGTTCAGCGTGCTGACACCGGCGTTCTGGTAGTAGGGATTGTTGTCCGGATCGGTTTCGAAGGCGTGCAGCATGCCGTCGTTGGCCGCTACGTAGACGGTCCCCTTGCGGGTGCCTGACTGACCGTTGGTGGTGGCCTGGAACGCGGTGTAGAACGGATCGGTTGCCGCGCTGTAGGCGAAGGGCGAGGCCTTCACATAGGCCGGTTGCGCGTTGACGATGTCGCCCAGGATGTGCGTGCGCGCGCGGTACAGGTCCGTCGACGAGGTGCCCCCGAGGGTAATCTCCCGCGCCCTTTCACCGCGCAGGAAGCGGAAGAGGTAGGTGTTGTTGCTGGAACTCGCGGCACTACGCCGCGGGTCCCCGATCGGCCAGCCGCCGGCTTGTCCCAGCGCGCCATTGGGCCCGCCCAGGGGATCGAAATGCGCATCCTTCTCGGCGACCGTGATGAGCCCGCCGTCGGTGCAGGTGGGATAGGTCGCGGCGCCCGCGCCAGGCCGGCAGAAGCTGCGCAGCTTGTTGGCGTTCTGATTGATGATGTTGCCGTCGAGGCCGGCCACGGTCAACGAAGCATCGGTGTCCCCCGCGTCGAAAGTGTAGATGACGCGGTCGGCGAAAGTGCGCAGGTCGAGCTGCGTCTGCGCCGACCACAATTCGCGCTCGCCGACCACGCCGTCCGAGAGGCTGATGGTGCGCGCCTTCAGGTCGCCGGACCATTCCACGGTCTGGTACTGCGCCGTGAAGGCGAAGTTGTCGCCCGCCACCGGCTGCAGGTTGGAGGTGGCCGCCGCCGCGCCTGCGCCGACGCGCTTTACCACCGCAGACAGCACTTCGTTAATGCCGGCCGCGAGCGTCACCGGGTTCTGGGCGCTGAAGAAGCGCCCCTTGCCGTTGACTGCGGCATGCCACATGTCGTCGATCGTCGATTCGGTATTGTTGACCGGCAGGGGCCAGAGGGCGCTCGATTGCGCGCCGCCTGCGGAGGCAGAGATAGCGTCGAAGTCGAGGCTGTTGCCCGGCGTCTGGTAGTTGGGGTGGAACAGCAGCGAACCCGCGACGCCCATGCCCACGGTGAAGGTGGTCATGTGCTGGTGCGGCGCGTTGTCATCGCCCGAGGGCGGTACCTGGTCCTTGTAGCCCACGGTGCTGGGCGCCACCGCGGGAATCGGCCGCAGGTCGGTGTTGTAGTAATAGTGGGCCACGTCGGCGAGCGTGTTCGGCTTGCCGTCGCCGTCGGCGTCGCCGATCGCGGTGCCGGAGAGGTTTATCGCCGCGCCCGTCTCGGTCTCGTTCCAGTAGCCGTCCGTGGTCAGGATGGCGTAGTTCGGCTGGCAGGCCGAGTTGATCGGGCTCGCGCCCATTTCGCCGGCGACGCCATTGAAGCGGTCGCCGAAATAGCGCCCGGCGCGCGACAGCGCCGCTCGCAGCGGCGTGGTGCTGTTCGCCGGACTGGCATAGAGCCGCTGGAACCAGAGATCCTTCTGCGCGCCCGCGCCGGTGGCGAACGGCGCCACCGCCAGGTACCGCGAGGTGCTGAAATTGATCGTCATGAAGCCGACGCGGAAATTGTCGCCGATGCCGGCGAGTGCGAAGGCGCGGCCGATCGCCGTCTTCCCCATCGCGAGACGGGTGCGGTAGTAGGAGAACCAGTTGGCGAAATTGGTCATCTCCTCGTCGTAGCTGCAGGCGCTCGGCAGCGCGACGCAGTCGGTGCGCTCGGCGTAGATGTTGTAGGTCTGGCCGGGAATAATGTTGACGCGCGAGAAGCTGCCGACGTTGCTGCGCACCTGGTCGCCCGGTGCAGGCTCGTTGTTGCCGTTGACGAAGCTGGTGGTGGTCGCGATCACGTCGCCGGTGGTGGTGCCGCCCGAGGTCGTGCCGTTGGCGGAGAGCTGGGTCCTGTTGTTGTAGACCGAGGAGGCCGGCCTGCCGTTCATCTGGTGGCCGAACGGTGGTGTAGAGGGAACGAAGGTGGAGATGGGCGCGGTGACCCTGAGCTGGTTTGCGGCGGGGTTGGACTTGGTCCAGCCCGTGGGCAGCGTGATTCCGGCGGACACCGCATCGCGCATAGCGGTGTTGCGGGTGGCGCTGCTGCTGTTGTTGCAGCCGCCGGCGCTGCACCTGATCGGCGGGGTGAGGACCATCTCGACGCCGTTCACCTGCAGGCTGCTGACGGTGCCGCAGCTGAGATTTGGCGACGTGCCGGTGCAGGCATTGTTCAGCACGGTGTTGCTGAAGGTCCAGGTAAAGCTCGCGGGGCTGGTCGCGGTGACGTTGGTGTTGATCGTCAGCGTCGCGCCGTTGAAGCTTTCCGCGGAATTGTCCTTGCCGCCGGCGTCCAGGGCGGTGGAAAAGTTGGCGGGCGCGGTCAGGGTGACGGTGTTGCTGCTGCCGCAGTTCGGATGGGTCGCGAAGACGTCCGTGGTGCCGGTCAGGGCGTCAATGGCGCCCTCGATGCGTTCCGCCCACTGGCAGTTGCTCTCGCCTCCGGGGAGCCCGCCGGCCGGCGCGTTGGCGATGGTGACGTTGGTGGTGGTGCCGTCGGCGTGATACTTGGTCATCACGATCGACGTAATGTTGCCTTGCTGTGTGTCAGGTTGAGCGTTGAACGTCCCGGGGGGATTTTCAACGCCCAGGCGGATGGTCGCAGTCGCGGAGACCGGCACGGTCGAGATGGCGCCGGACACGTTGCCGATGAACTTCGGATAGGTACGCACAGGTCCGCCGGTCGAACGCTTGGCATGGCAGGTGGCGAGCGTCGAATCGGTGCAAAAGCGCACCGGCGCCGCCACCGCGTAGGTCTTGCCGCCGACGACGTTTTCGGGCGATGTCGCCGCGAGGATGCAGGCCGGCGGCGTCCCCGCCGGGGTTGTCGCGTCGCACAGCGGCAGGCAGTCGTTCATCCTCGCGTCGGTGCAGTATTCCTGCGGGACGATGCGGTAATAGTACGGCGCGCCGAACTTGAATTTCCGGTTGCCGCCCGTATCCTGGCCATAGGGGAATAAGGCGTTCGGGTAGGTATAGGAACTGTTGGTCTTGCACAGCGCGGTGTCATTGGCGCTGTCGGCCTGGTTCTTGCACCACACGCGATCCGGAAACCCGGTGACCAGGTTCATGGTGTTGACCGTCCCGCCGCCGCCGCCCCAGCCGTTATGCACGTCGATGCGGCCGTTTACCGTTGCAGCCGAACTGACGTTGTCCGTCGGCACCAAGGTCCAGTTGGTCGTATTGGCGGCGGTCATGCTGATGCGCTCGACGCCGGTGAAATCGACTGCCGGCCGGTAGCGGATCTCGGGGTTGTAGAACTGCGCGTTGAAATCGGGCGACATCGACGGTGGGTCGCCCGCCCAGCAGTTGCGCGGCGTGTTGTTGATGGAGTTGTCGCCATCGCCCGAATCGAAGCAGTTATCGCCGCTGGTCGTGACCAGATCCGGGGTGGACTGGCGCGCCATCGAGCCCGAATCGTCCAGGATCAGCAGGATGTTGGGCTGCAAGCTCGCGCTCGCCGGCTGCGTCACCGGGCTGCTGGCGATGTCGGTGAGGTTTTCGTTGAAGGCGCGCGCCGGCAGCACCGGGCAGGCGAGCAGGGCGCAGAGCGCGTAGGCGAGAGCACGCTGGAACGGGGATTTGGCGGGTTGCATAGGGCAGTTCTCCGGAAATGCTTCGGCGTCAGAAGACGACGGACTGAACGTAGCTGCGCGAATTGCGCGGGCCGGTGACTTGCACCGTGACGCGGTAGACCGCCGCCACGGGCGAGCCGAGGGCGTAGCTGCCGTAGGTGGCGGCGCCCTGCGTGCCGGACGAGGTGTTGGATGCAGTTGCCGCCGCCTTGACGCAGGTCGCGCTGCCAAGCGAGGGATCGCCGGGGGTCGCGCAGAGGCGGTGAATCACGTAGCGCACCGTGTAGCCGGCGGGCGGCGCAAACGGCGCGGCGATCACGTTGATCGAGGGGCCTGCGGCGCTCCAGTCGAATGGGTTCGTCAGCGGATCTGTATCGTTGCCGAGCAGGTCGGTCGCCGCGCCCCAGGTGGCGTAATACGCGCTGCCGACCACATCGTTCTGCAGCATCGTGTAGGTGGTGGTAGGCAGCGTGAGCCAGGCGCGCGCCGCCTCGACGCCGATGTCGCCGACGTAGGTCGTGTTCTGGCGGAAGGCGAGGTTGCCGGCGATGATGGTGCCGGTGTCGACGCTGCGCATGAGCGCGATCCCCGCCAGCGTCATCGCCACCAGGATGATGAGCGAGATGAAGAGGACGACGCCCTGCTGCCGGCGATGCGGAACGCGGTTCATGAGCCTCTCCAGATCATGTTGCGAAGCGGAATGATCGATTCGAACACCCGGTAGCGGTAGCAGCGGTCTTCGCTGGTCGAAGTCACATTGACCGCAGTGAAGGTGCCGCCGGACCAGGCGGGTTGCGCCGTGGTGGTCATGCAGTAACCGGTCGCGGCGTCCGCCTTCTCGAACGTGCCGATGCGCGAGAGCACGGCAAGGCGAATCGAAATCACCTGCTGCCACTCGGCGCTGTTGGCCGGAGCGACGTTACTGAACTGGTCCACCTGGCCGTCGTTGGGCGCATAGGCGACCGAGCTCACGGTGCCGTTGTTGATGCCGTTGTCCTTGCCGTATTGCGCGCGCAGGTCGACGATGCCTTCCATCAGTTCGAGCGCGGCGGAGCCGGCCGCCTGGGCCAGCGTGTCGTTCACGACCAGCCTGCCGTTCGCAATCGAGTAGGTGCGCATCACTGGCGCGGCGCCGAGGTTGAACACCAGGTCGCCGACTGCATAGTCGGTCGGAAACGCGCCCCAGGCGGTCGGATTAAGTGGCGTCCCGGGATTGAGCTGAATATTCTTGTTGGTCGGGTCGGTGATCGGGTCGGTGACCGCGGTGATCTGGGCGAGGGTGCAGCCCGCGCCGCTCTTTACCAGTAGGATGCGGTCGTTGACCGCGAAGCCGATCTTGCTGTCCACTGTCAACAGCGACGAGCCCTTGACGAAGGTCTTTACCGTTGTCGGCACCATGCGTTCGCCGTCGCCGGCAGCCATCACCGTAATGTCGTCGGGTGCCGTGCCGTTGGTCGTGATGTACACCGGGCCGAGCCGGATGCGCGCCAGCGGCGATCCGGCGTTGATGTTCTTCGAGTAGTTCGGGCCGTAATACCAGAAGACCTCGCCGCAGCCCAGCGCGGTGGAGTCGGAGATGCCGTAGCCCGCGACCCGCACGTCGCGCTCGACGCTGTAGAGGGCGATCAGGCCGTTGGTCTGCGCGCCACCCTCGCCGATGGTGGCGCGGTTGAAGTTGTCGCTCGAAATGTAGGCCTGCGTGATGATCAGGATGCCGATCATGCCGATCGCCGCGGCGACCATGACTTCGACCATGCTCAAGCCTGTCTGGCGGGATCTCATCGGCGCCTCAATCCGTCGCACGGTAGATCTGCGCCACCGTCGTATGGTTGCTGGGCGAGGCCTGGCCGGGTCCTTGCCATTGCACGATCACCTGGACCTGGCGGTTGGTGGCGCCGGCGATGGCGATGGTGGGCGCGATGCCGCCGGGCAGCGTGTTCGCCACCCGCGTCAGCCAGGCGTTGCAGCGGTTGGTCGCGGTGCAGGCGCCGGGGCTGGCGTAGCTGGTCAGGTTGCCGGGGTCGCCCCACATCACGCCGAGAATCTCGTTGGCGAGAAAGCCTGCCTCGGCGCGGTACTTGGAATCGATCGAGGCGCGCATCGCAATAGTCTGCATGCCGAGCATGGCGAGGATGCCGATGGAGAAGATGAGGATGCCGATCAGCACCTCGATCATCATCACGCCTTTTTCAAGGAAACTGCGGCGGCTCATGGGGGTTCCTTTGCTCATGGGCATTTGCGCGGGTCGGTGGTGGCGCTGACCTGCGGATCGCAGACCCGCGCCTGGCCGCCGGTTGAGAGGACGATGCGCAGGCAGCGCATGCTCCCTGCCGGGATGTCGTGCTGGCAGGCGCCGGTCGAATTCTTCAAGTCGATCATTGCCAGGCCCGCTCCCGCGACGCGGCCCAGGCCGTTGAAGGTCACGCTGGTGCTGGCAGTCGCGCCGTCGGCAAGAAATGCCGAGACTGTTGCGTTCTTGCCGCTTTCCTTGCCGGAAAATTTCTGCACGATCTTGGGGTCCGCAGCGGTGGGAAGGCTGGCGTCGTCCGCATCCGCCGGAGCCACCGCGCACTTGCCCGCCGGGCTCGCCTGGCTGACGACCCAGTTGTTCGACGTCGAGGAGAGGGCGCAGGCGTCGGTGAGGTCGGTGACGAGGTAGAAACTGATCGGCATGTTGCGCCGCAGGGCCTCGGCGCGCGCCACCCCCAGACCGGTCATGGTGTTCTCGGTCGCGCTCTTCATCTGCGCGTTTTGCAGCGACTGCGTGAACTGGGGCACCGCGGCCGCCATCAGGATGCCGACGATCCCGATCGCGATCGCAAGCTCGGTGAGGGAAAAGCCGCGCTGCGCTGTCAGCACACTTCACCCTTTTTCGAGATCCAGCAGCTCGGCGAATTGCCCCAGCCGGAGACGGTGATCGCCGAGGTCTTCACGTTCGCCTGGTTGACCGTGTAGACGAAACCCGCCATGCCGGTGATGCCCGTCGCCGTGCAGGTGTAGGCCGAGGCAGTCACCGGCGCGCAGGCGTAGTTGAAATAGCGCGTGCCGGGAGTGGCCTGATCGAATCCGACGTAGGTCCGGTTGTCGGCGTAGAAGCGCTCGGCGCGTATGCGCAGGTCCGAGAGCGTGGCGACGGCTTCGGTGATTTTTCCGCGCTTGGTATAGTCACCGAACTGGGGTACTGCGATGGCGGCCAGGACAGCGATCACCACCACGGTGATCATCAGCTCCAACAGGGTGAAACCGGATTGACTGGCTTGGCGCATGCGGCGCTCCCCTTTCTTCAGGTTTGGATGATACGGAGGTTCCCGCCGCCCACCAACGCCTGGCGACCAACGGCCGGAAAACCGGACCAGACGGCGCGGCTCGGATGAGTATAGCGGAACTGGTTCACACTTCTGGAGGCTCCGGCGCGGGGCGTATAATCCGCCGCTCGTCGCGCGGTACGCCGGTACGCTGATGTAGCTCAGTTGGTAGAGCAACTGATTCGTAATCAGTAGGTCCCCCGTTCGAGCCGGGGCATCAGCACCACACCCGGATCAGCAATTGGAGCAGGCGCCCTCCGCCGCGCCTTCGATGACCCGGCTGGCGCGTCCGAGCACCGCCTGCGGAAAGGCGATCCCGACGGCCTTGGCGCCGGTCTTGTTGAAAACCGATTCGAAGCGCGTCACGGCCTCGAGCGCCAGATCGCCCGGTTTGGAGCCTCTGAAAATCCGCGAGACGAAGGTGGCGGCGCGGCTCCAGGGCGCAATCTGGTCCGGCGCGAAGGACAGCAGGCCGCCGGACTCGGCATAGGCGAGCGGCCCGATCGCCGGCAGGCGTTTCGAGCGCGCCAGATCGGCGATCAGCGCCGCGTTCTGCGTGAACAGGTCGTCATCGGTGATGGCGAAGGCGTCCATCTTCTCGCGCACCATGATGCCGATGGCATTGTTGATGTTCTCGCGCGAACGTATTTCGAGCGGCGTGATCTTGACCTTGAGCCCCGCCGCCGTGGCCCGCAGCGAAGTGAGAATCGCCTCGGTCATGGGATGGGCCGGGTTGACGAGCACTGCGCAGTGGCGCGCGGGTATGTAAACCTCCTTAAGCAGCTCGAGACGCCGCTGCATCATTTGCGGGCTGGAGTAGCTGGCCCCCGTGACATTGCCCCCCGGGCGCTGAAGGCTTTGCACGAGGCGCATGGCGACGGCGTCATTCGCCATTGCCATCACGATGGGAATCGTCGACGTCGCCTGCTTCGCGGCCGTGGTCTCGGTGACGCCGTTGGCGACGATGATATCGACGCCCGAGCGGACCAGCCCGGCGGCCAGATCGCGCAGCTGCTCGAGGCCGCGGTCCTGGCTGCGGAACTCTATGGAAAAGGTCTGGCCTTCGATAAACCCCAGGCCGAGCATTCCGGCGCGCAGCGCGGCAATGCGGTTCGCGTTCAACGGCGAGCCGATGGGCCCGAGGAAACCGATGCGGCGCCGCGCCCCCTGCGCAAAGCCATGGAAGGAGATCGCGCATGCGCCGGCGCCCAGTGTGGTGAGGAACTCCCGCCGTGAATTCATGCCCCGCCTCCGGTGGTGAAACTATTAAAGCGCGATTATGCGCCGGCAGGGCACACCCCGGTCAAAGCCCCCATAGAATCGCGTGCATGGCGGCCAAGATTCTCGTGGTGGACGACGACGATAGCCTGCGCGAGCTGCTGCGCATGCATCTGTCCTCGGCCGGCTACGAGGTCAGCACTGCCGCCGACGGCATCGGCGCGGGCTACCAGGTGTTGATGAATCCGCCGGACCTTATCCTGTCGGACGTCAACATGCCGAGCATGGATGGCTTCGAATTCGTCGCCGCGCTCAAGGCTGATGCGACGCTGCCCGACATTCCGGTGATTTTCCTCACCTCGATGGAAGAGAGCGATCATCGCGGCAAGGAACTCGGCGCGGTCGGCTATCTGAGCAAACCGGTGCGCGCCGACCGGTTGCTCGAACTGGTGGCGAAACACGTCCCTGGCGGTCCCATTCCCATAGGCTAAAACAGGGACAGACCACCTTTCCCGACGGAAAACGTGGTCTGTCCCTGTTTTACTGGCAGTCGCGGATTTCGGTGCCGGGAGAGGCGCGCGAAAGTTCTTTCAGCTTTGCCTGCAGCGTGGCGTCGGGGTTGCGCACCTGGAACGAGATCTTCACTACCTGCGATTCGCGCTCGCCGGTCTGCGCGCTGCGCACGCCCTTGACGCGCAGCGCCTCGAGCCGGCTGCGGGCGGCCTCCTCGCTGCTGAATACGCCCAAGGATACGGCCCAGCGCATCTTTCCTTCGTCCACCAGGACGAAAAAATCCTCGATGCCGAGCGTTTTCAACTCGGCGGCTTTCTTCATTGCCGCGGCGCGGTTTGCCTGCGGCGGGATGTACACCCACCAGCCCGCCGTTTCGTCGCTGCGGCGCTGCGAGAGCCGCGCGCCGAGCGCGAGCGACTCGAGTGCCTGCGCAGCGCGCGGCGCTTCGGCGATCGAGAAACCACCCCATTCAAGGCAGCCGCCGGCCGCTGCCGGTCCGGACGCAGGTGTTTCTGCCGGCGGTTTCGGCTTCAGCACCGGCAGTCCGGCGAGTTCCGGCCCTTCGAGCAGCCGGATACTTTTGGGATTGATCTCCCTGCGCAGCGGCTCGGGATCGGCGGCGCTGTCGGGCGTGGCGTAGTAGCGCGGCCAGGCATAGAGCGCCAGGTTGGCGGCGACCAGCAGCAGGAAGAGCGTTCGCATGGGCGGAGGCGGCGCGCCTAGCTGCGCCCGATGCGCGCCAGTCCCTCGAGCACCAGATTTTCCACGTAGCGGCAGGGCAGGTCGAGCCGCTCGATCAGCGCCTTGCCGCCGCCTCCCGACACCACGCAGGCACTGCCGCTGCCCAGGGCGCGGTGCATGCGTTCGACCGCGCCAGCCTGCGCATGGCGGCAGCCGGTCTCGATCGCATCGAGCGTGTTGCGCGGCGCCGGGGTGAAGCGGCCCTCCTGCAGCGGCAGGCGCCCGGTGTGCTCGTGCAATACGAAGCGCATCAGGTCGATGCCGGGGAGGATCACGCCACCGGTAAATTCGCCCCGGCTGGAGAGCATGTCGATCGTGGTGCAGGTGCCGGCGTTGGCGACCAGGCAGGCGCGCCCTGGCTCCAACGCGCGCGCGGCGATCAGCGCCGCCCAGCGGTCGGGCCCAAGCTGCTCGGGCCGGTCGTAGCGACTCCTTACGCCGCAGAGTTCGCGCTCGCCGTGAATCCACTCCGGGGTGGCTTCGAAGATGCTGGTCCAGTTCACGATCAGCTGGTGCGCGCCTTCGCCGGCGACGTTCGACACCAGGATGCGCGAGGGATTGGCGTGCGTCGCCGAGAACGGGTTGATATGGTCGCTGGAGGCGGCGAACTCGATCAGCGACACGTTGGCGACGCTCGACCAGCCGCCATTGCCGCCGGCCCCCGACGCGTGGTCCTCATACCAGCCCCATTTCACGCGCGAGTTGCCCGCGTCGATGGCAAGGATCATAGACGCAGCGCAGGTGCCGAGATGATGCGTCCGCTCGCAATGTCGTGCGCGCCGCGGCGCGTCTGCAGGCGCAGGGCGCCGCCTGGCGCGAGCCCATCGGCGATGCCGCTGACAGTACGACCGCCAGCGAGGCGCACACGCAGCCGCCGGCCTTCATGCGCGTGCAAGGCGCGCCAGGCCTCTGCGAAGGCCGGCAATCCTTCGCGCTCGAAGCGCTCCAGCGCGGCCAGCGCTTCGCGCGCCACCGCGCCGATGACCGCACTGCGCGCGGGTGCGGGGTGCACCAACTCATCCAGCGACGCAAGACTACGGCGCAATCGATGGCCCAGTTCGCCTAGCGGCCGGCAATTGATGCCGATGCCGACGACCGCCGCAATTTCCCGCCCCTGGATTCGCGTCTCGATGAGGATGCCGCCCAGCTTCGCGTTCGCCCCGGCGCCGCCCGCGAGCAGGTCATTCGGCCACTTGAGCGCGACGTCGGTCGCGCCCAGACCGCGCAGGGCGCGCGCCGCGGCGACGCCGATCGCAAGAGACAGGCCGGCGAGGTCGCGCGGCGCAC
>Ga0187893_10000817_pt1 | contig 78892 bp, 63 predicted proteins | sample MA1701074metaG_FD_139574 | JGI IMG/M metagenome (GOLD analysis project Ga0187893, IMG submission 139574) | White microbial mat communities from a basaltic lava cave in the Kipuka Kanohina Cave System on the Island of Hawaii, USA - MA170107-4 metaG ...
ACGACCCGCCGCCCGATTGAGCACGTGATACACCAGCCCGCCCATCGCTTCCCGCAGTCGCCTTGGCATGACGGCCAATCTACCGCCCGCCAGGCAACCCGTCAACAAAAGACTCCCGACCCCGTTGTCCCCGTTGTCTTCCCCCGACCCCGTTGTCTTTCCCACCTCGGCCACCCGCGCCTGTCGCTTGGCCACGGTGGGTCGGAACTCAAGAAACATGTCATCCCGCTCGCGACAACCTGGACATTGCGGCTCCGCCGACACCTACCTAACCTCGCCTCACCTCCGCGACTCGCGATAGGAGTGAGCGGTTACATTGGAGCGAACGCTCCCCTGGATCGCTATCCGTTTGCTTCTCTGTTTCCCGCGAAGGTTTTCACGGCCTTGGCGAAACGCACCTTTGTAATTTGTCAATCGCAGCCATCGGCAGCGGCCATGCTCGCCCCGTGATCGGCCGTGCCTAACGTCGGAAAATAAGTCCGGCGCGCAATCGCTCCAGCGGCAGGAATTGTGGTTACTTGTTGGATTTGCCCTCTGACACTCGGTGGAAAAAAGAAGACGTGTCGCCGCTTCCGGCCCCCGAAGCTATTCTTTCTGCCGCCATGAAGGTGGTGATGCTAATCGCCGGGGCCGGGGGAATGTACTGCGGGAGCTGTCTGCGCGACAATCGCCTCGCCGCCACGTTGCGCGAACAGGGCCGCGACGTCTTGCTCGTCCCGCTCTACACCCCGATCCGTACCGACGAGCAAGATATCAGCGAGCACAAAGTTCAGTACGGGGGCGTCAGCGTTTTCTTGCAACAGAAATCATCGCTTTTTCGTCGAACGCCGGCGGCCATCGATCGCCTTTTGGATTCGCCGGCCTTGCTGCGCGGGGTCGGTCGCCTCGCGGTGAAGACCAAGGCCGGACAACTCGGACCGTTGACGGTTTCGGTGCTGAAGGGCCCCGAGGGCCGCCAGGCCAAGGAGCTCCGCAAACTCATTTCAATGTTGGAATCCTTGGAACCGGACGTGGTGCATTTGCCGAACTTGATGATGGTGGGCCTCGCCGAATCCTTGAAGAGCTCGCTGGGGGCGGCCGTGGTGTGCAGCCTTTCCGGCGAGGACATTTTTCTCGACGCGCTGATCGAGCCATTTCGCAGCCAGGCGTTTGCCCTGATTCGCAAAGCGTCGGACTTCGTGGACGGGTTCGCCGCTCCGACCCGGTACTACGGCGGCCACGCGGCGAGTCATTTCGATCTTCCGGCCGAACGAATGCACCATGTTCCGATGGGGATTCGAGTTGAAGATTTTTCCGCGCCGTCCGGACCGCCGGACGGTCCCCTGAGAATCGGATACTTTGCGCGGATTTGCCCGGAGAAGGGGCTGGACCGTCTGGCCGATGCCTTCGTTCGATTGCGCCACGATGGGCACGATTGCCGTCTCGTGGTCGGGGGATACTTGGGCGCCGCGGACCGGCCCTATTTTGAAAACATCCTTCGCAATATACAGACTGCGGGACTGTCGGATCACTTCGAGCATTGGGGGGAGGTTGGGCGCGCTGAGAAAATTAGCCTACTTCAGTCCCTTCATGTTTTCTCGGTGCCCACGGTGTATCACGAGGCCAAGGGCCTTTACCTCCTGGAAGCGATGGCGGCCGGTGTGCCCGTGGTCATGCCGCGGCAGGGGTCGTTTCCGGAACTCGTCGAGCTCGTCGACGGAGGACTGTTGTACCATCCGGCGCGGCCCGATTCTTTGAGCGAGTCCCTGGCGCAGATGCTGGCCGATCGGCAACGACGATCCGATCATGCCGATCAGGCTCGCAAGGGAGCCCGCGAACACTTCAACGACCGGATCATGGCCGAGAAAACCTGGCGGCTTTACGAACAACTCGCCCGCTGATGTAGCCATCCATGTTGCGGGTTTACACACTATTGTTGGTGGTAACACTGATTTCGGGCTCCACCCCCGTGGCCGCATCCCTGGCGACGAAAGAACTGCCGCCGTTGACCCTGGCGCCGGTGCGGTTCGGCATCGCCGGAGCTCTGCTCGCCTTGACGATTTGGATCCTTCGCCTGCCGTGGTCGGTGCCGCGAAAAGAATGGCCGGCTCTCCTGGGATTGGCCGCGCTTTGCGTTCCAATCAATCAAGTTTGCTATCTCTTCGGCCTGCGCCTAGCGAACGCTTCTCACGGCGGCATCGCTTATGCCATGGTGCCGGTGATGGTGTTCTGGGTCTCGCTGTCGCTGGGGCGAGCGGTGCTGACGCCGCGGATGGTCTGGGCGACGACGCTGGCTTCGCTTGGAGCGATTACGGTGGTCATCGCCACCGAAACGGCATCGGGAGGAACGATTCAATTTCAGGCCCGGTTCGTGCAGGGCGATCTGCTTCTGCTCTGCGCGGCGGCGAGTTGGTCGGTGTTCGCGGTGTTGAGCCAACCCGTGGTTCAACGGCTGGGTGCCATTCAGGCCCTGGCCGTCGTGTTTCTACTGGGCAGCGTGATGCACTTGCCTCTGGTCGCCCTCGACGGGCTGTACTTCGATCTTCGCTCGTTCGATCTCCGGGCGGTGTCGTGGCGCGGCTGGGCCGGGTTCGCGTTCATCACATTGATCACCGCGTATACAAATTACTTGTTGTGGTACCTCGTCGTCGCCCGGTTCGACGTGACGCGGTCCGCGGTGGTCACCAATGCCAACTTTCTGGTCACGGTCATCCTCGAAGCCTTGTTTTTTGCCCAGCCCGTCTCGTGGTGGGTCGCGGCCGGATCGGCCGTGTTGTTAGCCGGGATTGCCCTATCCGCCCCGCCGAAGAAATCAAATCCCGCTCGTTCATTGAACAGGCCACGCAATCATAGAGCCGTCTCGCCGCCCGTGAAATAGAGTCGCTTAATCTTGATCCCATGAAAGGCTGTCTCCCGCCGGGCGGTAACATACCCGGTGTATTCGAAGATTGTTCAGAAGGCGGCCTTTCAAGGGATTACGGCTGACAGAATTCTAAGAGCGGCAGGATCACGCGAGATTCCCGTTTGGGTGGTTGGGGCCGGGCCGAATCAGATCGCGTAATCGGGCATGAGTTGGTGATCAAGGCCGGAGTCTACCGGGGTCGGGTCTTCCTTGGGCAGCGACTTCATCCGCAGTTCCGGCGGTTTGAAGGTGACGACGGAGTTCGGTGGGACGCTCGAGGTCACGAAGACCGACCCACCGATGACCGAATTGGCTCCGATCACCGTGGTCCCGCCAAGGATGATCGCGTTGGCATAAAGGGTCACGTTGTCCTCGACCGTGGGGTGCCGCTTGGTCCCGCGGATGACGCGGCCGCGCTCATCGCGCGGAAACGACAGGGCTCCCAGAGTGACCCCCTGGTAAATCTTCACGTTGTTTCCGATGTCGGTGGTCTCGCCGATGACCACGCCCGTGCCGTGGTCGATGAAGAAGCTGCGCCCGATCCGCGCTCCTGGATGGATGTCGATCCCCGTTTCCAAATGGGCCCATTCGGCCATGATTCGCGGCATCAGCGGCACATTGAGCTCGTACAGTTTGTGGGAAAGCCGCTGCACGCTGATGGCCAGGAGCCCGGGATAGGCCAGGATGACCTCGTCGAGGTTCATGGCCGCCGGATCACCGTCGTAGGCCGCCTGCACGTCCGCCGCGAGCATCTCGCGAATGCGCGGAATCTCTTCCAAGAAGGCGATGGTCATCTCCCTCGCGGCGGCCTCGGGATTGCGAATCTCCCTTGGGATTCGCGGTTCGGCCTCTTCGGTGTACTTCAGGCACATGAACACCTGGCGAAACGCGGTTTCCCCGATCCGCGGCAACAGATCGCCGACGTGAAACGCCACGTTGTGCCGAGTCAGATTCTGCCGCCCGATGAAACCGGGATAAAGAAGCTCGAGCAGATACCGAACAAGCTGCACGATTTCCGATCGCGAGGGAAGATAATGTTTGTCGATGTGCTGCGTGCGTCGGTCGGCGTCGTAGCTTTCGACGATCCGCCCAACCAGTTCCCCGAGCTTGGATCCGATGATGAAATCTTCGGTGATCATGAATGCCGCAACGTCACATTCGCCTTGGGCACCGCAACGGGCCCGCTCCATACCGGTAACGCGAGGTCCATCTTATCATCGCGATGTCCGCGACTCTACTTGATCTGAAGGGAGTTTCCCGAATAGGCGGGCGCAGTTTGTGTCCTTGTTACGCTGCACGCGATGGCTCGCCGGGATCGCCCTCCCGGGATGGCGCGAAATCGCGCCAGGACATTTGGCCTTGGGGGACTTATTCGGGTTGAGAGAAGACCGTGCGGCCGTTCAGGATCGTTTGAAAAACTTTCACTTTGTCGAGTTGATCCTGAGGTATCGTGAACGGGTCTGCGGCGAGAATGACCAGATCGGCGAACGATCCGGGTTCGATCGTGCCCCAACGCTCTTCGCGATGAACGGCTTTCGCCGGGGCGGCGGTGTAAGCGTAGAGGGCTTCGTCGAGGGCCACGGAGTGTGTGGGAAGCCAGACTTCGCCCGCGAGCGTTCTCGCCCCGACGGCCGCGGCAATGCCGGCCCAGGGATCGAGGGTCACAACGGGAAAATCGCTGCCGAAGGCCAGGATCGCGCCGGAATCGAGCAGTTGGCGGAAGGCATACGACCCCGCAAGGCGTTCCTTTCCGATCGCCTTTTCGGCGTAGCGCCCGTCGTCGGCCTTATGGTACGGCTGCATCGAGGCGACCACGCCGAGTTTGGCTAGGCGAGGGATGTCCTCCACCACGAGATGCTGAACGTGCTCGATTCGGTGACGGCGGTCTCTCGGACCGTGGCGGGCGGCGGCGTATTCATAGGCGTCGAGGAGAAGATGATTGGCCTCGTCGCCGATGGCGTGCACCGCGAGTTGAAGGCCTTCTCGATCCGCGACAGCGACCATCTCGCGAAACTTCTCCGGCGGATCGGCCATGGCGTTGAGCTGTCCGCGGGGGTGCTTGGTTTCCGGTCCGGCGTCGGAGAACGGCTCCTTCATGTACGCGGTGCGGCTGCCGAGCGAGCCGTCCATGTAGCCCTTGAAGCCGGCAACGCGATAGCGGTCGTCGCGGACGGGATAGTGCTTGACTTTTTCGAGATGGACGTGCCAATCGCTGACACTCAGATAGGCGATAATGCGGAGACTGAGTTTGTCGGCGGCATGGGCCCGGCGAAAGACCTCCAGCTCCCACAGGTCGGACATGTTGTGGACCGAGGTAATCCCCAGGGAATTGGCGTGTTCGACGCCTCGGCGAAGGGCATCATCCCGTTCGCGGTCGGAGGGCGGCGGAATGACGCGCTCGACAAGATCCATGGCCGATTCTTTAAGGATTCCCGTGGTTTCGCCGGTTTTCGGATCGCGCACGATTTCGCCGCCGGGTGGATCGGCCGGGCCTTTCGCGTCGATGCCGGCCCGGCGTAGCGCCGCGGAGTTGACCAGCCCCGCGTGGCCGTCCATCCTCGGCAGGAACACGGGAACGTCTCCGGTTGCGGGGTCGATCCATTCTTTGGTCGGCTGGCGGGCGTCTTTCCAGCTTTCCACGCTCCAGCGTCCGCCCAGGACCCACTCTCCCGATTTCTTCTGTTTGGCCGAGTCTCCGATAGCGCGGACGAACTCTTCGCGGTCCTTTACGTCGCGCAAATTGAGACGGGCGAGCTGCAACCCGCCGCTGATAATGTGTGTGTGGCTGTCGGTCATGCCGGGGATCATTCGACGCCCGCGTGCGTCGGCCACCCGAGTATTCGGGCCGATCCACATGCGAATCGACTCGTCGTCTCCGAGGGCCACGATGGAATCGCCCCGAATGGCCACCGCCGTGGGCTCCCGTTTCCGTTCGGCATCTCGAACGGAAACATTCGTTCCCGTCCAAATACGGGCGTTCAAGATGACACGATCCGCCATGCTGGTATCCTGGGCATTCAGCGCGCTACCGGCCAACGATACGATTCCCAAAAAGTGCCATCCAAGAACGGGTCGTTTGTCCCTCCTCGAAGGAATCAGAAGGCGCCAAGCAGCAGTACTTCTTGATCTCATTCGGCATCGGTATAGCGTGTCAAGCTCGAAAACTCCAGCCCGGCTGGATGGGGACCCGCTCCCAGAATTCTGGGTGGGAGGATTTCTATCGCAAAAACACGCCATCGAAACCCGAATCGTGGTCTGGAACTTCTCAAGGGATTGACGTATCATTGGGGCATGGGCCAGGATATGGGGGGATTAGAAACGCTAGGACCGCGGTCAGGCGAGTCGTGCTCCGGAAATCCGCAAGGGAAAATGGCGAGAGGTGGAGCGATTGGGGGGTAACGTGCCATGATTCAACGGAATCGGTTTTTCACTAACAGGCCGGGAGTACGTTTCAAGGAGGGCGATCGCATTCTAAATCGTTCATTCGAGCGAACGCCTTGCATCCGGCACTCGGTTCCCCGCTGGGTCGTCTTGTTGTCCGCCATTGCCGTAGCGCATTGGACTTCCGGGGCCGCTTGGGCCACCAATCTGAATGTCTCGGTGACCAGCGGCGGGCTCAACACGGTCACGGTCGACACGAGTTCCCCGGTCAACTACGAAATCACGGGAGTGCTCTCGGACGGTCTTAACGAGGGACTGGCCCTGTTCCTCCTGGACGTGTCCTTTTCAGGTGGTCCGCTTTCACCGGCGAGCACGCCGACCACGATGCCAATGCTCAACTTCGTTCGTCCCGACGGGATGACCAATCCGTTGGGCTACGGCGGCACAATGATGGGCGGGGTCCTTGTTCAGGTAGGAGGTTCTCAAAACACGATCAAGAATGTAATGGCCAACGCGGCCTTTCCGATCGGAACGGTGATGACCGACGTGGCCTCGCCGGGCAATCCGGTGGTTCTCGTTACCGGCTCTTTGACTGCTCCCGCGACCGAAGGAACCTACGTACTGAGCGTATCCAATATTGCCGCGAGCGTCATTCGTGAAGGGGAAGACGGCATGGGAGTTTTCTGGGCCGTGGACCTTGCCGGGTCGGGAACCGTAAACGGTCTGACGATCAACGCGGTGGTTCCGGACTCCGACGACCCCACGATGACGGCTTCCGGCGGCCGATACCTGGCGATTGATCCTGGAATCATTCCAGACGCAGTCGGGCTTCGGATTACGCCGGTTTGTCCCGGGTCCACGCCGAAATACGTGGGAGTGCCAAGCGGTGTCCACAACATCGCCCGGCTAGTGGACAACCCGCTAGACGCTGCCTTCCTGACTCCTGCTCAATGGGGCAATCCGGTGAACCTGACGGGACTCGGCGTGATTCCCAGTACGATGTACGACCTCGAAGCCGACCGAGGTACGCTGGGGAGTCCGCAACTTCTGCCTCCGGTCAGCGCGACGACCTGGATTTGGGGCAACACCGACAACAGCGGCATCGTCGAACTGGCGGACATCCTGTGCATGCTCGATGGCTACGCGGCCATTTTCACGAGTTGTTCATTGACCGCTACGGATCTGGCCGGCAACGATCCCGATCAGATCGTCGAGCTTACGGATATTCTGGCCGAACTGGATGCCTATACCGGATCCGGCTATCCCGGCCCATCGCCGTGCCCCTGACGACTCGTCGCGAGCACGAGCGGTTTCTACGCATCTCCGGCGGCGGGCGATAACCGCGTGTGCTGCAACGTTGAAAATCGGCGAGATTTTTTACAGCATTCAGGGGGAAGGAAAGCTGGCCGGCGTGCCCAGCGCCTTCATTCGCACCACCGGCTGCAACCTGCGCTGTACCTGGTGCGACAGCCCGTACACCTCTTGGCAACCGCGCGGTGATTCCGTTTCGCTCGGCGAGATCCTGGACCGCGTCTCCGATTTTCCCACGGCACACGTCGTCCTGACCGGCGGCGAACCGATGCTCGCCGACGGAGTGGAGACCTTGACCCGGATGCTCAAAGAATCCGGCTATCACATTACCATCGAAACAGCGGGCACGCTCTGGAAAGATGTCGCCTGCGATCTGGCCAGCATCAGCCCTAAGCTCTCCAATTCCACCCCCTGGGAGCGTGAGGAAGGAAAGTTCGCGGATCGCCACGAGCGAAACCGCTTGAATATCGGCGTGATTCGGCGCTTTCTTGGTTTTTCCGACCACCAGGTGAAATTTGTCATCGATCGACCGGAAGACATCGAAGAGATCGACGCTCTCCTGTCCGAACTGGTTGAGCTTGACCCCGAAAATGTGTTGTTGATGCCCCAAGGGGTAACTGCCGAAGAGCTGAACGAACGCGGCGGATGGGTCACCGAATTGTGCAAGAAACGGGGCTTTCGCTTCTGTCCACGGTTGCATATCGCGCTGTATGGGAACGTCCGTGGAACGTAGCCGAAGAACCCCGCATCCGAGCCGTCACGGCACGCCGGGACGAGCGACCGATTCCTGCCTGTGGCGAATCCGCCGTCTTTGAATGGGGCTGGAACCGGTTGACCACTGCTACATGGTTTTCCCGAACGCCCACAAAGCGGCACCGACCACCCCAGCATTGTCGCCCCGCATTGACGGCTCCAAAAGTACCGGCCCTGAAGCCGCGGCGAGGTCAGCGGTCGAGAACCGTAGGTCGCTCGCCAGCGCCGGCAGGTGTTCAAGAACGCCGCCGCCGATGTTGACGACGGAAAGGTTGAGCTCGCAGATGATCCGTGACAGAACGGCTGAGCTCGCCAGGGCTGCTTTTTCCACAATGTTCCGCGCTGCCGCGTCGCCCTTTTCCCATGTGGTTTGGAGTCCGGCGAGTCCTCCGCCGATACCCGCGACCTTTGCCGCTTCGATCAACGCGGGTCCGGAAGCGATGGTATCCAGGCAGCCTCTCTTGCCACAACGGCAGAACAACGCCCTTTTGCTCCGATCGGCGATCAGCAGATCAAGATGACCTCGGCGGTCCGGCTCGATCGGTGTCAGTAATTTGGCACTCACATATCCCAGAGCGATTCCGGTTCCGAATCGGAAGTGCATGAAACGGTCGGGCGCCGGACCCGGCCGCGAGCGGTATTCGCCCCACGTGGCCGCATCCGCATCGGTCAACGTGACGACGCGCCTGCCCAACGCCGTGGCAACAGATTCACCGAGTCGACTGCCTTCCAACCATGAAAGATTGACCGAACGGATGAGCGTCCCGGTTCGCGGGTCGATCAGTCCGGGCAGGGCCAGGCCGATCGACGAAACCCGCGCGGTTGAGGCTCTCGCGGCCGCGCATGCAAGGTTTACGTCTTCCGCGATCGACGCCCCGAACGCAGCCGGCGAATCGAACACATTCGTATTTCGGCGCCGAAGGGAAAGGACCGCTCCGCCCCCGTCCACCAGGCCGACGCGCGTGCTCGTCCCGCCAACGTCGATGCCGAAAGCGAGGGGTTGATTCGTTCCGGAAGACACCTCACCGCACCGCCTCAGGTCCAGATTATTTCAAAAAAATGTACGCCCAAACGTGAGTGGGATGCTTCTTTTTCGTTATTCATTGTTGGGCGGTTGTACAAGGAACAGGTCGAACATTGGCTGTGGACCAGATCATGGGCGGGCTCGGATCGGCAACCAGGACTCAGCGATTTGTGAAGCATTTCATCGATTTCCCACAAATCAGCAAGAGTTACGAGGCGTTCTCTCTGAAGCTCAAAGTCAAAACGACCCGGCCGCAAGAGGAATCGGGCGGGTTGGAGAATCAAGTCCATCTACTATGAGGAGAAAAAAAGTGCGAAAGCCAAAGGCCCTGAGCCGCGCAATCTTAAACCGAAATCCTTTGAACAATTATTTCGCTCTGGTCCTTGCGGGTGGCGTTTTCCCAACCATTGCTGTTGCCGACAAGGCGGCGAAACCTGTGGTCGCCGAAGTGTCGGATGCACGAACCGTACTTTACTCGAGTTTGGCTGCCAGACCCATCCCGCCGGGGACACCGGTGGGGTCCGTGTCGATCCCGCAAAGCGACGGGGGCCCCCCCGTGCTCATCTACAGCAACCAAAGCAATTTCAGTCTTTTTTTCGCCCCGGGTGCCGGAGTCCGGCTTGGGGATGATGTGCTCCCTCTCGATACCGCGAGACAGTTGGAACACATCGAGCATGTCTGCGTCTTCAGCCCAGGCCCGTTTCCTTTTAATGTGCAGATTGAAGTTTGGAAAGATGATGGGACCGGGCAGGCACCGCAGTCGCCGATTCCCGGTGCAACGTGCCAGGCCATCGGGCTTCCCCCGGGCACAATTTGGGACGCCGCCGCCTCATGCCAATTCGGCCTCTCCTCGGGAATCGCCTTGCCGGGGCGCGTGTGGCTGATGCTGACCTTTTCGACCAACGAGGCCGGATGGGTCATTGCCGATCAGGCCGAGGTGGGTTTCACCGCCGACTTCTTCTGGCGCGATCCTCCCGGAGCTCTCGGCATGTATCTTCCGCCGACTTACGCCGGCCATTGCGGGCGCTGGTTCGCAACGCAGTTGCCCTGCGTCGAAGATCACGACTGCGACGACTTCAACATGTGTACGACGGACCGGTGCTTCAGCGGCAAATGCCAATCCACGCCGGTCACCAACGGGACGCCGTGCGACGACACAAACATTTGCACGGACGAGACGTGTGTCGACGGGGCGTGCGTCAGCATCGACAACGGGGCGTGCCCAATCTGCGTTTGTCAGTTGTTTGCCGACATCGTGGAGCCGTTTTGTCTCGTGGAACTCGGCGAGATTCTCTACTTTCTGGGGGCGTATGGGTCGACCAACCCCGCGCTCACCCATCCGGGATCGGACGTCATCCCTTGCGGAAAGCCCGACGGAATCGTTGAACTTGGCGAGATCCTGGCCGTCCTCGGAGCGTACGCGGGCGATCCGCCATGTCCGGATCCCAGCCCATGCGGAGCCTGCTGTGCCTTCGACGGATGTTCAAGCCGGACGCCTTCCGTCTGCTCCGATCTCAGCGGGAGCTTTCAGGGGGAGCCCAGCTCGTGTGATTCCGGTGTCTGTCAGGACCAGAATCAGTGCCGGGTAAACGCCGACGGCGACGGCTGCGTCGGTAACTGTCCCAATCAGGACGAGGAATGCAAACCGTCCGTCATCGAGGTAAAAAAAGGCGACAAGAACACGCCCACCAAATACAAGGTGAAGGAATGCTCTTGCGTCAAGAAGGTGAACAACAACACCGGATGCCATGCTGCGGCGTCGGGTTCCTGCGAAGGTTCCTGCGGGCAAGGTCAATCGTGCGTCAAGAGACGTATCGACATTCGAACGTTCAAGTGCGAATGCTGCACCAATCCTTGCTCGGACGGGCCCCGTTGTGACTGCTATCTATACTACGACGATTCCTCCGGCTGCCCGCCGAACAGCGCCACCCCAGCCGCATGTCCCGCGGATCCGGGGGGGTGCATTCCGGAGTACGGCAACCGCCCCGAAGACGGTGCCAACCGGATCAAACTCCTCGACGGCAAGTGCCCCGCTCAGGCCTGCCAATGCGGAAACGAAACCAACGACGAACTCGCCTACGCCATGGATGACTGGCTGCGGGCCGTGGAGACCGTCGCCGAGTACGGAGCGGGCCCGGTGGATCCCGGACTCGTCGCCGCGGCCTACGATTGGCTGTCATCCGACGGTTGTTTGCAAGACTTGAGATTGGCCGCGCTCGGCATCACCGTCTACATCCTCGGCGATAGCCCGCACCATCCGCATCATACGGGTCATGGGTTCCTTCTGCCGATTTATGATTGGCTGCCGCCCGACGGCTTCGTGCGCCACCTCGACTCGACTCGTCTGGCCGTGTTCAGCCACATCCGCAAGGCCGTTTTCGACGAGATCCGCGACCCCGGCCGTGGCTTTATCGACGACGCGGCCCGCAGTTTGCCGCTCTTGTTTCCCGAATTCCAAACCGTCGGGTGGTGCCAGTATCCGCACCCGGAGGAGCACGGACACGAGTTCTACTATGCCGACGGTTTCGAGTGTTTGGCCACGGAAATCGGTGCGATCGTCAAATGGCTCCTCCACTATGAGTGATTCGTGATTCTTGGATTCCCAGGTGACTCCCGGCGGCGCCGGTGCACACCCTCACGCCGGCGCCGTGATCGGAATGGCGTGTTCCGAAAGGAATCCTTCCACCGTAATCGCTTCCGGATCAGGAATGCCGCCGTCCTTGATCAGACGCCGCGCTGAGGCGATGTCCTTCTGCCCGCCGGTCGTCACCGCGGCAAAATCGGCTGAGGCAACACATCCACTCAGCCATCGCATCGCGCCGACAGCGGCGGACAGTCCGACAACAACCGACGCTGCGGTACGGATTCCGTGACGAACCTGTCTCTTCGTACGCGAAAAAATCGGGGCCATTTGGACGAATCCTTTTGTTGGAGGCGAACGGGAGCTGCGCTCGAGTCCGCGGACCCACGGCCGATCGAACTTCGCAGGCCAATGTACCTTGACTCCCGCCCGCTCGACTGCACTTTGACCGGGCACCAAGTGTCCAGTCAAGCATCCGCGCGCTGCGAACTAACGTCCGCGGCGCGCGGATGCTCTTTGCGAATCGGCTCCCCATTCCGCATCCAGGTCGTCTAACCCTTTCGCTTGTAGTTGACCGTCCCGAAGGTCGTCCACTTTCCGTCGTCGCCTTGTGCGGAAGATGTGAGGACTTTGTGGTCCTTGCCCTTGATCTCGATTACATCCTTGTACTTGGCGACATCATATTGGGTCCTTCGGACTCCAGCGTCAGTATCTTGCCGGTCGCATCGACAGTGCCGGTGTACGTCCACAAGTGGTTCATCATCGAGTCGACCCACGTGCCGACATACTTTTTCTTTTGCGGGTCGAAACCCAGGGTCATGAGAGCGCTCATGGGGAAACCCATGGGCGTGTCGGATTTGATCTCGGAAATAATCCAAAAGTCGCCGATCGCCCGCACGCTTTCCGTGCCCTTCGATTTCATCGGCGGCTGGCCGGGTTCCATCACCATTTCCGATTCCATGTCCCAGTTCCCCAGGAGCTGCTTGAGCCATTCGTGCTCCTTTACGGGACCGGCAGGTTTGGGGGATTCCTGCGCCGGGTTCCTGCCCGCCACGGCCAGCAGCGCTGCGGCGAATCCTGCAATCACGAGTTTTTTCATGACACTCTCCTAAGGGTAAGAACGAACAACCAGCAATTTCGCCTTCGTGACCCACGTCACGGAAGCGGTTGGACTCTCGGAAGGCAACGTACCTTTTGTGATGCGACTCGTCACGGGATTACACATGCGGCGTTCCCAATAGATTGGCCTCCATGCCGCCCCAACCCAGTGCCCGCTCCTGAATCGAGCGCTTCACGGCATCGGGGTGAATGGACATTTTGCCGTAACACAGTTTCTGGAGAATAAATGCGGGTCGCGCGTGCCAGCTCGCCCAAGTGAGCGGCGAATCCCCGTTCATGTCCTTGGCATCGATGATCGCGCCGGCATCCAGAAGAAACTGAATGGCCGTTTCGCTACCGAACGCGGCGGCCCGATGGAGCGGCGTCTCGGCTTTCGTTCTGCAATCGCGCATGAAGCAACCCGTTTCCACGGACGATAGGGTCTTGCAGTTTGGGCTCGCGCCGTTGGCGAGTAAGATCTTGATGACATGGTCGTATGCGGGGCGATCGGCTTTGCACAAGGCCGCGTGAAGCGGGGTCTCCCCGATGTTCGGGAGCGAGCGGTTCACCTCCGCCCCGCGTTCAATCAGGAACTGACACAATCGCCAATGTCCATGAAAGCACGCCCCGTTCAAATCGAAGTTCGCGCCGAGGGACTCGAGCGTTTCGCCGTGGGAAAGCAGGTGCTTGATCGCGCTGACGTCGCCGTAGTATGCGCACCACTGAATCAACGAAACCCCATGGGCGTCCTTTGAATCGGCGCGGTTTCCCTTTGACAGGTAATCGAAGATCAGGTCGGTCCGTCCGTCCGCGATTCGATCGAGCATCGCATTCCCCATGGCGATAGAGTAGCAGCTTGTTGTTTCAGAACAAACTTCGGCCATTCCTTACGCAACCGCACACCGGAACTACTCCAAAGGGGAATCGCTCCGTCACCCACGCTTGCCGGAGAGGCTCGTCGTGTGCCGCCTTACATCAAGGGGTGTTTGTGTCACCAACTGTCACCAGTCCGCCTGCGGTGCGGTTTGTCTCCCGTGTTGTCGTCTTGCCGGTCACCTACGACATCGGGAACTGCTCCCCGATCCATTTCTGCCACGGCGCTTCATCGCGGGTGATCGCGGGCTGAGCTTGATCGCCGTAGTGATACACGCTCATCGCGACCTGAACCATGCCGCCACAACCAAATGCACCGATGTAGGCCGTCCCGGGTGCGGGAGCGTCTAGGCGAAGCAAGACCGTGTTCGGATGCATCCCCTTTCCGACGGCTTCGACTACCCCGGCCATTCGCGGCAGACCCGCCGGTGCGCTCCAGCGTTGCCCTTCGGCAACCTTTGTTAGTTCCAGTGTTCCTCCCAGTTTTTCCCACGCCTTGCCCTCGTCTTCGGATGAGAACCCGACGAGTTGCATCGCGGCGCAAGGCAGTCCGCGGAAATGGGTGAGCCGCATCCGCAGAATACGGAAGTAGGTCGGCCAGCCTTGCTCCATTCCTTCGAGCTGGTTGTCCCAATCGTCGGTGCTCGCGAACAAACTATGGACAACCCGGACCACGCAAACTCCGCCCGCGCGGGCTTCGACGCTCCACTCGGTGGCCATCATCGGCGCTCCCGGCGGACCCATCTCTCCTTCCCCGACGAAGCGCTTGGGCGGCTGCCACGCGGTGATCTTCGCGGGGCAATCCATCCCCGGTCCGAACGTGCAAACCACCTGCCCCCCTTCACGTTCGTCGCATTTGGTCGGCACGAACCACGACGATACGCCCGGGCCGGTGGCGATCTCCCGCCAAACCTCCTCCGGCGTTCCCGAAACCTCCACTTCGACCTGAATCGATCGACGTCCGGACGCTTCCTTTTTCACGCTCATGTTTGTTCCTTTGTGTTGGGTGTGTCGGGCATGGGATGGGCCATCATCACCAGGCGATGTCGACGTCCGCCCGGCGCGGATTCGTCGTGGTAACGCGAAACCAATTCTGCAATGGAGTTCGTAAGATCGCGGCTGAAGCTCGCCCGATCCTCCGCGGATCGGAATCGAACCTCCGCATCGATCGAGAGCGTCGCCAGGCGTTTGCCGGTTTTCCTCGCCCGACCCAGGAGCACGCCGACCTCGCGGACGATGCGCGCGGCCAAGGCCACGAGATAGCTCGCGGAAAGTCGGTCGGAGGTACGGCCGGGATCGGATGCGACGGGGCCCATCGCGCCCGGCGAGACGATGTACGACGCGGCCGTTGCCACCATCATACGTTCCGTCAGCCCCCCCCACTTCCGCTTTTTGGCCATCCGAATCAATCCATGCGACTCGAGGGTTCGCAGGTGGTAATTGACCTTCTGCCGGGCGATGCCGATTCGTGTGGCCAGCGCCGAGGCCGAGGCCGGCTCGGCCAGTTCGGAGAGCAACCGGCTTCGTATTGGATCCAGGGCCACCGTTGCCGCCGCCGGATCGTCGATCACTTCCACGTCGAGCACGAAAGCAGTTTATCGTTGACAAATTATGCTGTCAATGGGCGTTTGGCAAATTGTTTCGTCAATATTGGACCGGGGCCTTGGTTCGATTCGCCACACCATATCCTGCCGGTCCGAGGCCGGTTGAACCCCATTCCTCTTTCAGTCCCGCGCGTTGCAATGGGTCCAATCTGTTCCCGGTCGCTTTCCCGGCGCGCCGGGATTCCGGCTCAGATCAGGATTCAACACGGTGATCAAACTACGTGAGAAGCTCCAAGCACGCCCCCACGGCCGGGGCGAAGTCGCCGCCGCCGCTTAGGCGATACACTCGGCAGCGGTCCAACACGGCAGCGTAGCGCTCGATCTGTTTCGCGGGAGTCTCGTCACGTCGAATGTCGGGATGGAACACACCGGGGGTCTTGATGAGCACCGGAAGAAGCGCGGGATCGTCGCGAAGACGAATCGGTTCGAGCCGGCTTTGGGCGGGCGAGCGCTTCCAGTTCAACATCACCACGGCCGAGAGAGGCGATGCGATTTGAAAACGGTCCGGTCCGAACACTTCGTCGATCCAGACGTCGTACTTTCGTTCGAGCCTCCACAAGTCGCCGAGAGGCAGGCTGCTCAGGTCGGTCACTTCCCTTCGCGAAAGCATCCCGCGCAGGTTGGGGTTGTTCAGGATCGTGCCGGGATTGATCCGCGGATATTTGGGAACGCCGCGCATACGCAAGCCGGTGTCGTTTTCGTCGATCAGAATTCGATCGTTGCTGACGAAGCTCACTCCGTGGGTCATCAGGTGGAGGGCCAGCGTGGACTTTCCCATCCCCGACGGTCCGGAGAGGGTCAGCCCGCGCCCTTTCCAGGTCACGCCGGATGCATGGCAGAGTAGCGCGCCGCGCCGAAGGTGCTCATCGATATAGCGCGTATTGATGAAATTGATCACCTGCGACAGGCGGTTTCGGCACGGGCCGACCGCCGCAAAGAACCGCGAACCGATCAGAAAGTGCATCCCGGTTTCGATTTTTCGCACGATCCGACCATCGGAAAGATCGGCGAAAGCATGTTTGAACTTGGTCTTGCCCGGCTCGGGAGGTTCGAAGTGAAAAGACAGCATTTCCGTGTCGAGCGACCCCTCGATTACGTGGATGTGCGCTTCTGGCTTGCCAGAGATTCCTTGAAATTGACGGTAATAACTCGACAGACTGTCGAGTACCTCGGGCGAGTTGGACTCGACGCGCACCGGCCAGGAATCGAATGCAATGTCGGATAGGCCGACCACGGGATAGCGGGCCAACAATTCACTGAACAACGACGCAATCCGCGGACCGGCTTCAGCCATGAGCGAGCTTCCCGATCACGTATTCGGCGTAACGCTCGGCCGCATCGATGCCGTTGGCTTTCCAAAGTCCGCGGAAGCCGCCGAAGGGGGAAACTTCAAAAACGAGGGGGCCTTCCTCACCTTCGGCCACGTCCACGCACGTGAAATCCAGCGCGAAGAGATCGGCGGCTTTTTGAGCCACGCGGAGCACATCGTCGGTCGGCTCGCATGACTCATACTTGCCCCCGAAATGCGTGGTGGTGGTCCAGCAATCTTCCTCGCGAACACGAGCATACGTGGCGATGTAGGATCCGCCGAGAAAAGCCACGCTCAAGTCGCGCTGAGGAAGTGGAATCAGCTTCTGGACGTATAGAGTCTTGTTCCCGGCGGCCAGGAAATCGGCCAGCCGCCTGGGAACGTCATCCGTGTGTCGAACCAATTCCATTCCCCGGGCCTTCGATGTAAATATGGGCTTGAGGACGGCGGATCGAAAGCGGCGAATGGCCTCGACGGCTTCGGCCGCGTTTTCGGTGATGACCGTGGGTGGAATCGGCAGATTTCCCAAGCGTAGCGCCAAGGTGCAACTCAGCCGATCAAACGCCTTGAGGATGTTGCGCGGGTCGGAAAAGACTTTCAATCCGCGCTCGTACGCGAAGGCCAGTACTTTCAGCCGATCGACCTGATGAGCCGAGTACGTGGCGCCGAGTTTCTTCACGATGAGGGCGTCAAAGCTCGATGCGTCCTGCTCGTCAAAGCGCAGGCGCCCGGCCTCCACGTCAAGAAGGATCCGTTCGGGATCGACGAGGGTGGAAGAACCGGCCCGCTTCTTGACGGCCTCGACAAGCCGTTCCGAAGACCAACCGCCGGGCACGCCGATGACACCAATGCGGCTCATGGAGGACTCAGTATAGGAACCGCCCCGCGTGGGGCGAGGGCGGTGTGCGGTCCGTCAGTGGCGTAACACATCCTTCGGGAAAACGAATTGGGGCCAGGGCCTGCCGCGATGGGCGGCGAGCCGCTCCAGGAGGTACACCGACCTCTCGAACATTTCCAAGGCGAACGAACGCTTGAGTTCGAACCGTGTCGAAGTCATAAGGGATCGAATCATGGCCAACGTCAATCGGGCGTCAAACGATTCGTCGCGGTGCGTCGCGGCGAATGTGCGGGCGAAGGCAAGAATCCGGTCCACCACGCGTTCGATTCGCGAACGAACCATGGGATCAAAAACAGGGAGTCGAATGTTGGAAGCGAGGAAGACCGAAACGTCTTGAACAAAGTCGGAATCGGTGGAGCGGTGCAGATCGACAAAGTGGAGCTGTCCGGCGGCCGTGTCGAAGAGGATGTTGTCGAGATTGAAATCGCCGTGAATGAGCACCGAAAACGGCGCCGCCAAAGCGGCGTCGGCCTCGCGCACCTCGTCAAGAAGCTCGGAGAACGAAGGGGACTTCAGTTCGCCGATCTGTTCCGCCAAGCGGCGGAAATCCGGGTGGACACGGTACACGTCGTCCGTCCGCGCGGCGAGCTGGCCCAGGTAATTGGCATTGACGGGTGCGGGCCGCAGCGTGGTCTCCCAGACGCGGACGAGCGTGGCTTCGAGCCTTTCTATGGCTTCCTCGATGACCGCCTCATCGTCGCCGACAACGATTTCCTGAAGGGTTCGCCCGCCGAGGTACTCCAGGATCAGCGAGGCCTCCTGTCCGTCCGGGGTCAGTTGCAGAACTCTCGGGGTCAGCGAAGGCATGACCGCCGCCCAGCGCTCGATCCCCTCCTTCTCCCGCTGAAGTTTGTCGATGCTGCCTTCTTTGAAGAGCAACTCGCCGCGCTCCTCGATCGCCCCTTTCTCCCACACCCGGCCGAGTCGGCAACCCGACCGCGTTCCCCAGATGGCTTCAAAACCGACATCGGACAACCCTCCTCCTTCCGTGGAAGTGCGAAGGGTTTCGCGAAGAGCGGTGTACTGCCGGATTTTGAGGCGCTCACCCATCACCACCGACAGGATGGCTTCGCCGATGTTGAGCAGGGCATCGCCCATACGTTCAAGGTAATGAAAAATGAAAATCGCCGTGACCAGATCGGCCGGGGGCCCCCCGCCGCTGAGTTCTCGAAGGACCTGTTCGAAAAGGCTTTGGTACAGGGCGTCAATGTCGGCCTCGGCCCGGCAGATTTGAAAGCCCAATTCGCTGTCGCGGCGGTTGAGGGCCTCCTCGACAATCTTCAACGTCTCCACCACCCGGGCAACCAGAGGCTCGACGGGATACGGTTTGAGGATCGCCGGGTTCTTGAGCCGCTCGGTTTGGCGTGCGATGTTGACGGCGAAATCGGCAATCCGTTCAAGATTGGTGGTCACGACGTTGGTGGCTTTGATCGTGTTGACCGTGTCGGCGTCGGGATTCTGGCGGAGGCTGGAAAAGCAGCGGTTCTCGATACGGCTCTTGAGCAAATCGATGTAGTCGTCGGCTTGTTTGATGGCTTCGCGAAGGCGATCGGCGGGTTCACGCAAAACCTGGCCGGCTTTCTCAATCTGCTTGACGACCGCCAGAACCAAAAAACGAAAGTCCTTGTCGATGCCCGGAGTTGCCAGCATGGATTCACTTCGGCGGTTCGCGCGATTCGATGATCAGAGGCCGTGGACGCGAGCTGCCCGCCGCTTCGGAGCTTTCTTCCCGCTCTTTCCATGAAAGTCGAGTGGTGACGCGGATTCGTTTCCCGTCGCGCTTGACCTTGATGGAGAATTTGATCAATCCCTGGGGGGCGACGACCAACTCCGTTTCTCCCGTTTTGAACTCGAGTTGCCCTTTCTTGAGCCCCTCGGAAAGTGCCTGGAGGTACTGCACGACCGACTGGGGATCCTGGACCGATTCGTGTTTGAATTCGTGAGGGGATGCGGCCATAAGATGCTGCACAAGTTACGAGTTATGAGTTACGAGTTACGAGTTACACGGTACCCGCTCTCGCACATCATTCGATTCTCTGACTCCAGTTGGACTGCCACGTCGAGACGATACGCCACCGATGTTAAGCTTGTATTAACCCAGGCGATGCATGTACTCCCGGATGACGGAGCCACGGTCGGCGTTGGCCACGATGAGACTCTTCTTGATCTTCAGGTCCTCCCACGCGGGTTGAACCCCAATCTCACGTCCGGCTTTCTCGGGATCCTGAAGCCGCGGGTCCCTCGCTTTTTCGCCCATGTGCGTATCATCGCCCATTAAGATCAGCAGCGGGCGCTTGCCCTTCGGCCGGGCACGGTTCTGGCGGTTGACCGCGTTGATCAGAAACCCGGTGAAATCCCGCGATTGGGGGTTCCAAACCTCGATGCCGTCAACGTCATAGTCTGCGAGCAACACGGGCCAAAACTGCTCCGGGTGAGGGATGACGACGCCGCCGCCGAGGCCTCGAATCTCTTCTAGGAACTGATGGGTATCGTAGAAATACTCCAAGGCAAAACGGGCCTTCACAATTTCCTTCACGGCCTTCAAAAAGCTCTGAGCGTGGTTGACCAGCGTGTCGTCATACGTCTCCCTCAACGAATCGAAATAGTGTTGGACCAGCTTGTTCTTGATGGCCTCGGGCGGGGTGAGGGCTTCGTGCATCTGAATCAGGCTGCGAAGCTTTCCGGCGTTTACACGGACGAACTCGACCAGATCGGCGTCGGCACCGGTGTAGGAGGCGGCCAACTGAAGGCGGTCTTCGAAGGCCGGCTCGATGATGCTGTCGAGAAACTCGAAAAGCTGGCTGCTCCGATAGCGAAACGTATGCTGAAGCATGGCCTTCAGTACGTCGGCCTTCTGAACCTTGGCTTCCGAGAAGTGTGCAAGGAGCTGAATTTTTCGATTAAATTCGCGGGAGTGGCAATCAATCTCCACCCCGGCGAAGCCGTTGAGAGTAAGCAGGGTATTGTGCTGGGTGGGAATGATGAGTTCTTCTTCCCGATTAGGAAAGGTGGCGTTGATCCGAACGAGCACCAATTCCATGGGAATGAATTCGGGATGCCAATGAAGCGCAAGCACCGTTTCCTGCCGGGCGTACACCTGCGGCGGTTGCGATATCCGGGCGCGCTGTTCGGAGTTGAGCTCCGTCGAAATGATGGCCAGATAGACTTCGAGGTCGGCGTCGGTAAGTTCCGACGCCTTTTCGTCCAGACGTTTGAGGCGTCCGGCCGCCACGGGAAATCGCAAAGGAGAAATGAGGCCGTCCTCCTTTCGTAGCCGATCCGTTACCGCTGACTCGGGCATCTTTGCCGCTCCTGGCGCGGACCCCGCAGCATCAACCCCTTGGTGCAAGCCCGGCCGCGCGCGTCCTATGGATTGTACCGCACCACAGGTACATCGTCACCGGCGGGTCTCGCGGTTAATCCCGATGGGCAGGATTGTGCCGACCCTCGATTTGGGGCCTGTGAACTTGAGGGAGTCCCGGCGTACAATGTCCGAAGGAGTCTTGAGCGCCGGTAGCTCAGCCCGGATAGAGCATCGGATTTCTAATCCGACGGTCGCAGGTTCGAATCCTGCCCGGCGCAGTGACAGTGACTTGGCACTTTGCGATTCACCATAACGGCGGTCGTGCTTCTCAGGCAGGGCGGCGAAAGTGTTGCGCGTGCCCTGCCCAAAACCACGGCGATCCTGGGTCGACATTTCCGTGAGCAGCACCAGCGCCTCCCGGAACCAAAAGCCAATTCGTCGGCAAACGAAGGCTTGCGTTGTAGTTTCTTGAACAAGCCGCACCATCCTCCTTAACGGAACCTTAACCAAAGAATTCCGTCACCACTTGACTAAGATTTGGTCCTCTGGTTATGCTGGCACCTTCGCGTGTGGAAATCGATCCAAGAATCCGAGAGGCGATTCGATGATTAAGGTCACTTCAATGGGCATGAGGCTTTTGGCTTGTTTGATTGGCAGCTACTTCTTTCTCGTGCCCAACGACGCTTTCGGCGTTGAACCCATTCTTTGGCGGGCCGGCAACTTCATTAACCCGGCGCGATCCACGGCAGAGATTTCCCAAGCGCTTCAGGAGTTCGTGGATCAGGGCACTGATCGGCATCTGGTGGTGCAATTTGACGGCCCGGTCGGCGATGCCCTTCGCGGGCAACTCGAAGACGCCGGATTGCAGCTTTTGAATTACCTGGGCGGCAACGCCTTCTTCGCATCGGTGTCGGTTCCCGATGCGGACCCCGAGGCGATTTCGCGGTTTCCCACGTTGATTGGTGCGCAGCGCATCGAGCAAGCCTGGAAGATCCATCCTTACCTGGATCGCGTTCCTGGTTTTCCGTTGCCGATTGTTACGGAAAACAACGGCGATCCGATCGCGGCCCTGTACGTGGTGTTCCATCGCGACGTTTTGTTGATACCCGACGGTGCGGCCGCCGTGCAACGTCGCGGAGGCGCGGTGGTTTCGCAGCTCACCTCGGTGAACGCCCTGGTCATCACGATTCCCATCCGAAAACTTGCCGGCCTGGCCAACGAGGACGTTGTGCAATGGATCGAGCCGGCGCTTCCCCCCGTTCAAGCGATTAATAGCAACACACGACTGGTAACCCAGGCCGACGTCGTACAGGCCGCGCCGTATGGACTGGACGGCACGGGCGTCTCGGTTCTCGTCTTTGACGCCGGCGACGCATTGATGTCCCACGCGGATTTCAGCGGCCGACTGCATGCGCGCGACGGCGATTCGGTCATCGATCATGCGACCCACGTGTCGTGCACCGTGGGCGGAGACGGTACGGCCAGCGGCGGCCTGTTTCGGGGCATGGCGCCCAATGTCGCGATTGAGTCGTATGGATTCAGTTGCTGCCCGACCGGGTTTCTCTACACGGATCCGTCGGACCTGGAAATGGACTACGACGAGGCGATCAACGTCTACGGCGCGGACATCTCCAACAATTCCATCGGCACCAACACCTGTGCAAACGGATTTCCGTGCTCCTGGACCGGCGACTATGGGGTGACGGATCAGCTCATCGACTCGATCGTCAAGGGCAGCCTCGGGGCCCCGTTTCGAATCGTCTGGGCCAACGGCAATGAACGTGGATGCACCCGATGCCGGGACGAGGGCGTGCACACGCCCGAGGGCTACCACTCCACCGCGCCGCCCGCCTGCGCGAAGAACCACATCACCGTCGGGGCGTTAAACGACGATGAATCGGTGGCATCCTTTACAAGCTGGGGCCCCGCAGACGACGGACGGCTCAAACCGGATGTCAGCGCTCCCGGAGTCTCCGTCACGTCGTGTTCGGCGAGCGGCGGGTACGCGTCATTTTCGGGAACGTCGATGGCCTCGCCCGCGGTCGCCGGAATTTCCTCGCTCATTCTGCAAGACTACCGCGTGCAATTCCCCCTGCGCTCGGACCCGCGAAACTCGACTCTCAAGGCCCTTCTGGCCCACACCGCCCTGGACATTCAGAATCCGGGACCGGACTACAAAACCGGTTATGGTTCGGTCAAGGTCCGCAACGCGATCGATTATCTTCGAAGCAACAGCGGTCAGAACTTTCTCGAGGCCGAGGTCGTGCAGCAGCAGGTTTTCGCCCTCGCGGTTCGGGTCAACCCCGGCGACACCCAGCTCAAGGTGACGTTGGCATGGGACGATTTTCCGGGGACGCCCAACGTCAACCCGGCGCTGGTCAACGACCTCGATTTGCGCGTGTTTGATCCGGCCAGCCATCAGGCGTTCCCGTGGACGTTGAACCCCGCCAATCCGGGAGCGATCGCGGGGAGAACACAGGCCGACCATGTCAACAACATCGAACAGGTACTCGTGGATTCCCCGGTTGCGGGTCTTTGGCTGGTTGAAGTCTTCGCATTCAACGTACCCGAAGGACCGGTGACGTTTTCCCTTTGTGCTTCTCCGCGTTTGGTCGTCGATTGCGACAACAACGGCGTGTCGGACGATCAGCAGATTCTGGCCGACCCCAGCCTGGATTGCGGGGCGAACGGGGTGCTCGACGTTTGCGAACCCGACTGCGACGGGGACGGAACGGCCAACTTGTGCGAGATTTTTCTGGGCAACCCGGATTGCGACGAAAACGGAATTCCCGACGACTGCGACATCGCGGGCGGGGCCGCGGACTGCGAGCCGAACGGAATACCCGATGAGTGCGAACCCGATTGCAACCAGAACGGCGTTTCGGACGCGTGCGATATTTCCAGCGGAACGAGCGCGGACTGCGAGCCGGACGGCGTCCCCGACGAGTGCGAACCGGATTGCAACCGGAACGGCGTTCCCGACGGCTGCGACATTCTTGCGGGCACCAGCGAGGACTGCCAACTCAACAGCGTTCCCGATGAATGCGAGATTGCAGGGGTTTCCTTCGCGGAATCCTTCGCGGCGACCGCCCTGGATCCAGGCCGATGGTGCACCAACAACGGGGGAGTCGTCGATTCCCTGGCGGCCAACGAGCCCAGCCCGCCGTTTTCTTTGCACTTGAACGGCACGGACACGTTGGAGAGCTGCGTGGTGGACACGTCATCCGCGGCGTCGGCCGACGTAATCTACTGGTTTGAGCAGACCGGCGGGAATGAACCGCCCGATCCCGGCAACGACCTCTTTGCAGAGTTCTATTCATCCAGTGGGATGTGGACGGTGCTGGCGCAACATTTGGGCAGCGATCCCGACATGAGCGCGTTCCAACAACATACGGTCCCTCTCCCCTTGAACGCGTTGCACCCGGGTTTTCGGCTGCGGTTTCGAACGACGGGCGACCCTACGTTTGACGATTGGTTCGTCGATGACGTGGAGATTTTCGCCGCAGGTTCGGATTGCAACCACAACGGCGTTCCCGATGTGTGCGACATCGACGACGGAACCAGCGAGGATTGCAGCGGAAACGGCACGCCGGACGAATGCGAACCGGACTGCAACAACAACTCGATCGCGGATAGTTGCGACATCATCGACGGAACAAGTCCCGACTGCAACGGCAACGGCATTCCCGACGAGTGCGAAATCGACTGCAACAACAATACCGTACCCGACGACTGCGATATGAGCGGCGGCACAAGTCAGGATTGCAACGCCAACGAGGTTCCGGATGAATGCGACATCGCCGGCGGAGCGAGCGAAGATTGCCAGCCCAACGGCGTTCCCGATGAATGCGAAGTCGCGGGCAATAGCCTGATCGTCAACGGCGGTTTCGAAACAGGAGATTTCACCGGCTGGTCGATTTTCAGCGTGGGCAGCGGCGGCATCGCGATCAACGACGGCACGTTCGATCCGGACGGTCCGGACGGACCCTTGCCCCCCTGCGACGGCAGCTTTGCGGCCGTTACTTTCCAAGGCGGGCCGGCAAGACACACGTTGTTTCAGGAAGTAACCATTCCGGCTGCGGCCGGTTCCGCGACCCTGCATTGGACGGACCGCATCCGCAATCACGCCGCGGAGTTTTCCGACCCGAACCAGGAGTTCCGGGTCGAGGTTTGGAACACGAGCAATTTTCCCCTGGCAGAGTTGTTCTCCACCGGCCCGGGTTTTCCGTTGCTGAACAACTGCGTGACACGCAGCGCCAGCGTCTCGGCGTTCATCGGCCAAACGGTGCGGATCGCGTTCACGATGGAGGACGATCTCTTCTATTTCAACTTGCACCTGGACGCGGTTCGCCTCGATGCGGGCACGGGTGCGACCGGCGAGGACTGCAACGGGAACGCCGTTCCGGATGAGTGCGACATCGCCGACGGAACCAGTTTCGACTGCCAGCCAGACGGTACTCCCGACGAATGCCAGACGGACTGCAACAACAATCTTATCGCCGATACGTGCGACATCGCATCGGGGACCAGCATCGACTGCCAGCCGGACGGCATTCCAGACGAGTGCCAGACGGATTGCAACACGAACGGCGTCGCCGACGCCTGCGACATCGCCTCGGGTACGAGTCAGGATTGTCAGGCCGACGGCGTACCTGACGAGTGTCAATTGCTTGGCACTTTCTTCGATGACAGCGGGCCGCTTTCGCCCATCGATGGGGCAAACCCCAAAACACACACGGTGCCCTCGCCGCCCCCGGCGAACGGGGATGTGACCTTGAACTTCACGGCCAGCGCCGACCTCGATTTGTCCACGGAATTCATCGATGTGAATATCAACGGGGCTCCGATCGGCCGGATTTTTCGAACGGGAGCGGCCCAATGCCCCGGCATACCGAACACCGCAACGCTGGTCATTACCGCGGGGACCTTCAACTCCGCGGTCGGAGGAGGCAGCGCCGCCATCGGTATGGTTGCCAGCCCCGAGGTAACCCCCGGCATTTGTCCGGCCTCCTTCATCTCCGTCACCTTGACCTACGGTGCGGGCGGTGATTGCAACCACAACGGCGTGGCGGACGCTTGCGACGTCTCCGGCGGTTCGAGCTCCGACTGTCAGCCCAACGGCATTCCCGACGAGTGCGAACCGGATTGCAACCACAACGGCGTCGCGGACGCTTGCGACGTCAGCAGCGGGACCAGCCTTGACTGCCAGCCGAACGGGATTCCCGACGAATGCGAGTCGGATTGCAACGGCAACTCCATCCCCGATGAATGCGACATTTCGGGAGGTTTCAGCTCCGACTGTCAGCCCAACGGCATTCCCGACGAGTGCGACCTGGCGTCGGGGGCGCCGGACTGCGACGGCAACGGTGTTCCCGACCAATGCGAATTGCTCACCGCGGTGCTGTCCGACACCTTCCCCTCGACGGTACTGAATCCCGCCACGTGGTGTGTCATCAACGGAGTCGTTGTGGACACGGTCGGAACGAATGAGCCTAGCCCACCGAATTCGCTTCGATTCAACGGGCCGGACTTCATCGAAAGTTGTGTCGTCAATCTCGCGGCGGGCAGCGGCGGGCGTTTCCGCTATTGGTTTGAGCAGACCGGCGGCGGAGAGTCCCCCGATCCGGGCAACAACCTGATTGCTGAATACTACTCTTCCGCGAACACGTGGGTCGGCGTCGCCACCCACTTGGGCAGCGACCCGGACATGACGAACTATCAAGAAGTACTGTTCGACCTGCCGCTCAATGCCTTTCACGCCGGGTTCAAGATTCGCTTCCGCTCGACGGGAGACTCGGGATTCGACGATTGGTTCGTCGATGACGTGGAGGTCCGTCTTGCGGGCGAAGATTGCAACCACAACGGCATTCACGATGCCTGCGAGACCGCTCAGGGTCTGACGCCCGATTGTCAGCCCAACGGCATTCCCGACGATTGCGAGACGGATTGCAACGGCAACACGGTCCCCGACGATTGCGACGTTTCCTCCGGTACGAGCAACGACTGCCAATCGGACGGCATCCCTGACGAGTGCCAGCTTGCGACCCCATTCGTGAACGGATCGGGAACGCTCGCGCCGATGGACGCGGCACACCCGCAGACGCACAACATCGTCAATGCCCCGACAGCGCTCGGCCTCGTCACCCTGACCTTCACCGCCAGCGCCGACCTGGCCTCGACCAACGAATACATTGACGTGGACATCAACGGCACTCCCGTCGGCCGCGTCTTTGAGGCCGGCGGCAGCGATTGCCCCGTCGTGCCGAATTCGGAGCAACTCCTGGTTCCCGCATCGGTGTACAACGGCGCGGTCGGCGGTGGTGACGCGGCCATCCACCTGGTGGCCGGCCCGGAGGTCAGCCCCGGCGTTTGCAATCTCGCCTACATCACCGTCTCCACGACCTACCAGGCGTTCGGAGATTGCAACAACAACACGGTTCCGGATGAGTGCGATATTTCCGACGGAACGAGTTCCGACTGCCAGCCCAACGGCATTCCCGACGAATGCGAGCCGGACTGCAACAACAACGGAGTTGCCGACGCCTGCGACATCGCCGGCGGGGGCAGCGCGGATTGTGAGCCCGACGGTATTCCTGACGAGTGCGAGTCGGATTGCAACAACAATGGGACCGCGGACACGTGCGATATCTCCGGTGGAGCCAGTTCGGACTGCCAGCCCAACGGCATCCCGGACGAGTGCGATCTCGCTTCCGGACTGGGTCAGGACTGCCAGCCCAACGGTATCCCGGACGATTGTGAGCTCGCCCAGGGTTCGACGGTGCTCGAGGCCGTCCTTTTCAGCCTCAACCAGGGGCATAACCTCGTGACCGAACAGATTCCCAGCCGTTTCGACTTCATCGAAGGCGACGTCGGTACGTGCATCACCGACGGCGGCGGGGACATGTACGACTGCGGAAATACGCTCAACACGAATGTGGCGGTTTCCATCCCGTACACCATGGGGGAGATCGTCGCCACCGGCGCGGCGTTCGGCCCCGGCAGTAGCTACGCCACCGCCAAGCACACCGGCCTGTTTGTGCTGGCCGTCGCCGATATGTCGATCGACACGTTTACCATCACCGGCGACACGGGGACCGACGGCGCCGGTCTGGTCAGCGGAGCGGTCCTTCCGATTACAGTCGACAATCGGGACTATACACTGTTTGTAAAACGCATCTTTGCGTCGCCGGACCCGTCCATCAACCACATCCTGATCGTTCCGGGCAACGGCGCCGGAGTCACGCATTCCTACCCCATCGGCACCAGCTCCGATCTTCACACTCTGAATGGGCTCTTCGGGATCGACCGTCTGTATTATCTCCTGGTATCCCGTCACGATGGCAATTTCGGCCTGGAGCTCCCCGACGCGGACGTTCTTAACGTGGCCCGGGAGTTTCTGGAATTGGTCGATGTGTCCGCGGTAAGCGATTGCAACGGCAACGACACGTTGGACGTGTGCGACGTCGCGGATGGAACCAGCGAAGATTGCCAACCCGACCAGATCCCCGACGAATGCCAGGCCGACTGCAACGCCAACGACGTTCCGGACAACTGCGACATCGCCGGCTCGACGAGCAACGATTGCCAGCTCAACGGTGTTCCCGATGAATGCGACATTGCCGCGGGGACCAGCCAGGACTGCCAGCCCGACGATGTCCCCGACGAATGCCAGCCGGATTGCAATCAAAATTCGGTGGCCGATTCCTGTGACATCTCCACCGGAACCAGCCTCGATTGCCAGACGGACGGGATACCCGACGAATGTCAGATCGTTTCCAACATCGTAGTTTCGAGCGGCCCGCTTTCGCCGATCGACGCGGCGAATTCGCGAACCTACGCGGTCCCGGCGCCGCTTCCCGCCCTGGGAAGCGTCGTCCTCGATTTCTCGGCGAGTGCCGATTTGAGCTCGAGTTCCGAATACATCGATGCGTTTCTCAACTCCACCTTCCTCGGAAGAGTCTTTGGAGCCACGGGAGGGCAATGCGCGGTTCCGCCCGACGCGGCCTCGCTCTCGATCTCTTCCACCACGTTCAACGCCTTGATCGGCGGCGGAAACGCCCTGTTCCTGTTGCGGGCCAGCACCGACGTTACACCGGGTGAGTGCCCCAATTCGTTCATTCAGCTCACCGTGAGGTACGTCGCCCGAGAGGACTGCAACCTCAACGGCGTTCCCGACGATTGCGATGTCTTGGATGGCTTCAGCGCGGATTGCCAACCCAATGGAACTCCGGATGAATGTGACGCGGATCCCGATTCCGACGGCCACCCCAATGGATGCGATCTCTGCCCGAACGCGGCGGACCCGGGGCAGACCGACACCGACGGCGACGAGATCGGAGACGCCTGCGACGACGATGACGACAACGACTGCGTGGCGGATGGGAGCGATCCCCAGCGTGTGAATCCCTCGATCTGCGGCGACGCGGACGCCGACGGCTGCGACGATTGTTCGGTCGGTTCGGACGGATTCGGTCCCCATTGCGACAATCTGCCGGCCGCCGACGGACCCGATGCCGACGGCGACGGTCGTTGCAATTTGGGCGACGCGGACGACGACAACGACTGTGTGCCCGATATGGTCGACTCCCATCCCTTCGATCCGCGGCAATGCACCGACGTGGACAGCGACGGTTGCGACGATTGCTCGGTCGGTTCGGATGGATTCGGCCCGCTCTGCGACAACCTCCCGGCCGTCGACGGACCCGATCTCGACGGCGACGGACGCTGCAATTCCGGCGACGCGGACGACGACGGCGACTGCGTTCCCGACGCGATGGATGTCGATCCCGCCGACCCCTTGTCATGCTCTGACGCGGACGGCGACGGCTGCGACGATTGTTCCATCGGTGCGGATGGTTTCGGGCCGCTGTGCGACAATCGGCCGGCCGCCGACGGACCCGACCTCGACGGCGACGGGCTGTGCAACTCCGGCGATCCGGACGATGACAACGATTGCGTTCCTGACGCAGGCGATGCCGACCCCGCCGACCCCTTGTCATGCGCTGACGCGGACGGCGACGGTTGCGACGATTGCTCGGTCGGCTCGGACGGATTCGGTCCCCTTTGCGACAACCTGCCGGCCGCCGACGGACCCGATCTCGACGGTGACGGCCGCTGCGATCTTTCCGATCCCGATCTCGACAACGATTGCGTTCCAAACTCCGCGGACCCGGCGGTCCTTGATCCGGCTCGATGTGGTGACGTGGACCTCGATCGCTGCGATGATTGCAGCGCTGGTATCGACGGGCTCGGTCCGCTTTGCGACCAGGACCCGGACAACGACGGGCCCGATGCCGACGGCGACGGCGTGTGCGACGCCTCGGACCTTTGCCCCACCGCCGATGACCGGATCGACAACGACCAAAACGGCGTGCCGGATTGCACCGAGCCGATTCCGACGGTCTCACAATGGGGAGTCATCGTCCTGGCGCTGATGCTCCTGTCGGCGCAGAAGATTTCCTTTGGGCGGAGAAGAAGCCGAGAGGCCTGAGCGAACGAGGAAAAGACTGGCCGGACCCATCGGGCCGGGTCATCCCCCCGCGGCCTGCATCGCGGCCTGCAAGCGTTTGATCTCCGCGTTGCCGGCCAGAAGCTCCGCGCCGATTTTGATCAGGTCGTCGACCTGTTCGTTTCGCAGGAAAAGGCTCGTCGGCATGGAAAGGAACTTGCGTCGTTCCCGCGAATCGGCAATGTCGTGGAAGTTGACATTGACCAGATACGTCTGCACCGGGGGAGAACGCAGAACCGGCGCCACGTCATGGTCCGGGCAGCATCGGCTGAACTGCTCTCGGCAAAGCTTGGAGATTTCCGCGATTTTGTCGCGGTAGTCGCGTAGCAGGAAGCGCATTTCCTGGGTTCGAATCATGCTGTGCGTGTAAACCCCGATCGACCCGGCGCGAAAAGCGGCGGCAAAAAGCCCCGGCGAAGCCGAGCGATGCTCGATGCGTTCCGGCACGTCGGTGTTGGCGTCCACCAGGATTACGACGAGGTGCTTCACCCGGTTTTGCATGATTCGCTCGCGGGTGCCGCCGCAGCGCAGCTCATCCAGCACGTAGCCGGCGCCGAGATTGTCGGTCAGGCCGCCGTCCAGAAGGAAGAGGAATTCATGGTTTGGGGCGTCCAATTCGCACCGCGGCATTTCGCCGGGGCGTGGTTCGGGGACAAGGCTTGCGGCCCACTTGTACCGTCGCGAATGCTCCTGGGCGGTGCCTTTCCAATCCGCGACCGCCTTCAGCGCGGACGAGCACGCCTCGCCCGGATAGTATTTCAGGCGAAGCGGGCTGAGCAGAACGGGATACGCGGATGAAGCCGCAACCGCGTGCCCGACGGGCAGCGTCGCGAGGTCCGAACCAAGAAAATCAAAATCGTCCTGGGTAAACTCGAATCGTTCGCCCATCGCCACGTTGGTCGCATTGACGACCACGAAGGGGCGGTCTCCACGTTGCAGGAGTTCGCCGTACTTCCGATGCGCGAATACGGACTCATCGTAGTAACGTGCGGCCAGATCGGTCCGACCCAGCGCCGCGTAGGGCAGCCGCACGAGATTGCGAAATCGAAGAACGTTGTGAACCAGACCCGACTGCACGTTTTTCTTCAAGAATCGGCGTTCAAACGTTCCATCAAATACGTGGTCGCGGTCCAACCCGTAGGCCATGGCGGTGAACGAACCTCCGGACGCGGACGAGATTACGTCCACTTCCTGAAGTAGGGTTCGCCGTCCGACGCCGCCCGGTAGTTGCGTGCTTCGCAGGCCCTGGAGCACGCCATAGGCCAGCGCCGCGGCCCGAGTGCCCCCTCCCGAAAAACAGAGAAATACAAACACGTCGTCGGTGTTTCCCTCGCCGAGCTGCAGCGCCTCGAACCGATAGCCCGACGATTCGTCGCGGGCGGTCAGCGGGCCGTTTGGCCATTTGGGTTCCATGCAGCCGGCGGAGAACACGATCCCCGCCAGGGCCAAACGCATGGCCGCGAGAAACAATCGCTTCGGCAACATCACGAGGGCGGCAGGCCTGAGGCGAAATGCCATATCTGGGCCGGCGGGAAGCCGCCGCCGAGCCTCATCCGGTGTGAAGGACGACGAGATCGATAGAGGATCGGAAAGATTACTATTTGTTCGATTCAGATTGAGCCGCTTCCGGTAACAGTTCGATCTCGGCCGCGATGCTTCGCATGGCTTCGATGCACTGGCCGACGTGGTCTTCCAGAGGCCGCCCGATCAACCTGGCCCCCTCATCGATATCCTCGCGTGAAACGGCGGCCGCGAACGACTTCTGCTTGAGCTTTTTGATCACGCTACGGGGTTCCAACCCCGTGATGCGCTCCGGGCGAACAAGGCAGCAGGCGTACAGAAACCCGCAGAGCTCGTCGCACGCGAACAAGTAGTTTCGGATGGGCCGGTCGCGCGGATAATCCGGGTTCCAGGACACATGCGAGAGAATCGCCCCGACGACCTCCTCGTCACAACCCTGCTGCCGAAGGACGCGGGCGCCCTCGCGGGTGTGTTCGGGCGGTGTCGGAAAACGTTCGTAGTCGAAATCGTGCAGGAGACCTGCCAGGCTCCAAAGCGATTCATTCTCGCCGAGAAGCCGCGCATAATGTCTCATGCCCGCCTCCACGCACTGGCCGTGGCGGACCAATGCGGGATTCTTCGTATACTCCTTGAGGATCAGCCATCCCTCAGAACGATTCATGCCTCTTGTTCCTCCCGCGGAACCCCTCTCTCTTTGACGCCCCGCGGCGCGAGGCTAGGATTCTATCCGTCGGCCGCGCTCGTCGCACGCCCGCGGATCAGGATTACCGCATCCGCGCGGAGGAGTATTTTTGGTTGAATTACCGTCAGCGAGCGAACTTTGATTCGGCCGAACTGGCCGTGGTCCTCAGCCATTACGACCTGGGCGTCATCGAATCGGTCACGGAACTTCCCCGCGGTTCTCGGCGGAGCCCCAAGGTCGGAATCGTCTGCCAACGGGGGAAGTTTCTGCTCAAACAGCGGGCACTTACGCGCGTTCGTCTGGACCGCGTCGAACTTTCCCACCGCATCCAGAAATTTCTCAGGGAACAGGGTTTTCCACTTCCTCAGTTGGTTGCGACGCGCGCCGCAGGTCAACTCTTCCTCATCCATGCGGATCATTTGTACGAGCTTTTCGAATTCGTACCGGGCCACGGTTTTTCCCGCACCGCCGCGGAAGCCCGCGACGCCGGTGCCATGCTCGCCCGGTTTCACCAGATTCTTTCGTCCTTGACGAGCGAAAGCCTGGCCCGGTTGCCCACCGGCGACTATCACGATGCTCCCGGCGTGCGCGTCGGGTTGTGCCGGATCGAGGCCACCCTCAGCTCGCACGACAGCTTTTCCGGGGACGAGGCCGAACTGGCCGGGCTCATTCAATTCCTGCTGGCCGCCTACGACCACGCCGCCGAAATGGTGAACCGGGCCGGTTTCGCCCAGTGGCCTCAACGACTCGTTCATTCCGACTGGCACGCGGGGAATTTGCTCTTTCGCGACCACAAGGTGTTGGCCGTGCTGGATTATGATGCGCTGCGCTTGTCCCGCGTCATCACCGACGTGGCCAACGGGGCGTTGCACTTTTCCATCATCGCCGGAGAGGACCCGACGACCTGGCCGGACCACCTTGATGAGGCGCTGTTCGCCGCTTTTCTAAACGACTTTGAAAAGATCATGCCGCTGACCGGCGACGAACGGCGCAGCATCGTGCCCTTGATGGCCGAAGCGCTGATCGCCGAATGCGTGCCGCCGATCACGGAAACCGGCAGTGTTGGCCGCTGGTCCGGGTTTCGGGTCTTGCAAATGGTGCGCCGAAAACTGTCCTGGCTGGCGGCCAACGGCCACGCCCTGGTCGCCGGATCAGGAGGCTGAATGCGTCTCACCCGGCGCGCAAGCGACCGCTCCCATACAGAGCCGTCCCGATCTCGAACGGGATCGGGGAGCGGTAGTGCGCCCGGCGTGCTGCTTCCTTGCGAGCGCGGCTCAGTTCAGGCACCGCAGGTGTTCGCCGTCACTTCCGGCGCGCTTGGATCCCGACTTTGGTCGGGACTGCGCTTCGGCGCACCTTCTCCCGCGGGGAGAGGGGGAGCGCGGGTGGTCATCGCCACGCGGAGGCAGGACCATGGCTCGTCGGAGGTGGTGGAGATCGTGCTCGACCGGCCGCTGCCGCTGGGCACGACGCGGTTTCTTTTCGACGACGGGGCGGTCGTCAACGAAGTCGTTTGCACGGTGGTGAACGGCGGCGAAACCGGCGCCGACGACCGCCTCGACGACAATTCCGACGACATCCCCGATCGCCTACAGGCTCCCATGCCCACCGTGATGACTTGGGGGGCTATGATTGTGGTGCTCGGCATAATGGTCGCCCAGAAGGCGAGGCGCTCGTAGGAAGTTGAATTACAACTGACGAATTCCGAGTGACGAATCCCGGCTCGCCGAATTCTGCTGCGCACCTGCCTTGGTGCCCTTCTCTACAACGTGTAATACGCGCGGTAATGATCGCGAATGGCGAGGTCCACGTTGAAGATCGTGGCGATCAGGGCGGCGCGCATCCACATGCCGTTGCGAACCTGTTGCCAATATCTCGCCTGCGGAAGCACATCGAGGCGCTGGTCGAGTTCAGCCCGGCGGGGGAGCGGGTGCAAGATGGCCAGGGTCGGCTTGAAAAACTTGGCCATGTCCAGCGAAAGACTGTACCGGCCGTAGTCGATCTTTTTGGATTCGCCGGCCACGTCCCATTCGTCTTGCATTCGCGTCATGTATACGGCGTCCAGATCGCCGATGTGGGTGCGGACGTCGTCGGTGAGTTCGAACTCGATGTTGTGCCGGGTTACGTACTCGAGAATATCCTGACCGATCTGCAATTCCGGCGGGGCGACGAACAGCAGCCGCACGCCGGGGAACTTGCAGAGCAGATAGGCGAGTGAGCGGACGGTGCGCCCGCGCTTCAGATCGCCGACAAAGGCAATGGTCCGTCCGGCGAACAAGTTCCGCGTGTAACGCTCTTCGATCCGCGTGTGCTCCGAGTCGGCGAAGGAACGAAAGAGCGTGTAAATGTCGAGCATGGCCTGGGTGGGGTGCTGGTCCTTGCCCGAGCCGCCGTTGATCACCGGGATCGTCCGCGGCATCTCGTTGAGAATGTGGGCCACGTGCTCGGCGAACCCTTCCGCCGGGTGCCGCATCATGATCAAATCGAAATACTGGCTTAGCGTGCGGATGGTGTCGTCTTCGGACTCTCCTTTGACCTCCGACGACGTGGAACGGTCGCGCACTTCGTTGTACGGCATGCCGACGATCTGGCACGCGGCGGTGAAGGATAGAAACGTCCGTGTCGAAGGCTGGATGAAGTAGAGCATCCCGCGGCGATGGTTGAGCAGGGTTCGCAGGTATTGGGTGCCCGGCCGGGCCCGCGAGACCGCCCGAATCATGTCGGCCAATTGGCACAGCGAGCTAATCATGTTTCGATCGAACTGCTGGGCCAGTACGACGTGGTACACCTTGTCGTTGCGATTCAGCGCCTCGACGCGCTGGGCGGTATCACTTTGCACGGCCACCTCGGCTTCGGTTTCCAATAGGGCTTGCATGGCTTCTCCCGGGTAGGCGTGGGCGCTGATCGATCCTCCCGGTGACGCCCGGGTGGACGATCAGGGCCGACCTGAGCCGAAGGGAGTAGACAGGACTCGAGTCGAGTTGTCAAACGAAAGGGAAAGATCCAATTCACTGGGCGGATCGACAGAAATCTTCGCCGCCGGGGTGTCGTGGGAGCCTGCGCTTTGACCGGCACCAAAGTAGGGATGGGATTGCAAGACGCCATTGAGCACCAAAGCAGCGCCCGCCGGCGGTCCCATCACTTCCGGGCCATTGGGTGGTGAAGAATTCACAAGTCCAGGGAGGACAAATTCCGAGCCCTGTCGCATTTCCCGATTTTGACGTGTCGACGACGCCCAAGTGATTTCGATGGGTGTCGCGTCCAATCGTTCGCGTGTGAATTGCGCGCTCAATGCGAAATAGGCGCCCAAACTCAAAGCGATCACGGCGGCGATGCCGACACCCGGTCGAACCCAGCGAAGGCCCCAAAACGGCCGGGGACGAAGAATGTCCTTGAGGTCGGTTTCGTCCTCGCTCGGATTCCAGGCCGCCGGCCCCTCTCGAAGCGCGGCCAAGACGCGCGATTCGGCACGGACATCGAGTTCATCGGGCATTTCCCGCCGTGCCAGACCCATCAGGCCGTCGGTTACCGCCGTCAGCTTGGCGGCCAGTTCGCGACAGGGGGCACAGCGGGACAGGTGAAAGCGAAGCCCGGCGGGAAGTTCGTTGCCCTCACGAAGACCTTCATCGTCGGCCAGCACCGACATGACCCAAATCCGCTTGGGGCATCCCGGTGATGGCTCCATGTCTTTGCCGAACAGAGTTCCGTTCACGATTCCATACTCTTGTTGCCGAGCAAGTCCGCCAGCCGAACCACCGCGTGCCGCCGATAGACCCGCGCCGTGGCCGGGTCAATGTCCAACGTTTGTCCCACTTGTTCGTACGACATCCCGCTTAAGTCGCGGAGCACAATCACGTTACGAAGATGCGCCGGCAAACGGGCGACCGCGTCCTGCAGTTCCTCGTTATTCCATTCGACGCGTGAATCCGAGTCCGAAGCAGCCGGAACGACGGTAGGTTTTTCACGTCCGATCCTTTCCAGATGCCCGGACTGCCGTCGTCGCGTGCGCAACTGCTCGATTGCAACGTTTCCGGCCGTCCGATAGACATAGGCTTTGGCTCGGACCGGATCGGGGCGATCCCCCAGCGAGGCCAGCCGGCAAAAACAATCCTGAAAGGCATCCATCACATCGGCCTCGGAATGCAAAAGCCGATAAAGCAGCCGCAAAACGCCCGCACCCTCTTCGCGGAGCACACGCAGCACCAACGCATTCGGCCGGGCATCGGCCAAGGGCGGGGCCTGCGGCTCCCGCAACTTGATCAGCGGGATTGCACTAACGGCCGCTTGCATGACTTGATCCTGACGGTTCATTAGGACCCCTGTTAGCGCCCCTTCTATAAAGTCCTCTACAATCTTATTACGCATCAAGGGCATCCGGAGTTCTTGTTCCCGGCGATTTTGAGGACGTACTGATTGGGTGGACGGAACCGCGCCTCCAAGTTTCCTGCCGGCATCGCCTCTTGGAGCATCTGACGTTCGCTTTTGGCACAAACCTTGTGCATTTTGGGAAACACTTCCTCACAATTGGGTCACCGAGGGGCAGGTCCGGTTTTCCCCAATCTGATCCTAAGGATCGTAATCACAACGAGTTAAGAATCGGCCGGCGAAAGTGAAATGCCGAGCGGCACGCGGCACGCGGCATGCCTGTTCAACCACACAATCCCTCGGATCGCGAGGCGGCGATCGAGCGCCGCTTGCTACCGCGGGAAGCTCGGTGCACATTGCGCAGAGCGGCTCAAGGGGAAGGAGCGAAAATGAACGAAGAGACCTTTCAGCGGAAACTGGCCGAACTGATTGCCGAAATCGGGACCTTGCCGGAAGGCGAGAGGGGGAAACTCGAAGTGCTCGCCGCCGAAACCCGTGAACGCCATCGGCAGCTCAAGGAAACCGTCACCAGCTTGCAGGAGAGCATTGATTTCGTTCGTTTGAGCATCAAGTACATGCTCTTCGACCTAGAAGCGACGCGACGTGAAAACGCACAGCTACGCAAGATGCTGGAAGAAGGCCACAGCCAATAGACTGAATTCCGTCGGATCTTTCGGACCCAACGGCCTCAAGGGCAGGCAGGGCGGCACAAGTCGTGAGACAAGTGCCGCCCTTCTTGTTTATCGGCCATCTCCGTCGATTCGTTCGGGCGGATGCGCGGCGGAATCCGGCTGCTCATGAATCAGAAGTTGATGGGAACGTCAAGATTCGACGCCACCGACCTCGCTTTCGAAATAGATACAAACGGATCCTCGCTGATCTTGGTGACGAACAACGGGTCCTTCGACACGACATTGAAAAAGGGCGAAGGATTATTGGACACTAGGTTCTCGGGTACGCGGACCAGGTTGCCGTCCCAATTGCACACGTACGCCCCGGTCTCCCGCAAACAGTGGAATGGGAACCGCGTCCCCACGCTGTTCGATCCCTGATCGAAAGACTGTTTCGCCTCGAATGTCATGTTCTGCGCTCCTCTTGCTCGATCCTGGTTGCTGTCATCCTTATCCACGACGCCCTCGCGGCGGATCCCGGCCAATGGAACCGCCCGCGCGGGACTATTCCCCCCACGAACCTATCGGCACGGAATGGTCGTCATATTACCTTGATCTCGAGGCGTTGATTTTGAGATGACCCGTGTCGTCCCGCACGGTGGGTGGAGCTGCGGGGTGAGCGGTCAAACCGGCTTGAAATGCTCGAACGATTGCCGGCAGGATCGGCAAAAATGGAGCGATCGGCAGAGCGTCGGGCCGAAGATCGAGTCGAGGTCGGTTTCACCTGAGTTGCACCAGGGGCAGCGGACGTGTTCGAGGTCCACCGTGGCGGATCCGCAGAGCGGGGCGCCGCTCGGCGGTGCGAAGCCGAATTCCCTAAGCTTTCGGCGCCCTTCTTCCGAAATTCGGTCCGACGTCCAAGGCGGATCGTAAACCACGTTGACCACCACTGAGGTGCCGGTGGCCGCGGAAACGGCCTCGCGGATTCGTTCACGCATCAACTCGAGAGCCGGGCAGCCGACAAACGTCGGCGTCACGTCGATGGTCACCTCCGGCCCGTGGTCGCGGACGGCGGCAATGATTCCGAGATCGATCACGTTCAGCACGGGTATCTCCGGATCGCACACCGACTCGAGAGCCGTTCGGATTGCCGATCGAAGACTTGGATTCGCTTCGTCCCTTCGTCCCCCGGCGCGCCGGGATTTCCGCTGTGCTCCAGCCTGCGTCCCTTCGTCCCTGCTCATGTCACCACTTCGCCGTCGGATCGATGTTGAACACCGATTGCATTTGTTCCAATAGCTCGGCCAAGACGGACGAGTGCCGCCCGAAGCGATCGCCGAAGACCGGCGGCGTGTTGTCCCGGGCTTTCAATCCGGCGGCCGAAAGCGTCGGGAACACGGCCGACTCCCATTGGGTTCTCAGTTCGCGCTCCGTCGGGCAGATGCCGTATCGAGAGAGCGGCTCGTCGGATTCGACCGGCTCGAATAGTCCGAGTGCGTGGGGATAGAGTTCGTCGAGCGCCTTTTGCATCCGCTGTGCGCTTTCGTCCGTCGCCCGGCCGAGCCGAAGCACCCAAGTCCGTCCGTGCATGAGGTGATATTTCTCCTCGGCGCGGAGTTTCCGGGCGAGCTGGGCCAACGGAACGAACGAACTCGCGGAAAGGGCCGTCAGGCGCACGTGTTCATTGGAATCGTACAAGAACTGCCGCACCACCGTGAACGCCCAGTCGCCTTTGGGCAGCGATGCGATCGAGGCGCAGCGAAATTGCCGGACTTTGCGGCCGAAGGCCAGCGCATCCGGGTCACCCTCGCCCAAAGCGTGCAACATTTCGTAATACGCGCGGGCGTGGCCGATTTCGTCCTGGGACATGGATGAGAACGCGATGTCCTCTTCGAGAATGGGGCCGTGGCCCGTCCACTCCGAATTGCGGTGGCCGATGATCAGCTCGTCGTCGGCCATGCGAAAGAGCAGGTCGATGACGGCCCGGCGGACGGCGCCGGTCAGTGAATCGAGTGTTTCAAAGATCATCAAGGTCTCAATCCGATCGCCAATGCTCGATATTGCCATCTGTCAATCGCTGGCACTCAAAGCCGCGGCATTCATGCCGCGCGCGCTCTGCCACGAAGGAGCGCGGCGGATCGAGATTGGCGATCGGCAACTCATTTCACCCCGCCCCTTCTTCACGCCGTGCCTTCGTGCCGTGCTGATCCCGGCGCGCCGGGATCCCGACTTCGGTCCGGACCGACTTGTCGGGACGCCTCCGTGCCTCTTACTGTTTTCGGGGTCTTGTATCCCCACGATTCGCGGTAGCTCTTGTCGGTGGCACGTTCGAACAGATCGTCGTCTTCGTAGGCCGTCGCGGTGATGGCCTCGGCGGGCACGACCCAGAGATTCACGCAGGCCAGCCGACGGGCAAACTGCTCCTTGGCGAGCAACAGGGCCATCTCCGCGTCTGGCGCATGGATGGAGCCGACGTGCACGTGCGGCTCCCCGCGGGCCTGTTGATGAAAGACTTCGAAGATGCTCCACTGCGTGTCGGCCATATGGGAATCGTCAATTGCTGATTCTCGATTGTCGGTCGATCAGGCGATGTCGTTACCACGGTTTTTTCGCACACACTCTGTGGCGTTCGCCAAAAGGCAACTTTATGATATTAGAATTCTTCCGCTTTGCTCAACTCTCCCGATGCCACGCGGTAGGCCGTGGCCAGGGCCAGGAGCATAAAGATGATGTCGAAGACACCGAACATTTCCCACCACATGAAGCTTAGCAGGCCGGACGCTGCTTCGGACGCCGAAATCGTGGGCGCGTCCGGATCCACATACGTGCCGGCCTCCCGGTCTTTCGCCTCCTGCACTCGGTCGGAAGGAGTCATCCGATCGACCACGGCAGTCGCCTTGATTCGGTGCTTTTGCTGGGTTTCGGCGGAGTCGCCCGGTGGGACCGGTTCAGTTTCCGAATCGCCGGCCGATTCGTCGCCCGAAGGACGGGTCTCCCGGGCGATGGCGTCGTCGATCCGCGCCTGAATCAGAAAACCACGGACGTAGGGTTCGTCCGACCATTTGCCGCCTTCCTCCCAAGCCTTGCGTTCCTTTTCTGCGGTGGCAAGTTCCTCGTCGCCTAATCTCGACAATCGCTCTCTCTCGTCTTGCGAGTATTCAAAACTCTTTTCGTCGTAGGGCGGAAGCCCTTCTCTGGTGGCGCGGACACTCGCGAGATGATCGGTGATCGCGTCCACGATCCGCTCTCGGTCCTGCAAACGGGCGATGTCCTTGGCCGCGGAAAGCCTTTCATCGGCCGACATGGCCTCCACTTTCGCCTTGGCCTCTTCGACAGACTCCCGCCATTTCCTGTTATAAGCCTCGGCGCCGGGATTGACGGCGTATTTCTCCCATTCCGACAACGATTTCTGGGCAGATTCGTGAGTGAGGTATTTGCGTACATAGACCTCGTCGGACCATTTGGCGCCCGCTTCCCAGGCAGCGAGGTTTCGGATTTCGGCGTCCACTTGGTCTCTCGTCAGGGCCTTCAGCCTGGCTTGTTCGGTACGATTGGCCACCAAAGACCTTACATTGTCCTTGATGCTCACGCCGCGATCGAGCTGGTCGAGGTGCTGGCGATGCGCGAGCAGACGACGGATTTTGGCCTTCTTGGTGCTCTGCTGGGCCGGACTCTCGTTGGGTACTGCGGCCGCGGCGGCCTCCCGCAAGAGGGGAATGCTGATGAAGACAATGATCGCAATTTTTGCCGCGAAGATCCCGAAGAGCGTGATGAAGAGAGCGACCATCCCCGCCCGGGCATTCTGTTTTCGATAACCTAGGCTCATGCCAAACCCGGCGAGGCCGCCGAGCGCCCAGGCGAGGTATCCGATCTCAAACTTCGTGGCCGCGGCAACGGCTCCCCAGAGGATCGCGCCGACCATTGCGCCGACGAAACTCAGGAGGCACCCGAAAGCGAAGGAGCCGGCACCGAGAGCCAATTTCCCGACTTTCTGGGCCTTTGTTGGACCGACCGCTGTACGAAGAGTGCGACCGGTTTCGATGTTGTACCCGCAATCCACACAAATGACCGCTGACAACGGCACGCTGCCTCCGCATTGCGGGCACTGTCGGACGCGGGCGGCGCGGGTTTCCGCTGTTTCCAGCGATTTCGCTGACGATTCGAGGCGAGCAAGCGCTTCGAATCCCGAAAGCGGAGCCGTGTCTGAATCGGGCAAAGGTGCGGTCTTGGGCCGAGCCGGCTTCGTCGCATCGGCGACGACGAACACCGCTTTGCACTTGGGGCAACGAACTTTCTTGCCGACGGTCTCCCTGCGCACCTTGAATCGCGCGCCGCAGGGGCAGACCGTTTGAGTTTCCGCGCGCGATTCGGGCATTCGTACTCTCCGAAACTAGTTCGCGCTGGGAATCGGCATCGGTTTTTTCGCCGCGGCCGCGGACAAAGCCTCACGCACCCAGCGGCCGTCCTCGTGGGCGAGGCGGCGCGTTTCGAGACGCTGTTGCGACATCGGCCCGCCGCCGCGGACTACCTTGAGAAACTCTTGCCAATCTGGCTCGGTGTAATTCCACTTATCCGTCTCCGCGTCGTAACGAAGGTTCGGATCGGGCAGCGTCAATCCGAGATCGAAAATCTTGGGCACGAACTGCCGCAGGAACTGCTGCCGCTGTTCGTCGTTGGTCTTGAGTTTCACGCGCCAGCGCGCCAGAAGTTCCGTGTGTTTGGACGCTTTGTCGGTCGGGCCGTGGAACATCATGATCGGCGCCCACCAGCGGTTCAGCGCATCCTGAAGCATCTCCCGCTGCTTCTTCGTCCCCTGGGCGAGCACCACGCACATCTCATACCCGTGCTTCATGTGAAACGCTTCTTCGTAGCAGATGCGCTTCAGCGCGCGAGCGTAAGGCCCGTAGGACCCCTCGGCCATCATCGTCTGGTTGATGATCGCGGCCGCGTCGATCAGCCACGCGATGACGGCCACGTCCGCCCACGTTTCCGCTGGATAATGGAATACGTTAGAGAACTTGGCCTTGCCCGAAATCAGGTCCTCGATCATCTGCTCGCGAGAGGCGCCAAGCGTTTCGCAGGCCCGATAGAGCAATTGGGCGTGGCCGACTTCGTCCTGAACTTTGGCAAGCAGAGCAAGTTTGCGCTTGAACGTCGGTGCGAAGGGGATCCACTTGCCTTCGGGCAACGCTCCGCAAATCTCGCTGTTGGCATGGACGTGGATGAGCCGGATCAACTCCTGCCGATACTGATCCGGCATCCAGTCGCCGGGTTCGATCTTTTCGCCGCGGTTGATCCGGGCCTCGAAGGCCGTCAAACGGCGATCGTGCTCAACGTCGGCTGTTGGTGCTTGGGCAACGGCGACCATCTCAAATCGTCTCCCATTGCCGATTTCCAATTGCCGATTGCCGATTGAGAGGGCGCCGAACTGTTGCGCCCCCGGTTTTTACTTTTGGCAATCGGAAATCGTCAATGGGCAATCTCATCGTCTAAGTCCGTTGAAAATCATGTCCGTCAGTTTCGATGCGATTTCATCCGGGGTCATTGGGCCTTCCGGCCTGTACCACTGGTAGATCCAGTTGATCGAGGACAGAATCAGCAGCGTGGCGAACTTCTCCTCCACGGCCGCGAACGTCCCCTCGCGAATGCACTCCGAAACCAGATCGCGCACCATCCGCTCGTACGCGTCGCGTTGTGCAAGAAACTCCGCGCGACGCGGCTCTTCCAGGCAACGCCACTCCGTCGTGTAAATGGCCGCTGCGTTCAAGTTTCCGGTCACTACTCGAACATGGGCCGCGATGAGCCGCCGCAGTTTCTGAATCGGAACCATGTCCGCGGCCACGATCGGCTCGGCTGCCTTGAAGAATCGATGTGCCGCAGAGTTCAGGATTTCCCAAAGCAGGTCGTCCTTACTCTCGATGTGCGCGTAAAGGCTGCCTCCCTTAATCTGCATGGACTCGGCGATGTCGCGCACGCTGGTGGCATGAAACCCCCGCCGGGCGAACAGCCGCTCGGCCACCGCGAAAACCTCATCCTGGCGTGGAGTCAGTGCCTCAGCCACGTCTGAAATCCTTTCCGCCTAACAAGCGCTTGTCTGCCTACAAATATAGGAGCGGATCAAGGGGCTGTCAAACGACTCATTCTGCCGGTGGCAACGGCCACTTCGTGGCTCGTTCAAGATCGCCGCGACCGACGGCCTGACGGTGACACGCAAGTCCGCAGACGGCGGGATTTGCAACACGCTTTTCAGGTTCGCTCGATTCGTGTTCGGTTGACCAAGGAGCCATCGCATTCTGTTTGCGGGCCTCGGCAGCATCGTTTCATAAGGACACTACGGCGGCACCATGACGCCGGAGGCCAGGGAGGCCAGAGCGGCAAAGGAGCGAATCAGCGGCGACCGTACGATGGGTTCGTAAAAAACGACGACCGCGAGAAACGAAAGAGACAACCACGGTCCCAGGGGCAGCGCCCGAGATCGTTTGAAAGGCATCACCAGCACCCAGCCCAGCAGGGCGAGTAGACAAGTCAAGAAAAAGCCGATGACCGCCACCGGCCACCCGGCCACGCACCCCGCCGCGGCCATCAAGTGGATGTCGCCCGTCCCGAATGCCTCCTTGCCCAGAATTAGCGTAAACACGATACGCAGGGCCCAACCCAGCGCGCCGGCGATCACATAACCTGTGGCGGCCGTTGCCAGGCCGAACAGCGGCGTCCAATGCCGAAACAACGCGGTTCGTCCCCATCCGACGTCGGAGTGGAGTGTGTTGGAAATCCGCGTGGTGATCTCGCGATCGCCGGATTGCGACATCAGCCACCAGCCCAGCGCACCCAATACCAAGGCCGGCAAAAGGAGCGCGAACTCCTCCAGCGCCACGCGCCGGGCGAAAACCCGCTCCTGCTCGATCGCGTCCACGATCTCCTGGTCAGAACCGCGTACCACGGTGCTTTCACGCAGAATCAAAAGAAAGAACAAGACCAACGGGGTTATGCCCCGTGGGGTGAACGGTAGCCGGTTTCGACCCGACTCCACGAGAAAAAGTTCGATGAACAACCAGATCAGCAGGAGACAAGACGCCCAGGCAAAGGCTCGAGAAGGCAGTTCATACCAATGTTCGCGACGCATCGGAATTGCCGTTGCCGCAGTTTCGTCGGCCGGCACGGGGTCTGAAACCGACGGCACTTCTTCCACCTCCTCAGGCGGAGCCCGACAAATCAGCACCAGCCAGACAAGTCCCAGACCGAACGAGGCCAGCAGGCACGCCACGGCCGTCCGATCGTCCGGCCGGACCCAGGCGGCGCTGTGCCGCGGCGTCCACAGCGCGTGCGTTGCAAACCCCACGCAGGTCGCCAGATTGGTGAAGCGGATGTCCACCCAGTAATGCTCCAGGTCGATGGCGGACATCGCGAACAGGCAGGCAAACAAGATCACGTGGCTGAGCAGCATCGGCCAGTCGCTGCTCAACTCTTCCGTGAGGCCGACCGGGCTATTCAAAAGGCCGGCGCGGTGTTGAGCGATGAAAAACGTGTCCAGCAGCATCAGCGTGACGACGGCCATGCCCGCTTCCACGACGACGTAACGGGTGGCGATCGGCGCCCCGCAGTGCCGGCAACGACCCCGCAGGAGGACAAAACTGATAATGGGTAGGTTGTCGTACCAGTGGATACGGTGCCGGCACGCGGGGCAGGTTGACCAGCGCGGCGAGCGCAGCGTCCCCATGCGCGGCAGACGGTGAATCACGGCATTCAAAAAGCTGCCGATGCACAGCCCCATGGCCGTGAAGAAACCGAGCCACCAAAGCGTAACCGCTGTGAACAAATGGCAATCAATCCTACCGCGCCGGCGATAGATATAGGGGAAAGGGAGCCGCGATGAAAGGGCGCAACGGGTCGTAACTGCGGCCCAGGTGGATTGCCGCGAGCAGCCCCAGAACGACCCCCGCGGCCATGATCCCGGTTGCGCGATTCGCGGCCGACGCCATCGGCGCCGCGGAACGAGCAAAGAACAAGCCGGAGAAAGAGGTCACCATCGCCACCAGCCAATGAAGCGGGTTGAGGCTCACCCGCTTGGGCGTCTCGCGAATCAGGAAGAGCAAGGTGATCGTCCCGTTGTACAGCAGCCAAAGGAACTCGAGCCAGGAAAACAATGCGGTCAACAAACGAACGTGCTTCCACGTCATGACCGCGGAAACCACGGCGAGAATGACGCTGAAGGCGAAACTCTTAACGATGCGTTCGACGGATGCGGCGGGCATGGCTCGGTCTCAGTACGTCGGCGAACGGGGTAACGGTGTCTTCCGTCTTCGTGCGAATCCCCCCGGGCGCGGGAGTGTGTTTCGTTGTGCAACGATTCCGCCGCGGGATAAGGGTATCGCCAAGAGTTTGGTCCAAGCGAGCCGCGGTTCCGGCGCGCCAGGCGCGCCCCAATAGGCAATTCGATCCGCGGAATCCATCGAGCCCGATCGCTATTCATGAACGATACGGGTCGGGGCGACCGAATCCACGTGACTCTTCCAGCTTCGCACCTCCAGCGAATCGAGCGACTTGTGGCACAGGGCCTGGGCGAAGCGCTGGGCCAGTTGCAGATTGGTCAGCAGCGGGACGCCGAAGTCCACGGCCGTTCGACGAATCAGGTAGTCGTTGGTGAGTTCGTCGGCCGAGGCGTTCTTCGGAATGTTGATCACCAGATCGACTTTGCGGGATTGGATGACCTCGAGCGCATTGGGTGAGGCTTTGTCGAGCGGCCAATGAACGGCCGTGACCGGAACGTCGCTCCGGCGGAGGAATTCGGCCGTACCCTGCGTGGCGAAAAGCTCCACGCCGGCCGTTTGAAGGTCACGAGCATTCCTAAGAAACGCGGCCTTGTTTTCCACCGGGCCGGTGCTCAGCAAGATCCGCCGGACGGGAAGCCGATAGCCTACCGAGATCATCGCCTTCAGAAACGCGTCGTCGAAATCGTCGCCCAGGCAGCCGACTTCGCCCGTCGAAGACATCTCCACCCCGAGAACCGGGTCGGCGCCGTCGAGCCGCATGAAAGAAAACTGCGGAGCCTTGACGGCCACGTAATCGAGTTCGAAGAGGGACGCGTCGACTTTCGGCAACGGTAGACCCAGGAGCGCTCGCGTGGCCAGGTCGATGAAATTGACCTTGAAGGTCTTGGACACAAACGGAAACGACCGCGACGCCCGCAGGTTGCACTCGATCACCATCAGTTGATTGTCGCGGGCGAGAAATTGAATATTGAACGGTCCGGTGATCTGCAACGCCGCGGCGATCTTCGCGGCGATTCGGCGGGCCCGGCGAATCGTTTCCAAGTACGTTCGTTGCGGCGGAAGGACCAGCGTGGCGTCGCCGGAATGGACCCCGGCGTTTTCCACATGTTCGCTGAGCGCGGAGACGTGGATCGTGCCATGGGCGGCCACGGCGTCGATCTCAATCTCCTTGGCGTCGGCAATGAACTGTGTAATGACTGTGGGATGCTCAGGCGAGACTTCCGCGGCGCGGGCAAGAACCTCGCGAAGCTGGTTGTCACTCTCCGCGACGGCCATGGCCGCTCCGGAAAGGACATAGGACGGACGAACCAGAACGGGGTAGCCGACGAGTTCGGCGAACGCCGCGGCCGCGGACTCCGAGGTTACTTCGCGCCAGGGCGGTTGTTGCACGCCGAGGCGGTCGCAGAGCGACGAGAATTTGTGGCGGTCTTCGGCTTGATCGATGCACGACACGGGCGTACCGAGGATTCGGAGACCGGCCTTCTCCAATCCAAGGGCCAGCGTATTCGGTGCCTGACCGCCCATGCAAACAATGACCCCCGCGGCGTTTTCGCGATCGTAGATTTCGCGGACGGTCTCGAGCGAAATCTCGTCGAAATACAGCCGGTCGCATTCATCGTAGTCGGTGCTTACCGTTTCCGGGTTGCAGTTCAACATAATGGCAGTGCGGCCAAGTTGGCGAAGCGTGCGTACGGTATTCACGCAGCACCAATCGAACTCTACGGAACTGCCGATGCGGTAGGCACCGGAGCCGAGTACGAGTATGGGGCGGTCGTCGCTCGGCGGCACGTCGTCATCCTCGCCGTGGTAGGTGAGATACAGATAGTTGGTGCGGGCCGGATACTCGGCCGCGAGCGTATCCATTCGCCGAACGCGCGGACGAATGCCGTCGGCGATTCTCGTCTGCCGAACCCACTCGGGCGTGGCACCGATAAACGATGCGATCTGCCGGTCGGAGAAGCCGGCTTGCTTGGCGGCGGGGACCATTTCATCATCGGCACGGGATGGCTCCAACGTAGTGGGGTGGGCCGTGCCCACCTCCGGACCCTTCAGCGCAGAAACGGCACGGAAGGAAGAGAGGGTGAGCTTGTGGGCAAGTTCGGTCATCCCGTGGATGCGTTGCAGAAACCAGCGGTCGATGCGGGTAAGGGCGTGTACTTCGTCGAGGGTGAACCCGGATTGAAACGCCAGGGCGATGGCGAAGACGCGGCGGTCGGTGGGATGCCGCAGTTCCTTTCGCAAATCGGAAACGGTCAGGGCATCCGTCGGAATCACGCCTTCGGCGCCGATGTCCAACATGCGCAGCGCTTTCTGAAAGGCCTCTTCGAACGAACGTCCGATGCCCATCACTTCGCCGACCGATTTCATGGCCGAGCCGAGCCGGGTGGAGGCCCCACGGAATTTGTTGAAATCCCAGCGGGGAACTTTCACCACAACATAGTCCAGGGCCGGCTCGAAACACGCACGGGTCACGCCGGTGACGCGGTTGGCGAGGTCGGTGAGGGCGTGGCCGAGGGCGAGTTGGGCGGCCACGAACGCCAGCGGATATCCGGTCGCTTTGGAGGCGAGCGCCGAACTTCGCGAGAGCCGCGCGTTGACCTCGATCACGCGGCAATCGTCGGAGTTTGGGTCGAGGGCGTATTGGATGTTGCACTCGCCGACCACGCCCAGATGCCGCACCACGCGCAAGGCGGTCTCGCGAAGGCTGTGGTATTCGTGGTTGGTCAGCGTCTGGCTGGGTGCGACGACGATCGATTCGCCGGTGTGGATACCGAGGGGGTCAAAGTTCTCCATGTTGCAGACGGTGACACAATTATCGAAGGCGTCGCGAACGACTTCGTATTCGACCTCCTTCCAACCGTGAAGGTATTCCTCGACGAGAACCTGTGGCGCGTGGGCCAGCCCGGCCGCCGCGCGTTCGGCAAGAGCCTCGGCATCGGCGCACATTCCCGAGCCCAATCCGCCGAGGGCGAAGGCCACGCGGATCATCACGGGGTAGCCGATTTCATCGGCCGCCGCGAGGGCTTGCGCGACGCTCGTGGCCGCACGGCTGCGTGGAAAACGCACGTCAATCTCCGCCAGCGCCTGATTGAACAGCGCCCGATCTTCGGTCTTGCGGATGGTTTCGACGGGCGAACCGAGCACGCGCACGCCGTATCGCTCGAGCACACCTGAATCGGCCAGGGCCACACCGCAGTTCAGCGCCGTCTGCCCGCCGAACCCGAGCAGGATTCCCTCGGGCTTCTCCTTGATGATCACCCGTTCCACAAAATGCGGGGTGACGGGCACGAGATAGACCTCGTCGGCGAGTCCTTCCGAGGTTTGAATCGTGGCGATGTTGGGATTGACCAAAATGGTTCGAAGCCCGTCCTCCTTGAGAGCCTTGACGGCCTGGCTGCCGGAATAATCAAACTCCCCGGCCTCGCCGATTTTGAGAGCCGAACTGCCGAGGATGAGGACGGATTTCATTGCAACGTCGCAAGCCATAGTTCAAAAATCGTGAGTTGACGGATGGACTGGGCGCCCAATTCCGTTTGTCGGCTCGGAGAAGAGTTGTTATCCCGGATCATACAGAACTTTGCATGCGGCATTTCTTGGTTCAACCCTCTCCACCTAAACAAGCCAACCCCTCTACGACTCCGGCACGAATCGCAACGGCTTCCCACGGCTCAGCCGGTAAATGAAGAAATCTCGTCGGCCCAAGGCAAAAACGACCTCAATGTGGTGTCGCTCCGCAAGGTGGATCAAAGCCGCATCTGCGAGTTCCGGTTCATCCGAGGTGTACCGCTTCATAAATCCTTCTATCCATTCCGTCGATTCCTCGCCGAGTTCGGCAATGCGTAGAGATTTCGTCGTCACCAAGTGAAGCAGCTCATCGACCCGACCACCCACGCGGCGAAGCAGTGCGAGGCTTCCGTGAGAACGGCCCAGCACGTTATCGGAGCGCGGGCAAGCTCCTGAAGTTGTGTGACGCACCGCATCTGCTGCGAGTCCTTTTTGTAGAGAACGGCAACCAGCGGCACGGCGTCGATGAGTACCGGCTCAATCAAGCCCGAAACCTTCCATGTGCTTCGGGTTTGTGCTCAAATCCGTCGGCGAATCGGCATGGCCCTTCACGCAACCAATGAATCCCAGTCGACTCCAGCAGTCGTATAGCGATTCCTCGACATCTCGGTCCGACTCCGGACCATGACCGTTGTTCGGCTTTGCCTCATGCGCTTCAAACGCTGCGCGGACCACTTCCGCGGGTGTCGACCCCTGCGATCGCGCGAACGCCTCGATTCGCCGCTGAATGTCTTCGTCGATGACTAGGCCCATGCGTTGGTTCAACCGTTCCGGCTCCACGCGATCCATTGCGCCTCTTCGATTATATCCTTCAACGCGAGCCCTCGGCCAGCCCTCGCCCATTTCCGTCTTGGTGCGCCATGGAGTCTCCTATTCAGTGGCCGGGAGAGTTGACATTCGCAGGCGCGATAGGGTACTTTCGACCTCGGCTCTGCGTTTCTGTTTTGGACACAAGTTGAACCCAGGCGAGGCGCGGGCTCGACCTTTTTCTGGAGGCCATAAGATGTACCCGACCACGTGCGACGACTTCGATCCAAATCCCTGTCGTCGAGCGTCGAGTGGCGGGTTAGAGAAAGCTATGTATTTCTGGAGTACAGCTATTGTTATTGCATGTCTCAACCTTCGCTTACGTAAGACGGTCGCAATCCATTCTTGCGTGATCCTCATTGTAGGCGGCGCAACGGGCTGCATGAAGAAAGCGAACGAATTGCAAGGTTCGACCGCTGTGATCCCCTCTCCGGCGGCCCATGACCCTACGGCCCCCAAGCCCGTGGAACCGCGCGATCGACTGGAGCGGGAAGTACAGGAGCGGAAGGGCGGACTTCGATTCGTCGATCGGTTGATGGACAAACGGACGCCGCTGCCGCCGTTTGATCGAACGGCGCTTCCCGATCTTCCGCGAGAGCAAGAAATCAGCCTGGGAGTGCCGTTGCTGGACGATCGCAATCCCTTTGCCGAGCCGCCGCCGCTTCCGGAGAAAGAGGTCACCATCGACGTGGCCATTTGCCGTTCGACCTTCCGCACCCGTGAACCGGAGGAAGTGCTCAGCGCGGTGCAGCCGTTCATCGATCTCGTTCAGCGGGAAGTGAACATTCGCGGTGACGCCCATCTTTTCGAGAAGCCCGACGGCGTGTTTTATGCGATGCTGCGCGGCCAAATTCAAATGGCGGTGAGCCACGTCTTTGAGTACTTGTTGGTTTGCGATTGGTTCTCGCAGAAGGAGGACAACGGAACGGTGCTTCTGGCCACGGCGCGGCCTGCACATCCGCGGAGCACGGACCTGGACCGCGAACTGGTGGGTACGCCGGGTTCGTCGATCGAGTTGGTGGTGGCCGCGAACTCGAAGTTCCAAAAACCGGAGGATTTGAAAGGTGCGCGAGTCGCGCTGGCGGCCAATGTGGTGGCCGGTCCGGGGGCGTTTCTGACGCGACTGCTGGCAGACATGGGACATCCGCCGCAGCAGGCTTTTTTCTCAAAGGTTTCTCTGCGGCGATATCCCAAGGACGCCATCATCGACGTGCTGAAGGGAGTGGCCGACGCGGCCTGCGTGGACCAGGGAACGGTGGCCGCGGTGTGCCGATTCTATGGAGTGGATGGGCGGCTTAAAACGATAGCCGTCTCGCCGCGCTACAATGTGGACGTGCTGTTCACCAGCGTCAACAACGTGGAGATGCGGCGCGAGGAGATCGAGCTAACCCAGCGGCAGCTCACCACGCTCGGCAAAGACCCGGAAGGTCAGGAAGTCCTCTTCTTTTTCGACACCGAGGGCTGGAGCAACTATCGCGACGGCGACATCGCCACGCCGCGTGCGCATTACGCGGACTATCTGAAGTTTGTCGAGGAAACTCCGGTGGACCTCAAACCGCTGCTGGACCCGGAGGCCGCGGTGGACTGCCGCACGTACGACCGATTTGGCGACGAGTGAAATCGAACACCCCCCGGTTTTGGCGGCAGCAGATCGGAAATCTCAACAAGGGGTCTAATTTTAGTTTAGGGGGCCACGTTTCCATCGATCCGCATGAGCACCAGCTCGATGGTCAACCCCGGCCCGAAGGCCATCGCCACCGCGGTTCCTGAGGATTTGGATTCAAAAAACTCCTTCATGATGAAGAAGATCGTCGGCGAAGACATGTTTCCAAATCGACGATAGACGTCCCACGACCAACGCAGCGCGTCGGGCGGAAGTCGCAACGACTGCTCCACGCTCGCGAGGATTTGCGTGCCGCCGGGATGGACGAGCCAATGGTCCACCCTGGAGCGGTCCAGTTCGTTCGCTTGGAGAAACCGATCGACAGCGACCGGCAGATGCGAGGCCAGCGTTTCGGGCAAATCCTGGGACAGTCGCAATTGCAGTCCGTGGTCGCCCGCGAACCAAACCATTTGATCGGCCATTTCGGGCACGGCAATACTGCACGCATCCAGGACTTGCACGGCCGAGGGGTCCGGGGAAAGAAGGACGGCGGCGGCACCATCGGCAAAGAGGAGATTCGCGGTCATCTGATCCAGCTCGTCGGTATACTGAAAGTGGAGGGATGAGAGTTCGCAGGCCACCAGAAGCGACGTTCGATTCAAGGCCGCACGCTGGTGGATCAAACGAATCCCCGCCAACCCGGCGGAGCATCCCATGAAGCCAAGGTTCCAGCGGTCCGCAGTGGTCGGCACCGGCGTCCGCGTTAGGATCGGAAGTTCCAGGCCGGGAGATGACGCATGGGTACAGCTCACGGTGACGAGCGTATCCACCTGTTCCAGGAGTTTCGGCGAAAACTCACGAAGCGCGCGAAGAATCAACGGGCCGGCGGACTTTTCGAATGCCTCGGTTCGTGCCGACATGCCCGGTCCCTTTGGTTGTTCGTTGGGCAAGAGGAATAGCTTGCCCTCAGGGCCGTCCAGTTGGAAATCCAAAGCCGCAAGGTGTCGCTTGCGGATATCGGTAAGCTTGGCGACCCTTTGAAACAGCCTGGCGCTTCGTGGATTGGAGAAGGAGTCCTTAAGAAAGGATGAGGATTGTTCGTTGTCCAGACTCCGTTCGGGCACGGCCGTGCCAATCTGTTGTACAAAACACGCTGGCGACGGTCTTTCGTTCACAAAATCCTTTTAGCATCGGGGTCGGTGGAAAACCAATCGGGAACGATCGAACGCTGCATCGATCTCGCTACGCGGCCCCCTTGATGTGGACGCTTTCCACCAGCGACGCCAGCCAGCGACGAGGTATCAGCGGCCTCTGCGCGGCAATGAACCGGACGATCGGCGTGCGCAAAATGGAACGGATCCAACTTGTGCGGCGCACGGTGCGGGCATGTAGCCGCCTCATCTGATCCGCATAGCCATTCAAAACGTCGCCTCCTTTGAGTAACGCTTGCACAGCGCAGGCCGCGCTGCACAGGGCTTGTCCAATGCCTTCTCCCGAATAGGGCTCGGCATAACCCGCGGCATCGCCGATGACCAGGGCATTGGCGTCGCCAAGGCGATCGGGAATCCATGGAAACCCGGCGGTACCCTTGGCGGCGAAGCGCTTCGGGGCATCGGCGGGAAGCGATTGCCAAATCGGGGCGCCGGGATTCAATCGCCGCAACCGATCCCAGGCGCTATCCCCAGAATCACCGGGGGCGTCGCAGGCAAGGGCGATGACACAGTCTCCCATTCGCGGCGTAGCCAGCCCCACGTAGCCTCCGTGCAGCCAATGGAGCTCCACGGAGCCCAACAGGGGAAGCGACGAGCCGGCCGGCTGAACCCATTGCTGGGCGATCATGGGTCTCGATCGGCACGAATTGCGAATGCCAATCCGGGTTGCCAGGCCGCTGAGTCCCGAGGCGATCAGAATCCAACGGGCGCGGATTCGTTCTCCCCCGACAACCACGTGCCAGTCACCATCGCCGCGGTGAAGGGACGCGGCCTGCCCGTAACGGATTTCGGCTCCCGCCTCCGCGGCAAGGTTGGCCAGGCAAGCGTCCATTTCTTCTCGCGGAATGATCCGCGTGGCTCCATGCGGATGACACGCCAGACGATAAGACCCGATCACGAAAGAGACTTGCGTACCGGGGATGCCGGGCAACTCTCGTCCCTCTCCGACAAGTTTCGTGAGTCGCGACGCGGCGGGCCCGGAAAGGCAGCCGCCGCAAACTTTTGTGCGGGGGAAGGGTTTCTTTTCGATGATCAGAACGCGCTTGCCGGCGCGCGCCAATTCGATGGCCGCGGCCGAACCGGCCGGACCGGCGCCGACGATGGCGACATCCATCATCCGTCGCCCTCCAATTCGTCTTCGGTCAACATGCCGCATTCGATCCACTCGATGAGCTTGATGCGTTCATCAAAGCTGGGGTGCGGACCGGGAATGAGGCGGGGCGGCATGTCCCCAAGTTCACCGGCGCGCAAACGAATTCGAGATTCGAACTCTCGCACCTGCCCCATCGAATCAAAATTGATTCCCAGGGGTGCATCGAGGCGCGACAGATCGCTCTCGAGCGTCACACTGTGGCACCGCAGGCAGTATTCTTGAAGAAAGGCCTTGCCGAAGTTTTCATAGGTGTGGTCGATTTCGGTGCAATCGACGGTCTTGGGGATAAGATCGTCCGGAAGCGGCAAATCGGGGCTGCAATGAATCCCAAAGACCCCCAGGGGAACCAAGACGCCAAAGGAAACAACGGTTGACTTCGTCCGAAAAGCTCTGCTATGTTTCTTGATGGCAGCCCCCAATCTTTCCTAATTCGGCCCGTGTTTATCGTCGCCGCGCTGCGATAGGCTTAGCCGCCGCCTTTCGGCTCGACAGGGCTGATGGGCAACCAAGCCGGGGGGCGTCGGCACCCCCTTCCCCCATGAATCTCACGATCCCCTACACACCGATTGATTATACGACTCGGCAAAGGGCAATCAAATGCGATACTTGGCGCGAAGGACGCGGTTGCGGGATGGTAAAGTTGGGGGTTTTTCTGGGGTGCTTCGGGGCAAGAACCGAGTTTTTGTATTAAGTTCTTAGTCGCAAAGATGTTTTCGGACACCTTGGGGGCAGGTATACTATGGCTATGACGAGGGGGTACTTTCTTGCGTTCGCCTTTCGGGCGACGGTCACGATCGGTTTGGTTTTGCTGCCCGCCTGCGATTCAGGAACGGGAGGGGGTAGCGAAGTTTCCTGTTCACCCAAGGCCAGTAATACGATAGCTACGGTCAGTTGCTCCAACGACATCGTGCCGATGTTCCAAGCCGCCGGCTGCCTGACGTCGGCGTGTCACGGCGGCGAGTTTCCTTCCTCCAGCTACGACTTGCGAACCTACGAATCGTGGTTCGTATCGGGCGCGGATGCCCGGCGGATCGGGGCGTGTGAGATCGTCCCCGGGGATCCGGAAAACAGCTTCCTCCTCGAGAAGCTGCGCAGCGATAATCCGCGAGTGGGGTTGCAAATGCCCCTCGAACGCGATCCGCTGACCGAAGAAGAAATCGCCCTCGTCGAAACCTGGATTCGGGAAGGCGCCCAGGACAACTAACCCCGCGAGATTTGGGATGGTCCGTTTCGGGCCTTGGTCGATTCTGAGCTCGAATGCGGGAATTGTGCTGCTCGCATTTCTATCCGGCTGTCCCAACAAGAGTGCCGACTCCACATTCGCAAGCCCGTGCGACGAACTTGGCGTTATTTGCACCGTAGCCGGCACCGGACGGTCGCTTTTCGACGGCGATGGTAGACCGGCACTACGAACTTCCCTTTATTTCCCGCTGGATGTGGATTTTGATTCCGCCGGTCGGCCTTTGATCCTCGATTGGAACAACATTCGCATCCGGCGCATCAACCCCGATACTTCCATACAAACGATCATGGGACTCGACTACGAGGACTTTCCCGTCAATGGCACCTTGGCGCGAGAAACGCCTTTGCACCACGCCAGCGACATCGCCTTCGATTTGATGGGCAGGATGTATGTCGCGGGCAATCATGCCCCGGTGGTCATTCGCATCGATCTGGATAATCGGGTCTTGGTCATCGCCGGCAACGAGGCATTCGGCAACGACGGCGACGGCGGATGGGCGACCGATGCGCGGCTCACGTCGCCCTTTGGCGTTCTTCCCCTTGCAGATGGCTCTTTCTACTTCACCGACATCGACGCCCACGTCGTCCGTTTGGTTGACGCCGAGGGCATGATTACCACGGTGGCGGGCAACGGAACGCCTGCATATTCCGGCGACGGCGAAATGGGAGCTGAGGCGAGAATCAACGGCCCCACGAGACTCGCCCGCGATGGGCAAGGCAACGTCTACTTCTGCGACACGAACAACCACGTGATCCGGCGGCTTGCGACGGACGGGGTCATCAGCACATTTGCCGGGACGGGCGAAATTGGATATTCTGGCGACGATGGCCCGGCGAACGCCGCGCGATTGAGCTCTCCCTACGACGTGCGATTCGCTGCGAACGGCGATTGTTACCTTGCCGACACAGGGAACAACGTCATTCGCCGAATCGACAAAAACGGCCGGATTACGACCGTTGTGGGTACGGGAGCGGCCGGTTTCGAAGGAGACGAAGGTGCGGCGACGGAATGTCGGCTCGATGGTCCTTCGGCGGTTTACTTTGATGCGCATGGGAATATGTGGATCGCGGACACGTTTAATCAACGTGTTCGGCGAGTGGCGGGGTACTTGAGTTTTCAAGAACGGGGCGATTGATGAACGCGAGATTCATTCGGGTTTGCTGTTTCTTCGTATGTTTGGCACTACTCGCCGGTTGCGAAATGGACGGCATGACCGAACCCGACGGCGATGATGACGGCGGAACCGATACGGCCATTCGCATGATCGTCACCATGGCCGGAACGGGAGAGGCCGGTTTCAGCGGCGAGGGCGGTCCGGCATCGGCGGCGCAATTGAATAGTCCCGTCGATATTGTCATGAGTCCATCCGGTGAGATCGTGGTCGTGGATTTTGAGAATCATCGGGTCCGCTCCATCAATCCCGATACCGGTGCGATCACGACACTTGCGGGTTCGGGAGAGACCAGCGGAGAGGACGCCTTATTCCATCCGACGAGCGCCGCCTTCGCCGATGATGGGTCGCTCTACGTCGCCGCGTGGAGCGAGCACCGCGTGTACCGTTACCCCGAAACCAGTTCTCGCGACGTTGTCGCCGGAACGGGAACTCCCCATTGCTTGACGAGCGATCCAGGCACGCTCGCGGCCGTATCCACGCTCTGCTTTCCAAGCAGCGTCGGGTTGCTGGGAGACGGCACCCTCGTCTTCTCGGAGCAGGGGTGCAATCGAATTCGAATGGTGGGGTCTGCCGGTTTCCTGGGAACTTTGGCGGGGACGGGAGGGGCGGGTTACGAGGGAGATAACGGACCGGCGGAGAACGCGCTGTTCAACCCCGGGTCGCCGACCTCGCCGGGCTTTGGAATTGCCGTGAGTCCCGAAGATCCGCCCGACGAGCTTTTCATTGCGGATACGGACAATCACGTCATTCGCGAGGTCAACCTGCTCACGGGCATGATTTCAACCTACGCGGGCACCGCAGCGCCCGGTTTTTCCGATGGCGCGCCAAGCGAGGCCATGTTCAATCGCCCGACGCACGTTTTCGTCTCCTCCGATCATGCCGTCTGGGTGGTCGATTCCGGTAACCACGCCATTCGCCGAATTGACCCGCTGGGCGTCCGCGTGGAGACCATCGCGGGCACCGGTTCGGCCGGTTACAACGGAGATGACCTTCCGGCTTCGCAAGCACAATTGAACAATCCCGGCGGCATTTTCGTCACCGACCAGGGCGACGTGTACATTGCAGATACCGGAAACAATCGCATCCGCCACATTCACAGAAACGGAGACGAAGACTCGGGCATTCATCAGCACGAGGAATAGTTCCAAAGCTCGTTGGCACGAACCCACCGTCGTGAGTCGATTTTAACTGCCCGTTCCGTTAACTTGTTGCCGGGATTTGGGGGTCAATCTTGGAAAAGAAGCGATCCGCGACGAGAATTTCAGCCGGAAACTCAGACAAACGATAGGAAGATAGTGCGAAAATCGCCGTGTTTGCCCGGCCCACGGGGCCGAGATGAGCCTTGAAATCGCATTGTTTTCCGTGAATAGGAGTGTGCAACGTGCGGATTCGAGGGATTTCCCTTGTACTCTTCGCGGTAGCCATGACTGCGACGGCAGCGACTTTGACCCTTTCCGGTTGCGAGAATGGAATGCTCGTGGCCGACCCCGGGCCGACCGATCCCGTGGAGCGAGGAAAGATTCTTTACGAGGGTCGTCGGTGCATCAACTGTCACGGCGTGGATGCCCTGGGTAAATCCACGTTTCCGGGTGCGCCGCGCATCGTCGGTCGAAGCGCAAGCGATCTTCAATTGGTGGTGGTGGACGATTGCGACGACCCCACCACCGTTAACAATTGCCACCCGCTGAAAATGCCGGATTTGACGGAGGAGCAGCTCATGGATTTGGCGGCGTACCTTGCCGCGCTTGCAGGAAGCCAACTTCAGGATGCGGGGCCGGTTCACGACATCGTAGCGGGTCGCATTTCCACGTTTGCGGGCAACGGTGTTGCGGGCAACCAGCCCGGAGACGGAGTCCTGGCTCGACAGCAGTATTTGTACTGGCCCCAGAACGTCACACTCGACCCGCAGGGCCGCGTGGTCATCACCGATTGGAATAACTACTTGATCCGGCGGGTCGAAAATAAGGGCTGCCAAGAGATCACCGACGACGCCGGAAACGTCGGCACCGATTGTCCCGTGGTCAACTTGGTGGGGTCGGGCGTCCTGGGCGACAGCTGCACGTCGGCGTCGAGCCCGATCGCTGCCGTGGACGCGGTGATGAACCACCCCGTCGGCGTGATTTTCGATGACTTCATCCCCGGCCAGAGTAACATCATTCTCTGGGGTTGGCATCAATGGAAGATCAAATATGTTCCGGTCGATGCCGAGGGCAACACCGGTGAGATTCACTGCCTGTTCGGAAACGGTCGCGGTGCCGGCGGGGACAACGTTGCCGCCGGTTTCAATTTCGACGGGATGGGCGGGCCCACCCGGTTCAATCTGCCGAGCTCCTGCGTCTACGACAACGAAGGCAACTTCTATATTTCCGATCAAGGCAATCTTCGTGTTCGGGTGATCCGGGCGGATAGCGATGACGACAACAGCTCGGTCAAGGCGTTTGTGGATTCACGCGCCAACAACATCATCACTACGCTGGCGGGTGGGTTGCTGGACGAACTGGGCAATTTCCGGCGCACCCGACCGGACGGTTCCGACCGGGGAGACGGCGGTGCGGCCGGCCATTGCACGTTTGACGTGCAGTCAGGCTTCGACGCCGTCCCGCAGATGCGCCTGGCCATTGACCGCGACCGAAATCTGCTATACGTAGCCGACTCCGAGGCCGGCCGAATTCGCGAGATCGACTTGAGTTCCGATCCGCCCACGATCAACACGCTGGCGGGCGGGGGCGAAGACCTGGCAGCCGATGGAGTCCCCGCGACGCAGGCGAAGCTATACCGCCCGGCGGACGTCGACGTGGCGACAGACGGCAGCGGGGATGTGCTCATTACCGACTCTTTCAATCACTGCGTGCGGCTCGTCGATTTCGAGACGCGCCTTATCCGTACCGTTGCGGGGATTTGCGGACCGGACGAAGCCGGATACGAAGGGGACGGCGGGCCGGCGACGCAAGCTCGTCTCGCGGAGCCGGGAGGATCAGCCATCGCGCCGGACGGCACGGTTTACATTGCGGACACCCTCAATCATCGCGTCCGGCAAGTCAATCCACTACCTTAAGTTTGGAGTAAGGTGGATGATAATGCGATATTTGCTTGTTGGCTTCGTTGCCCTGTCATGTTTCGTGGTGGTCACCACCTGCACGCCGCCCACCACGCCGCCCGTAACCGGCGACACAACGCTGCGGGCCATTTCCGGCCTCGAAATCTATTCGGAGCGAGGCTGTGCGGCCTGTCACTGCAACGATGCGGTGGGAGGGTGCAATCTGGATGCGCCGAGCGTGCAGGGTGTCGATCTGAACTCACTCAACGAAAAACTTCGCGATGACCAGGTCCTTTTTCCGCACCCATTGAAGATCAACATCTCCGATACGCAGATTGAAGATTTGTCCATTTTTCTCGATACGTTGCAGCCCGGCGCCGTGGTCGAGGGCACCAGCCAGGTCACCCTGGGATACAACCATTACATCCGCGGCGGGTGCATCGTGTGCCACCTCAGCAGCGGCCAGGGGGTCAACCAGGGCGGGCTCGGCGTGGCCATCGCGGGGACCGATCCGGACAATATCTACATTGCTCTGACCGGCGGAGTACCATGCCATCCGAGACAGAACATCGTCCCCACGTCGCCTTCGGCGGAGTGTCGTTACGAAATCACCACCAACTCCACCGTGCAGATCCTGACCGACACGGCACCGCCGAACACCGACAACGAGCGCGCGTTTCTATCGTATTTCCTCGCCTTCATTGCCCCGCCTCCGACGGGCGGCGTGGTGGAGCCCTGCAACGAGGTCTCGGGCGAGATTTGCACGGTGGCGGGCAACGGAATCAGCGGATTTACGCAGGACGGCGTGCCGGCCACGGAAACGCTCTTGTTTTCGCCGCTGGAGCTGGGTCTGACGGATTGGAACGCCGACGGCTCGCTGGATCTGGTCGTCGTCGACTGGAACAACCACCGTGTCCGCGTGGTCTACATCGACACGGAGATCGACGGGGTTGCCAATCGAATCGAGAGCATCGCCGGTACGGGTAAAGTTACGGGCAGCGACGCTCTGAACCACCCCAACGACATTGCGTTTGACGCGAATGGCGCACTGGTCATGGCCAATTGGCACAACCAGAACATTTATCGCTATGCGCGCGGCTTGGTGGACGGCAGCCAACGCGATCAATTGGCCGGTCTGTGTGACCTGATTTGCAACGACGACAGCGATGGCCCCTCGCGTGTGGATGAGACGTTTCTGGCCCTGCCTACATCCGTCGCGATTCATCCGGACGGGCGCATTTTCATTTCCGAAGGCGGTTGCAGCCGAATTCGCGTTTTGACGGTCGGCACCACCCGCGTCACGCAACAACCCATGCACTGCATTTCTCCGGTCAATCTATTTCCCGACGGAATCATCGAGACAATGGCCGGAAAGGCTGGGAGGAACGGCTACGAGGGCGACGGCGGCCCGGCGTCGGAGGCGATCTTCAATATCGACGACTCGCCGCTGAACCCGAACTTCGGAATCTCCCTCAGCGCGGAGAATCCGCCGCAGCGCCTGTACATCGCCGACACCAAGAACAACTGCATCCGCTACATGGATTTGACGGTTAACCCCCCGACGATTCACTTGTTCGCGGGCGTACCCGGACCGGCTGGCTACAAGGACGGACCGGCGCTGGAGGCGTTGTTCAGCTTCCCGGCCAACGTATACGTGCACAACGACGGCAATCTGTACGTCGCCGACACGCGAAATCAGGTCATTCGCCGCATCGATCCAACGACGGGAATGGTCACGACGATCGCGGGAACCGGAACGCGCGGATTCAACGGCGACAACGTTGCGGCCACCGCCGCGCACTTGGATAGCCCGGGTGGAATCGTGATTCACCCCGACGGCCGGATGTTCATCGCCGACCTAGGCAACAACCGCGTGCGGGTGGTCCATCCCTGATGCGACACGGCCTCATGAGGCCGTTTAGATCGTTTCCAGTGTGAACGGCGACGCGAAGCGGGCCGTGAATCCCAGGCGCTTTCGGGCGTCGGGATGGCGTTGCATTTCGAAGCCGCTGTTCTTGATAAGGGAGGTAAGAATCGGTGCCGCGATCGATTGAAACGCCGCGTAGTGTTCCGGCGTGTTCGGCGCCAGGGCCCGGTCGTTGATGAAGATTTCGAGTTCGCGGCGGCTAAACTTCAAACTGCCTTCCGTGGCAAACCGGCCTTCCAACTTCAGGCATGCGTTGGCGGCGGCATGAAGAGCCTGACGAAAGCGGTCTTCATTCGTGCCGGATAGCGGCGCCTTCCTATTGTAGCGCAAGCCCCATCGGCCGTCGGTGTGGTCCATGCCGTAGTCGGTCTCGTGGGCGATCAGGAGCACCCCCGGACCTTCGGGCACGTGGCAGTAATCGGCCACGTCGATCAACAATTCGGGAAGGGCCTTCTCCTGGATCCACTCGTGAAACACGTTGATGAAACGGGACGGATCGACCCCCAGGAGGCCTTCGACGAAGATCTTGACGTTGACGTGTTGAAGGTCCATGCGTGAGCCGGTCAGGCGAGCCGACGGAAACCGATCCGCCGTGTCACGTTTTGGCACCCACGGCAGCGGCCGATTCGAAGCGCCACCGCTGGTAGCAGGCGTGCGTGGCCTCGACGAACAACTGGGCCTCCTCGATCGCCTGGTGGGCGGACTCCGGCGTGTGCGCGCGGCCCGGGTTCTCATGGGCCGAGAAAAGATACGCGGCGAATTTCCCTCCGGCGTAGGGGTCGAAAAACTTCTTGGTGTCGAAGTAGCGCTGCCGGAACTCATCGACGATTTCCTTGGGATCGTTGGAAATGTCGTCGTATTGCGTCTGAACCAGCGCCTTGGCGGAACGGAGCATGGCCGTGAAAGCGCCCGTTCCGGCTTTCTGAACGCGGCCCGCCTCGAGATCAAGCTGAGCCTCGAAGACCAGGCGCTCGGCCTCGGTCATGGCGAACTGATACGCCGTGACCACTTCGCCGGCGCATTCACCGGTGCCCACGTCGCCCGTGCCGTATTCCCTTGGGTCCCGCCAATCGGAATAGAACGAGCGATCTTCGTCGTGCTCCGGTGCGGTTTTGGCAAGGTCTTCGAGAACCTCGCGGATTTTCGCTTTGCCGATTCGCTGAACGAACTTGGTGAACCTCTCGTTTTTCTCCCGCGACCGAAGGTAGAAATCGGTAATCCGCGCCAGAGCATCGGGGATTCGCTTCGACGGCACGGCCACCACCGGCAATCCGAACGAGCCGGCGTTTTCCTCCCATTGCCCACCCAGCACGACCTGGAAATGGGGGACTTGGAATCCTTTGACCATGCGGTTCACGCCGTAAAAGCCGATGTCGGCCACGTGATGCTGTCCGCAACTGTTGAAGCATCCGCTGACCTTGATGTGCAGATCCTGGATGGCCTGATCCATCTGGAAACTCTTTTCGCTGAGCCGCCTTCGCAACTCCGAGGCCAACCCGCGTGAGGACGAAATTCCCAGCTTGCAAGTGTCGGTGCCGGGACAAGCGACGATGTCAAGGATGTTGCCCGCTCCGGCGTCGGCCAATTTTGCCGCGTCCAGTGCCTTGAACAAATCCGGCACGTCGGACTTGCTGACCCAGCGGATGACGAAGTTTTGCTCAACCGTGGTTCGTATGGTGCCGTTGACGAATTCTCGCAGAATGTCGGCCAGCGAACGAAGCTGATTGGCGGTAATGTCGCCCAACGGAAGGGAGACCGTAACGGTTACATAGCCGGGCTGTTTCTGTTCACGGAGATTGGTTTTCAGCCAGCGATTGTAGCGTTCGTTGCCGTTGATCGGCGGCAGTTCGCCGGGTGGACGAAGCGGTTTTTCTTCTTCCAATGCTATGCTCTGGAGGTAATCAATCCAGCGAGGATCCGCCGGCAGCTTGGCACGTTCCTCCAGCACCATCTGTTTGAACTTCTCGATGCCCCATTGCTGAACGAGGAATTTCATTCGCGCGCGTGCGCGGTTTTGCTTTTCACCGTATTTGCCGAAAATTCTGGCGATGGCTTGCGCAATCGGCAACATCTCTTCCGGCGGGAGGAACTCGTCGAACACCTTCGCCTGATAAGGAACCGCGCCAAGCCCGCCGCCGACGACAAACCGAAAACCACGCTGCTCTTTTCCGTCCACCATCCGCGTGACGGCCGTATATCCCAGGTCGTGCATGGCGGCCAGGCCGCAGGCATGCTGCGCACAGCCGCTGAATGTCGGCTTGAACTTCCGTCCAAAATTCTGTGCATCCGGGTGGCCAAGCAGGAACAGGGCAAGCGCCCTCGCGTATGGCGTTACGTCAAAGGGTTCATCCGGGCAGACTCCCATGTACGGGCAGCCGGTGACGTTGCGAACCGAATTGCCACAAGCCTCGCGCGTGGTGATCCCGGCGGCCGCCAGTCGGCGCATCAGTGCCGGCGTGTCGTTAATGTGTATAAAATGAAGCTGGAAATCCTGTCGGGTAGTAACGTGGGCAATTCCGTCAGAATATTCTTCCGCCAGTTCACCCATCACCTCCAACTGGTGCGGATTCATTCCACCATACGGAATTTTGATCCGCTGCATCCCGGGTGCTTCCCAAAGCGTGTGCGGACCTTTGGTTTCGTGGTCGGGGTAAGGAAGTTGGCGATTCTCCTTGCCGTCGAACCGCTGGCCGTTGTCGTACCGCTGGCCATAGGCACCCCGTCTGAGCCGCGTCTCTGCAAATATCTTCTCGTCCATCTTGCCCTGGCGGCGCAGCTCGATTTCGGTTTCAAATGCGTCCACCTCCTGGGCGAGTTGCGGCGAGAGCTTCCCTTCCAACGTCATTTTCCACAGTGCGTTGCTGGCTTTCATGATGACGGACTCCGGCGCGCGTAACGGCTTTGGCGCGACACCAGTCAGTATAACATCGCACCCGTTTTTCGACAATTCGATTCACTTTTCCCGATAGGACCCGAAAGGCGCGAAACATGGAGTTTTTGGCGCGATCGCGGTAAAATGACATTCGCTATGTCCGACAGTCACACCTTTCGAGTTTATGACTCCATCTTGGGGCTTCTTTCCAGCGAGGAGAACCCCACGCCGCTCGTGCGCCTTCACCGCGTCGTGCCGTACAAGCACGCCAAAGTCTACGCCAAACTGGAATGGTACAACCCTTTCGGGGCGGTGAAGGATCGCGTCGCGGCCAATATGGTCCGCGATGCGGAAGAACGCGGGGTGCTCGGCCCCGGCAAGAAACTGGTCGAGCCGACTTCGGGCAACACCGGGCTAGGGCTGGCCATGATCGGAAACGCGAAGGGCTATTCGCTTCGCACGCCGATGTCGGCGGCCATCCCACTAGAGAAGCGGACGGTGCTGCGGTTTTTCGGCAGCGACGTCATCGAGCTCGACGACACGCTATGTCCGGCGCCCGGGGCGCCTGAAGGGGCCATCGCCACGGCCATGCGCACGGCTGAGACCGAACCCGATTTTGTCATGCTCAATCAGTACCAGAACGAAGCCAACCTGATGGGGCATTACCTGACGACCGGGCCGGAGATTTGGCGGCAGACCGAGGGCAAAGTGACCCATTTCGTCGCCGGACTTGGCACGTGTGGGACCATCACGGGCACGGGGCGGTTTCTCAAAGAGCAAAGCAAGGAAGTCAAGGTCATCGGGGTCTATGCGGAAGAGGGCCACGACATTCCCGGCGTGCGCAGCCTACGACAGCTTGGCCAGACGAAACTCTTTCACCCAGAGGAATACGATCACACGACCGAGGTCGAGACGCGGGATTCGTTCAAAATGTGCCTGCGGCTCAACCGCGAAGACTCGATTATCGCCGGGCCGAGCTCAGGTATGGCCCTGGTCGGCGGGTTGCGGTTCATTCCTGACGAGCCGGGCATCATCGCCGTGGTCATCTTCCCCGACAATGTGTTCAAATACGCCTCGTCGGTGTGCCGCCATTTCCCGGAACTTTGTCCCGCATCCAGCGAAAAGGACGACGAGAGCGGAAACGGCAAGGCCGACCGGTTCCTCAGTTCGATGATTGAGAATCTGAAGAACCCGCACGACACGGTTCCGGTGGATGAGCTGCGTGTCGCCCTGACCGCGTCGAATCGGCCGCTGGTGGTTGACGTGCGGCCGCTCGACCAATTCACGCAAACGCACATTCCCGGTTCGGTTCACATTCCGATGGAAGAGATTCCGGAGCGGGCCGGCGAATTTCCCGAAGACCGCAAGGCGCCGATCGTGATGGTCTGCGGGATCGGCAAATTCTCCAAGCACTGGACGCTGTACCTCAAGTCGATGGGCTACCGCAACGTCCGCAGCCTCAAGGGCGGCGTGAACGAATGGGTGCGGAAAGGCGGCGACACGGAATCTACCTCGATTGCGTGACGGGGAATACCGTGACGTAGGCATTGCTTAGCGGCTGCAAACTCATTGAAAAAGTAAGAAAGGTGCGAAGGGGGAGAAGGGTTAGAAAAATAAGAAAAGGGGGTAGGGTAAGAAAGGCAAAGCCGTCGAGACGCTTGAAGAGCTGCACATCTTTCAACGGGCTCGCGAGTTGACCAATGCCGTTTATGCAATTCCCCGCCAGGCCGCTTTCGCCAAGGAGTTCGGCCTCGTCGATTTTCTTTATGTCGCCAAGGGTTCCCGCGGTGAAGTCCGCAAGAACCGCTACGCTGGCGTCGATTTTCACGCCCTGCCCAATTACGCCCTCCAAAACGACAACACCCGGTTCACTTCGTCCCGGCTGCCGATGATGAGGCAGGTTCGTTCGTGAAGCGCCGTCGGCACGCGATCGAGGATTCGATTCTTTCCATCCGTGGCGGCCCCGCCGGCCTGTTCCGCGATAAACGCCAGCGGGTTGGCTTCATAAAGCAGGCGGAGTTTTCCTTCGGGCGCCTTCTTGGTCGGGGGATAGAGAAAAACGCCGCCGTGCAGCAGCGTCCGGTGAAAGTCGGCCACCAGCGAGCCGATGTAACGCAGGCTGTATCCGCCGGCGGCATCCGTCTTGGTCCAATCGAGGTATTTCTGGATGCCTGTCGGAAACTGATTTCGATAGGCCTCGTTGATGCTGTACGACTTGCCGGCCTCGGGCATCTTCAGGCTCTCACGAATGAGCCGGTACACGCCGATCGCCGGGTCGAGCGTGAACATGTGCACGCCGTGGCCGGTGGTGTACACCAGGACCGTGCTGCTGCTGTAGATGACGTAGCCCGCCGCAACCTGCCGATACCCCGGCTGAAGGATGTGGTCCATGACCCGCCCGGTGTCCGGCAGATCATCGCGTTTCTCCAGGATTGAAAAAATCGTTCCGATGGAGACGTTCACGTCGATGTTGCTGGAACCGTCGAGGGGATCAAAAAGGACGATGTACTTCGCCCGATCCTTGAAATCCTTGACAATGTGCGGGGCGTCGTCCTCTTCTGAAACCATGATTCCTACACCGTCGCGATAGCCCAGGCATTCCACGATCGTGCGGTTGGCGATTTCGTCGAGCTTCTGGACGATTTCGCCCTGGACGTTGGTGCGGCCGGTTTCGCCGAGGATGTCGAGCAGGCCCGCGCGGCGGACGTTGGCGGCGATGATGTTCGTGGCCAGGGTGATCCCCGAGAGGAGCCAACTGAATTCGCCGGTGGCCGTGGGATGGTCGCGCTGCCGCTCAAAAATGTGGCGCTGAACCGTCTTGACGGTGATCGCGTTTTCCTGTTTTTTCATGGGTTCGGCTCCGCGGTGGTGAACCTATTCCGGAGTATGGTCGCCAGGGTATTCTTGCGTGTCTGGTACACGACGGCCATCTTCTCGTGCGAGCCGGCATCGGGCAAACCCAATCTTAGGACAGGCTTATCATGTACTTTGTAATTCGCGATTTTTCCTTCGGAGGTCAATTCGAGCCGGCTTTTCCGAATATGCGGAATGCGCTGAATAAAAAATGAGGCCCGGTGGGGTGGACCGGGCCTTGGGGAAACCGACCCATGGGGGGACGGGTCGGTAAGTGGACAGATTGTCAAGGTTGCATTTTTTCAGAAGTCAAACCGCTTCGCAAGAGCAAATCCAAGAAAAAGTTTACCGGGACCACAAAGAAAAGTCCAGAATCGCGCGAAAACCGCTTACGCTATACGACAGATCAGACTTGTTTCACCGTTCTTTGGCCGAGTTTGGAGGGACCGAACGAAGCGTAAGCTGTGCAGCCGGAAGCAATTGGGAAGGGCGAGGTGTGGTTTTCACAAGCCGTGGCGGGAAATGAAGTTGGGCCGGTCATGAGTGGCGGTGATTTCGAACCGGGATAGGATCAGGCGGCGTCGCTGTGACCGTATCGGGGGGCCGCCGACTACGAAAAAGGAGAAGGAACCCATGCTCCAGTGTCAGGAATGCGAGTTTTTCCGAAAAGGCCCGGATGGTTCGCCGCGACTGACCTGCGACCCGTTTGCCACCATCAAGGAACCGGAATGTCTGATGAAATGGCAACTGCTTCAACTTCAAACCATCGCCCGGTCGCACCAATCCACACTCGATATGTATCAGCGGCTGGCCCCGTTGCAGGAGAAGATGTTCCGCCACATGGAGCGGGAGATCGACGAGGCCGAAGACGGCGATCGATGGAAATATGAAAACGAGGATGACGAGGACTCGAGTCGGTAACGGGGGGGGGGTGACGGCGCGTGGCCGGGCCTAATCGCGCGGAACAATCGAAAGCGGGCGCAATTCAATTCCGACCACGGGCTGCCCACCCTCGAAGACCGGTACCGCGGGATCGAGCAGTGACCGAGCGGCCTGGACCGGCGGCGGAAAGACCCAGACGGTGCGAAGCTGCCAGCAAGTCGTGCCGTTGCAATCCGGGTCAATGGGGACCATGTCGGTTGAAAGCACCTGCCGATCGAGCGTTAAGAAAGCGTGGTCCTGTTTGGGCCCGGCAAACCTCCGTTGCGTGACACGATAGATCGATCCGGTGATCTCGTCGACAAAAACCGCCCCGATCGGAAACATGTCGATCACCAGCGGCGAGGTGGCGGGGTCGGGTGCCGGCGGGTTGACTTCCACTTCGCTGGGGATTCCGGTTTCGTCCGGCGTTCCCGGAGCGGCAAAGGGGCCGCGGAAGAAAAGCTGAACCCGCCAAGGAACGGGAAACAAGAGGTCCTGACTGGCCGGCGCGGCTTTGGGGGCAATCGGCCGGGGCGGAAGATTGTCCGGGTTCGGCGCCCAGGTGGAATTCTGCTGCGCGTAACGAAGCGAAGACTGGGGGCGGCGAAGCATCACGTAGTACATGTCGAATTCGCGGCGAAAGTCCTTCTGGTTGTAGGCAATCCATTGGGCGTCGAACCTTGGTGGGTCTCGATTAACATCGGCCCCGGGGGGTATAATCGCCCTCATACGGTGAAGAACGGCCCAGGCGTATCGACGGGAGTCCAGAAGGTCGTCCCAGGCCAGGTCCGATTCGTTGAAGTCCCGCGAAACTCGGGATCGAATCGGCGGATGGACGCGGGATTCGAAACGAACCTGCGGCGAGGTGAACATGACCTCAGCGAACTCCGGTGTGTAGTTGTCTTCCGTTTCAATGAGATCGATCTCGGTCTTGCCCGGTTGAAACTCGGAGGCGAAACGGCGCATGCCCGTTACCCCGATATTCTCCAGATTCATCGCGTGAACGCGGGTGTCGCTGATCGTTATCAGACAGCCGCGAGGGCCTAGGGGGTTCGTGGATTCGCACATCCCCATCTGGTCCTCCAGGACGAAGACCAAATCTCCGGCGAAACTGGATCCGCTCGCCTGAACTCCGTCGACTCGAGCCAACAATCGGACCGTCGCATCGGCGGCCTCGACCACGGCCGAAAGGTTCGTCTGGTCGCTGAGCTGCCGCGCCCGCGTCCAGGCCACCGGGAACATCGTCGCGACCATGATCATCCCCAGGCCGAGAATGACGATCGCGATCATCATCTCAATCAAGGAGAATGCGAAATGCCAAATGATGAATTCTGAAGGGTTTGGCTTCCGCCGGGGGTTCCCGGCTCTGATCCGCATTCCGCATCGGAGCGAAGCGCAGATCCCGCTCTCGCGACCCGTTAGGGCGCTGCCCGTGTCGGAAGCGCGCCGGGATTCCGCATTCGCCGTTCTCACTGCGTTCCCCCTACCGGCCCAACGATCACCGAGCCGGTGATGCGGCTGATGTAAAACGGCTGGGCGTTCTTGATGAGGTAGGTCCTAAACTCCTTGCCGTCGGTGACCGGATTGCCGATGCGCAATCGATTCATCTCTTTATCGTCGTAGACCAGGACGCCGTCGACGGAGGGAAAGTTGATGGCCGCCAGTTCGCCCGGTTGGGCGATCAGGTCGGAGCGGGCGGGGGAAGGCCGGGTGGTATCAAACACCGCCGGGCCTTCTCGCTGAGTGTACCACTTTGCGATCTCGTCGGGATCAACCGTGTCGGGATCGCCGTCGCCCACGAACAACCCGGTTCGATCGCCCTTGCCGTCGACATTGACATCCAAGTCGATCAGGAGGACATCGCGCCAGGGTCGGATTTCACCGCGCGTGGAATAGACGACGGTGAAGAAGTTTCGGTGCCGTTGCGCCGGGTAGCTGTTGCGCGGCGGGTTCAGAAAACTGTTGCCGGAAAGCTCTTCAAACGAAAAGGTTTCGTGATCATCGGACGGGCCGATGGCGTCCGGCTCGGCGACATAACGCGGGACGGCGCGCATGGGCGCGGGCATGGTCTGGTCGCGGTCGCCGGTGATGCGGAAGACATCGGCCCAGACGTGGCTGTCCGGCTCGGCCTGTTCAATCGTGGCCACGCGCTGCACGCCGAAGTCGTCCAGGTAAAAGAGCAATCCCGTTTCTCGTCCGTCGGCCTGCATGGCCCGCATCCGCGCGTTGAGCAGGAGTCCTTGGAGGGTGTTCTCCGCGTCGGCGATTCTCCGCTGTGTCCAAAGGGCATTGGCGCCGGGGACAACAAGAGAGAGCAGCACCACGGCCACGGCGATCACCACCATCATTTCGACGAGAGTGAAGGCGCCTCGAAGGCACGGAGGCACGGAGGCACGGAGGCACGAAGACACGGAGGCACGGAGGCACGGAGGGGAATTCTTTCCGGAGCCAATTACACAGTAGCCATCGTGGTCAGGTTTGTGTTTTGCCCCAGCGAAGGAATGGCGTCGCGAGGCGACACCGTGGAGGCAGCCCATCGATGGACAACGAGATGCGCCCTTCGTGCCTCCGTGCCTTCGTGCCTTTGTGCCTAGCTCGTCCACTTTACGGCAACCCCCGGAACAGTTTTTCGTTGAAGCTTGCGTCAGGGTAAACGTTGTCCTTGTTCAACGGATGATTAATCTTATGGTCGGCGTTATTGTCCAGCCAATCCGTGGGCAAAGAGGATTCGGCTTTTCCGTCGGTCCCCATGATGTCGGCGCTCCGTTGGTGTTTGCCGTCGGGACCGTAGGAAAAGATCAACGGATTGCTCTGGTTCAGTTCGATCATCTGCGTGGAGGCCTGGCTCCATCCTGAGTGATTGCTGGAACGCGGCACCTGCGGGTTTTCGGCCGACGGGTTGCGAACCCAATCACGCTGAGAGAAGTACCCCAAAGGGTGCCCCCAATCGTCCACGATCAGCGGGATGGAAAGGTCGTCGGTGCCCCATCGGCCGTCGCGGCTCTGGTCGCGGTCCACGAACCGAGTGGGTATTCCCGTCGGGTCCTGCGGGCCGGGGGCGCGATTGCGCTCTGGGATCTGCTTCAACATGGAAGCGGCCGGTTCACAAAAAAGCTCCACGGACAAAAGCATGGCCGCCAGGTCGCGGTTTTCCAGGGCCGGATCAACGATGCCCGGGGCCACGGCGAACTTCATGGGTGGGAAGCCGCTCTGTTGCTCCAGCGGAGGGACGAGTTGCCAATTCCTCATAGCGCCGCCGGAAAAGAATTTCATCACTCCGCCGCTGCCGGGGATGCCCGCGGGGGTGAAGCCCTCGAGCTCATCGGGCGGGAACAATCCGTATCGCTTGACGTAACTGAATTTCGGCGGGGTGTCGGAGTCCTTCATTCGCGTAAGCGTTGGGTGGGTGGATTGCTCGCTCTTGAATTGATCGAGAGCGTCGCGGACGATCAACTGCACGGCACGGGTGTTCTTGACCCGGGCATCGTTGATAAACAAGTTTCCGGCGACGACCACCGCCCCCACGAGCACGACGATGATCGAAACGACCACCAGGAGCTCAATGACCGTGAAGGCGGACTGCCGAACGGCACGAGGCGTGCGGAAAAGGGAGTGCCATGTGTTTGGCACCTCAGGATCCTTCACGCGACCAATTGGTGATGTCGTCGGTCGTGCCGTATCGGCCGTCGGGACCCGCGCTGATCAACAAATAGGTATCTTTGAGCACCGGCTGGTTGACGGCTGTGATCTGTTTGTCCCAGATGAACTGCGGAAACGTCTGCTCGAACTCCTTCAGTTTCAAATCTGAATTGTGCAGCGGATAGGCGGCTTTTCCAAGGGCGTGAAGCTGTCCGTTCACCGCTCCCGGCCCGAAATCCACGCCCTTGAAGTCCTTGTAAACCTGACCTTGTTCGCTGCCGGTGATCAGTCCGTTGTCTTCGAGGGTATAGATACCTGCCTGTTTCGTCTCCTTGTTGCCGACCATGGATCGTGCCGCGGGATTCGCGCGATAGTAAAGGATCGGACGATCCCAGGGGTCGACGAAGAGCGGCTGGTTGTAACTCTCCTTGGAATCCTGTCTTTCGTTGATATCCGCGATACCCCCGGCCGCATGAATTTGGTTCAGCGATTTGGTTTTCGTCCGCATCTTGTCATCAACATACGAACGACCGGGGCCGCCGTAACGCGTCTGGGCCGGTTCACCGGTGGTGGTGCTTAGTTCGTACAGTCCTCCCTTGCCTTTGTGAGTGTCGTTGGCCCATTTGCCGTTGCGGTCGAGATCGCGATAGCCGGGCGGTCCGAGGAAATCCGCTCCGATCAGCGCTTGCACGAGGAGGTGGCCGCCGGTGACCATGACGGACGCCGTTTTCTCCTCCTTGAACGGATTCGCGATCATGAAGCGCGTCGCTCCTTCACCCCCATTGTCGGGAGCCGAGGGCGGAAAGCTATTATCCACTTCGGCTCGGAACGCCTCCAATCCCGCCTTGAGGCCGAGGAACTGAGCGCTCGCTTCGGTGTATCGTGCCTTGTTACGTATAACCGAGAATGCAGGCAGCAGGACGGCCACCAGGATCCCGATGATCCCAATGACCACAAGCAATTCGATCAAGGTAAAGGCGGAAAGAAATCGTCGAAACCCAGGCGCGCCGGGACCTTTAATTCTCGATTTTCGATTTTCGATTTTCGATTGGAGCAACGCATGCCCATTCATCCCTTCGTCGCTGCTGTGAATGTGTTGTGTCATTGTATGGATACTCGCTTATGGGTTCAGTTCGCAAACTGCGGTAGATTGGAAACATCATCCTTCGTGCCGTACAGGCCGTCCACGCCGGGGCTGATGAGCAGAAACGTATCCGCATTGACCGGCCTCAACGGGGTCTTCGGATTCTGCAATTGCTGGGCGGAAAGCGCCCGATAGGCATTCCGATCGAGGATATAACGGGCAAACGTCTTTCCCTTGGATTTGGTTTCCACGTCGCTGGCCGTCACCATGTGGCCGGCTTCTCCGATGGGGTGCGCGGCAGCGCCGCCGGCGAAATTCCAACCCGGATCGTTGGTTCTGAAAAACCCGTCACTTTTTTCCCACATGCCGACCCCGGTAAAGCCGGCGTTATCCTCGTGGAAGTAATAGGGCTGTCCCCGATCGCCATAATCGTTGGCGGGCCTTCGCTTTTCTTCGACAAGGTTTCTTCCTCCGGCGAATTTGTTCGACGCGTAGTACAGGACCGGCTGATCGAAGGCATCCACGATGACCGGCAACTGGCGCATGGTGAATTCATCCGTGGGGCTCGTGGGTGAGCCCCAGTTCGGCCATAACTCCTGGTCCTCCGGCCGTCGACCGGGGAGGTCCTGCGTGGCGATCAACTTAACGCTGCCGGGTTCGAGATAAAGGTTGGAGCGGGGGAGCAGTTTGCCCAAGGGATCGGGCTTGTACCATTTGGAGGGCTTGCTGGCGAGCGCGGGGGGGACGTTGCTTCGAGGGATGAAGCCCTGCAAGTCCGGACCCATGAGCATGGCCGGCAGCCAATGAGCGCCGTAGACCTTCACGTTGCCTTCGGAAAATGGAAACTGGCCCAAATGGGCTTGAAACGTGGCCCCGGGAATCGGCGGATACACGTAGGACGGTGGATACCCATTGGTGGCCTTGAACTCGTTCTCGTTGTCGTTCTTGAAGGACTCCAGACCGACCTTGACGGCGTTGAGCGTGGCCGCGGTGCTGGTCTTTTTGGCGGAGTTTCTCGCCGCCGTCAACGATGGGATCAGGATGCTGATCAGCAGCGTGATGATCGCGATCACCGTCAACAGCTCGATCAGCGAGAACGCTCGAGTGCTGGAAACGGCCCCGGATGCCATGACGGCGTAAGGACAATGGAGAGTCTTCGCACGAAGTCGATGAAGCGTATGAGCCGCACGGGCACTCGTAATTCGTAATTCGTAATCTGTCATTGCGAGGATTCCCACTCTTTAATTACTTTCCGCCGGTTACCGACTCAATGAGCTTTACCAGCGGCATGAACAACGCAATCACGATGAAACCGACGATGCCGCCCAGGAACACGACCATGAGCGGCTCCATGAGCGAAACCAGGCTGGCGACGGCCACGTCGATTTCCTCGTCGTAGTTGTCCGCGACTTTCAGGAGCATCTTGTCGAGTTCGCCGGTTTCCTCGCCCACGTCGATCATGTTCACGACGAGTCCGTCGCAGACCTTCGATGCCCGCAGCGGCGTCGCAAAAGTCTCGCCTTCGCGGATCGAATCGTGAACCGTGCCCATGGCGCGGCTGTACACTTCGTTGCCCGACGTCTCCTTGGTGATGTTGATCGCCTCGAGGATGGGAACGCCGGCGGCGATCAGCGTGCCCAGCGTGCGCGTGAATCGGGCCACCGAATTCTTCTCCACCAGGCTCCCGAACAAGGGAAGCTTCAGCGCGATCACATCGGTGACATAGCGCCCGCCCTTGGAAGAGCGAATCAGCTTCATGGCGATGAAGAAAAGAATCGGCGAGAACAGAATCACCGCCCAGCCGGGTGGGCGGCCCAGGATGAACCAGTCCGAAATCGCAATCAAGACGATGGTGACGCCGGGGAGCTTCGTGCCGAAGTCCTCGAAGATTTCCTTGAACTTGGGGATGACCTTGATCATGATTCCCGAAACGATGGCGATCGCAAACATGACCACCACCACCGGGTAAATCATGGCCCCGACGATGCGCCGCTTCAGCTTTTGGGCCTTTTCCATGAACTCGGCGAGTCGCTGAAGAATCACGTCGAGAACGCCGCCCGCCTCGCCCGCGGCGACCATGTTGACGTAAAGCCGGTTGAACGCTTTCGGCTGACGGGAGAATGCCTCGGAAAGAGTCGCGCCGCCCTCGATGTCCTCACCCACGTGCTTCAGGATCGTTTTCATGGCCCCGGGACGCTGCTGCTCCTCGAGAATCCGAAGACTTCGAAGAATCGGCAATCCCGCGTCCTGAAGCGTGGACAATTGACGGGTGAACTGGGTCAACTGCTTGACCTTGACCCGTCCGAACGAAAAAGATGATTTCTTCTTCGCGGTCGGAGCGGCCTTGGCCTTCGCGCCGCCTTTTTCGCGAATCCGAGTGGGGAAGTAGCCGAGGTTGCGGATTTTCGCCAAGGCGTCTTCGTTGGTCAGGGCTTCGATCTCGTCCTTGACCTCCTGACCGGCCTGGTTCATTGCTTCGTAAGCGAATACTGCCATTTCAAACTCTCCTGCTTCGGCTCCGAAAATCCCTGCCGAGGTCGGCGGCACGACCGGCATGACGCCGGCCACAGTCTTACTCCTCCAATATGGTCTCGCGAACGACTTCGTCCAGCGTGGTTATTCCGTCATAAATGGCAAACAAGCCCGCATCCCGCAGCGACCTCATTCCTTGCTTGATCGCTTCGCGACGAATGACGGCGCTGGACGAGCGCTGCATGATCAACTCGCGCAATGGGTCGTTGATAATCATGTTCTCAAAAAGTCCCGTTCGGCCCCGATACCCCGTATGATTGCAATAATCGCATCCCTTGCCGTAGTAAAAAACCCGATCCCCAATGTCCCCGATCCTCAGGCCCATCTCCATTAACTGCTCTTCCGTCGGGCGATATTCGGCCTTGCAATAGGTGCATATGCGTCTCACCAGTCGCTGGGCAATAACTCCTTCCAGAGTGGCTGTAATGAGAAACGGCTCCAGCCCCAAATCCATCAAACGGGCGATGGCCGAGGGAGCGTCGTTTGTATGTAGGGTGGTGAAGACCAGGTGTCCCGTCAACGAAGCCTGGACGGCAATCTGCGCGGTTTCAATGTCTCGAACCTCGCCGACCAGGATGATGTCCGGGTCTTGGCGCAGGAAGCTTCGCAGGGCCCGGGCGAACGTCAATCCGATTTCGGAGCGGATCTGAACCTGCACCAATCCGTCGATGTCGTACTCCACCGGATCTTCGGCGGTCAGAATTTTAACTTCCGGGTCGTTGAGCTCGTTCAGAGCGGCATAAAGCGTCGTGGTCTTCCCGCAGCCGGTGGGGCCGGTGTTGATGACAATTCCGTTCGGCTTGCCCATGAGCTGGCGGAAAACCGAAAGGTCCTCATCGCGCAGGCCGACCTTGTCCAGGCTGAGTTGGACGTTGGATCGGTCAAGCACGCGAAGCACCACGCTCTCGCCGAACATGGTGGGCAGAACTGACACGCGCAGGTCGATGGGAACGCCGCGCATCATAAGTTCGATTCGGCCGTCCTGCGGCATCCGCCGTTCGGCAATATCCAGATTGGCCATGACCTTGATTCGAGAGGAAAGCGCCACGGCCACGTAGCGTGGCGGCGGGACCATTTCGTAAAGGACGCCGTCGATGCGGTAGCGCATCTTGAACTCATCTTCGAACGGTTCGAAGTGAATGTCGCTGGCCTTTTCCTTGATGGCCTGCATGAGCACGAGGTTGAGGAGCTTCTTGACCGGATTGGACTCGACCATTTGCTTGATGTCGGCGAGGTCAATGCTCTCGCCGCGACCTTGGAATTTGGCGAGGTCCTCGTCGTCGGCGAGTTCGCCGATCAGCCCGGAGATGGATTCCTGTTCGCCCTCGGGATAATAGCGGTCGAGCGCTTTTTGCAAATCGGCGGGGTTGCTGAGATAGGCGCGGACCGTTTTGAGCCCCAGGAGGGTTTTCAGATCGTCGGTCGCCTGGAAATTCGCAGATGATTCGACGGCCAGTGAGAGCTCCCCTTTGGATGGATTGACCTCGAACGGCACGACCCGATAAGTCGTTGCCATCTGTACCGACATCGTGGCAATCACTTCAGGGGGGATGTCCAGCTTGTTCAGATCGACCGGCTCCATGCCGGTTTGGGCGGCCAGGGCAAGGCTGAGGTCTTCTTCAGAGATGTAGCCAAGCTCGACGAGGATGGAACCGATCGGGCCGCGCTGAGTCTTCTGGATTTCCAGGGCTTCTTCCACCTGGGAGCGGCGGAGACGGCCCATTTTGATGAGAATACGACCGAGTTGCCGACCGCGGAGTTGGTCGATCGGCGGCATCTTGCGAGACTTGATGGCGGCTTTGACCGCCGGGGCTTCGCTCATGATCGTATCGTCGGGATTTCCAGTTCGTCTTCGCCGTCGTCCTCGCCGTCTTCCTTCTTCTTCACGGATCCCGCCCCGCTGATCCCGCGGCGGTGAGTTTCGATTTTGTCCTGCATTTGTCCGGGATGGCGTGAGCGGTCGATGGCGTCGGCGGCGGTGACCGACCCGCCCGCGTACAGCGACCAAAGGTGCTCGTCGAGCAACTGCATACCGTATTTCTTGCCCGTTTGAATGGCCGAGTCAATTCGGTAAGTCTTGTTTTCGCGGATCAAGTTGGAAATCGCCGGCGTGACCACCATGAATTCGTAAGCCGCCACCATGCCCTTGGGGATTCTCGGCAAAAGCGCCTGGGATAGAGAGGCGATCAGGTTGGTCGAAAGCTGAACGCGGATCTGCTCCTGCTGCTCGTGCGGAAAGGCATCGATAATCCGGTTCACCGTACCCTGACAACCGGTGGTGTGCACCGTGGCGAAAACGAGGTGGCCGGTTTCCGCGGCGCGAATCGCGGATTCCATCGTCTCCAGGTCACGAAGCTCGCCGACCAGAATCACGTCCGGGTCTTGCCGCAATACGCGACGCAGGGCCTCAGCGAAACTGGGGACGTCGTTGCCGACCTCCCGCTGGTTGAACAGCGACTTCTTGTGATTGTGGTAATACTCGATCGGGTCCTCCACGCTCACGATGTGCCGATCGAAGTTGGAATTGATATAGTCCAGCATGGTGGCTAGCGTGGTCGTTTTTCCCGAACCCGTCGGCCCAGTCACCAGAAAAAGCCCTCTCGGCCGGCGGCACAACGCCCGGCATATGTTCGGGAGCCCGATCTGCTCGAACGTCAGCAGCCTCGAGGGGATCAGCCGGAGGACCATGGAGATATTGCCTTTTTGCTTGAAGACCGCCACGCGAAACCGCCCGGCGTCGCCGAAGGCAAATCCGAAATCCGTCCCGCCCTCCTCCTGCAATTCCTGCTGATTTCGGTCGGGAGTGATGGCTTTCATCAAGGCCACCGTGTCCTCGGGGCTAAGTACTTTGGTTTCCAGGCTTCGTAGGTGGCCGTGCAGGCGAACCGTGGGCGGGCGACCGACCGTGATGTGCAAATCGGAAGCGCCTTGCTTGATCACCGTTTCCAAAAGGCGGTCAATATGTAAATTGGCCATTCAGCTCTCGTCCCCGCTATCCCAATTAGTACGTCTCTACGGGCGAAAGGTTCGGCCTGACTCGCGAATCGGCGTGCATGGCTTCATGGCCGGCACGCAGGGGCCCCTGTCCTCGCGCTCGCGGTACCATCATGACATCCGACCGCCGGACCATCAACTCGACCACGATAGATTCGCAGATCGCCGGGCGGGTCGGCTAAGAAAGTGTGCAAGAATAACTCCACGTTTTTGACTCGTTGCCCGAGGCAGGCGAAGAGGGGCATGAAAACCTCGCCCGGAGAGCGCATCTCGGCGCGCCGGGATTGCCAGGGACTTGAGTCGC
>Ga0187893_10000818_pt1 | contig 78769 bp, 59 predicted proteins | sample MA1701074metaG_FD_139574 | JGI IMG/M metagenome (GOLD analysis project Ga0187893, IMG submission 139574) | White microbial mat communities from a basaltic lava cave in the Kipuka Kanohina Cave System on the Island of Hawaii, USA - MA170107-4 metaG ...
CTGAAACGTCCTCCTCGCGGGTTCCAGCTTTTTTCGCGAATCGCCGGTATACCCGTGGGAAAGGACGTTTCAGGCCACTTGGGACAGACGCCGGTCCTCCTATCACGCTTGATCAGGGCCTAGTCGTCCCTGCCGCGCATGGCTCGTCGAGGAGCGTAGCATACGGGGGTCATGCTCCGAGCCTTGCTGCTCCTCGGCGGCGTCGCGTGGGCCGCGCCCGAGATCCGCGAGAACGAGCGCTTCCGCCTCGAGGCGGAAGCGACGGCCGAGGAGGCGGACGAACTGGAGCGCTTCCTTGAGGCGGCGCACGCGCAGCTCGCGGCGCGGTTCAAGGCGAAGGCGGGAAAGATCTCGGTGCGGTTGGGTGAGGGGGCCTCGGGGGCCGGCGACGGGAAGGGCGTCGTCGTCGCGCGGCAGCCCGGCCGGTACGCGACCCGCACGGCGCTCCTTCGCGAGTACGTGCGCGTCTTCTACGAGCTCGCTCGCGCGAAGGGGCGCGAGGCCGAGACGAAATGGTACCGGGAGGGGCAGGCGGAGTTCCTCGCGGGCCACGACTGGGACGGGAAGACGCTGCGGATGGGAGTCGTCCCCCTCGTCTCCGCGGAGGACCTTCCCGGCGAGGCGCTCGCGGAGGCGCGCAAGGAGGACTTCGACATCGGGGCGTTCATCGACGGCACGTCCGCGAGCCGCGCGCTGTCGTCGTCCCTCTACGGGCACATCACGACCGGCGACGGCGGCAAGCCGCTGCCCGGGTTCGACAAGTTCGAGCCGAAGATGGCGGGCGGCGTGAAGGCGGCGCCCCTCTTCTGGCAGTGCTTCGGCAAGAAACCCCCGGAGCACGCACAGCTCTTCGTGAAGTGGCTCGAGTCCTCGCAGCAGCCGTTCGCGCCGATCGCGGGCGACTGGGAGGGGCTCGCGCCGGGCCGGCTCCGCGGCGCCGGCAAGGGGCTCGCCGCGTGCCGGTTCAAGCTCCCCGCGACGGAGTTCCGCGCGACCGTCGGCGCGCCCAAGGAAAAGAAGGGCTGGCGCGCGGGCGTCGTCCTCGCGGCGGAGAGCGAGAAGAGCTACGCCGTCTTCCTCGCCGACTGGGCCGGCTACTTCAACATCTTCAAGGTCAAGGACGGCCAGCGGCAGATCCTCGAGCAGGGGACGGGCGCGCCGCCGTCCGCGGACGGTTTCTACCGGATCCAGCTCTTCCGCAAGAAGGGGCAGGTCTACCTGATGCTCGAGGGCGGCGCGTCCTACGGCCCCTGGGAGCTCTCCGGCTCGGGCTTCGGCCTCGCCGTCGAGAACAACGATCTCGTGTTCCCCGACGTGACGTGGAAATGAGATCCTCCCGGCGCGCGATCGGGTTGCTGCTCGCCGCCATGGGCTCTTGCAACGGCCCGAAGGGTGCGCAGGAGGCCCCTACCGCTCTCGTCGTCGTGCGGTCGCGCGACGGCCCCGTGCCGGGCGCGCGCGTCGAGCTCTTCGCCGGGCCCGCGGAGGACGGCTTCACGGACATGGACGCGCTCGCCTTCCGACCCGCCGCGAACGCGCCCGGCGCGATCCGTTCGGCGACGGCCGATCGTGACGGCAGGGTCGTCCTCGACGTCCCGCCCGGAAGGTACTGGATCTCCGCAGCGGCGCCGGGGTTCGCGCGCGAGACCGCCGGCGTGTCGGTGGACCGCGTACCCCGCGAGACCCGGGTCTCGCTTGTCCCCGGCGCGCCCCTGTCGGGGACGATCACTGGGGGTGCGGGGCCTTTGGCCGGCATCGAGGTGATCGCGGCGCCGCTATGCCGCGTCTGGCCGTGCGACGCGGCGTGTGATCGCACGCGGACGGATTCCCTCGGCTGCTTCCGCTTCGGCGCCCTCGCGCCGGGCGACCATGGGATCTGGTACCGGCCCGAGGGCGGTCCGCCCGTGAGCGCCGGACGCGTACGCGTTCCGCTGGTCTCGCACCTTCCGGTCGATGCGTGCAAGGGCGGCGCCGTCGCGGGCGTCGTCAGGGACGCGGACACGGACGTGCCCCTCGTAGGCGCCGTCGTGCGCGTGACCGGCGTCCTCGGCGGCTCGGCCTACTGGGCAACCCCGAGCGACGAGGTCATCGTCGAGACGCGCACGAATGCGGCGGGCAGGTTCGAGGCGGCGACCCACCTGCCGATCTGCATTCTCTACGGCATCGGCGTGCGGGCGGAGGGGTACGCCCCCTCTCCCGTCGTCCCGGCCACGGCGCTGCCGGCCTTCGGGTTCGCGGAGGGACAGCGCCTCGACCTTGACGTGCGGCTGCGAAGGGGCGCCGCGCGCCCGGCGAACGACTCTCCCGGCCGCGCCCGGTCCGACGACGGCCCCGTCGAGACCGCGCCGCCGCCCGTCGTCGCCATCCGCGGCCGGGTCCGCGCCCGCGACGGGGCCGCGCTTGCCGGCGCACGGGTCGCAGCGTTCTGCGGAGAGCCCGCTCAGGACGCGTTCCTCCTCCACTTCGACAGCCTGCGCGAGGCCGTCGCGGATGCCGGCGGAGGCTACGAGCTGCGCCTCCCGTCGGACGACATGCTCATCGTCTGGGCGTGGTCGCCGACCGACGGCGCGCTCGGGTCGGGAGCGTGGGAGGAGGAGCCGGCAACCGGAACGCAGAGCCTCGACATCACGACGGGCGATGACCGGATGCTCTCGGGCAGGGCCGTCCTCGCCGGATCGAGCCGGGGGATCGACGGTCTCCGCGTGTCGGTCGCGACCGACTACTTCGGCATGTCGGTGGTGACGATCTGCGCCGTGACCGGAGCCGACGGACGGTTCAGCGTCGGGCTCCCGCGCGACGAGGAGGCGCGGGTCTGGTTCTCCGGCAAAGGCCTCGTCCCGAAGGTGGTGACGCCGGACAACAGCAACGACATCGTCGTGGAGATGCAGCCGGATCTTCCCGTGACGGGCGTCGTCCGGCTGGAGGACGGCAGCCCTGCCGTCGCCGCAAGGGTCACCCTGCACGGGGACGAGTGGTACGAGGATGCGACGACCGACACGGGAGGGCGCTTCGTGATCGGCGGCGTGACGCCGGGGGAGTACGAGATCCGCGCGGTCGCGGAGGGGTTCGAATCCGTCCTGATGCCGGTCGGCGCGGGCGCCAAGGGCGTCGAGATCCGGCTTGCGCGCGTCAGCGCGGAAGAAGCCTCGGCCCGATCCCCAGCCGGTGACAGCGGTCGATGAAGGTGCGCGCCAGATCCGCGCCTTCCTTGTCCCCCGCGTTCTCGAGATGGAGCCCCATCTCCGCCGCGAGCCGCGCGCAGTTGAGGTCGGGATGGATCGGCTCCTTCACCGCCACCTCGAGGGCGGCGCGGAGGTCCGCAGGGTCCCCCGCCTCGAGGCTCTCGAAGAGGAGGTCGTGGAGGAGCGGCGCGACCCGGTAGCCGAGGTCGATCGCATCCTTCGCCGACCGCGCCGCGGCGCGGTGGAGCTCCGGCTTCGAGAGCACCCAGCCGAGACGCCCCTGCGCGTGGACGAGGTAGAGGTGCGGCGCGGGGTTCCTCGGGTCCTCGGCCACGAGCCCGCGGAGGATCGCGATCGCCCGTTCCAGCGCCGCCGCGTCGCGGCGCTCCTTCCCGAGGTGGATCAGCGACTTCGCGACCGCCATCTGCCCCGCGAACGCGAATCCCGACTCCGGGTCCTTCAGCTTCGCGTTCTCCGCGCGCGGGAGGTAGGAGGCGAACGGCCGGACCGCGTGGCCGTACGGCGACCCCGCCATGTACGCGCCCTCGGGCTCGCGAGCCTTCCCCTCCCGGTAGGTCGTCATCGCCCGGTCGAGCGCCTCGTACGCCTCGTGCCCCTCGGGCTTGAGCGGACGCGCCTCGCCCGGATCCGCGGCAAGGTCGAAGAGGTCGAGGCGCGGCCCCGACTCGACGAGCGCGAAGCGTCCGTCGGTCGCGGCGAAGACCTGCGCCCACGCGTACGTCCGGTAGTCCTGGAGCGACTCCGTGACGACCACCCGGCCCCCCACGCCCCCCCCCATTGCGACGCCGTCGCTCGCCTGCGGCGCGAGCCCCGCCCATGCGCGGAGCGAGGGCGCGAGATCGCAGAGGCTCCGCTGCCCCGTGTCCGTGGTCCCGCGCGCGAACCCCGGCGCCCGGACCGCGAGGAAGACGTCCGCCGTCGAGCCGTAGCAGAGCACCCCGTGCGTCGGCTCGCCGTGCTCGCCGAGCCCCTCGCCGTGGTCGCTCGCGATCACGACCGTCGTGCCCTCGGGCGCCGCCGCGAGGAGCCGCCCGACCGCGGCGTCCATCCGCCGCACCTCGCCCGCGTAGAGCGCCGCGGCAGGGTCGCCGTCGCGCGTCACGGGAGGGAACGGCAGGTAGGGCACGTGCGGGTCGTAGAAGTGGACCCAGAGGAAGAAAGGCCGCGGGTCGCGCGCGGCGAGCCACGCGACGGGCCCCTTCACCCGCTCCTCCGCCGGCACGTCGCCCTGCTCGCCCGACCACGAGTCCCCCGCGTGCGGCGGCGCCTCGTAGGTTTCGAACCCCGCCGAAAGACCCGTCTGCTCGCCGAGGACAGGGCTCGCGACGAAGGCGGCCGTCCGGTAGCCCGCGGCCTTGAGCTCCTCCTGGAGGAACGGGAAGCCGCGACCCAAGGGAAGCCGCGGCGCGAGGTTCTCGTGGATCCCGTGGCTTTTGGGCTCGAGCCCGGTGAGCAGGGTCACGTGCGCGGGCAGGGTCAGCGGGACCGTCGTGCGGGCCCGCGCGAAGCGCGTGGATTCCGCGAGGAAGGCATCGAGCGCGGGCGTTCCCTTCCCGACGGCATCGACGCGCGTCGTGTCGAGCGTGATCAGGAGGAGATTGGGGGGGGCGTCGGGGGCCTTTGGCCACAGGCGCCAGAGGAGCAGCGCCGCGAGGGCCGCCGCGATGAGCAGCGGCCCCCGCGAACGCATGGTCGCATTCTAGCCGTTGAACTGGACGGTCACGTCGACCCGGTCCATGAACGCGAACGGGCCGAGGGCAGCCTCGACCGGGTTGCCGTACTCGAACCGCGCCTCGATGCGCACGAAGGCGTCCCGCGCGGGCACGCCCGAGGGGTTGAGGAGAGACATCGCGCCCGGCACGACGTCCACGACGGTCGCGCCCGCCCCCTGGCGCACGACCGCCACCTCGACCTGCGGCGATTCCGTCGTGATGTTGGGAACGAGCGGGTCGTCGACGTCTGCCTTGGCGCTGCTCGCGAAGACGCGGATCTGCTGGCCGACGTTCACGTGGGCAAGGATGTCCCCCGGCGCGAGCGGCTGGTAGACCGGGTTCGCCGCCAGCGTCGGGAAGAGCTCGGTCACCGCGGCGATCGAGCTGAACCGGCTCGCGTCGAACTGGCTGATGGTCAGGACGCCGGTCGCGAAGCCGTTGTAGTTGCCGGGGGTGCCGGGGACGAGGCCCGCGATCTGGCCGTCCGCGTCCATCATGAAGATGAAGCCCCTTCCGCCCGCGCCGCCCGCGTTGCAGGCGTTGCAGTTGAACGCTGTGCCCACGTCGCTCCGCGCGCCGCCGAGGCCGCCGCGCGCGTCGAGGAGCGCGCCGGTGACGCTGATCGTGCTGCCGCTGATCAGCGAGATCGAGCCGCCCGCGCCGCCCCCGCCGCCCCCCGACGTCGATTGCCAGTTGTTGGGGGCGCTCTGGACGACGATCTTGCCCGCGCCGCCGTCGCCGCCGCTCGCGTCGATCACGGCGCCGGTGCCGACGATGATCGCGCCGGCCGCGACGATCGTGACGGACCCGCCGCCGCCGCCGCCGCTCCCGCCGGCCTGCGTCTTGGGCGTGTTCCAGTTGGCCATGGAGCCGCCGGCGCCGCCGCCCGACCCGCCGTAGAGGATCACCGCAAGCGCGCGGTCGCCGTAGGTCGGGCCCGGCTGGCCGCGGACGCCGATCACGCCGTCGGGCCGGATGCCGCAGAAGTCGGTGGGCACGCCGCTCGAGCCCTGGGCGCCGCCGCTGTTCTTCAGGTCCTCGCCGACGCCGCCCAAGGTCGCGTGGCTCGCGCCGCCGCCGCCGGTGCCGCCGCCTACGGTCAGGTCGTTCTGGTAGTCATAGGTGTATCCGGTGCCGCCCGCGTAGCCGCGGCCGGGGCCGTTCCCGTTCAGCGCGTGGGGCTGGTTCGCGTTCGCGGGCGCGCACGCGTTCAGGTAGTTGAGGAAGTCGTTGGCGCCGCCCGGGCAGTAGCCGACGCACACCCCGGGCCTCTTCCCGTTGCCCCCCGTGAAGCCCGCCGCGCCCGCCGCGCCGCTGGCGCTCGCCGAGCCGCCGCCCACCTGGCCGTTGCCGCCCGCGATGTCGATCGTTCCCGAGATCTGGGCGACCCCGGTGACCCGGACCATCGGCGGGTTGCGCCCGATGATCCGGAGGGTCGCGCCGGACGACACCGTGAGCGACTGGAGCTGGAGCTCGAAAGGCTCCACGTTGTTGTAGGTGAGCGGACCTCCGGGCAGCGGGTTCTGGTGGTAGTTGTTGGTCGGGTTCAGGTCGCTCACCACGAAGGTGCTGACCGTGGGGTTGAGCGTGTCGCCCGTGTCGACCGTGAAGGTGCCGCCCGCGACGGCGAGGTTGCCGTCCGTCCCCTGTCCGAAGGCGGAGAGGAACCCGACCGCAGTGCTCGGGTTGAGCGCGGGGTTGTAGAGCGCCGAGTTGTAGCGGTCCTCGTCGGCCACCGTCTGTCCCAGCTCGGGCTCCACGCCGTCCACCAGCGGATCGTAGGTCAGCGATCGCGTCTGCGTGATCGCCGCCCGGTCCGCGACGAGGAACTCGGTCGTGTAGCCGAGGCCGCCGGGCTCCGGATACGGAACGCCGCCGGAGAGCACGGTGGTCCCGTCGCCGGTGAGCCCGTTCTCGCCGGTGAACTCCTTCCGGAAGTCGAGGCCGAGGATCGAACCGGAGAAGACGATCCGGTAGCGCGTGTCGTCCACGAGCGTGAAGATCGGGGTGGCGATGATCCGGACCTCGACCTGACCCTGCGCGTTCAGCCCCTGCTGGACGCGGACCTCGAGCGGGACCGGGAACTGGACCGTCTTGCCCATGTGGCCCAGCGGCGCGCCCGGCGGCGCGTCCGGCGCCGACGTGGTCGCGTTCGAGAAGATCTCGAACATCCGGATCAGGTCGGTGTTGACGGTGATCGGATCGATCGGCTCGCTGATCTGCAGCTCGAGCTGCCACGGCGTCGTGAAGTTCGGCGGCCCGCCCGCCCCCGGGTCGACGAAGCGGTTGGCCGCGATGAGGGCGGCGCTGTCGAGGAGCGCGACCTCGGCGGGGCGCGGATCGAGGCGCGAGAGGTCCGTCGTGTTGTTCGTCGTCGGATCGCGCGCGACGAAGCCGGTCACGCGCGGCGGCTGCTGCGGAACGATGTCCTCGAAGAACTGGTTCGTGAGGAAGGTGAACTCCTGCGGGGTCGAGATCCGCGAGCCTCCCGTGGATTCGAGCGCGTCCGGTCCGCCCTTCAGGAACACGACGTAGTTCCCGTCGGCGCGGTAGCCCGCGTCGCTGCGGTCCACGAGATTCGGGAGCCGCGGCGCGAACGTGACCCGGTCGCCGGTGACCACGTAGGTTCCGATCGCGAGCGTGAAGTCGGAGCCGGGCTCCTGCTGGACGTTCTGGATCTTGAGCCGCTGGCTCAAGTCCTGGTCGGGTCTGACCGCGCCCGAGAAGAGGAACGTGATCGCGTGATTGCGCGCGATGTTCGACTGATCGTCCTCGAGGAACTGGATCAGCCGGAATACGTTGCCTCCCTGGTCGCCCTTGCCACCGCCGTCGCAACCCACGACGGCACCGAGGAGGAGGAATAGAGCCTTGCGCATCGCAGGGTCTCCTCGCCTTTTGAACCTTGACCGGTCGCCAAACCGGCGCCAAACAGCCGCCAAGAGGAGCGTATCAGAAGCCAGGCGGGTTTCGAGCGGATTCCGGCGGAGGGGCATGGGAAGCCGCGGATCCGAGCGCGTCCCCCGGAGGGGCGCGCCGCTGCCGGCTACCCCGTTCGACTGTCTCGCGCACGATACGGGCCGGCTGCCCGGGACCGGAGACGGTAGGCTCTTACGGCATGCGATCCCTGCTGGTGCTCGCCGTCGCGCTCCTGCTCGGCCCCGCCGCAGCCCAAGACGCTCCCCCCAACGGGCCCCGGCGCGTGGACCCCATGTGGCACGCGCTGGTCGGCGCGACGGTCCACGTGGCGCCGGGCACCACGCTGCTCGAGGCGAACGTCGTGCTCAAGGGGGACAGGATCATCTCGGTCGGAGCAGGCGTCCCGCCGCAAGGGGCGCGCGTATGGGACTGCCGCGGGCTGCACGTCTACGCGGGGTTCATCGACGCCTACGTGCCCGTGGACGTGCCCGCCGGGGAGCGACGCCACTGGAACCCCTACGTCACGCCGTGGCGTCTCGCGCGCGAGGTCGATGACGCGACGGCGGCCGAACTGCGCGCCCTCGGCTTCACGGCCGCCGCGGTCGCGCCGAAGTCGGGCGTCCTGCGGGGCCGCGTGTCGCTCGTCTCGCTCGCGCCGCGCGATCCCGACCTGAGCATCCCGCGCCCCACGGTCTACGCCGAGGGGCTCCTGCAGGCGGCGGGCTTCGACACGGTCGAGAGGCAGCCCGAGCAACGGCGCCCGCGCGAGGTCTACCCGACGTCGCAGATGGGAGCGATCGCGCTCCTGCGGCAGTCGCTCCTCGACGGCCTCGCGAGGGACGAGGGGCTCCTCGTCGACACGGAGGACGAGATGGAGGCGCTGCGCGCCGCGAAGATCGCGCGCGAGTCCGGCCGTGCCGCGACGATCGTCGGCTGCGGCACGGAGTTTCGCCGTCTCGAGGCGATCGCCGCGACGGGCTTCCCGCTGGTCGTGCCGCTCCGCTTCCCCGATCCGCCCGACGTCTCGTCCGTAGGCGCGGCCGACGCGGCCGACCTGCGCGACCTGATGACGTGGGAGCAGGCGCCCACGAACCCGCGCCGTCTCGACGCCGCAGGGGTGACCGTCGCGATCACGACCGCGAAGCTCGCGAAGCGCGACACGTTCCACCGGCGCCTCGCGGAGGCGATGCGCTCCGGCCTTGCCGAGGAGCGCGCGCTCGCGATGCTCACGACGAACCCCGCGAAGCTCCTCGGCGCGAGCGCGATGGGCACGGTCGAGACGGGCAAGATCGCGAACCTCGTCGTCAGCGAGGGGCCCCTCTTCGTCCGCGAGCCGGTCGTGCGCGACGTCTGGATCGAAGGCGAGCGCTACGAGGTGAGCCCGCCGCCGGCGCCGGCAGCGGGCGCGTGGAACGTCGATGGGCCAGGCCTCCCCGCCCCGCTCCTGCTCGTCGTCACGCGGAAGCCCAAGGGCAAGTACGAGGCGGTGCTCGCCTCGGGTGACCTGAAGGCGGAGGCGCGGCGCCTCACGATCGTCGGGGAGCGGATCGGGTTCTCGTTCGAAGGCGAGCCGCTCGGGACCTCCGGCCGGTTCACGCTCTCCGCCGTGGCGTCCGCGGACGCGCTCACGGGCCAGGGCGTGAACCCCGCGGGCGAACGGTTCCGCTGGCGCGCCTCTCGCGCCGTGGCCCCCGCGCCCCCTCCGCCTCCGGCGCCCGAGCCCTTCGACGCGCCGGAGAGCTACGGCCTCCCCTTCGGCCCGTACGCGCTCGGCGCGCTTCCGAAGCAACCGGACCGGTTGATCGTCAGGGGGGCGACGCTCTGGACCTGCGGGCCGCAGGGCATCCTCGAGAACGGCGAGCTCGAGGTGCGGGCCGGCAGGGTCGTCTACGCCGGGCCGGCGCGCGGCGACGACGCCCAAGCGACCGTGATCGACGCGTCGGGCCGCCACGTGACGCCGGGGATCATCGACTGCCACTCGCACACCGGGATCTCGAGGGGGGTGAACGAGTCGGGGCAGGCGGTGACCGCGGAGGTGCGGATCGGCGACGTGACCGACCCCGACTCGATCGCCTGGTACCGCGAGCTCGCGGGCGGCGTCACGACCGTGAACAGCCTGCACGGCTCCGCGAACCCGATCGGCGGGCAGAACCAGGTGAACAAGGTGCGCTGGGGGGTCCGCCACCCGGACGAGATGCACTTCGAGGGCGCGCCGCCGGGGATCAAGTTCGCGCTCGGCGAGAACGTGAAGCAGTCCAACTGGGGCGACGACTTCACGACGCGCTACCCGCAGACGCGCATGGGCGTCGAGACGCTCATGCGGGACCGCTTCCTCGCGGCGCGCGAGTACGCCGCGCACCACGACCGCCGCGATCTCGAGCTCGAGGCGCTCGCGGAGGTGCTCGCCGGCACGCGCCTCGTGCACTGCCACAGCTACCGGCAGGACGAGATCCTCATGCTGTGCCGGCTCGCGGAGGAGTTCGGCTTCACGATCGGGACGTTCCAGCACGTCCTCGAGGGGTACAAGGTCGCCGACGCGATCCGCGACCGGTCGCTGGGCGGGAGCGCGTTCAGCGACTGGTGGGCCTACAAGGTCGAGGTGCAGGACGCGATCCCGTGGAACGGGGCGCTCATGCACGAGGTCGGCGTCTGCGTCAGCTTCAACTCGGACTCGGACGAGATGGCGCGCCGGTTGAACCTCGAGGCGGCGAAGGCGGTCAAGTACGGGGGCCTCCCGCCCGCGGAGGCGCTCAAGTTCGTGACGCTCAACGCCGCGAAGCAGCTGAAGATCGACGGGCGCGTCGGCTCCCTCGAGGAGGGGAAGGACGCGGACTTCGCGATCTGGTCGGGACCGCCGCTCTCCGTCTACTCGCGCTGCGTCGCGACGTGGATCGACGGCCGGGAGTACTTCTCGCTCGAAGAGGACCGGAAGCACCGCGAGACGATCGCGGCCCAGCGGCAGAGGATCGTGCAGAAGATCCTCGGCCGCAGGAAAGAGAAGGAGGAAGAGGAGGGGCGCGGGGAGGAGAAACCCCCGGTCCGCTCCGAGACCTGGCATTGCGGCGAGTGCGGCTGCCGCGAGGAGGGGGTCCGATGAGACTCCTCCTCCCCGTGCCCCTCCTCCTCGCCGCGGTCGCGGCGGCGCAGGACCTGACGCCGCGCGCCGCGCCCCAGAGCGGCCCCATCGCGCTCACGCACGCGACCGTCCACCCGGTGAGCGGCCCCTCGATCGAAGACGGCTACGTGCTCTTCGACAAGGGCCGGATCGTCGAGGTCGGGCGCGGGACGCCGCCCGGCGCGGCCCGCGCGATCGACGCGAAGGGCAGGCACGTCTACCCCGGCTGGATCGCGCCGTTCACGAACCTCGGCCTGACCGAGATCGGCGCGGTGCGGGCTTCGCGCGACGAGAGCGAGGTGGGCGGCGTCGTGCCCGAGGTGCGCGCGGCCGTCGCGGTCAACCCCGACTCGACGCTCATCCCCGTCGCCCGGTCGAACGGCGTCCTCGCGTTCGCGGCCTTCCCGCGGGGCGGCCTCGTGCCCGGCCGCGCGAGCGTGCTCGCGGTCGAGGGGTGGACGTGGGAGGAGATGGCGATCGAGCCCGACGCGGGTCTCGTCGTCGAATGGCCGGCCCCGAGGCCCCCCGACAACCCCTACGAGGAACGCGACGAGGCGAAGGCGATCGAAGAAGTCCGGAAGAACCGCGAGCGGCTCGACCAGGCCTTCGCCGAGGCCCAGGCCTATGCCGCCGCGCGCGCCGCGGACCCGAAGACGCCCGTGGACGTCCGGTTCGAGGCGATGCGGCCCGCGCTCGAGGGGAAGCGGCCCGTCCTCCTGCTCGCGAACGACTACGACCAGATCGCCGCCGCGCTCGCGTTCGCGGCGCGGTGGAAGCTCAAGCCGGTGATCGTGGGCGGCCAGGACAGCTGGCTGCTGCTCGACGAGCTGAAGGCGCGCGACGCGGCGGTGATCGTGGAGTCGATCCACAGCTTCCCGAAGCGTTCGGACTCGGACTTCGACGAGTGCTACAAGCTGCCCGCGCGGCTCGAAGCAGCGGGCGTGCGCTGGTGCCTCGCGACCGGCGAGTGGTCCTCGAACGAACGCAACCTGCCGTACGCGGCCGGCCGCGCGGTCGCCTACGGGCTGCCGCGCGACGCGGCGATCCGCGCGATCACCCTCTACCCGGCGCGGATCCTCGGCGTGGACGTGCGGCTGGGATCGCTCGAGCCCGGCAAGGACGCGACGCTGATCGTGACGGACGGGGATCCGCTGGAGATCCCGACGCGCGTCCTCGCGGCGTACGTCGAGGGCAAGGAGATCGACCTCTCGAACAAGCAGCTCCGGCTCTACGAGAAGTACCGGAAGAAGTACGCGCGCTGATCGGGCGGGCCGGACCGACCCGGCGCCTGATACCGTACTAAAATACGGTATCAGCGCAATGCGAACCGCGTCTGTGCCGCGCCGAGGCGCCGCACCGCGTCGGCGAGCGCCTCCTCGGTCTCGGGATCGAGCCGCTTCTTCGACCGGTCGAGCAGACGGACGAGCGTCTCGAGCGCGTCGACGTCGCAGGAGGCGACGCAGTACGCGATGGCCGGCGCGATCGTCTCCTTCACGACGTAGCCCTTCTCGATCGCGGCCAGCTCGGCCCAGGCGGCCTCGCTGTACTTCGAGGGGACGCCCGTCACGTCGGCGAGCGCGCCGAGGACCCTCGCGCGGTAGTGGTCGACGCGCGGGCTCCCCGGGATCCGCGCTTCGAAGTCGTTCAGCACCCTTCGCGCGTCGTCGAGCAGCGCCGGGTCGCGGCGGGAAAGGCAGAGGGCGAGCACGGAATTGAGGCGCTCGAGCGACATCCAGTCCGCAAGGTGCGCCCGCGGGTCCGGGAGCGCCGCATTCGCGCGGCGTGAGAGGTAGCCCCCCGCCTGCCGCCGGATCTCGCAGTACGGGGCCACGGACGCCACGGCTTCGCCCCCCGCGACCCCCCACTTCCGGCCGCGGAACCGCTCCAGCGCCCGGTCGAGCTTCTCGTAGGCGGCGTGCGGGAAGTCCAGGGGCGCCGTCTCGCCCGGGTCCCGAAGCCGATCGAAGAGCTCCAGCGAGGGGCCGGACTCGACGAGGCTGAATCGGCCGTCGGTCACCGCGAAGACCTGCCCCCAGCCATGGGTCCCCCACGCGAAGAGGGACTCGGAGACGAGCGTCTCGTGCGGGGGCCCCTTGAGGTCCCGTCCGTCGCCCTCAAGCGGCGGCAGATGGCAGAGTCGCCGGAGTGTCGGCGCGACGTCGGCGACGCTCCGGAGCCCCGTGTCCTCGGCACCCCGGTCGAAGCCGGGTCCGCGCACCGCGAGGACCGCGTCGATCGTCGAGCCGTAGCAGAAGGGACCGTGGGTCGGCTCGCCGTGCTCGAAGAGCGACTCGCCGTGGTCCGACGCGAGCACGACCACGGTCTCCGGAGGGGCCTCTTTGAGCAGCTCCTCCAGCGCGGCGTCCGCGCGCCGCACCTCGCCCGCGTAGAGCGCGTCCGCCGGGTCCGTCGGGCGGGTCGGCGCGCGCCGCGCGTCGCCGGGGAACGCGCGGTAAGGAGCGTGCGGATCGAAGAAGTGGACCCAGACGAACCACGGCTTTCCCCGGGTCGCGCCGTCGATCCACGTGATCGCCCCGCGGACGCGCTCCTCCGCCGGGACGTACCCGCCGTCCTCCTCCCGCTCGGCGCGGGTGGCCGGGCAGTCGTAGGAGTCGAAGCCGCTTGCGATGCCGGTGGCCTCCGCGAGCACCTCGCGCGACACGAACGCGGCGGTGGAGTAGCCGACGTCCTTGAACTGCTCGGCGAGCAGCGGGAAGGCGCGGCCCTCCCGCGGCAGCAGCGGCTCGGTGACGTTGTCGTGGATCCCGTGGCGGGCCGGAAGAAGCCCCGTGAAGATGCTCGTGTGCGCGGGCAGCGTGAGCGGGGCGACGGTGCGGGCCCTCCGGAATCGCGTCGCCTCCGCGAGGAACGCGCTCATCGCGGGAGTGCCCGGGCCGATGGCGTCGGGGCGCAGCGTGTCGATCGTCACGACCAGGACGTTCGGATGGGCGGGCGGGGAACGCCCGCAGGCGGCGACGAGGACGGACAAGAGGATCGCGCGACGCACTCAAGAGCACGTACGGCGTGGAGTCCCGGGGTGTTCCGATGCAATCGGATTCCCGGTCAACCCGTTCCCTCCCGGCAGGACGGTTGCCGGCAGCGGGGTTGGCGGGATGCGCGGCGAGGAGAACCGCGTTGCAGCCGGCTGCCTGCCCGGGTCAGCGGATCGGCGGCACGAGGAAGAGCTCCTCGGTGACGCCGAGCTTCTTCAGGGCCTCGGCGAGCGTGCGCTCGACGTCCTTGTCGAGGCTTCGCGGGGAGCGGTTGAGGAACCTGACGAGCGTGCGTAGCGCCTCGGCATCGGAGGCCGCCATGGCATAGGTGATCGCGGGAACGATCGTCTGCTCCTGCACGTAGCCCTTCTCGATCGCGGCCAGCTCGGACCAGGCGGCCTCGCTGTACCGCGCGGGCACGCCCGTGATCTCCCCGAGCCCCGCCTGGACGCAGGCCCGGTAGTGGTCCACGCGCGGGCTCTGCGGCGTGTGCTTCTGGATCTCGTCGATCGTCTTGAGCGCGGCCATGAGGGGGGCCGCGTCGCGCCGGGCCACACAGTTTTGCACGAGCGGCAGGATCCCCTCGAGCACGGCCCAGTAGCGGAGGTACGCGCGCGGGTCGAGGAGCTTCGCGTTCTCGTGGCGCGAGAGGTAGCCGGTATCGCGCCGCCGGAGCTCGCCGTAGGGCGGCACCGATCCGACGAGGTCCCCCCCCGCACCCCCCCCTTTCTGGGACCGGAAGCGCTCCAGCGCCCGGTCGAGCTTCTCGTACGCCGGGAGGTTCAGCGGGAGCTGGACCGTCTCGCCGTGGTCCGCGCGCCGGTCGTAGAGCTCGAGCGACGAGCCGGACTCGATGAGGCAGTAGTCGCCGTCGGTGACCGCGAAGACCTGGCCCCAGCCGTGGATCGCCCACGTGAAGAGGGACTCCGCGACCAGCGTCTCGTGCGGCGCGCCGGCGAGGTCGCGCCCGTCGGTCGTCCCCTGCGGCAGGCCGCAGAGGCGGCGCAGCGTCGGGGCGACGTCGGTGAGGCAGCGGAGGCCCGTGTCGTCCGCGCCGGGCGAGAACCCCTTGGCGCGCACGGCGAGGAGGACGTCGATCGTCGAGCCGTAGCAGAGGGGGCCGTGCGTCGGCTCGCCGTGGTCGTCGAGCCCCTCGCCGTGGTCGGAAGCGACCACGACGACCGTGTCCTTCCCGACCGCCTGCAGGAGCTTCTCGAACGCGGCGTCGACGCGGCGCGCCTCGCCCCGGTAGCGCGCCTCGTTCGAGTCGGTCTCGCGGGTCGGCGCGCGCTGCGCGTCGCCCTTGAAGGGAAGGTAGGGCGAGTGCGGGTCGAAGAAGTGGACCCACACGAACCACGGCTTCCCCGGCGCCACGCCGTCGATCCATGCCAAGGGGGCGCGGAGGCGCTCCTCCGCGGGGATCGAGCCGCCCTCCTCCTGCCACTCGGCCTCGGTCATCGGGCAGTCGTAGAGGTCGAACCCGCTGCCGATGCCGGTCGGCGCCGCGAGGACGGCGCGCGCCGCGAACGCCGCGGTCGCGTAGCCCGCGTCCTTGAACTGCTCCGCGAGGAGCGGGAACGGGCGCTTGTCCCGAGGAGGCAGCGGCTCGTTCACGTTGTCGTGCATCCCGTTGTGCGCCGGGAGCAGGCCCGTGAAGATCGCCGAGTGGGCGGGAAGCGTGAGCGGCGCCACGGTGCGCGCCCCGCGGAAGCGCGTCGCCTCGGCGAAGAACGCGTTCAGGGCGGGCGTGCCGACGCCGACCGCGTCGGGGCGCAGCGTGTCGATCGTCACGACGAGGACGTTCGGCCGCTCCGGCTCGGGGCCGGCGCACGCGGCGAGGAGGAGACAACCGAGGAGAAGCGCGCGTGCCACGGCGACCCATGATACGGGTGAAACCGGTGAGCCGGCTGGACTTGGCGGGGGGCACGGGGGCCGCGGCGGCCCCATCAGTCCGGGACGAGGAACTCCTCGACGCCGTCCACGTTCAGCTGCTTCGCGGCATCCGCGAGCGCCCGGGCGGGCGGGCCCCGGAGCCTTCGTCCGCCGCGCTTGAGGAGGCCCATGAGCGCGCGCAAGGCCTCGGGGTCGGACCCGCGGACGCAGTAGTCGATGGCCGGGAGGATCGTCTGCGGCTGGACGTAGCCCTTCTCGATCGCTGCCAGCTCGGCCCACGCCGCCTCCCGGTACCGGGACGGCGTCCGCGTCAGCTCGCCGAGCGCCACGTACACCTCCGCGCGGTAGTGCTCGACACGCGGGCTCTTGGGCGCGCGGGCCTCGACCTCGTCGAGCAGCCGGAGCGCGGTCTCGAGGGGCGCGGGATCGTCGCGCGCGCGACACACGGCGATCACGTTCGGCACCGTCTCGATCGCAACCCACGTCGCGAGGTGGTCGCACGGGTCGAGGAGGAGCACGTTCTGGTAGCGCGGGAGATACCCGCGGCCGCGGCGACGCAGTTCGCCGTACGGGGGCACGGAGATGAGCAGCTCGCCCTCCTCGGCGACAGGCGCCCCCTTGCGGAAGGCCTCGAGGGCGCGGTCGAGCTTCTCGTAGGCGGGATCGGAGAGCGGGAGCGGCCTGTTCTCGCCGGGGTCCGAGCGCCGGTCGAACAGCTCCTGGCGCGCCCCCGACTCGACGAGCGAGTAGGCGCCGTCCGTGACCGCGAAGCACTGCGCCCAGCCGTGGATCCTCCAGGTGAAGAGGGACTCCGCGACGAGCGTCTCGTGCGGCGGGCCGAAGAGGTCCTTCCCGTCCGCCGGCTGCGCGGGCAGCTGGCAGAGGCGGCGGAGCGTGGGCGCGACATCCGCGATGCTCCGGAGGCCCTTCGGGCCGGCACCGACCCGCGGCCCGCGCAGCCCGAGCACCATGTCGATCGTCGAGCCGTAGCACAGGGGCCCGTGCGTCGGCTCGCCGTGCTCCATGAGCCCCTCGCCGTGGTCGGACGCGAGGACCACGATCGCGTCCTTTCCTGCCGCCCGCAGGAGCTTCGCGAACGCGGCGTCGGCCCGCCGCACCTCGCCGGCGTAGAGGACCTCGAGCGGATCCCCCTCGAACGTCGCGGGCCGCTCCGCGTCGCCGGGGAACGGGAAGTAGGGCGCATGCGGGTCGAAGAGGTGGACCCAGACGAACCAGGGCCGGTCCCCCGAAGCCCCCCCCATCCACTTCAAGGCCGCCCGGATCCGCTCCTCCGCCTGCACGTAGCCGGTCCCCTCGTCGCGCTCGGGGCATTCGTAGACGTCGAAGCCGCTCGCGATCCCGGTCGGCGGGGCAAGCACGGCGCGCGCGACGAACGCCGCCGTCGCGTAGCCCCTGTCCCTGAACTCCTCCGCGAGGAGCGGGAACGGGCGCTCGCCGCGCGGCGCGAGTGGCTCGGTCACGTTGTCGTGGACGCGGTGGCGGGCGGGGAAGAGGCCGGTGAAGAGGCTCGCGTGCGCGGGGAGCGTGAGCGGCGCGACCGTGCGCGCCGGGGCGAAGTGCGCGCCCTCGGCCAGGAACGCGTCGATCGCGGGCGTCTTCTTCTCGCCGCCAATCGCGTCGGCGCGCAGCGTGTCGATCGTCACGACGAGGACGTTGGGGCGCCCCGGCGCCCGCCCGCCGCACGCGGCGAGAAGGCCGAGGAGGAGTGCCGCGCGCATCGCCGGCGCGAGTATAGCGAATCCTTGCAGGGCGGCCGGTGTTCCAACGGCATGAGGCTCGCCCTCCTGCTCGCGCTCGCGGGCCCCGCGTGGCGCGACGCGCCGGGCTCGTGCGAGGTCCTTCTTCTCGAGACGCTGCGGCTCGGCACGTTCGACGTGCGCGTCACGTACCCGAAGGGAGACGCGCCCGCGCCGGTCGTCGTCTTCTCGCACGGCCTCTACGGGAGCAAGGACGGCTACCAGCCGCTCGCGCGGTTCTGGGCGTCGCACGGCTACGTCGTGATCCAGCCGACGCACCCGGACTCCCTGCGCGAGGGGTTCCAGGAGAGGACGGACGCGATGCGCGCCTGGGACGAGCGGCCGAAGCAGATCTCGGCCGTGATCGACGCGCTTGCGACCATCGAGGAGAAGACGGGCAGGAAGCTCGACCGCGAGAGGATCGGCGTCGGCGGCCACTCGTTCGGCGCGCACACGTCGATGCTCGTCGGCGGCGCGATCGCCTACGTCGGCCTCCGCGCGAAGGGCACGAGTTTCCGCGACCCGCGCGTGAAGGCGACGCTGCTCATCTCCCCGCAGGGGGCCGGGGGGCTCCTGCGCAAGGACTCGTGGATGGAGTACGCCGTGCCCGCGCTGGTGATCACCGGCTCGCTCGACACGAGCCCCATCAGCGAGACGAAGCCCGAGAGCCGCCTCGACCCGTTCAAGCTGGGCCCCGACGGCAAGATGCACCTCGTCTGGATCGAGGGCGCGCACCACGGCTTCGGCGGGATCAGCGGCGCGCGCTTCCCCGGCGCGGGCCCGCCCGACGAGGGTCAGGTGTGGGTGGTCCAGCAGGCGTCGCTCGCGTTCTTCGACGCGTTCGTGAAGGGGGACGAGGCCGCCGCGAAGTGGCTCGCCGAGGGCGAGATCGCGAAGACGGACCGCGCGAAGGTGCGGTGCGAGACCAAGGGAAGGTAGGGGGCGTCGGGGGCGTCGAACCCTCCGATGTAGACTACGTTCCAGAGCGGTATGCGACGCGTCGCCTTGCTCCTGCTTCTCGCCGCGCCCGCCCTCGCCAGCAAGCCGTACGAGGGGACCTGGGACATCGTCCTCGAGCGTCCCGACATGCAGCCGAGGCAGGCGACGGGCCGGCTCGTCCTCGGTGCGAAGGGGGGCACGCTCGCGTTCGACGTCATCCTGTACGCCCGGACCTACGACCTGAAGGAGTTCGAGGCGAAAGGCTCGAAGGTCTCGTTCCGCGTGTCCACGGGCGAGTTCGATCTCTCCTTCCGCGGGGAGGTCGCGAAGGGCGCCCTCGTCGGCCGCTGCGAGTGGAAGGGGCTCGGATCCTACGACTGGACGGCACAGAACACGAAGGTCGAGCCGCAGGAGCGGTTCGAGAAAGGGCTCTCGTCCGCCGGGTTCTTCCCGAAGGGCGACCCGAAATTCGGCGGCGAGGCGATGGACCAGCTCATCCACAAGGCGAGCACGTGCGACACCGACGCGCTCCTGGTCCTCAAGGACGGGAAGGTCGTGTGCGAACGCACCTTCGGCCGCCGGCAGGCGCCGTGCTACCTCATGTCGGTCACGAAGCTCTTCGCCGCGATCGCCGTCGCGATGCTCCACGCGGAGGGGAAGATCCCGTCGCTCGACGCGCCGCTCTCGACGTGGTTCCCGGAATGGGCCGAGGGCGACAAGGCGAAGGTCACGCTCCGCCACGTCCTCACGCACACGTCGGGCATCGAGCACGCGCCGCGCGCGGACGTGCTCAACGAGCAGAAGGACCGTCTCGCCTACGTGCGGCAGGCGCGCCTCGCGAAGCCGCCGGGCGCCGAATGGTCCTACAACAACGACGCGATCATGCTCCTCTCCGGCGTGATCGAGCAGGCCGCGGGGAAGCAGGCCGACGACTACCTGAAGGAGAAGCTCTTCGACCCGCTCGGGCTCAAGGACTGGACATGGCAGCGCGACGACGCGGGCAACGCGATCACGTACGCGCAGCTGCGGATGACCGCTCGCGACCTCGCGCGCGTCGGGCAGTGGATTCTCGGGGGGGCCGGGGGGCCGGAGACCGCGAAGCTCCTCAGCGCGCCCGCGACGCCCCTCGACAAGGGACAGGGCCTCGTCTGGCGGCTGCGCCTCGACGCGAAGGGAGCGGTCATCGGGTACGGTCACGACGGCTGGCTCGGACAGTTCCTCTACATCTATCCCGAGCGGAAGGTCGTCGCGATCCGCCTGCGGCAGTGGAAGGACTCGCCGGACATCGAGAAGCCGGAGTACGACTTCGGAGCGTTCGTCTCTCTGGTCGAGGCGCTCAAGTAGCGCTTCCCGGCACCGGGTCGTCGCCGCCCCCTCCCCCGCGCCCCCTCCCCCTCCATGCTCCAATAACGCGCGTGCCGCTCGTCGCCGCGTCGCAGATCGGGATCCACTATGCGGGGCCGGACCTTCTCGAGGCGGTCACCGTGAAGGTCGAGCGCGGAGACCGGATCGGCCTCATCGGGCCCAACGGTTCGGGCAAGTCCACGCTCCTGAAGATCCTCGGCGGGCTGCTCACGCCGACGGCAGGCGCGGTGACCCTCGGCCCCGGCGCGCGGCCCGCGTACCAGGCGCAGGAGCTCGAGTACACGCCGGGCGAGTCGGTGATCGCGGACCTCCGCGCGGTGTTCGCCGACGTGGACCGGCGCGAGGCGCGGCTCCGCGAGATCGAGCACCGGCTCGCCGCGACGCCCGACGACAAGGCGCTCCTCCGCGAGTACGAGCGGCTCCAGCGCGAGCAGGAGGCCGCGCGCGCGCACGACACGGACCGGCGCGTGGAGCGGATGCTCGACAGCCTCGGGCTCCCGAGGCAGGCGTGGGGCCAGCCGGTCGGCACGTTCAGCGGCGGCGAGCGGAACGTGATCGGGCTTGCGCGCGTGCTCCTCGCCGAGCCCGACGTGATGCTCCTCGACGAGCCGTCGAACCACCTCGACATGGACGGGATCGAGTGGTTCATCGACGAGCTCGCGCGGAACCCGGCCGCGGTCGTCATGGTGAGCCACAACCGCCACCTCCTCGACCGTGCCGCGAAGACGATCTGGGAGATCGAGCGCAAGAAGGTCACGGAGTGGACCGGCAACTACACCGCGTACCGGAAGCTCAAGGAGGACGCGCGCGCGCTGCAGGAGCGGCGCTACAAGGTGCAGCAGCGGGAGATCGAGCGGCTCGAGTTCCAGGCGCGGCGTCTCACGGACATGGCCAACGCGTACGACGACCCGGGGCAGGCGAAGCGCGCGAAGGCGATGCGGCGGCGGATCGAGCGGATGGAGAAGGTCGAGGCGCCCGACACGACCGACCGGCGGTTCCGCGCGCGCCTCAAGGCGGGCGAGCGCCACGGCCGGATCGCGCTCGTGGTCAAGGACTTCCGGTTCGCGCACGGCGACCGGATCCTCTTCGACGGCGCGGATCTCGAGATCGAGTACGGCGAGCGCGTGTGCCTCGTCGGGCCGAACGGCTCGGGCAAGACCACGCTGCTCCGCAAGGTGCTCGAAGAGGGGAGTTGGGAGAACCCGGGCCTCCGCCTCGGCAAGGCCGTGAAGGTCGGCGAGTACCGCCAGCTGCACGACGCGCTCGACCCGAAGATGACGCTCACCGAATGGACGATGGCGGAGACCCGGCTCACGCTATCGCCCGCGCAGGGGCTGCTCCACCGGTTCCTCTTCACCCGCGACGACCTCGACCGCCCGATCTCGACGCTCTCGGCCGGCGAGAAGAGCCGGCTCCAGATCGCGCGCCTCGTGCAGGCGAAGGTGAACTTCCTGATCCTCGACGAGCCGACGAACCACCTCGACCTCGACGCGTGCGAGCAGCTCGAGGAGATGCTCCTCGAATTCGACGGCACGCTCCTCGTCGTGAGCCACGACCGCTACTTCCTCGATCGCCTCGTTGGCCGCGTGGTCGAGGTGAAGGACCGGAAGCTCGTCGACCACCGGTACACGTTCAAGGAGTGGTGGGAGCGCCGCGGCACGCGGCGCCGCAACGAGGCCCTCGAGGGTCGCGAGCGGGAGCGTGCGGACAAGGAGTCCGCGCAGCAGGCCTACGAGGAGCGGAGGGAGCAGCAGCGCGAGATCGACCGGCTCAAGGCGCGCGTGGCGAAGCTCGAGGAGAAGATCGCCGCCCTGGAACAGCGTCAAGGGGAGCTCAAGGCCCGGCTCGAGGAGCTCTACACGAAGGGCGACCGCCCTTGGGAAGCCGCGGAGGCCGCCAAGGCCTTCGAGTCCGTCCGCTCCGAACTCTCCGCCCTGTACAGGGAGTGGGAGAACGTACTAGGTACGGGGTCGGGCTGACGCATTTCATTGTCACACCATTGGTTAGAGCGGACGACTGCGGACCTGAGGTCCGCGGTCCGCGCGGCGGCCGCGCGCGCGATGCCCCTGGGGAGGTAGCATCCGGCCCATGCGGTGGATGGGCGCGCGGGTCCCGCCGGTTCCGAGGCTCGCGTGACGCTCTCCCCCGCGCCCCCTCTCCTCGTGATCCTCCTCCTCGCGCTGCCGGCGGCCGCGGAGGACCTCGACCAAGACACGCTCGACGGGATGGACGCGGAGACGCGCGGCAGCTGGGTCGAGGCCGCGCAGGCCTTCGCGCGTGCGTCGGCTGCGGCGCCCAACGACACGCGGCGAGCGCTGCGGCTGCGCTACGCGCGACAGCGCGGGATCGCCGTGTGGAAGCCGCAGATCGACCAGCTCATCAAGGAGAAGAGCTTCGACGACGCCGCGCGCGCTGTCGCGGTCGCAAGCCTGATCGACCCGGCCAACCCGGCGCTCGCGTCCGCGGGCCGGATCCTCGAGAAGGCGGGCGCGAAGGTCGCGGAGCCGCCCGCGGATGAGGCGGTCTCGCCGCTCTTCGCGCAACGCTCGGCCGCGGGGCGGTTGCGCTGCTGGTCCGCCCTCGGTCCGCCGTTCGGCAGGGCGTCGAGGCTCATCGACGCGGGCAACGGGTTCCTCCTCGCCGCGCAGGACCCGAAGGGGCACTGGGAGTCGAAGAAGTACGGCGGCGGGCCGCGCTACGACGTGGGTATCACGGGTCTCTCGGTCCTCGCCCTCCTCGTGGACGGACCGGGGGGGCTTGCGGGGGACCGGCAGGCAGCCGTGAGCCGCGCGATCGACGCCCTCGTGAAGTCCCAGGCGGCGGACGGCGTCTTCGGCACGCGGGCGCGCCACGCCTTCATGTACAACGTGGCGCTCGCGACCGAGGCGATCGCGGAGTACGCGGTGATCGCGGGCGAGACGGAGAACCTCCGGAAGCCGCTCGAACCGGCGTGCGACTTCCTCGTCAAGGCGCAGAGCCCGGGCGCCGGCTGGCGGTATGAACCGGGTGGAAACGAGTGCGACACGTCCGTCACCGCGCGCGTGGTCTGCGCGCTCCATGCGGCGCGGCGCGCCGGGATCGCGGTTTCGGAGACATCGCTTCGCGACGCGCAGTCCTGGATCGACAGCATGGTCGATGCGACGTACGGGAACATCGGCTACAACTACCCGGGCGGCGCACCCGCGCGGCCCGAGGGGAAACAGGATACGTTCCCGCCCGAGTACAGCCGCTCCATGACCGCGGCGGGCGCGCTCGCCACGTGCTACGCAGGAGCCGGGCGCGCGTGGCTCCCGAAGTCGCTCGCCTGCCTCGCCGAGATGCCGCCCCAGAGCCGGTACGCGGACATGTACTACTGGCAGGTGGGCGCGCGCGCGTACGTGGCTGCGACGGGCACGGTGCCCGCGGGCTGGTACGCGGCGCTCGTCGATGCCGCCGCCTCGTGCGCGCGGCCCGACGGGGGGATGGCCGCCTGCGACGTGTGGAGCGACGACGGGGGCCGCATCTACGCGACCGCGATGACGGTCCTCGCGCTCGCGGCGCCGTTCGCCGAGCCGCCGCCCAAGGGCGCGAAGACGCCCACGGCCTCCGTGTTCCTGAAGAAGGGGACGTGCACGGTCAACGTGGGGGCGGCCGCGACCGAAGCGCCGACCGGGGTCTACGCCGATCCGGGCATGACGATCAAGTGCACCGTGCGCGGGACGATCCAGCCCTGGGTCGGCGCGCCCAAGGTCGCCTCGGACGGGATCAAGCACGACTTCAAGTCGTACAAGCCCCTCCTGAAGGGCGCGCCGTTCGGCTGTCTCCTCGGCAGGATCGGCCCCGAGGGCAAGCTCTTCCGGATCCAGTCGGAGAAGCCCCTCGCGCTCACCGCGCACGGCCAGCTCTTCCTCCTCGTGAACGACGAGCATCCGGAGGATGGAGCCGGGGCCTGGACCGTGAGCATCAGCCTCGCAGAGTGAGGCACGACGCGGCCGCCGACTCGCCCGCCGAAGAGCCGGCGCGGCGGCGGCCCCCTACTCCCGGATGCCGGGCATGTCCTGGCCGTTCTGGTGGAGGACGAGCCGCTTCACCTTCCCGTCGGCGCCCCGCTCGAACGTGATCCGCGCGTCCTCGACCTTGTAGAAGAACTCCGTCTCGGACTCGGCGAAGACCGGCAGCTTCTCCCGCCCGGTCGCCTGGACCATCAGGCGACCGTCCTCGACGGTGACGGTCAGCTTGAACTCCGAGAAGAGCGCGTACGTGCCCGCGTAGCTCTTGAGCGTCTCGGGCTTGACCGCAACCTCCTTGCGCGCGCGGCGCGGCTCCACCTTCTCGCCCGCGAGCATGCGGAGCAGCTGGTCGCCGAGCGCATCGACGTCGCCCGTCGCGGTGTCCGCGAGGATCAGCACCGCGCGCCGATGCGCCACGTCCACCGCGGCGAAGCTGTGGTAGCCGCCCGTCTGGCCGTTGTGCCAGAAGATCCCCGAGGGCGAGACGTGCCAGCCGAGGCCGAGGCGGTGCGCCCCCGCCTCGGGCGGCGTGTAGCGGATCTCGCGCGCGAACGCGAGCGTGTCGTTGAGGGGCGTCGGGGTCAGGTTCGCCTTGAGAAAGAGCAGCATGTCCGCGGCGGTCGAGCGGATCCCGCCCGCGCCTGCGAAGGCGGTCAGGTCCCAGTTGCTCTCGGGTCGGCCGAGAGCGTCGTGGCCCGGGGCGAGCCGCTCCTTCATCCCCGGCGTGAGCGCGACCGCGGTGCTCTTCATGCCGAGCGGCCCCGTGATCCGCTCCGCGAGCAGCTCCTCGTAGCCCTTCCCGGCCCTCCGCGCGAGCGCCCAGCCGAGGAGCCCCGCGCCCACGTTGCTGTACTCGTACCCCTCGCCGGGCGCGCGCGCGGGCTTCACGCGAGAGAGGAACTCGAGCATCCGTTCCGGCGTGTAGTCGGCGTAGGGGTTCCTCGGGTCCTTCGGCGCGAAATGGTCGGGCATGCTCGGGAGGCCGGAGCTGTGCGTCGAGAGATCCACGAGGGTGATCTTCCGGTCGCCGCTCGCGGGCACGACCGCTCCCTCCGGGAGCAGCTCCGCGACGGGCTGGTCGAGCCGCACCGTGCCGTCCCGCACCAGCGCCGCGAGCAGGATGCCCGTGAACACCTTGCTCACCGACCCGATCTCGTAGACCGTGTCGGGCCCGGGCTTCGTGCCCCCGTACCCCCTGATGATCTCCTCGCCCGCGTCGTAGACGCCGACGACCATGCCGACGACCGTCCCGTCCTCGACGTACGGCCCCGCGAGCCGGTCCACCCGTCCGGCGAGCGGCTCCGCACGGAGGAGCGTGGCGAGCAGGAGGAGGGAGAAGGGGAGGCGCCGCATCCCCAGAAGCCTAACCGCGGCCGACCTATAGGGAGGTATGGGCGAAGCCGAGCATGGCGCCCGCCGCGCGGAGGCGGCAGAGTGGTTCGGGCGGCTCCACGAGCTACCCGACGTGCGGCTCCGGCCGCTGCGCGTGCCGGTCGAGAAGCTGCGCCACTCGGCGCCGGAGTGGCTCAGGGACCGGGCGCGCGCCCGCACGGATGCGCTCCGGCAGCGGGTGTGGGAGCTGCTCCGCGATCCGGCGCGGGTCGGCACGCCCGCCGCCGCTCAGGTGCCGGTCCACGTCCCGGAGGTCGGACGCGGCTACGTGCTGGACTTCCTCCTCCCGGAGTACGGCGTCAACGTGCAGATCGACCGGTGGGACGACGAGGCGCCCGACCCGGACGATCCCTGGAGCGAGCACCGGGACGGCGACCTGCGCGAGGCGCTGGGCATCGAGACCATCCGCTTCTTCGACGTGTGGGTGAACGAGAACCTCGATCTCCTCGCGGACGAGATCCGGAAGGAGCTGGGGCTCGGCCGGCCGCGGTGGCTCCGCCTTGCGTGAAGAAGGGGGGCCTGGGGGGCCAAGGGCGAGCTTCGGCGAGGTAGACCTACGAGCGCGAGGTCGAGACCTTGAGCTTGAACGCGAGGACCGTTGTGCCCCCGCGCGTGAGATCGAGCCAGCCGCCGCCGATCTTCCAGCCGTCCACCTGCTCGAGGAGCTTCAGGTATCGCGCCTCCTGCTCCATCGCGCCCGGCGGCTTGTCGAGGAACTTCCTCGTCGCGCCGATCGACTCGATCTTGAGTTTGTCCTCGGTCCGCACGTACGGGCCGCCGTAGCGGTTCACGGCCTCGCCGTAGAGCCGTCCGACGCCGAACGTCAGCGACACGTCGGCGCCCGCGAGCGCGGGCGCGCCCCCGATCCTCCACAGGAGCCAGTCGGCGCCCTGGACCTCGTCCCACCGCTCGCCTGCCGTGGTGCCGCATGCGGCGAGGCCGAGAACGAGGAGGAAGAAGGGTCGCACGCTACTCCTTCCCCGCGGGATGCGCCGCAGCGAGCGCCGCCTCGGCACGCGCGAACGCCGCGAGATAGACGTCCACGGCGGTCCCCGACTTGGGCAGATCGCGCTCGGGAACAAGGATCGCGTCCGGCCCCGCGTCCACCTCGCACGCGAACGGGTCGAGGACGAAGTTGCCGGGCGAAACGACGAAGACGCGCACGACAAAGAGCGCGTCGCGGTAGATCTCCTGGTGGTCCACGCACGAGATCCCGGGCATCTGCGAGCAGGAGCCGTCGGCGTTCTCCGGGTGCGGGTCGAACTCCGCGTCCTTCGGGTCCATCCCGAACGCGACCACGAGCCTCTCGTTGCAGAAGGCGACGAAGCGCGGGTCCTTGAAGAGCTGCGCGCGCATCCGGTCGCACTGGCCGCAGGTGTCGTGGTGGAGCGAGAGGAAGATGGGCACCCGTCGGGCGCGCGCGGTCTCGACCGCCTCCTTCCATGTGTGCACGAGCTTCAACGCGGGCGCGGGCTCGGCCTTGCGCGTCGCGCGCTCGGGCTCCGGGTCGTCCATCGCGCAGCGGAAACCTACGCTCCCCTCCGCCACCTCCATGGGCTGCATGCAGAGGTCGAGCACGCGGAGGTTCAGGGGGTGCGGGGACAACCACGAGCCTCCCTTGATCATCACGGGCCGCCCGCGCGCCATCACGCGGTCGTAGGCGTTCCCGGCCATGTCGAGACAGCCGAAGGGCGACGCGCCGGCCGCGTGCGAGCCGACCGGCTCGAGCCCGCGCGGCTGCGGGAGGCCGAAGTTCGCGTGCGCCGCGGTGGGCCGCTCCTCGCCCCACGGGTAGAGCTTGCCCTCGGCGCCGCCGGCCGCCTTCTCCCACTCCGCGGCCTCGGGGATGCGGCCCGTGACCCACTTCGCGTAGGCGAGCACGCCCTGCCCGGTCGCGGCGGTCACGGGATACCGCTCGCGCCCGGGCGCCGCGCGCCACGTCTCGCCGTCGCGCACGATCCCCGGGACCTTCTCGTCGAGGAGATTGCTCGTGTCGCCCGCCTCGCGGAGGAACCGCGCGAACTGCTCGTTCGTCACCTCGCACTTGTCGATGAAGAACGCCTTCACGGGGAACGGCTTCGGCGCCTCGGTCGCGATTTTCCCCTCGTACGGCCGCCGCAGGAAGTCGCCGCCCGGCACGCGGATGACGATGGCCCCGTCCCTCTCGCGGTACCACTCCTCGGCACCCTGCTCGTTGAGACCGAGGTAGAGCAGGCCGTCCGCGCGCGCCGCGGCGGCGAGGAGGAGCACGGCGATCCATCTCATCCGGGAGATGCTACCAAGCCGGGAAGGAGGGGGGCCCGGGGGGGCAGACGATCAGGCCCAGGCTGCCGCCGCGGCAGCCCGGCCGAGGAGCACCGCGCCGACGCCGAGCAGGACGTTCAAGCCGGCGTTCGCGAGCGCGAGACCCGGGCGGCCGTCGCGCACGAGCTCGACCGTCTCGTGGCCGAACGCGGAGAAGGTCGTGAACCCCCCGAGGACGCCCACGACGACGAACGGCTTCTTCCCGTCCGAGAGCCGCTCGAACAGGAGGCCGATGAGGAAGCAGCCGATCGCGTTCACGGCGAGCGTGCCCCACGGGAACCCCGCGCCGCGCCCTTGCACAAGGCTCGAGAGCCCGTAGCGCGCGAGCGCCCCCAGCCCCCCACCGATTCCGACCATGAGGAGGTGCATCCTCCTGACGATCGGCCGCTAGAATGCCACTCCGCATGACGCCCGCCGAATACGTCGCCAACCTCTCGAAGACCTACGAGCGCCTCCACACCGCGAAGGAGGACGCCTTCTGGGCCGCCCTCATGGGGCTTACGGATGACGCCGACGCCGCGCAGAAGGAGCTCGACGCGCGGGAGATCGACGTGAAGCGGTTCCTGCAGGATCCGGAGCGGCTCAAGCGGACGCGCGAGGAGCTCTCCCGCGTGCGGAAGGAGGGGGCCTCGGGGGACGTGACGACCGCGCTCCAGGGCTGGGCCCGCACGCTCGAGGCGCACGTGATCGAGAGCGCGGAGGCGCGGCGCCTCGCGGAGGAGATCGTCGAGCTCGAGGGCAAGCTCGCCCGCGCGCGCGGGACGATGAAGCTCGGCTACCGCGCGAACGGGGAGCTTGTCGAGGCGTCGTCGGTGAAGCTCGGGGTGATGCTCTCGACGGACCCCGTCGAGGCGAACCGCCGCGCCGCGCTGGACGGGCTGCGCTCGATCGAGCCGCACGTGCTCGCGAGCGGCTTTCTGGAGCTCGTGAAGAAGCGCAACCGGCTCGGCCGGATGCTCGGCGGCGAGGACTACTACGACTGGAAGACCAAGCGCACGGAGGGGCTCTCGAAGAAGCAGATATTCGCCCTGCTCGACGACCTCGAGGCGCGGACGCGGGACTCGGCCCGCCGCTCGCTCGCCGAGCTGGGCGCGGCGAAGGGCGCCTCGGCCACGAAGCCGTGGAACATCCGCTACATGACGACCGGCGACGTGACGCGCGAGATGGATCCCTACTTCCCCTTCTCGCGCTCGTTCGAGCGGTGGGGGCGATCGTTTGCGGCGCTCGGCATCTCGTACCGCGGCGCGGAACTCGTGCTGGACCTCGTGGACCGGAAGGGAAAGCACGAGAACGGCTTCATGCACGGGCCGGTCCCCGCGTGGCGGAGCGACGGGAAGTTCCGCCCGGCGCGCATCCACTTCACCGCCAACGCGATCCCCGGCATGGTCGGCTCGGGCAAACGCGCTACCGAGACCTTCTTCCACGAGGGGGGCCACGCCGCGCACTTCGCCAACGTGGACATGCCCGCGCCCTGCTTCTCGCAGGAGTTCGCGCCCACGTCGGTCGCCTTCGCCGAGACGCAGAGCATGTTCCTCGACAGCCTCCTCGACGATGCCGACTGGCAGCAGCGCTACGCCCGGACCGCGAAGGACGAGGCGATGCCGTTCGCGCTCGCCGAGAAGGCGATCCGGGTGGGACAGCCGCACGCCAGCTGGGGGCAGCGCGCCCTCATCGCGGTCTGCTATGCCGAGCGGGCGATCTACGAGATCCCCGAGAAGGAGCTGACCGCGGAGCGGGTCCTCGCGGAGATCCGCCGGCGCGAGCGCGACCTGCTCTTCCTGGACGAAGGTTCGCCGCGACCGACGCTCTCGATCCCCCACCTCATCTCGGGCGATGCGAGCGCCTACTACCACGGCTACACGCTCGCGCTGATGGCCGTGCACCAGACGCGGCGGTTCTTCCGTGACCGCGACGGGCACCTGATGGACAACCCGAGGATCGGGCCCGACCTGCGCCGCGCCTACTGGCAGCCGGGCAACAGCCGCGTCTTCCCCGAGTTCGTGCGTGGCCTCACCGGACAGGAGGTCTCCCCCGCGGCGCTGGCGGACCGGGTCAACCGGAGCGCGGACCACGCGATCGAGGAGGCGCGCGAGTACGTCGCGCGCGCCGCGTCGATCCCCGGGCATGCGGGCCCCGTCGAGCTGGATGCGAGCATCCGCGTCATCCACGGGCGCGAGCAGATCGCGTCCACCGCGAAGGGGTTCGCGACGGCCGCCTCGGCCTTCGCGGGCTGGATCGACTCGCTCTCGTAGCGGCCGGCCCGCCCCGAGTTGCGCCGAATCGAGCCGCGCGGCCCCCGAGGCCCCCCCGCACAAAACCCGGCGGCGGCACGCCGTTCGCGCCCACGCTGTTTCGACACGGGATACGTCCAAAACCCGCAACAGGTTTGCCATGAAGAAACTCGAAACGACCCTCCCCGCCCTCCGCTCCAGCGCCCTGATCGCGGTCGCGCGGCCGTCGCCGCGCCGCGGCGTTTTCGCGACGTGCGCCCGCGCGGCGTTCGCGATCCTCGCGCTGCCGGTCCGGTTGCCGATCCTCGCCGTCGTCGCGCTCGCGCGCGGCGTCGCGTGGACGGTCGCGGGAACCGGACGCGCCGTCGCCGCCGTGGCCAAGGGCCTCGGCCGCGGCGTCGGCCTGCTCTCGACGGGGCTCGTGCGGCTTGTCGCTGCGCCCTTCGTCCTCGGCGCGCGGCTCCTCGGCGGCATCGCCCGGCTCCTCGGGGCGGCGGTCGGCGGCACGGCGCGCGGCGCCGTCCGGCTCGGCTCCGGTGCGGGCAAGGGCATCGTGGCGCTGCTCCTCCTGCCCGTGCGCCTTGCCGTCCTGCTCGCCCGCGGGGTCGCGTTCCTCCTGCGCGTCCCGCTTCTGGCGCTGCGCCTCCTCGGTCGCGGCGGCCTCTGCGCGGCTCGCGGTCTCGGGTGGCTCGGCGCGCGCGCGGGCCGGGGCAGCCTCGTGACCCTCATGCTGCCGGTGCGTGCCCTTGCCCTTCTCGCGCGGCTCGTCGTGGTTCTTGGACGGCTCCTCGGGCGGGGCCTCGTGCTCGCGCTCCGGCTCCCGTTCGTCCTCCTGAGGCTCCTCGGACGCGGCAGCTTCCGCGCGGTCCGCGGCATCGCGTCCCTCGGCGCGGCGATCACGGTTCCCGCGGCGGCCCTCGCGTGGGGCGTCGTCCGGTCCCTCGCCGCCGGCATCTTCGCGACGGTTCGCGGCATCGCGAAGGCGCTCGCCTTCCTCGGTCGTCTGCTCGCGCGCGGCGTCGCCGCCGTCGGCCGCGGCGCCCTCGCGACGGTTGTGTCCATCGCAACCGGCATCTTCGCCTGCGTGCGCGGCACGTTGCGCCTCGCGTTGAAGATCGTGCTCCTCCCGTTCCTTGCGGCGCGCATCGTCGCGGTCGCGGTGGCGCGCCACGTCCGCAACGGCGTGGTGCTCCTCGCCGACGCGCTTCGCACCGTGGTCGCGGCGCTCGCGGAGGTGATGCGCGCCGTGGTCGCGCTCGTGCGGTTCGCCGGCCGCGGGATCACGAAGCCCGCCCTTGCGGCGCTGACCACGCGCGAGCCGCAGAACGCAGCCTTCCTGCCCCTCGCCACGCTCGCCGTCCTCGGCGGAGCGGAGATCGTGGGGCGAGGCGGGTTCCCGTTCGCGACGGTCGGCATCTTGGTCATCGCGGCGTTCGCGGCCCTGGCGCTCCTGTCGCGGCCCGTGAGCATGCCCGCCGTCCTCCTTGCGTGGGGTCTCGCGGTGATCGTGGGCTGGCGCGCCGCTGGCGTCTCCCTCGACACGCCCGCGTGGCTCGACGCGCTCGTTTACCTCAGCGCGCTGGCCGCGCTCCGGTCCGCGTACGTCGCGGTCCGCACCTTCGTGCGCGAGTCGCCCTCGGTCCCGCGCGGCGCCGATCAGGTGGTCGCCCACCGCCGGGCAAGCCGTGCGATCGGTCTCGTCCTCGTCGCGCAGTGCATCGGATTCGCCTTCTGGTCCGCGGCCAAAGGCAGCCTCTCGAGCGCCCCGGTGTTCGGCGAGCTGCTCCTCGTCGGCGCGGGCATCGCGCTCACGTGGGTCGTCCGGACCGGCCTGTACGTCCGCACGGCGCAGGTCGCGCTGACGCTCGGCACGGTCGGCGCTCTCGTCCTCGCCATCGCCACGCAGTTCAGCGCGTTCGGCGCCGGCCAGCTCTTCTCGGCCGCCTCGCTGGGCGCGGGCCTCCTGCTTCTCCTCGTCGCCTCGGCGCTGACCATCGTCATCCACACCCGCATCATCGACACCGAGCACGGCGCGTAGGCCCTGACGGCCAGGGTGCCAAGGCGGAACGCGCCCGCCACGGCACGCAGGGAGACGGGCTTCTGCCTCAGGGTCGAAGCGGGATCGCAGGGTGCATCGGCCCCATGGGATCAGCCGATTGCACCGGACTGCCACCATCGGCCACTGGATTGGGGGGGAGCTCGAGGGCCGAGGGCTCTGGCCGAGTTCGTGCTTCGCGACCTCGCTGCCACCGCGCGGAGATCCGGTGCGCCGTCGGGCACACGCCGAGCCGGGCGATCCCGAGACGGCTGGACGGGATCCTGCGAGGCGCGGAAATGGTGACGTGGCGCCACTTCGACGTGGCGGTCTACTCGCTCCTCGCAACCGACCACCCGCCCAACCCCGCCCTTTGATAGGATCGGACGGATGCGCCGGGCACTCATGATCGTGCTGCTCGCCGCGGGCTGCGGTGGCGGGTCCGGAGGGACCGTCGCAGCGCAGCTCGGCGACCCGAACCCCGACCTCAGCGCGGAGATGCTCGCGGCGTTCGAGCGCGGCCGCGAGGTGTTCGTCCGCCGGTTCGTGCGCGCCGAGGGCCACGGCCCCGACTTCAACGTCAACTCGTGCAAGGCCTGCCACGAGATCCCCGTGGTCGGCGGATCCGCGCCGCTCTACCGGAACTTCTTCCTCGTCGGCCGGGTCCAGCCGAACGGGTCGTTCCAGCCTGCGATGGAGAACAACCAGCCCGTCGCGCGCTCGTTCTCGTACGTGCGGACGCAGCGCGAGACGATCCCCCTGGACACGCTGGTCGCGCAGCGCAGCGCGCCGCCGATCTTCGGCCTCGGCGTCTTCGAGAAGCTCTCCGACGCCGAGATCGCCGCGAACTCCGACCCCACCGACCTCGACGGGGACGGGATCAGCGGCCGCAACAACATCGACGGCCCGCTCGTCGGCCGGTTCGGCTACAAGTCGCAGGAGGGCGGCCTCATCGACTTCGTCCGCGGCCCCTTCTTCAACCACATGGGGATCACGTCGGACTTCCCCGTGATCCCGCCGCCGGGCCAGCTCTCCGCGCTGGCGCAGGTGGCGCCGCCCCCGGCGCCGCTCACGGACAACGACGGCGTTCCCGACCCCGAGATCTCCGACGAGGACCTCGTGGACCTCGTGATCTTCCTGCGCGAGCTGGCCCCGCCCGCGCCGCTGCCGATGGACGACACGGCTCGCCGCGGCGAGGGGCTCTTCTTCTCGACCGGCTGCGCGAAGTGCCACGTCCCGAACCTGAAGCAGACGGGCGAGCCCGCGCTCGCCTACACCGACCTCCTCGTCCACGACATGGGGCCCGAGCTCGCGGACGGGGTCGTCCAGCTCCTCGCGCAGGGGAACGAGTTCCGCACCCAGCCGCTCTGGGGGGTGCGCCACCACGCGCCCTTCCTGCACGACGGCCGCGCCGCGACGCTCGACGACGCGATCCGCGCGCACGGCGGCGAGGCCCAATCGATCCGCGACGCCTACGCCGGCCTGCCGCAGGCCGACCGCGACGCGATCGTCGCCTTCCTGGAGACCCGCTGATGCGCCGCCTCGCGATCGTCCTCGCCCTCGCGCTCGGCGCGGTCGCGGGCATCGTGCCCGAAGGCGCGCCCATCCCGCCGGTCGGCGAGGCGGGCGGCCCCCGCCGCCCCCTCACTTCCGCGGAAGAGGCGCGCTTCGTCCGCGGGCGCGCGCTCTTCGACAAGGACTTCTTCTCGAAGGACGGCGTCGGGCCGTTCATGAACTGCGATTCGTGCAGGGCGTGCCATCAGGATCCGGTGATCGGGGGGTCCGGGGGCATCGACGTGCAGGTGCAGCGGCCGATGCTCGCGGACGGGACGAGCCCGCCCGAGACGGGGATCCTCGCGCAGCTGAAGGCGGTGCCGGGGCTGAGGCGCGAGGAGATCCCGGCGGTGCTCCTCGTCGAGGAGCGGAACTCGCCGACGCTCCTGGGCCTGGGCGCGATCCAGGACGTCGCCGAGGCGGCGATCCTCGCGCGCGAGGACCCGGCCGACGCGGACGGCGACGGGATCAAGGGGATCGCGCACCGGCTGCCGGGCGGCGCGATCGGGCGGTTCGGGTGGAAGGCGAACGTGCCCGATCTCAAGTCGTTCGTCCGCGACGCGATGGGGAACGAGATGGGGATCACGTCGCCGCCGGATCCGGCGAACACGTTCGGGACGCTCGCGGACTCGGACCCGGTGCAGGACCCGGAGATCCCCGCGCAGGACATCGACGACATCGCGTTCTTCATGGAGATGCTCGCGTTCCCGCCGAAGGCACCCGCGACGGCGCAGACGCAGCAGGGCGAGCAGCTCTTCACCTCGGTCGGCTGCGCGAAGTGCCACGTGCCGTCGCTGGACGGGGTCGAGGCGTTCACGGACGTGCTGCTGCACGACGTCGAGCCGCCGGGATTCGCGGGGGTCGCGCAGGGCCAGGCGGTTTCGGGGCTCTACCGGACGCCGCCGCTCCGCGGGCTCAGGGACACGGCGCCCTACTTCCACGACGGCCGGTCGGCGACCGTCGAGGAGGCCGTGCGGCGCCACGGCGGCGAGGCCCTCGCGGTCCGCCAGGCCTTCGAGGCCCTCACCGACGCCGAGCGCGCGGCCCTCGTCGCCTTCCTGCTGGGGTTGTAGCGTCAAGGTCATCCCTTGCGCCATCGTGCGCTCGCAAAGCGCCGTGCCGCAACGGGTTACGGCGACCGTTTGCGGCACGGCAGTCCGCAGTCCGGGAGCCGGAAACGTGGACCCTGAACGTAGCCTAAGGAGCGCGATGGAAGAGCCGGCAGCGAGGAAGGTCATCATCATCGGATCGGGTCCCGCGGGGCTCACCGCGGCCATCTACGCGGCCCGCGCGAACCTGAAGCCGCTCGTCCTCGAGGGGTTCAACGCCGGCGGCCTCGTCCCCGGCGGCCAGCTCATGTTCACGACCGACGTCGAGAACTACCCCGGGTTCGTGGACAAGGTGACCGGCCCAGACCTGATGCAGCGCTTCCGCGGCCAAGCGGAGCGCCAGGGCGCCGAACTGGTCACCCAGGACGTCGCGAAGCTCGACCTCAAGTCCCACCCCTTCAAGGTGTGGGCGGACGGGCAGATGCACCTCGCGAAAACGGTCATCCTCGCGACCGGAGCCAAGGCGAAGTACCTCGGCCTCCCGAACGAGGAGAAGCTCAAGAACCACGGCGTCTCGGCGTGCGCGGTCTGCGACGGCTACTTCTTCCGCGACCAGGACGTGGCCGTCGTCGGCGGCGGCGACACCGCGATGGAGGAGGCGACGTACCTCGCCGGCATCTGCCGGACCGTCTGGCTCATCCATCGGCGCGACGAGTTCCGCGCGTCGAAGGCGATGCAGAAGCGCGTCCTCAGCAACCCGAAGATCAAGGTCCTCTTCAGCCACGTCGTCGCGGATGTCCTGGACCCCGCGCAGGGCAAGGTCACCGGCGTGAGGGTCAAGGACCTGAAGACCGACAAGGCCACGACGCTCCCCATCTCCGGCTTCTTCCTCGCGATCGGCCACGAGCCCATGACCGAGATCGTCAAGGGACAGCTCGCGGTCCACAAGAACGGCTACGTGAAGGTGAAACCCGGCACGACGACGACCAGCGTGCCCGGCGTCTTCGCCGCGGGCGACGTGGCCGACTGGGTCTACCGGCAGGCGGTGACCGCCGCGGGCACCGGCTGCATGGCGGCGCTCGAGGCGGAGCGCTGGCTTGCCGTCCACGAGGGAAAGCCCGCGCGGCCGAAGAAGGGGAAGCGTGTGAGACCCAAGCGCCGCGCCGCGAAGAAGAAGAAGGCCAGGAAGAAGACAAAGAGGAAGCGCTAGGGCGGACTTGCCTCGCCGACGCTCGCCGAAGGCGAGCGAAGGCGGGCCCCCGAAGCCCCCTCCCTTCCCGAGGAAACGATGCTCGACTTCACCGACACCTTCCCCCGCCGCCACATCGGCCCGTCGGACGACGACGTCGCCGCGATGCTCAAGGCGCTCGGCTACGAGTCGCTCGACGCGCTCGCGCGCGCCGCGATCCCCGAGGACGTGCGCCTCGACCGGCCGCTCAAGCTGCCGCCGCCGAAGGGGGAGTTCGAGACCCTGCGCGACCTGCGGGCGGTCGCCGCGCGGAACGAGGTGTGGCGTTCGTACATCGGGCTCGGCTACCACGATTGCGTCGTGCCGCCGGTCGTGCAGCGCAACATCCTCGAGAACCCCGGCTGGTACACGCAGTACACGCCCTACCAGGCGGAGATCTCGCAGGGGCGCCTCGAGGCGCTGCTGAACTTCCAGACGATGATCCGCGACCTCACCGGGATGGAGATCGCGAACTGTCGATGCTCGACGAGGCGACCGCGGCCGCGGAGGCGATGACGCTCCTCCACCGGGTCAACGGGAAGTCGGACGCGTTCTGGGTCTCGGACGCGTGCCACCCGCAGACGATCGAGCTCGTGAAGACGCGCGCGAAGCCGCTCGGGATCGAGGTGATGGTCGGCGGCGAGATGTCGAAGCCCGTGTTCGGCGCGCTCGTGCAGTACCCGGACACGACGGGCGCGATCACGGACCACCGCGAGTTCGTGAAGAACGCGCACGACGCGGGCGCTCTCGTCGTCGTCGCGACGGACCTGCTCGCGCTCTGCGTGCTGACGCCGCCCGGCGAATGGGGCGTGGACGTCGTCGTGGGCAACTCGCAGCGGTTCGGCGTGCCGATGGGCTTCGGCGGGCCGCACGCGGGGTTCATGGCGACGCGCGACGAGTTCAAGCGACAGATGCCCGGGCGGCTCGTCGGCGTCTCGAAGGACGCGCACGGGATGCCCGCGATGCGGCTCGCGCTCCAGACGCGCGAGCAGCACATCCGGCGCGAGAAGGCGACGAGCAACATCTGCACGGCGCAGGTGCTCCTCGCGATCATGGCGTCGATGTACGCGGTGTGGCACGGGCCGAAGGGGCTGCGCGCAATCGCGGAGCGGGTGCACAAACTGACGTGCGTCCTCGCGCAGGGGCTCCGCGACGCGGGCTTCGATCTCGGGGGCAAGCCCTTCTTCGACACGCTGAAGGTGAGGGTCGGGAGGGAGAGGAAGCCGGGCGTGCTCGCAGCGCTGCATGCGAAGCGGATCAACGTCCGGGAGCACCCGGACGGCGACCTCGGGATCGCGCTCGACGAGACCGTCTCCACGCGCGACGTGGACGACCTGCTCGCGTGCTTCGGGGCGAAGGCGCCGCAGGGCGAGATCGGCGCCGGGTACCGCGGGCCGCACCTCCGCACGAGCGCGTACCTGACCCACGAGTCGTTCCACCGCTACCACGCGGAGCACGAGCTCCTCCGCTACGTGCACCGGCTCCAGGCGAAGGACCTCTCGCTCACGACGTCGATGATCCCGCTCGGCTCGTGCACGATGAAGCTCAACGCGACCTCGGAGATGCTGCCGGTCACGTGGCCGGAGTTCGGGAGGATCCACCCGTTCGCGCCGGCGGAGCAGTCGCAGGGATACCGCGAGATGTTCAAGGAGCTCGAAGCGATGCTCTCCGAGATCACGGGGTTCCACGCGACGAGCCTCCAGCCCAACGCGGGCTCGCAGGGCGAGTACGCGGGGCTCCTCGTGATCCGCGCGTACCACGAGAGCCGCGGCGACGGCGCGCGCGACGTCTGCCTGATCCCGACGTCGGCGCACGGCACGAACCCGGCGAGCGCGATGATGGCGGGGTTGAAGGTCATCCCCGTGAAGGTGGACGACAAGGGCGCGATCGACCTCATGGACCTGCGCGCGAAGGCGAAGCAGCACGCCGCGGGCCTCGCCGCGATCATGGTCACCTACCCGTCCACGGCGGGCGTGTTCGAGGCGAGGATCACCGACGTCTGCAAGATCGTCCACGAGCACGGCGGGCAGGTCTACCTCGACGGCGCGAACCTCAACGCGCAGTGCGGCCTCGCGAGGCCCGGCGAGTACGGCGCGGACGTGTGCCACATCAACCTGCACAAGACCTTCTGCATCCCGCACGGCGGCGGCGGGCCCGGCATGGGCCCGATCGCGGTGGCGAAGCACCTCGCCCCCTTCCTCCCGGACCATCCCCTCGTCAAAGTGGGCGGCGCGAAGGCGATCGGGCCCGTGAGCGCGGCGCCGTGGGGCAGCCCCTCGATCCTCACGATCTCGTACGTCTACATCGCGCTGATGGGCGCGGAGGGGCTCAAGAAGGCGTCGCAAGTCGCGATCTTGAACGCGAACTACATGGCGAGGCGGCTCGAGCCGTTCTTCCCGACGCTCTACAAGGGGAAGGGCGGGCTCGTGGCGCACGAGTTCATCGCGGACCTCCGGTGGTGCAAAGGGGCTGCGGGGATCGAGCCCGTGGACGTCGCGAAGCGGCTCATGGACTACGGGTTCCACGCGCCGACGATGTCGTGGCCGGTCGCCGGCACGCTGATGATCGAGCCGACCGAGAGCGAGTCGAAGGAGGAGATGGACCGGCTCTGCGACGCGCTGATCGCGATCCACGGCGAGATCAAGGCGATCGAGGAGGGGCGGATCGACCGCGAGAACAACCCGCTGAAGAACGCGCCGCACACGGCGCACGCGGTGGCGGCGACGGAGTGGAACCACCCGTACACGCGCGAGCAGGCGGCGTTCCCGGCGGAGTGGACGCGGCGGCACAAGTACTGGCCGCCCGTCGGCCGGATCGACGACGCGTACGGCGACCGCCACCTCGTCTGCGACTGCGGCGGGGTCGAGGAGTACGCGGAGGGCGGCGCGTAGACCGCGCCCGGCCCCCGCGATCGGCGGAACCGCCCGCCGCTTCCGACGACCGGTGGGCGCGCGGAGCGTGGAGGCGGTAGCACGGGGCGCGCCGCTCGCGGGCGTCTTCGGGCGGGGGCCGGAGACCTGGCAGGCGCCGCCAAAGCCGACGCGAGGCGGGTGCGGTAGCATGGGGCGCGGGTCCGCGGATGAAGAGCCGCCGGCCCCCGAAGCCCCCTCAAGCTCGAACCCGAGAGGAAGAGATGAACCAGGACAAAGCGCACGGCGCCGCCCCGTCGAACCGTGACTGGTGGCCCGATCAGCTGAACCTGAAGCTCCTGCACCAGCGCTCGTCGCTGTCCGACCCCATGGGGACGGCCTTCGACTACGCGAAGGAGTTCAAGAGCCTCGATCTCGGCGCCGTGAAGCGGGACCTGAACGCGCTGATGACCGACTCGCAGGACTGGTGGCCGGCGGACTTCGGCCACTACGGGCCGCTGTTCATCCGCATGGCGTGGCACAGCGCCGGCACCTACCGCACGGGCGACGGCCGCGGCGGCGCCGGCGCCGGCCAGCAGCGCTTCGCACCGCTCAACAGCTGGCCCGACAACGCCAACCTCGACAAGGCGCGCCGCCTGCTGTGGCCGATCAAGCGCAAGTACGGCAAGAAGATCTCCTGGGCCGACCTGATGATCCTCGCCGGCAACGTCGCGCTCGAGTCGATGGGCTTCAAGACGTTCGGCTTCGCCGGCGGCCGCGAGGACGTCTGGGAGCCGGAGGAGGACGTCTACTGGGGCTCCGAGAAGAAGTGGCTCGAGGACAAGCGCTACTCGGGCGCACGCGATCTCGAGAAGCCGCTCGCAGCGGTCCAGATGGGCCTCATCTACGTCAACCCGGAAGGCCCGAACGGCAACCCGGATCCGCTCGCGGCGGCGAAGGACATCCGCGAGACGTTCGCCCGCATGGCGATGAACGACGAGGAGACGGTCGCGCTGATCGTGGGCGGCCACACGTTCGGCAAGACCCACGGCGCCGGCCCCGCGACCCACGTGGGACCCGAGCCCGAGGCCGCGGGCATCGAGGCGCAGGGCCTCGGCTGGACGAGCACGTTCGGCAAGGGGAAGGGCGGCGACACCATCACCAGCGGGATCGAGGTCACGTGGACCACGACGCCGACGAAGTGGAGCAACAACTTCCTGAAGAACCTGTTCGGCTACGAATGGGAGCTCACGAAGAGTCCGGCCGGCGCGCATCAGTGGCGGCCGAAGAAGGGGGGCGGCGGGGGCGCGGTGCCCGACGCCCACGACGCGTCGAAGCGCCACGCGCCGGCGATGCTCACCACGGACCTGTCGCTGCGGTTCGACCCCGCCTACGAGAAGATCTCGCGGCGGTTCCTCGAGCACCCGGAGCAGCTCGCGGACGCGTTCGCCCGCGCGTGGTTCAAGCTTACGCACCGCGACATGGGCCCCCGTGCGCGCTACCTCGGCCCCGAGGTGCCCCGCGAGGAGCTCCTCTGGCAGGACCCGATCCCGGCGGTCAACCACAAGTTGATCGACGAGAAGGACGCGACGGCGCTCAAGGGCAAGATCCTCGCGTCGGGGCTGTCGGTCTCGCAGCTCGTGGCGACGGCGTGGGCGTCGGCGTCCACGTTCCGCGGCTCCGACAAGCGCGGCGGCGCGAACGGCGCCCGCATCCGGTTGGCGCCGCAGAAGGACTGGGACGTCAACGAGCCGAAGCAGCTCGCGAAGACGCTCGGCGTGCTCGAGGGCATCCAGCGCGAGTTCAACGGCGCGGCGGCGGGCGGCAAGAAGATCTCGCTCGCGGACCTGATCGTCCTCGCCGGCTGCGCGGCTGTGGAGCAGGCCGCGAAGAAGGCCGGCCACGCCGTGAAGGTCCCCTTCACGCCGGGGCGCATGGACGCGTCGCCGGACCAGACCGATGTGGCGTCCTTCGCCGTGCTCGAGCCTGTGGCGGACGGGTTCCGGAACTACCTCAAGGGGAAGTACGCGGTGTCCGCGGAGGAGCTGCTGGTCGATCGCGCGCAGCTGCTCACGCTCACGGCCCCCGAGATGACGGCCCTCGTCGGCGGCATGCGCGTCTTGAACGCCAACTTCGGGAAGACGCCGCTCGGCGTCTTCACGAAGCGGCCGGAGACGCTCACGAACGACTTCTTCGTGAACCTGCTCGACATGAGCGCGACGTGGAAGGCGAGCGCGAAGGACAAGGACGTCTTCGAGGGTCGCGACCGCGCGACGGGCGACGTCAAGTGGACCGGCACCCGCGTCGACCTCGTGTTCGGGTCGAACTCCCAGCTCCGGGCGCTCGCGGAGGTCTACGCGTGCGAGGACTCCCAGGAGAAGTTCGTGCACGACTTCGTCGCGGCCTGGAACAAGGTCATGGACCTCGACCGGTTCGACGTGGCCTGCGCTCAGCGGGCGTAGACGGAGACGTGCAGGCGGCTTGCCGCCGTGAACGGCTCCCGCTGCCAGCCGCCCCAGCGGTCGTGCAGCGTGAGCCCCGCGATGCGTGCCATCAGGTCGAGCTCGGACGGCCACGCGTAGCGGCAGACGATCGGGTAGAGGCGCAGGCCCTGCGGGGTGAGCGCGACGTGGCTCTCGTCGAGCCGCTGCGTCGCCGGATCGTGGCGCCCGACGTCGAACCGGACTTGATCGACCTCGATTCGCTCGGCGTCCACGTACTGGTCGTCGCGGAGCCGGTAGAGGAAGCTCGGGACGAAGGCCTCCACCACGAAGAGGCCGTCGTCGGTGAGGTGGCGGGCGACGTTCTCGAAGCAGCGGACCTGCTCCTCCTGGGTCAGCAGGTTGAACAGGGTGTTGAACACGATGTAGATCAGCGGGTACGCGCCCTCGACCGGCACCTCGGAGAAGTCGCCCATCGTGACGGCCAGATCCGCGCCGCCGGGCTTCGCGCGGAGCTTCGCGACCATCGCGGGCGACAGGTCGATGCCGTCCACGCGGATCCCGGTGGCGGCCAGCGGCAGCGCGATCCGCCCCGTGCCGATCGCGAGCTCGAGCGCCGGGCCTCCGCGCGCCATCCGCTCGAGGAACGCCACCGCGTCGGCCTCGTCGCCGCGCGGGTAGTCGTCGCAGATCGACGCGGAGTCCTCGCCGAAGCTGTCCATCGGCCTGTAGTTGCGCACGCGCGCATTGTAGCGGCCGCCGACGCGGCGCTACCGGCGCGTGGCCACGACCTGGACGTCCTGCGCGGGGGCGTTCGCCGCCGCCTCGCCCTCGTAGCCGGGGGCGGGACCCGAGTAGCCGACCTTCAGCCGGACCGGCCCCGCCGTGAGGCTGTCGAATGCAAAGGTGCCGTCCTCGCCGACAACCGTGTACCCGAGCTGCGCGTCGCCGCGGTAGGCGCCGAGGTTGATCCAGTACTCTCCCTTGACGCTGCCCAAGGGCTTGCCGTCCCGATCGACGACCTGGCCGGAGATCGAGCAGGCGATCTCGAGCTGCACGGTCCGCTCGGGCTCGCCCGTGTGCACGAGCGCAGGGGGCGAGACCCCGCCGGCCGCCGCCAAGGAATCGACGCAGTACTCGCCCGGGGCGACGCCTCGGATCTCGGCCCTTCCGTCCGCGTCGGTCTGCGCGCCTGCGCCCTCGAGCCACACCGGCAGCTGCACCTCGCCGAGGCGCGCCCGCCATGCCTTCACGCGCTCGACGATCGCCGGCGTCGTCGCGGAGGCGTTCACCCACTGGTCCGCGACCGGCTTGCCGTCGGGCGCGAGGAAGAGGAGCCGGATCCGCTCGCCCGCCCCGAGGCGGATCTGCATCTCGTCGGCGAGTGTGACCGCGTGCGGCGGCAGGTCGCGCACGCAGATGAGCACCTCGTCGTGTTCCACCGTGAGGCCCGTCAGGCGGAAACGCCCGTCTGCGCCGGTCCGCGCCGTCGGCGGCAGGACGCGGGGCCTCCCGAGCGCGACGACGAACGCGTTCGCGACCGGCAGGCCGTCCGGCCCGAGCACGACGCCTTTGACATCGCGGCCGGTTTCCACCTGCACGACGACGTCGCCGGTCCCGGCGGCGACCGCGGCCACGACCATCGGAACGAAGGGCATGAGCGTCGGCGGATACCAGTCGGACTGCGCGCCGGGCTCAAGGTGGAGCTCGTAGGTCCCGTCCTCGAGGCCGCGGATCTCGAAGCGGCCCTGCTGCGTGGAGTGCGCGACCGCGTCCTTCTTCCCGCGGGCTTTCGCCGTCACGCGCGCGGCGCTCACCGCCCGGCCCCGGGCGTCGATCACGGCGCCGCGGATCGACAGCGTCCTCCTGAGCTCGATCACGGCGTCGCGCGTCCCGGCGTCGAAGCTGACCATCGGCGCGACGCCGTCCGGATGCTTCACCTCGATCAGCACCGTCCCTGCACTTCGAGCGCGCAACTCGAACTGGCCGGACGGGAACTTCTGCCAGGACCTGTCCCCGATGCCACGGCTGGTCCCGTCGGCGACCCGCAGCTCGACGTCGCGCACCGGCGCGCCGCCCGGCCACACGACGCGACCGGACACGGCGAGGCCCGGCTGGAGCACGATCTCGAGATCGGCCGAGGGATCGACGGAGCCCGACCGCCAGAGCGCGGCGTCCTCGTGGTAGGCCACGACGGCGAACTCCCGCTCGGGTGCTGGGATCGCGAAACGGCCGTCCGGCGCCGTGGTCACCGCGATCGTACGGAGCGTCGCGATGTTGCCCACCTCCTCCGCCGGTGGCTCGAGCGCCGCGACGAGCGCGCCCGCGACCGGCCCGCCGCGCGCGTCCACGACGCGCCCCCGGAGCATCCGCGCCGCTGACGTGTCGAGGGTGACGCGCGTGGTCTCGTTTGCCGCGACCGCGAACGGCTCCGAGCGCACGTACGCCGACCACCCGCGGACGCGAAGCCCCTCGGCCGGCTCCACGCGCTCGAAGACGAACCGCCCGAGAGCGTCCACGTCCGCCTGCCGCATGGCCTGGTCGAAGAAGCCGCCCGGCGCGTCGCCCCCTTCGAGCCCGACCTCCTCGACGCGAAGCTCTCCGGCAACCGTCCCCTCGACGCGGCCGCCCTTCGTGACCGAGACGACCACCGCGGGAGGCTCGCCCCCCTCCGGAACCGTCGCCCCCGCCTTCCCGAAGAGGCAGCCCGCCGCCGCGCGCACCTCGTACGCGCCTGAGGGCACCCCGTCGAACACGAACGCGCCCCGCGCGTCGCTCCGCGCCTGCGCGACGGCGACCGGCCAGAGCGAGCCGAGCCGGCAGAGGGTCACGGCCGCGTCCTCGACCGGCCCCTCGTCCTCCGCGACCGTCCCGCGAAGCCGCGTCGCCGCGGGCAGCATGATGTCGAAGGTCAGCTCCCGGTCCGCGGCCACCGGCCGTGGCGGGAGCATGAGCTGGCCGGTCCACGAGCCGAAGGCCGGCCTCCCCGGCGCGTGGACCATCGCGTGCACGACGTGCCGCTCAGGCAGGCGCATCGCGTAGCGGCCGGACGCGTCGGTGCGCGTCTCGCCCGGGACCGAGCCGGCGACGAGCAACACGGTTGCGTCGGCCAACGTCTTCCCCGCGTCGCGGACGACGCCGGTCACGACCCCGCCGCGCCTGAGGACGATCCCCGAAGCCCCTTCAGCCTCCGCGGTCGCAGGCGCGTACCCGGCCGCGCTCACGTGGATCCAGACGGAGCCGCCCGGGATCCGGAACCGACCCTCCGCGTCCGTCGCAGTCTCGCCGCGGACGGTCGCGCTGCCGATCCAGGAGCGCCACCGCACGAGGGCGCGAGGCACGGGCGCGCCCGCCTCGTCCACGACGCGCCCGAGGGTTTCCCCGCGCGCGAGCCGGATCGTCACGTCCTCGGTCAGCGGCACGTACGCGAGCACGCTCGCCGCGATCGCGCCGTCGGCGACGGCCTCGATCGTGAATGCCGCGCGGCGGGACGAGCGCAGCGTGAACCGGCCCGCCGAGTCCGTCCGGGTCTCGTCGAGCGCCTTCGGCAAGGGCGCGGTGAGATGGCGGAACAACTGCGTCGTGCTGTCGAAGAGAGGGGGCTGCGGGGGCCGCTCGCGGAGCGCGACCCGCGCGCCCTCGACCGGCGCGCCGTCGAGGAGCACGAGGCCGCGGAGAAGGACCACGTCCGTCTCGACGACGCCGCCCGCCAGCGCAGCGTCCGCCTCCTCCGCGCCGGGGGGCACGGCGGAGCCCGCGGGGGACCTGTCCTGGACGTCCGGCGCCCGCGCGGGCTCCGCCGCGTCGCGGCGGGCGAGCGTGAGCATGCCGCCCGTCACGAGGAGCAGCAACAGGAGAGCGAACACGACGCGGCGCTTGGTGGCCATGAGTATCCCCCATGACAGGGTCGAGGGCCTGCGGGTCGGAAGAGGGAGGAGCGCGAGGAGCAGCGCTCCCCGGTCCATCCGGCCGCGCAGCAGCTCGAGCGCGCGGCGCGTGCGGGTGCGGACCGTCTCCACCGGCACGCCGAGGCGCGCGGCGGCCTCCGCAGGCGCCAGGTCGTAGAAGAAGCGCAGGACGATCGTCGAGCGGTAGGGTTCCTCCAGCGCGTCCACCGCCTGCACGAGGCTTCGGTGGAGCGCAATGCGTGCGGCCACCTCGTCGGCGCCGGGCATCGGCTCGGGCCGCGCCGCGGCGTGCTCGCGCCGGTCGCGTCGCTCCTCCGACCGGCGGATCTTGCCGGCGAGATTCCGGACCACGGCGCCGAGCCAAGCCCTCATCGAGCCTCGCGGCGGCCGTTCGAGCGCCGCGACGTAGGCGTCCTGCACGAGGTCGTCCGCCCGCGCGTCCTCGCCGACGAGCCGGAACGCGAGCGCGCGGAGGAACCCCGCGTGCTTCTGGAGCTCTTCGGGTGACGGCCGCTGCATCCGGGACCTCGTACCCTACCTCCCCGCCGGCCGCGGGAGCGGTTCAGGTTTTTCCTGCCCCGGAACCCCCTGCCTTTGGGGTATCGTGCCCGGATGCGCCGCCTGAAGCGGGTCGCGTTCCTCGTCGCGGGGCTGCTCGTCGGCTGGGCGGTCGCCGCGTACGTCGTGATGCCCGCGCTGTGGGAGCGGTACACGCGCCGCCATCCGTGGGTGGACGCAGCTCCCGACGTCACGCAGACCGCCGACGGGATCCCCGCCGATCCGCTGAACGTTGCGCTGGTCGGCTCGAAGCGGGAGGTCATGCGGGTCATGGTCAAGGCCAAGTGGTATCCGGCCGACCCGCTGTCGCTCGAGAGCTGCTTCGAGATCGCCGAGGCGGCCGTGCTCAAGCGCCCGTACGAGACGGCGCCGGTGAGCAACCTCTACCAGTTCGGCCGCAAGGAGGACCTCGCGTTCGAGCAGCCGGTCGGCCCCGACCCTCGGGAACGGCACCACGTGCGCTTCTGGCGGACGGAGGAGTCGGAGGGCGGGCGCCCCGTCTGGATCGGCGCGGCGGTGTTCGACAAGCACTTCGGGCTGAGCCTCACGACCGGCCAGATCACCCACGTGACCGGCGAGGACGTCGATGCCGAGCGTGACTACCTCTTCCGGTGCCTCAAGGCGACGGGCGACCTCTCGGGCGAGAGCATCGAGACGGGGTTCCACAAGGTCCGCGAGGGGCGCAACGGCGGCGGCGACCCGTGGCGCACGGACGGGAGCCTGTGGGTCGGCGTGCTCGCGCCGGAGCCGCGGTAGCCCGCATGATTCAGGAGGACCGCGAGCATCCAGCGGGATCGTCCATACGGTCCGCGTCGTTCGGCGCAACACGTCGATCTGCGAGCCAAGACAGGGCGTTCTGGGCGAGGACAGCCGGACGAGATCAAGGAGCAACGACGAAGCTGGCTCCAAAGGGGCCTGCGAGGAGGAGCGACGCAGAGATCGGCTGGATGGACCGCCCAGAACCGCGGGACTCGTGAATCACTCGGGCTAGCGCAGGGCTAGCGCTGGGCTAGCGCGCGGCCGCGCGGCGCGCGGCGTCGTCGGCGTAGGGCGACTCCCAGGCGAGGTGGCGCCACTCGGTCTCCTCCCTCGAGAGGATGACCACGCCGCGGCAGCCGTCGGTGAAGTAGGGCTCGCCCGTGAGGTTCCGGCGCGGCGCGTCCATCTCGGCCCGCCCCACACCCTTCGCGTACGCGGTGTGACGAACCCTCCGCGTCGGCACGAGGTCGATGAAGACCGAGTCGCGGGCGTCGTCCACGTCGGCGTCCACGATGTGCGTCGACAGGCTCTTCGTCTTCAAGGTGAATCGGACGCCGATGTCGCGGCTCACCTGGCCGACCCACACGGGGAGCCCGTCGAAGAGGAGGGGCGTGAGCCAGAGCCGCAGGTGGTTGCGCTCGTGAATGGACTCGCGCACCTTCTGGAGCGCGAAGTCGTGCCTCCGGCCGAAGAGGTAGAGCGGGCTCACCGGCGCGAACCGGTAGGTGCGCCCGAGGAGGAACGAGAGGATCGTGCTCATCGTGGCGCTGCGGTGGAGCTTCTCGGTCTTCGTCCAGCCGGCCTTCGAGAACGTCGCCATCACCTGCGCGTAGGAGCCGACGACCGCGAGGTTCGCGGGGTCGCCCTCCTTCGTCCCCTTGCGGTTCGACGTCGCGCGCGGCGCCTTCTCGAGCTCCCGGCGAAGCCCGTCGAGATCGACCTTGCGGACTTCCTTCGCGCGCTCCCCCGCGTACCGGTTCTCGAGCTCCGCCTGCTCGTGGTCGAGGCCGGGGTCGGGCGCGTTCAGCTCGAAGTCGAGGGTGCTGCGGGTGACCCCCGGCGTCGAGACGAACTCGAGCGGCAGCCAGCGCACGCCGCGGCGGAGCGTGCAGTAGATGAAACCAGCGGCGCGGCCATTCGGGAGCAGCATGCCGCGCGGGTACGCGAGCGCCACGAAGCGCCGGTCGAGAAGCGCGTTCGCGCGCTTCACGGCGTTGAGGCGCTGGATCGGCGGGAAGTGGTACCAGAAGAAGTTCCCGAGGTGGCTCCGGTGGGACGCCTCGAGCGGGGTGAAGTAGTGGGGATCTGACGCCGCGACGAGGAAGAAGCGCGGCTTCCCGGCCTGGTCCTCGGCCTCGATCCAGATCGGCTGGATGCCGTTGCCCGCGAGATCGAGGCCGAAGACCTGCTGGCTCTCCTCGGCCGAGAGCGCGGCGGCCGTCACGCGCAGCCCGTCCGCGACCTGCGTCCTCGCCCGCTGCAGCGCGCCGGTCTCCGCAAGGGGGCGCGGCGCGGTCGAGACGAGCTTCGTCGCGCCGATCGGGAAGCCGAAGAGCCGGAGGAACTGGATCAAGATCCGCTTCATCGCGCTCCGCGCAAGCTAGCAGGCGGCTGCCGCGGGGCACAAGGCGGCAGGAAGTGAGGGGGCTGCGGGGGCCGAGGCGCGCTACGCGAACTCGCGGCGGAGGGACTCCGCGGCGAGGGCGAGCGAGCGGAGCTTCCCGGCGGCGGTCGTGGCGTTGTTCACCGGGCGGTCCGCGAAGGTGCCGAAGCCGCAGTCCGGGTTCAGGAAGATCCGCTCGGGGCCGAGGAGCCGCGCGACCTCGCGGACCCGCGCCGCGATCTTCTCCGGCGGCTCGACCTCCGCGGTGCGCGGGTTCACGACGCCGAAGCCGACCTGCGCGCGCGCCGGCAGCTGCTTCAACGCCTCGACCGGGCCAGCTCGGTCGGTCGCGTACTCGAGGACGAACTGGTCCACGTCCATCCGGCCCAGGTGCGGGAGCAGCGGCGCGTAGCCGCCCGAGAGCAGCACGGCCTCGTCGCGGCTCCAGTTGCCGCGGCAGATGTGGAGCGCGCGCACCGGCCCCCGCACCCCCTCGAACACCCGGTTCACGAGATCGACCGCGAGGTCGAACTCCTTCTCCGGGGAGGCTTGCGCGGCGAGCGCGCCGCACATGAACGTGTGCGTCGTCGACTTCCCCGCGAACGCGAGCTCCGAGAGGACCGGCTCGTCCAGCTGGATCATCTCCGCGCCCGCCGTCGCGAGCGCCTGGACCTCCGCGCGGAGGATCCTCACCACGTCGTCGCCGAGACTCTCCCGCGTCGGGTAGGCCGCCCCGGAGAGCTTCTGGACCCAGCTCGACCGGGTGATCAGGTACGGCCCGGGCAGCGCGACCTTGATCGGCTTCCGCGTGTGGGCGCGCGCGAACCGGAAGTCCTCGAGCGCGAGCGGGCGCGCCGCGCGCAGCTTCCCCACAACCGTCGCGTTCCGGATCGCGAACGCGGGGACGTCGAGCGCCGAGAGCAGCCCCTCGAAGGCCGCCTTGTCCTCGACGTGCTCGAGGAGATCCGCCATCGAGAGCAGTTTCATCCCCTCGATCGAGTCCGCGATGAACGAGCAGAAGTTGTCCCGCCGCTGCTCGCCGTCGGCGACGATGTCGATCCCCGCGTCCTCCTGCTGCTTCAGCGCGAGGAGCGTCGCCTCCTGCACGCGCTCGGGGAGGTCCTTCGCCCCCCGCTTCCGCGCCTCGAGGAGCCACGGCGGCCGCGGCCAGCTGCCGACGACCGTGACCGGGAAGAGCGGGAACCTCATCATGCGCGCCGGAAGTCTATCCGCACCGGCGCGCCGCGCAGGAGCGACTGCGCGACCGGCGACCGGAAGACCGTCTCGTCCCAGAGGGCGCGCAGCGCCTCGTCCTCCCCGTCCGCGTCGACGTAGACGCGGCCGAGCACCTCCGCGAGGCCCGGGTCCCCCTCCTCCACGCCGAGGAACGCGAGGATGTTCCGCGACTTCGCCCGCAGCGAGACCTCGAGGTCCCGCACTTCGATCCCGCGGCGCGACGCGCGCCACTGGAACCCGACCGCGAGGCACCCCGCGAGAGATGAGAGCAGGAACTCGATCGCGCTCGGCGCCTCGTCCTCCGTGTCGAACGACGCGGGCTGCCCGACCGTGAACGCGTGGTTCCTCACGAACGCCTTCGCGGGCTGCGCGCCCTGGCGCCGCACGCGCACCTTCCACTCGTAGTTCCGGGCTTTGTCGAGGTCGTTCGCGAGCGCGTCGTCGCCCGCCTTCTTCCGAATGTAGTAGCTCTCCCCCGCCGCGAGAAGCAGCGTGTGGCCGACCATCCGGCACCACGCGGGCAGATCCTCCTTCACGGAGATCTCGCGGCTCCTCACCTCGAGCACGCCGCCCCCGGGAAGAGGCGCCATCGCGTTCCGGATGATCAGGAGCAGACCGCTCCCGCAGTCCAGGTCGCCGCCGTCGCAGACGGCGTCGGGAAGGGGATGGGCCCCGGGAAGGGGGAGGGGGTCGTCCACCCCTAGTACGACACGCAGGGCGTGCCGTCGCCCAGGAACTCGACGAGCTTCGCCCCGCCGACGATCGTCGCGCCCTCGACGAGGCTGTTCTCGTTGAGGCTGCGCTTCTTGAAGCACGGGCTGCAGACCCAGATCGTGCCTCCCGCCTTCGTGAAGTTCGTCATGAGCTCCTTCAGCGGCGCGAACCCGGACTCGTGGATGTCGTCCGCGAACCCCTTCTGGGAGAGGCGGACCCCCTCGATCGACAGGAAGACGAGCGTCTTCTTGTCGGACGCCACCGCGGCGTTCGCGACGACGAACGCGACGGTCGCCTTGTCCGTGTTGTCCTTCGAGGACGCGAGGCTGATGCAGAACTTTCCGGCCATGGTTTCTTCTCCTCTATCGTTCCATCTTACGTTCGATCCAGTAGAGCGGCGGCGCCGAGCGCACGAGCCGGTTCCCGGTGAGCCCGCACCACGCGGGCAGGTCCTCCGGCGCGCCGGGGTCCAGAGCCCTCACCTCGAGCACCTGGCCCGGGGCGAGCGCCCGGAGCCGCGTCCGCAGCTCGAGGACGAGGTCCCCGCAGCCCATGTCGCCCGCGTCCCACGTCCCGGCGCCGCCGGTCGCGGCGAGCTCCGGTTCCGGACGCGTCTCCCCGCCCATCGACTCCTCCGCGAGCCACCGCGCGCCGGGCTCGCGCTCGCAGGCATGCCCGGCACGGCGGCTCGCCCACTCCCAGCCCGCGCGGTAGCAGGCCTGGGCACGGATGTAGTGCGCCAGATGATCGAGGAAGGCCTTGCGCGCGCGGCCGAGGGCCGCGGCGAGGCACCCGGCGCAGCGCGGCTTGTCCTTGAAGCCGAGCGCCACGCTCGCGACGTAGGCGTGGGGGGCGAGGACGCCCCCGCACCCCCTGCACTTCGCGTCGCCGAGGCGCTCGAGATCCAGGAGGAGCGCCTCGGTTTTGCGTTCGTCCTCGGGCGCGTTCACGGCGCCTTCTTGATCTCCTTGAAGGTCAGCTTCCTTTTGTACCCGTCGAAGGGCTTGCCGTCGATCTCCACGTAGGCCTTGGCCATCGCGTTGATCGGGCCACCCGACTGCTTCGGGTCGAGGGTCAGGTCGCGGCCGTGCGACCAGACGACCCGGCGCTCGTCGATGTTGCCGAAGTAGTAGTCGACCATCTTCGGATCCGGGCCGGCGTAGCCGTTCGCGACCGTGAGGTTGATCTTGGGCTTGTTCTCCTCGGTGAGCGTCACGCCGTCGACGAAGATGTCCGCCACCGCGACGTCGAGCGGGATCCAACCGACGTTGGGCGCGAAGTACTCGAGCCAGCAGTGGTAGCTCTGGTCCGCATCCTGCCCGTCGAGCGGGCCCTTGAAGAAGGAGCCGTAGGTGATCCGCGTCGGGATGCCCGCGGCCCGGGAGAGGGACATGTAGAGCGAGTGGAAGTCGGTGCAGTTGCCGGTCTTCGTCGTGAGGCAGTGCTCCGTGCTGCCCGTGGTCGAGGCCTTGAGCTTCGACGGGTCCTTCACCCAGTACTCGATGTCGCCGAGGATCCAGTCGTAGATGAGGCGGGACGCGGCCGTCGGGTTCTTCTCGTCGCCGACGACTTCCATCGCGAGCGCCTTGATCTTGTCGTCGATGACCACGTACTGCGTCGGGCCGAGGTACTTCTCCATCCCCTTGAGGTCGGCAGGCGTGTACGCGCGGGTGGCGGCCGGATCGACGTTGCCGCACACCTCCTTGCGCGCGATCTCGAACGTCGTCGTCGCCTTGAACGTGCCTGCCGCGGGCTTCGTGATCTCCCAGTAGAGGTACGCGTTGCCCTGGTCGTCCTTCGCGGACTTCGGAGCGCCCGCCGTGGACTCGACCTTCATCCGGCGCACCTCCGACGCCACGTCGGACTGCGGCTGCGTGAACCAGATCCGCACGACCTGCGCCCCCTCGGGAATCGCCACCTCGAGCTCGTGACGCGCGTCGAAGGTCGCTTCCTTCGGCGTGTCCCCGGCGCGCGCGACCACGCCGGCCACGATGACGGAGCACGCGACCAACCACCAACGAACGGTTCGCACGACACCCTCCTTGCCCCTTTCGGGGACTCCGCAGCCGACGGTTTCATGAATCGGCAAAGATGATATTAAGAATCGCATTGACAGATAGCACCATACTCGTAGGCTGCGCACGTTCAAGAGCGGAATTCGGCAGCAGGGAGGAACGATGCGGTTGCAGGTTTGCCTATTCGCGGCCGTGTTCGCGTGCGCGGGCGCCTCTTGGGCCGGCGACGAGGAGACGGACCGGCGCCTCAAGGAGCTCGAGGAGCAGAACAAGGCGATCCTCGAGCGGCTCAAGCAGAGCGAGGCGCAGAACACGAAGCTCGAAGAGGAAGTGGATCGCGTGCGCGCGCGCGAGAACGAGCTGCTCGAGCGGGACATCGAGCAGTACCTCGACGCGACGCGGGAGATGGAGGGCGCGGAGCCCGCGGGCTTCCGGACGAAGAAGGACGCCTTCTGCACCCTCTACGGCTTCGTCCGCCTCGACGTGTACTACAACACGGCGCGCATGGACAACGTGATCATCCCGTTCCGCGTGATCGCCGAGGACGGCGTCGCTGCGGACGCCAACGACGACCAGTTCGCGATGGACATCCGCCTCACGCGCATCGGCCTCGACTTCAACTTCGGCAAGGTCGTGAACGCGGACGCGACGGGCAAGATCGAGATCGACTTCGCCAATTTCCCGACCGGCCCCGCGGAGTCCCGCCCGACGCCCCGCATCCGCCTCGCCTTCATCAACCTCGACACCGCGAAGTGGTGGCTGCGGCTCGGCCAGGACTGGGACGTCGCCTCGCCGCTCTTCCCGAGCGTGAACGCCGAGACGCTGATGTGGAACAACGGTAACCCGGGCGACCGGAGACCGCAGATCGAGTGGTTCTGGAAGGGGAGCGGGAGCATCACGGTCCAGACGGCGATCGGCCTCCAGGGCGCGATCAACAACCAGGACCTGGACGCGGGCGCTCCGCCGTTCACCTCGACCGAGCGCGACGGCTTCGACGCGGGCTACCCGAACTTCGAGATCCGCGGCGCATGGACCTCGGCCGGCGAGCGCAAGATCGTCGTGGGCGTCTGGGGCTACATCGGCGGCAACGAGACCGACACCGCCTTCGGCGGGAGCAACGACTTCCTGAGCGCGATGGCGGGCGCCGACTTCACGGTGCCGGTCGGCCCGAAGTTCGTCGTCCGCGGCGAGGTCTGGTGGGCCCAGGCCGGCGGCGACATCCGCGCCAACATGGGCCAGACGATCAACACTGCGACCGGCGAGGAGATCGCCGGCTGGGGCGGCTGGATCGAGCTCAAGTACCTGCACAACGACCGCTGGAACTTCTACGGCGGCACGACGGTCGACGACCCGGACAACGGCGACCTGCCCGCGACCGGCTTCTCGGAGGGGTTCACCGCCTATCTTGGCGTCGTCCGCACGTGGACGAAGACCTTCCGCACGGGCGTGGACGCGACCTTCTGGGAGACCCTCTACGCCAACGACACGCGCGGCAACGCCGTGCGGTTCGACTTCTACGCAGTGATGGATTTCTGACGGCGAATCTCGCCGCTTCCTCGGGGGGCGGCGCCCACGTCCCAGGGCCTGCCCCCCTTCTTCGTGAGGTGAGGGGGCTGCGGGGGCCGGAGTACCATGGCGCTTCGATGCGGCGAGCTCTGGTCCCCCTCCTCGCGCTCCTCCCCCTTGCCGCCCTCGCGAAGGAGGACGCGGAGGCGAAGGCGCTCGAGAAGATCGGGAGCATCTGGCGCGACTACGCGCGCTTCGCCAAGGACAAGGGGCAGAAGGCGGAGGCGCGCTCCGCGATCGCCCGCGCCCGCGAGGCCGGCGCCAAGGACCTCGACGCGCTCGCGGAGGAGGTCGAGGCGCTCGAAGACGCCCCCGAGGATCCCGAGGTCGCGAAGTGGCGGGAGCCGTTCGCGAAGCCGGTCGCCCAGCTCTACGACAAGCTCGCGAAATCGGACGACAAGTGGCTCCTCCGCGCGGCGGAGACCGAGCCCACGAAGGCGCGCCTCGGCAAGCTCGCGGCGCTCCTCAAGGGCCTTGCCGGCAACCGCGCGAATGCGGACAAGGCGGGAGGGATCCTCGTGCGGCTCCGGGAGCTCGACCCGGAGGGGAAGTGGGATGCGATCGAGCAGGAGATGGCGAAGGGCGACGTCGCCCTCGTCAAGGGCAAGCACGCGATGGTCGGATGGCTCTCGCTGCCGAAGGCGTGGAAGAAGGGCGCGAAGCTGCCCGTGCTCGTCGCGGTCGAGGGGGCGGGCTGCGGGTTCCTCGGCCGTGCGCGCGACCAGGCGGGCACGCGGGGCTCGCGCGACTTCCTCGTCCTCGCGCCCTGCTCGCTCTCGAACACGAACGAGCTCGACCCCGCGAAGTACCCGTGGTACTCGAAGCCGCAGCTCGACGAGGGCAACCGCAACCGGATCGGCTTCGACATGGAGGGGCTCCTCGCGCTGCTCGACGTCCTGAAGGAGCGCTACGGCGCGGACGGCCGGCTCGCGATCACGGGGTTCTCCGGCGGCGGCAACCTCTGCTACGCGCTGACCATGCTCCATCCGGAGCGCGTGATCGTGAGCGCGCCCGCGTGCGCGAACTTCAGCGGCCTAGGGTTCTCCGACGCGAAGCCGGTCGACGGCGGTCCGCCGGTGCGCATCCTCACGGGCGAGAAGGACGAGCACCGGGACTTCACTTTCGGGAAGAAGGACAGCCCCGGCATCGAGCCCCAGACCGACCGTGCGGTCGCCGCGCTCAAGGAGCTCGGGTTCAAGGACGTGACGCGCACGATGCTCAAGGGCGTGGGCCACAGCGCGTGCGCGAGCCAGGTCTGGGAGGCGGTGGACGCCGTCTCCAAGTAGAAGGGAGGGGGCTTGGGGGGCCGGTCGGTGTGGCTCGCGCTCCTCGCCGCGTGCGCGGCCGGGAAGTTCCACGACGAGGGATCGCGCGGACTCCGTGTCCGCACTTCAACGCCATAACTCCTTACGTCCCAACGTGATACGCCGCCCCGACCGCGTACCTAGTACACGGTGACGGGGATGTCGGTCGTGAACGACTCGTACTCCGAGGACTCGGGGAGCCGGACGCGCATGATCGCCGGGCCGGGCTTCGCGTCCTTCGGGACCCTCACGGGGCCGTGGTAGAGCATCCCTCAGCAGCGCTCGGTGAGCTCCGCGGTGAGCCGCTGCTCCTTGCCCGCGGCGTCGCGGCAGACGAGCTGGACGAGCACGCGCTCCTTGGCCTTCAGGAACTTGTCGTCCACGCAGGTGAAGGCGCCCGTACGGTCGCCCTTGTTGCCGATGAAGACCTTGAAGTCGGTCACGGCTCCGCGCGCGAGCGTCCCGCTCATCCAGTGCTCGAACTCGAACGGCCGATCCGTCCCGGGAACGAAGATCGGGGCCTCCTTGGGCGAGGGGCCGAACTGGGCGTACGTCTCGCGCGTCGGTCCGTAGCAGCCCATGGTCACCGGCCCTCCGGCCCACTTCATCGCGTACCGGATGCTCTCCTTGGTCCATGTGATCGTGAAGTCCGTGTGGATCACGTCCGTGCCCGGCTCCTCGAACTTCCCGATCGTGAACGCACCGCCTTCGCCGGCGAGCTTCTCGTCCGACGCGGTGAGGTCGCCGTCCGCGTTCCGGTCGAGGTAGAGCACGTCGTATTCCTTGCCCTTCGCGGTCGCGTCGAGCACGGCCCAGACGCGCGTCTCGCCGTCCACGCCGAAGAGGAACAGCCCGTAGAGCGGCTTCTCCGACTTCAGCTCCGGGAGTTTCCGGATCGTGCGGTCGACCTTCGTGAAGTCGATCGGCTTGGCCTTCCAGTCGAGGCCGCCGAGCGCGTCGAGGCCGCCCGCCGCCGCCTCCTCCTCCCCGCGCCCCTCCTCCTCCTGCGCGGGGGCGAGCACGGCGAACGCGAGCAGCAACGCGAGCTTCCGCATGGCGCCGACCTCCGGCGCCATTCTACGCCGGCGTGGGGTTGCGGAGCGCGTAGCTGACCGCGTCGGACCGGGAGCGCAGCCCGAGCTTGCTGTAGAGGTGCTTCAGGTGCGACCGCACGGTCGAAGGCGCGACCTGCATCTTCTCGGCGATCTGGCGGTTGGAGAGGCCCTCGCCGACAAGCTTCAGGACCTTCAGCTCCTGCGGCGTCAGGCCCTCCGGCTCGCCGCCGGGCGCGGGGCGCTCGGCGGGCCGGTCGGACGCCGCCACGCCTTGGCTCTCGCAGACGACGAGCGCGTGGCCGAGGATCTGGCCGCTCGCGTCGTACGACGCGGCGGCGCAGGCCTTCACCTGCGAGGACCGCGGCACGGCGAGGGCGATGTCGGCGCTCGACGCGTCGCGGGCACTGATCGCTCCGCGCCAGAACTCCGCGAGTCTCCCGTCCTGGAGGAGGCTCTGGAGCGTCCGCCCGCGGCTCGACTCAGGGTCGAGGCCCAGCACGCGCTGCGCCCCCCGGTTGAGCCACAGGACTCTCCCCTGCGGATTCGTGAGGACCAGACCGACACCGAGCCCCTCGAGAGCGCGGCCGACGATTCCCTTTTCGGTGGATTCCACTTCGACACTCACCTTGTTCACGGAGGTCATTCTAGCCCTGCCGGAAGAATCGGGGGCGGCGGCGCGAGGTCGCGGCGGAATCCGTGCGCGGAAAAACGGGAAACCGCCCTAGAAAGGGGCCTACCGGTTGTACCCGTTCGGGTTCCCGCTCTGCCACCGCCACGAATCGGCACACATCTCGGCGAGCCCCCGCGTCGCGCGCCACGAGAGGGCCTCCGCGGCGCGGGCAGGGTCGGCCCAGCAGGCCGCGATGTCTCCCGGCCGCCGCCCCGTGATCTCGAACGGGACCTTGCGACCGGAGGCCGCTTCCACCGCACGCACCATTTCGAGAACGCTGTAACCGGTTCCCGTGCCGAGGTTGTAGGCCGCGCAGCCCCGTGTGCGGGGGAGCGCGTCGAGCGCGGCGAGGTGCCCCAGGACGAGATCCACGACGTGGATGTAGTCGCGCACCCCCGTGCCGTCGGGGGTCGGCCAGTCGGCGCCGAAGACCTTGAGCTTCGGGAGCCGCCCCACCGCGACCTGGAGGACGTAGGGCACGAGGTTGTTCGGGATGCCGCGCGGGTCCTCGCCGATCCGGCCGCCGGGGTGCGCCCCCACCGGGTTGAAGTAGCGCAACAAGATGATGCGCCACCCCTTCTCCGCCGCGGCGAGATCGCGGCAGATCTCCTCGATCATGAGCTTCGTCCGGCCGTACGGGTTCTGGGGCCCGAGCCTCGAGTCCTCGGTCAGCGGCAGCCGCTCCGGCTCCCCGTAGACCGTCGCCGACGAGGAGAAGACGAGGTCCCGGACGCCATGCCGTTTCATCGTCTCGAGGAGGACGAGGGTGCCGGTCACGTTGTTCGTGTAGTAGCGCAGCGGGATCTCGCCCGACTCGCCGACCGCCTTCAGCCCGGCGAAGTGGAGGACCGCGTGGAACCGTCCCGCCTTGAAGACCGCCTCGAGCGCGGCCGCGTCGAGGAGGTCGGCCCGGTGGAACGCGAGCGGACGCCCGGCGATCTCCTGCACACGCCGGAGCGACTCCTCGGAGCTGTTCGAGAGGTTGTCCACGACCGTGACGTCGTAGCCGTGGGCGAGGAGCTCCACGCAGGCGTGGCTGCCGATGTAGCCCGCGCCGCCGGTCACGAGAACAGACCTCTTCATGACCTCATTTTCGGCCGGAACGCCTGCTACGCATGATGGGAGGGGGCTTCGGGGGCCTAGGTGCGCCGCGCCAGCGCGACGACGAGCTTGACCGTCTCCTCGAGGTCATCCCGGTGCGCCATCTCGACCGCCGAGTGCGTGTAGCGCAGCGGGAAGGCGAGCGACACGACCCGCGGCCCCTCCGCCTGGAAAGGCTTCGCGTCGGTGCCGCCGCCGCTGAAGACGACCTGGAGCCGGATCCCCGCGCCGCGCGCGACCTCGGCCACCTCCTTCCACACCTCGGGCGGGATGATCGTCGCGCTGTCGAGGACCCGGAGGCACGTGCCCTCGCCGAGCCGCGCCGGCCCCTGGTCGGGCGTGAGCCCCGGGAAGTCGCCACTCGACACGCTGTCCACGGCGAAGGCCCAGTCGAGCTCGTGCTTGCGCGCGAGGAGCGCCGCGCCCCGAAGCCCCACCTCCTCCTGCACGCTGAAGGCGAAGTGCACGCGCCGGCGCGGCGGCTTCTTCGCGAGCTCCGCGAGCGCCCTCAGGAGCACGTAGCATCCCCCGCGGTCGTCGAGCGCGCGGGAGCAGAGGAGCCTCCCGTTCAGGACCCTCGGCTCCTTCTCGTAGACGGCGAAGTCGAGGATCCGGACGCCCATCCCCTCCGCCTCGGCACGGTCCTTCGCGCCGATGTCCACGTAGAGCTCCGCAACCGGAGGCACGTCCTTCATCTCCGCGGCGGGGTCGCGCATCAGGTGCGGCGGCCGGACCGTCACCACGCCGAGGAATGAGCCCTTCTCCGTGACCACGCGCAGGAGCCGGCCGATGATCGTGCGCGGGTCCACGCCGCCGAGCGGCTTCAGGCGGAGGAACCCGTCCTCGCGCACCTCGCTCACGACGAAGCCGATCTCGTCCATGTGGGCGACGAACATCGTCGCGGGCCCGCCCTCGCCGAGGGTCGCGACGAGGTTGCCCATCGCGTCGGTCGCGCGCGTGACGCCCTTGGGCAGCCGCGACTCGACGAGCGCGCGCACCTGCGCCTCGTAGCCGGGAGCGCCCGGGACGGTCAGGAGTTCCTTGAGCAGCGGGTCCATGGGGCGTGCAGAATACCCGGAGCGTGGCCGCCGTTCTCCTTGCCGTCCTCGGCTCGCTCCTGATCCTCGCCGGCTTCGCGGGGTGCATCCTCCCGATGCTGCCGGGGCCGCCGCTCGCCTACGTCGCGCTCTTCTGCGTCACGCTGGGCCACGGCTGGGTCTACTCGGCGACGGAGCTCGTGCTCCTGGGCCTCCTCACGGCAGGAGTGACCGTGATCGACACGCTGCTGCCCGTGCTGGGGGCGAGGAAGTACGGGGCCTCGCGCGCGGGGGTCTGGGGGTCGGTCGCGGGGCTCGTGGTCGGCACGTTCTTCTTCCCGCCCTTCGGCTTTCTCGCCGGCGCGTTCCTCGGGGCGCTCCTTGGCGAGCTCCTCGCGGGCAAGGGCAAGGGCGCCATCCGGCCCGCGTGGGGGGTGTTCCTCGGCACGCTCGCGGGCACCGGCCTGAAACTCGCCGCCTGCGTGGTGATCGCCTGGTACTTCGTCACCGGGCTTTCCTGAGAGGTTGTCAGGGACTTGTTCACAAGCCCTGAGGCCCCCCCCCCTCACACGAAAGGCGAAGGGCCGCCTCCGGAGGAAGCGGCCCCACTGGAGCGGGCGATGAGGCTCGAACTCACGACCCTCACGTTGGCAACGTGATGCTCTACCACTGAGCTACGCCCGCGTCGGGAGGGAGGATACCACGCCCCAAAAGGCCGTGCTACTTGCCCGCGCGCAGCGCGGTGACCTGCTGCCGCATCTGGGGGCTCGAGTCGAGCTGGAGCGCGTAGTCGAAATAGCGATCCGCGCGGTCCTCGCCGACGAGGACGCAGTACGCCCCGAGCCAGAGCGTTTCCGTGGCGCTCCCGGCGTTCCTCAAGGCCTCCAGGAACTCGATCCTCATGCCCGGCGGGACGGCGGTCCACGGCCGCGTCGTGGTCGTGTTCGTCTCGTCGTCGCGGAGCTCGATCCCGGCCGCCCCCGCGCCCATGACGGTGAACTCGCGCTCCGCCATCGGGTCGTACCGCGTCCACTTCGACTTCTCGCCCGACATCGATGCCGCCCGCGCCTGCACGATCCCGAACAGGCTCTCGACGTACCGCATCCGCGAGAGCGTCTCCTCGATCGCCGTGCGCTCCGGCGACCCCGGGCGCGTCCGCTCGATGAGGGCTTGCGCGTCCGCCTTCACCGCCTCGACTTCGAAGTCCGAGAGCCGCCGCCAGAACTCGGCCTTGCGCGCCTCGAACTCCTTCCCCGCCTCCTCGCTCGCGCGCGCCGAGATGAACTTCCGATCCGCGGTCTTCATCCCCTTCTCGACCTTCAGCCTGTCGATCACGATTTCGGCGGCCCCCTGCGCCTCCGTCGCGAAGGGCGAGCCCTTCGGGGCCTTGATGATGACGGTCCGGTAGATGTCGAGCGCGGCCTCGAAGTTGCCCGTGGCCTCCTCGCGCTGCGCGTCGGCGAGGAGGCGCTTGAGCTCGGCCTCGAGCGCCTTGTCCGCGGGCAGCAGCGGCTCCTTCTTCTCCTCCTTCTTGTCGAGGGGAGGGGGCGCGGGGGAGGGCGCCTGCGTCGCCTCGTTCCTCGACTCGTCGTCGCCGCCCGAGACGATGAGCAGGAGGACGATGAGGAGGAGCACGCCGCCTCCCGCGACGGCCCAGACGTAGGACTTCTGGGCGCGCGACCTCGCGGCGCCGCGCCGCGCCTGGACGTGCTGACGGGCGCCGAGCCGCTCGGGCGTGAGCTTCTCGGCGATCAGCTGGACGACTTCCTGCGCCGAGGGCCGCGACGCCGGGTCCTGCCGGGTCATCTGGCGGACGAGGTCGGCCACCTGGCGCGGGATGTCGCTGCGGAGCTTCTCGGGCTGCAGACGCTCGCCCTTCAGGTGGCCTTCGACGATCTCGTCGGTCGTCTTGCGGCCGGCGTAGGGCGGCTGCCCGGTGAGCATGTGGAAGAGGCAGATCCCGAGCGCGTAGACGTCGGACGCGGGCGTCGCGAGGTCGCCACGACACACCTCGGGCGACATGTAGTGGGGGGTGCCGAGCCGCCCGCCGGCGAAGGCGCCTTCGGCCTCGGCCGCGAGGCCGAAGTCCACGATCTTCAGGACGCCGTCGGGCTCGACGACGAGGTTCTGCGGCTTGATGTCCCGGTGGACGAGCTTCTTCAGCTGGGCGGCGGCAAGGCCCGCGGCCGCCTGCCGCGTGTAGTCGAGGGCGTCGGCAAGCGACGTCCGGCCCCCCTCGCCCCCCTCGATCTTCTTGAGCACGGTCTCGCCGTGGAGCAGCTCCAGCACCAGATAGTGGCGCCCCTGGTCCTCGCCCACGTCGTAGATCTTCATCACGTTCTCGTGGTCGAGCGCGGCGACGGCGCGGCCTTCCTGCTGGAAGACGCGCACGACGGCCGGGAACCGGGTCATCTCGGGCTGGAGGACCTTCACGGCAACGGTTCGCTTGAGCGGGACGTAGGTCGCGCGGTAGACGGCCGACGTGCGCCCCTGCCCGATGAACTTCAGGATCTTGCACTTGCCGAGCGCCTGGCCGATGAGCGGATCCTTGAAGAAGTTCGGGTCCGACTCGAGCGCGTTGACGAGCTTCGTGTCGGCGGACGTCTCGGTGCCAGGCTCGCCCGGGTCGGTCGGGCGCTTCTTCTTGGGCTCCTCGCCGGGCGGCTTCGGCGTCTTTGCCATCCGTTTACGAGTGTATCAGGCGGATCGCCGCGATGGCCCGCCTGCCGCGCTCACTTCCCGCGTCCGTCGCGCAGACGCAACGCGGCCTCGATCACGGAGCGTGCGGAGGGCGACGCCGCCGCGACGGAGTCGATGCGCGCGCGTCCCCCTTCGGGGTCCAGCCGGAGGATGGCCTCGATCATCGCGTAGGCGGCGACGACGTCCGTCTCCTCGCGCAGGGCCGCGAGCAGGCGCGGGACCGTCTCGGAGTCGGACGTGAGAACGCCGAGGACCGAAGCCACGGCGATCCGGACGGACGGCGCGCGGTCAGCGAGCAGGTCCAGGAGCTCGCGATGGGCACGAGTGGCCTCGGGGCCCTGGACCCACGCCAAGGCGCCCGCGACGGCGTTCCGGATCCGCGGCTCCGCGCTCCCCTTCAGCTCCACGAGAAGATCGACGACGCGCGGATCGCGCACGCGCCGGAAGGACCGGACGACGGCGACGCGTTCGTCGATGGCCTGTGATCCGCGCGCGATCTCCGCGAGGATCGGCAGGAACGACGCGTCGTCGGTCCGCTCCAGGTAGTCCGCGTGCGCGTCGGCGAGCTTTTCCAGCGTAGCCAAGCGCTCGCTCCCCTCCAGCGAACGGTACTCCGCGAGGAGGCGCTGCAGATAGGCTCCCGTCTCCCGGTCGGGCCGCGGCTCGTCTGCCTCCGCGGATGTCCCCGGCGGCGCGTCGCCCATCTCGGGCTCGGGCGCTCGCAGGGCGGAACGCACGACCGTCTGCACCGCCTCGGGAGCGGCCGCGACCGCGCTCTCGACGCGACGTGCGCCGCCCTCGGGATCGAGGGCGAGAACCGCGCGCACCATGCCGTCCGCGGCGAGCGGGTGCCTCTCGACGGCGATGCGGTCCAGGAGGGCGACGGCGTGCGCCGGGTCGGCCACCGCGTACTCGAGCTCGATGGCCGCGGTCCAGCGCACGGCGGACGCCTCGTCCTTCAGCCCTGAAACGACGGCGTTGACGACGCGCGGATCCTCGGTCGCCGCGAGGGAGCGGATCGCGGCGGCGCGCACCGCCGGGTCGGGGTGGCCCGCGACACGGAAGAGCAGCTCGAGCGTCTGGTCGCTCCCCTCCGGAACCGCCAGCTCGCGCTCCTGCTCGACGTCCGACCCGCGAACCACCTCTTCCAAGAATGCGAGGAACGAGGCGTCGTGCGTCGCGGCCAGGTACTTCCGCTGCGTCTCGACGATCCGCTGGAGCAGCTCCAGCCGCGCCGCGCCGGCAGGCAGCGAGCGGTACTCGCGGATCAGATCCCGCAGGTAGGCCGCCGTGACCGGGTCGGCGACGACGGGCGCCTCGTCCGGCTTCTCGCCGAGCTCCTCGAAGAGGGCTTGGGCCTCACGCGACAGACGCCGGCTCGCGGCGAAGATCGGGCCCACCTTGCGCCACTCGAGGTAGTGCTGCCGTTCCTCGGCGGAGACGGACTCGGGCTGCAACGCCGCGGGGTCTTCCGTCCGCGCCGCAGAAGCCCCCGCGGAGGCGTTGGACGGCGGGGCCTCCGGCGCGGGGCGGCTCGCCGTCTCCGTCTGCGCCGCGCGCGGCACCGCACCGCGTTCGTGTGCCGTCGCGTAGAAGGCGCCGAGGGCGGCGAGCAGAAGGGCGATCAGCGCGAGTTTCGACTTCATGGTCCCCCCCGCCGCGAGCGCGAGAGCCGCGCCCGCGTCGTTCATCAGCCAAGGCAACACGAGGAACGGGTGCAGCACCCGCGCGAGCCGCGAACGGAGCAGGACCCGCCCGCGCTGCAGCCGCGTGCGCAGTGTGGAATCGTTGATGCCGAGAAGCCGCGCGGTGTCCGCGCCGCTTAACCCGTGCAGGTAGCGGAGCTGGAGCGCATCCCGGTAGTCGGGCGGCAGCTTCCAGAGCTCGAGGCGCAGGAGCTCCGCTTCCTCCTTGCCGACCGCGATCTCAGGGGGCTCCGGGGGCGCGACGGACGGCGCGAGACGTTCCGCGATCGCGTGCTCCTTGGCGCGGGTCGCCCTCGCCCGGTACGCGAGCCGCGCCACGGCCGTGAGGAGCCAAGGGAGGACCGGCGTGCCCCCGAGGCCCCCTCTCTTCGCGAGCGACAGGTAGGCGGTCTGGACCGCGTCCTCGGCGTCGGCCCCGCAGATGCGGCGCGCGACGACCAGGAGCTTTTGCCGCGTCTCCCGTACCAGCTCCCCCATCGCCGCCTCGTCGTCGGAAGCGAAGTACCTTTCGAGGAGCTCTTCGAGGCTCACACCCCAGTAATGCATCGGCGGGCGGGAGTGTCGCAGGAATCCCGGCTTCCGCGGCGGCTCGCCGGGCAGGCGGGCCATTTGCCGGAGGAAGAAACCCGGTACCGCTATCCGAGCTCGAGCTGGCGGCGGGCGTCCACCACGTCGCGGTCGAGCAGCGCGGAGGCCTCGCTGAGCTTGGTGCGCAGCGGGTCCTCGCGGTCCAGCACGCGGCCGAGCTGGCGCATGAGCTGGAGCGCCATCCGGAACGTGCGCACGAGGTCGCCCTCGGAGACGTTCGTGTGGTTCTTCAGATGGTCGAAGGGGGAGCCCTTCGCCCACGCGAACACGGCGGCGTTGAGCGAGAAGTCGGGCTGCTTGGTCAGCTCGCGCAGCCCCTGCCGCTTCTCCTCCTTCCGCCAGTCGCGGACGAGCGAGGTGCACTCCTTCTCGAACCGGATCCGCCGCTCGTCCGTCTCGTCCACCTTGCGCGCCTCGTACACGATCGCGGTGAAGATCGCACAGAGGTCCAGGACGCCCGCGTGCTCGAAGACGCCCGCGCGATAGTACTCGGTCACCTGCACCTCGTAGCCGTTGATCTTTCGCGCGAGCTCGCCCGTGGGCGTCGTGCCCTCGCCCTCGATGTAGGCCATCTCGCGGAGCACCTTGATGCGCTGGGCGATCAGCCGGTTGCGCGGCGAGCTGGACTTCCGCTCCTGCCGGCTCTCCTGGTAGTGGGCGAAACTCTTGTCGTAGGCCGCGTACACGTCCTTGCCGAGCCGCAGGAAGAGGTTCAAGAGCGTCGAGTACGAGAGGTTGAACCGGCTCGTCACCCCCTCGCACTCCCCCTGCGTGATCCTCGCGAGCGCGTGGTAATCCGCCTCCTCGAGCCAGATCCGCGAGAGGACCTTCCCCTCCTCGTCGATCCCCTGCCGTCCCGCCCGCCCCGCCATCTGGAGGTAGTCGCGCGTCTTCAGCCAGCGCAGGTCGATCCCGTCGAACTTCTTCAGCGCGTCGAAGATCACGCACTTCGCGGGCATGTTGACGCCGAGCGCGAAGGTCTCGGTCGTGAAGAGGATCTTCACCTGGCCGGTCGTGAACAGGCGCTCGACGATCTCCTTGTAGATCGGGAGGAGCCCCGCGTGGTGGTAGAGCACGCCGTTCGCGGCGAGCCGGCGCAGACGCTGCGTCCCCGGCTGGCCGTCCACCTCGTAGCGGAGCGCGAGGTCGTCGAACAGCGTGAGCATCTCGCGGCGCTCGTCGGGGTCGAGGAGGTCCCGCTTCGCCTCGCGCTCGCAGAGCAGCTCGCAGTCCCGCCTCGAGAAGGCGAAGTAGAGCGCCGGCAGCCAGCGCTCGCGGACCGCGAACTCGAGGGGGTGGCGGGGGGCGCCGTCGCTCCGGAACCGGCGCTGGCGCGGCGGCTTGCTGAGCACCCCCTTGAGCTGGCGCAGCTCCTTCGGCCCCGCGTCGGGCACGTAGAGGAAGTGGTGGAGCGGCACCGGACGCTCGTGTTCCTCGACCACGTCCATTTCGCACTTGCGCGCCTTGCGGATCCATCCGGCGAGCTGCTCGATGTTGGGGATCGTCGCCGAGAGCGCGAGCACGCGGATGTGGAGCGGCGCGTAGAGGATCGACTCCTCCCAGACCGTCCCGCGCTCCTCGTCGTCCAGGTAGTGGATCTCGTCGAAAACGACGAACTCGACCGGCTCGAGCCGCTCCGGGCTCTCGAAGATCGTGTTCCGGAAGACCTCCGTCGTCATGATGAGCAACGGGGCCTCGGGGTGGATCGTGACGTCCCCGGTCATGATCCCGACGTCGTCGCCGTGCTCCGCCCGGAAGTCGCGGAACTTCTGGTTGGAGAGCGCCTTGATCGGCGCCGTGTAGACGATCCGGCGGCCCTGCTCGAAGGCATGCTCGATGGCGTAGTCGGCGACCAGCGTCTTGCCGGCGCCCGTGGGGGCAGCGACGATCACCGACCGGCCGGCATCGATCGCGGCGATGGCCCTCCTCTGGAAGGGATAGAGGCGTTTGCCGCGGAAGGTTGCCTCTTCGGGCTCTACGCCCGTATCCTTGGTCGAGATGGTGCGCAGGATAACCGCCGCCTCCCTGATTCTCCTCGCCGCGTGCGGGGGCACGTCCGGGCTGCTCGGCAGCTCGGACAAGGCCCTGAGCTACGCCCAGTACCGGAGCCTCGCCGAAGGGATGACCGCGCAGGCGATCCTCAACGCCTTCGGACCCGCGCGCGACGTGCTCGAGCAGGACGGCAAGGTGCGAGGGCTCTCCTATGCCTGCGAGGACGCGTCGGGCAAGGTGCTCTGGCTCCGCATGGTCTTCTCGGCCGACGAGAAACTCGAGAAGTGGGTCCTCCGCGACCCCAAGGCGCCCGAGCCGGCCAAGCCCGCGTAGACCGGCCGCGCGTCGCCTGTGACAAAAGCGCACGGGAGGGGGCCCCGGGGGAGGGGTGCCGAAAGCCGCCATTTCCCGCCTCCGGCAAATCCACTGTCCGTTCGGAACGGTTTGTGCGTATAGACGTGTGGAGTGACAAGTGAAGAGCCCAAGCCGGCGGCCCGACCGGGATGCAGCACCGCGAAGCATCCATGCCGAAACAACCCAGTTTCTCCTCCTCCGAAACCCGGTTGGTAAGCCGGAAATCACGGCGCCGAGTTCCCTCTTCCGTACCGTACCCTATCCCCACCCACCCGCTTAATGGCGTCGTGATCGATACCCCGGGGCCGGATGCAACGTCCGGCCCCGGTTCTTTTCTTGTCCCCTGCCGGCGACATGTAGGAGCCCGCGCTGCTGCACTTTGTGGCAATCCGCAGCGCGTGACAGCGACCGGCCTAGCCCCGGCCTAGAACTAGCCCAACTTCAGCGGTTAGGAGCGTAGACAGCGCTGTTTCGGCGAAACGGCGCGGTTTCGCTTCCCGGTTGCACTACATTTCCGCGAGGACCGAGGGGATCCTCAGGCGCTGCGGCAGCTCGAGGCCGAGCCGGTCGAGGAGCGCCGCCTGCGCCCGACGCGGGGACGCTCTCAGCTCACCCGTGCCAGAGCTTCCGCCACGGCTTCGAGGCCGCGACGGTCGTCCTCGTCGAAGGCGCCGGGGAGATGCGAGTCGGCATCGAGCACCGCGCGAAGTCGCCCCGTCGAGACCACCGGCACGACGATCTCGCTCCTCGAACGCGCGTCGCACGCGATGTGGCCAGGGAACGCGTGGACGTCGGGAACGAGAACGGTGCGGCGCGACGAGGCCGCCGCCTGGCAGACGCCCCTGCCCTTCGGCAGGCGGAGGCACGCGAGCGGGCCCTGGTACGGCCCGATCACGAGCGAGCCGTCGTCCGCGGGGAGGTAGAACCCCACCCACGACATCGACTCGAACGTGTCCTTGAGCAGGGCCGCGGTCGACGCCATCGCCGCGACGAAGCCCGGGCACCCGTCGAGAACGGACCGGATCTGCTCCTCGACCAGCGCGTACGCCTGCGCCTTCGCCGCCCTTCCCTCCCCCGCGCCCCCGCCCATCCCTACCCCGGCTGGACCGTGAGGAAAAGCGTCGCCTGGCCGCGCCTCACGAAGAAGACGATCTTCGTCCTCTTCGCCGCACGCGCGTCGGTGATGGCCTTCCTCAGCGCGTCCACGTCGGGGACCGGCTTGTCGTCGACCTTCAGGATCAGGTCGTTGACGGCGAGGCCGCCGATCTGCGCCGCCGACGCGTGCTCGGTCCGGGTGACCACGACACCCTCGAGATCCAGGGGCACGCGGCCCGAGCGCCGCCAGTCCTGCGTGGCCGGCTTCACCTTGAGACCGAGATCCTCAAGCTCGGTCTCGGGTGCGTCGGCGAAGTCGAGGGGTCGCGCCTCAAGCGTCAGCTCGACCTCCACGGGCGCCGTCTCGTAGCCGCCCTCCGGGAGCTGCCGGAAGCGGAGCAGGCGGCACGCAAGCGGTTTTCCGAGCGGGAGCCGCTGGACGGCGCGGAGCATCGGTCCCCACTCCTCCATCTTCTCGAAGCGGAGCGTGAGGTCGCCGATCGACTGGATGACGTCGTGGAGCCGAACCCCCGCGAGGTCCGCGGGCGAACCTTCCGACACCCCCGTGACCAGCGCCCCGTCCTGCGGCGTCTCGACGCCGAAGTAGGCTTCGCGGTCCTCGTCGAACGGGGCGAGGTTCACGCCGAGCCAGCCGCGCGGGCGGTCCTTCCTCGGGAGGTTCCTCGGCACGTCCGCGAACGCGCTCGCGGGGACGAGGACGGGCGTCTGGGCCCCGAGCCCGAGCACGATGCCCGTGCCCTCGGTGACCGTCGGCCGGTTGTCCACGAAGCCGAGGAGCTTCCCCTCGCGCGTCATCACGACGGCGCCCTGCCAGGCGAGCGCCTCTGCCTCGAGTGCGAGAAGGGGCCTCGGGGACGCGACGGAGGCATCGATGCGCGAGGCGCCGCGGCGCGGCGCGTAGCGCATCACCTCGCCGTGGCGGGAGAGGAGGACGACCTCGTCCCCCACCGCGCACGCCGCGGCCTCGAGCGCGACCGCGTCGAGCTTGTTGCCCGGGAGCCGGAAGAGCGTGCAATGGAGCTCCTCGTCTCCGCCGACGATCTCCGCGGGGAACACCGCGCCCTTCGGGTCGAGCGCCGTCACCTTGAGCGCCTCGTCCTTGTCGTCGGACGGCTCGAGCGCGAAGCCGACGACGAGGAGGAGCCCCTCCTCCACCGGCAACGCCGGCGCGAGCAGCGTCTGGCGCGACGGCGAGCCGAAGGACGCGCGCTCGGTCGTGACGCGCACGAGCCAGACCGGCAGGTCGTCCGCGGAGACGACGGCCGCGAACGCGAGGGGGAGGAGAAACGCGCGCATGCCCCCGAAACCCCCTCTCATCGCGGCACGAGCGGCCGCAGCACGGTCACGTCGGCCACCTGCCCCCGCCGGAACGCGATCCGCGCGAAAGGCCCCTTGGCCTTGCCCATCGCCTCGAGGAACTCCGTGAGCCCCTTCACCTCGGCGCCGTCCACCTCGCGGATGACGTCGCCCTGCTCGAGCTTGTCCGCCGCCGGGCTGCCGACGCGCACGCCGGTCACGAGGACGCCGCGGTCGTCGGGAAGCCCCATCTCGATGCGCATCCGCGGCGTGATCGCGCGAACCGTGAGCCCCCACGCCGCGGCCTCGCTCTCGAGGCCGAGGCCGCGCCCGAGAGGCTCCGGCGTGACCGGAACCTCGAGCGCCTCGGCGCCGCGACGGACGGCGAGCCGGGCCTCCTTCCCCGCCTCGAGGCGCGCGATCCGGGCGTAGAGGCCCGGGAGCTGCTCCTCGAACCGGGCCGCGAACGGCTCGCCGTCGAGCGCGATGATCACGTCGCCGGGCCGGACCCCCGCGCGCGCGGCGGGCGAGCCGAAGTCGACCGCGGCGACGAGCGCGCCCGCCTCGGCCGACGCGAGCAGCGTGTGCTCGAGCGCCCCGAGCGGCTGGAGCTTCACGCCGATGTCGCTTCGCGGCACGCGTCCCTCGCGCAGGAGCGCCTCGACCACGTCGCGCACGACGTTGCTCGGGATCGCGAAACCGATGTTGTTCGCGAGGAGCGCCGCGCGCGTGTTGACGCCGACGACGTCGCCGTCGAGGTTCACGAGCGGCCCGCCGCTGTTGCCGGGGTTGATCGCCGCGTCCGTCTGGAGCCACGTGTTGAACCGGCCCGTCTCGTGCCCCGCCACCTCCAGCTGGTCGAGCGTGCGCTCGCGGCAGGAGATGATCCCGAGCGACACGGAGCGCGCGAGCGAGAGCGGAGACCCCATCGCCATCACGAAGTCGCCCTCCTCGAGCCGCGACGAGTCCCCGAACGTGGCGAAGACGGGCGTGCCGTCCGGGAACGCGTCCGCGGGGTCCACCTGGAGGACCGCGAGGTCGGTGTAGGGGTCGCCGGCGACGAGCTTCGCCTCGACTTCGCGCTTGCTCGCGAGCGTGACGACGAGCATCTTCCCCTCGCCCGCGACGTGGTAGTTCGTGACCACGTGGCCCTTCGCGTCGATGAAGAAACCGCTGCCGGTGGAGACGCTCTTCTGCCTCCTCCCGAGCATGAACCCCTCCTCCACGTTGACGATGTGGACGAGCGCCGGGAAGACCTTGCTCTTCGCCGCGAGCACGCGCGCTTCGAGGGGGTCTTCCGCCGCGGCGACGGGAAGGAGGAGGAGCGCGAGGAGGAGGGAGACCCCTGTGATCGGCCCGGCGCGGGGCCGCGACCGGTCGGACGCCCGTGCCCGGGTCACTTGGCCGGCCGCGCGGGCGTGCCGAGGAGCCGTTCGATCCGCTCGCGCAGCTCGCCCTCCCGCTTCACGCCGACGATGGTGTCCACCGGCTTGCCGCCCTTGAAGAACACGAGCGTGGGCACGGCGCGGACCCCGAACTGGCCCGGCGTCTGGGGTGCCTCGTCGATGTTCAGCTTCCCGACCTTGAGCTTTCCGTTGAACTCAAGGGCGAGCTTCTCCACGATCGGAGCCAGGGTCTTGCACGGCCCGCACCAGGTAGCGTAGAAGTCGACCATCACGGGCAGCTTGGAGGAGATGACCTCCGCTGCGAAGTTCGCGTCGTTGAGGGAGCTGAGGCTCATGGCGAATGCAGTATACCAATGGGGTCCACACCCACCGTGAGCCCATGGTCAAGCCCGTCGAGCGAGGTTCCTTGCGGGGCAGAGAGCTTGTGAGGAAATCCCGGCGTCGGCCCGAGGCCGAGCGAGGCGGCGTCAGGCGAAGGCCGACGAGCCGTATCCGCGGAGCGATACGGCGAGGAGGCCTGACGAAGCATCACGCCGCCGCAGCCGGCCGAAGCCGGCAGGGATTTGTTCACAAGCTCAGAGCCGTCGCGGAACGGGAGTGCGGGTCCTCTTTCGCGCCTCGGCGCGCTGCGTCACCGCGTCCTTTCGGCCTCTTCGGGAGCGGCTCGTGAACACCGTCAACCGCTACGTCTTCGAGGCGCTTGGCCGCCACGCGGCGTTGCCGGCGCAGATCACGAAGGAGCGCACGTGGACGTACGCCGACGCGGCGGCGGCGGTGCACGGCGTGGCGCGTCGCCTCGTGGAGCTGGGCGTCCGGCCCGGCGACCGCGTCGGTCTCGTGGCCGAGAACAGCCCGCGCTGGCTCCACGCGTACGGGGGTATCCTCGCGGCGGGCGGCGTCGTGGTCCCGCGCGGGACCGACATCGGCAACGAGGAGCTCGCGCACATCCTCGACCATTCCGGGAGCGAGCTGGTCTTCGCGGGGACGGGCGAGGCGGCGGCGCGCATCCCGCGAAGCCGGCGCGTGCTCCGCCTCGACGACGACACGTTCCCTGCCCCCGCGGCCCCCTCCGCATCGGATCTCGAGAGGTACGCGGCACTCCGCGGCCCGGCGGATCTCGCCGTAATCCTCTACACCTCCGGCACGACGGGTCGTCCCAAGGGCGTGATGCTCGAGCAGCGGAACATCGCGCACAACATCCGCGTGCTCCCGCCGATCGTCGGGATCGAGCCGGGCGACCTCTGGGTCTCGATCCTGCCCTCGTGGCACACCTTCGAACAGACGGTCGAGCTCGTGGGCCTCTCCATGGGGTGCAGGATCGTCTACAGCGACAAGCGCCGCCTGCGCGACGACCTGAAGGAGCACCGCCCGCACTTCTTCGCGTCGGTGCCCCGGATCTGGGAGACGATCTACAAGGGCGCGGTGGACACGATCCGCAAGCGCGGGAAGGTGGCGAGCTTCCTCTTCGATTTCGCGTACGGGAGCTCGAGGCTGTGGAGGCGGGGGAACCCCCTGGGCCTCCCGGGCCACCTCCTCGGCCGGAAGCTCTTCTACGCGAAGATCGCGCAGGCGACCGGCGGCAGGCTCAAGTTCGCGATCAGCGGGGGCGGCGCGATCCCCGCGCACGTGGACGAGTTCTTCGCCACGGTCGGGATCCGGCTGCTGGTCGGCTACGGGCTCACGGAGACCGCGCCGGTCGTCGCGCTGCGCGACCCGAAGGACAACGTGATCGGGACGATCGGGCGCGCGGTGCCCGAGACCGAACTGCGGATCAGCCCGCAGGGGACGATCCAGGTGCGGGGGCCGCAGGTGATGCGCGGCTACTACAAGGATGAGGAGCTGACGCGCGGCGTGCTCGACCGGGAGGGCTGGTTCGAGACGGGCGACCTCGGCCGGTTGACCGGGAAGGGCGACGTCGTGTTCGTCGGCCGCGCGAAGGAGACGATCGTGCTCCTCGGCGGCGAGAACATCGAGCCGGAGCCGATCGAGAACGCGCTCCTGAAGACCGGGCTCTTCCAGCAGGTGATGCTCGTCGGCCAGGACCGGAAGGCGCTCGCCGCGCTCGTCGTGCCGGAGGCCTCGGTGACGGACGAGCAGATCGACGACGCCCTCCGGCGGTGCACCGGCGCCGCGGGGGGCTTGCGGACGTTCGAGGCGGTCCACCGCTTCGCGCGTGTCGAGCCCTTCACCCCCGAGAACGGCCTCCTGACCGCGACGCTCAAGATGCGCCGGAACCCGATCGCGGCCCGCCACGCCGCCGTGATCGACGCGCTGTACGCGTGAACGAGGACCTCCCGCTGCCGCAGCGCGAACTGGCCGGTGCGCTGAAGGAGGGGGGCCGGGGGGGCCGATAGGGACAGCATGCGGCCCCTCCTCCTCGCGCTCCTCCTCCTTCCCGCGTGCGACGTGGACCTCGGCAGGAAGGGAAAGGCGCCGGCGGCCGTCGAGGACGCGAAGATCTTCCGCGCGCGGCTCGAGATGCGACAGCTCGCGGCCGAACTCGAGCAGCACCGCGCCTTGAGGGGCGAGTGGCCGCGGGACTGGACGGACCTGAAGCGCTCCGGCCTCGACCCGTGGGGCGGCGTGTACGCCTTCGAGACCGAGGGCGAGGAGGCGGTTGCTCGGAGCGCGGGTCCCGACGGGGAGTTCGACACGGACGACGACCTTTCGAGCCGGTAGCGGGCCCCCGCAGCCCCCTCTCGACGGGCGCGGACAAGCAGGCACGCGCGGCGCGCCAGGCCGCCGGCAACTTTGTTTGCAGGTGCTTCAAGCCGCGTGCCGATAGCGATTAGTGAGGACACGGTGAACTGCGCCATCCCGGCCGATGCGGCTTCGTCGAACCGTCGTGAGGTTCCGCCCGCGAGGGCGCGCAGCCCCGCGCCTCGGGAGCCCGTCGCATGAGACTGGGCATCGTCGTCCCCTGCTACAACGAGGAGGAAGTGCTGCCCGAGACGGCACGGCGCCTGGAGACGCTCCTCGGGCGCCTGGAGCAGTCCGGCAAGACGAGCGCGGACAGCCAGATCTACTTCGTCGATGACGGGAGCAGCGACCGAACATGGACGATCATCGAAGACCTGGCGCGGAGCAGCCGCCGTTTCGCCGGGATCAAGCTGGCACGCAATCGCGGCCACCAGCGCGCGCTTCTCGCGGGACTGCTGAACGCCCAGGGGGACGCCCTCGTGAGCATCGACGCGGACCTCCAGGACGACACCGAGGCGGTCGTCGCCATGGTCGATGCCTTCGCGGCGGGCCACGACATCGTCTACGGCGTCCGCGGATCCCGCGCGACCGATACCGGCTTCAAGCGCGGTACCGCCTCGCTCTACTACCGGTTGCTCCGCGTCTTCGGCGTGGACGTCGTCCACAACCACGCGGACTTCCGCCTGATGAGCCGCCGCGCGATCGAGGCGCTGCGCCAGTACGGGGAGAGCAACCTGTTCCTGCGCGGAATCATCCCCGAGATCGGATTCCGGACGACGACCGTCCTCTACGCCCGCGCAGCGAGGTTCGCCGGCACGTCGAAGTACCCGCTGCGCAAGATGATCGCGCTCGCGGCGGACGGGATCACGTCCTTCAGCGCGACCCCTCTCCGCCTCATCGCGGGGATCGGGTTCCTGATCTCGCTCGTGAGCATGGGCATCGGGCTCTGGGTACTCTGGGCCAGGTTCTTCACCGACCGTACGATCCCCGGCTGGGCGTCGTCGCTGCTCTCGACGTACTTCATCGGAGGCCTCGAGCTGCTCTCGCTGGGCGTCATCGGCGAGTACATGGCCAAGATCTACCTCGAGTCCAAGCACCGCCCGCGGTTCGTGATCGAGAAGATCGTCGGAGCGGAGAGCGACCCCTCCGGCAGCGGGGCGATGGAACGCACCGGTCGCTGCTAGGCCGGCTGGCCCCCGAGACCCCCTCCCGCCGTCGCCGGCTCGACACCCGTCATCCGCCTGAGCCCCACAAGCGCGAGCGGCGACAGGAGGAAGAAGACCGCCATCTCCGCGCGGACCTCGATGAAGTTCGTCATGACGTAGAGGATGGCGACCATCGGCACCGCGAAGAGCGCTGCCGAACGCTGGAACCGGTCACCTTCCCGCCACCCGAACAGGGCGAGAAGCACAGGCAAGCCGAACATCAGGAGCGGCGGGAAGGTCACGTGGTGGACGAGGAACGAGCGCGTGTTCCCGATCACGTAGCCCGCGTAGTCGCGCGCCTCGACGCCGCCGGGGAGGAGCCTCTGCAGGCCGGAGTAGATGCCGAACGTGAGCGCGAAGAGTGCCGCCGTCTCGAGGCTCGTCCGCCAGAAGCGCGCACGCGTGACGCGGTAGAGCCAGTGGAGCAGCGGCAGGAGCATCGTGTCGAACTTCACGAAGACGCTGAGGACGAGCAGCGCCGTGAACGGGACGAGCCGCATGTCCCGCAGCAGGATGAGAAGCAGGATCCAGAGGACGCACGACGGCCGGTCCCACCCGTGGAACCCGTGGAAGAGGTAGGTCATCGGCAGGAGCGCGGCCATGAAGAGCATGGCGAGCGCGCACCAGGTCCAGTCGAACCAGCGTCGCAGGTAGAGGAAGTAGAGGTTCAGGAAGACGAAGATGCAGACGAGGTCGATGGTCTGATAGAGCCTGAGGATCCCGACGCCGGTCGTCCGGTGGATCGCGTCCACCGCGTACGGGACCGCGATGCGGATGTTGAGCGCGTTGGCACCGTACGAGTCCCACGTCCTGCCTTCCGGCATGTAGTTCTCGACCACGGCCTTGTGGACGAAGAGCCTCTGCGCCTCCATCTCCGGCGCGTAGATGGTCACGCCGCCCACCCACTTCGTGGAGAGCAGCGAGACGATGCCCGTCACAAGGAACAGCAGGATCGTCCGTCGGAGTCTCATCGTTCTTGTCCTCGTCGTCTAACGTCGGCTGGATTCCGCCCGACGCGGGTCGGGGAAGGAGGGGGGCATGGGGGGCCGGATCGCGGCCCGCTCCGCGATCCCCTGCGACGTGGCCTCGGGTCGGCGACGCGACTGCTTCACAGGCCCTCCGCGCTGGCGGCGTCAGTGAGCCGCGTTCCCGCGGCGGTCGCGCGCGGCGCCGACCAGCTCGTCGCGCCCGGAGGGAGCGAACTCCTTCACCAGATACAGCGGACGGCGCTTGGTCTCGTTGAAGATGCGCCCGACGTACTCGCCGAGGACGCCGATGGTCATGAGCTGGACACCGCCCAGGAAGAGGACCACGGTCATGAGGGACGGATAGCCGGCGACGGGGTTGCCCTCGAAGAGCGTGCGGAAGATGATCACCCCCGCGTAGGCGAAGGCGCCGACGGCGATCACGAGTCCGAGGTAGGTCGCCACCTTCAAGGGAGCGGTCGAGAAGGACGTGATCCCCTCGATCGCGAAGTTCCAGAGCTTCCAGTAGTTGAACTTCGTGGTCCCGTCGTGGCGACCTTGGCGAACGTAGGGAACCGCCTTCTGCGGGTACCCGATCCATGCGAAGAGCCCCTTCATGAAGCGATGGTGCTCGGGAAGCTGCTTCAGGGCGTCGACCGCGCGCCGGCTCAGGAGCCGGAAGTCCCCCGTGTCCTGGGGGATCTGGGTGTGGCTGACCTTCCGGATGAGGCGGTAGAAGAGGTAGGCCGTCGCCTTCTTGAGGGCGGTCTCGCCGTCGCGGCGAATGCGCTTCCCGTAGACGACGTCATAGCCCTGCCGCCAGTGCTCGAGAAAGTCGGGGATGAGCTCGGGCGGATCCTGCAGGTCCGCGTCCATCAGGATGACGGCGTCCCCCGTCGCGTGGTCGAGGCCGGCGGAAAGAGCGATCTCCTTCCCGAAGCCCCTGCTCAGGTCCACGTAGGCAACCGCGGGATCGTCCTGCCGCAGCTCCTGGAGGATCCGGAGCGTCCCGTCCGTGCTGCCGTCGTTCACGAAGACGAACTCCGGATCGACGTCCGGCAGAGAGCTGAAGACCGCCCGGAGCCGCGCGTGGAGTTCGTGGAGAACCTCCTCCTCGTTGTGCGCGGGGACGATGATCGAGATCCGCGGGCGAGAGTTCATCGACGGCCTCCCTCGTGCGCGAAGGTCCAGCTCTGGTTGGCGAAGAAGTTCCAGAGAAGCACAAGCATGGTGGCGCAGGCTTGGGCAACCACGTAGTGGAGCCCCGCGGGACCGGTGAGCAGGTGCATGAGCACCGTGTTCAGCGCGAGGCCGCATCCAGCCACGACAAGGAACTTCGTCGCGGCTTCCTGGTGGCGCTTGCGACTGCGGAAGGTGATGCGGTAGTTGAGCGCGTAGTTGATCACCATCCCGACGAGGAAGCCCGCGACGGACGCGGCGACCGGCGGCAGGAGGGCGCCCTGCACGAGCCCGATCATCGTGGCGTAGTGACAGGCGGTCCCGACAAGGCCGCACGCGGCGAAGAGGGCGAAGCGGACGAAGAGACGCCGGAGCGGCGCGGCGGCGGCGCTTGCGGCCGCGGCCACGTCGACGGGTCCGGCCCCCGCCACGCTGGACATGCCGGCATCATGTCGAACCGGCGCAACATCTCGACGCACCGGCAGGAGGGTAACAAAAAATGGGCCAGAAGCCGGAAAGGGGGCGGTCGGGGGCCATGGCGATGCGGAGGGGCCTCGGGGGCAGCAAAGCGGCGAGCGGAGGCGACGGCACCTACGGCGCGAGCGTCCTAGAGGCGGCGCGCAGCGCCGCTTCCGCCTCGGGCGTGAGAGCCCCTTTCGCACGCGCCACGGGAAGCGTGGCCTCGAGCAGGGCGAGGTAGAGCCCGCGCACCGGACCTTCGAGTGCCTCGACGTGACGCAGCACGAGTTCCACGTCACCGCGGGCCGCCGGGCCGGTGAGGCCCTTCGGAATCCCGACCTTCGCGACGCTGTCGAGCGAGCCGCGCACGAGCTCCAGAAGAGCTTCCAGCGCCGTCCCCTCCCGGACCCCCGCCTCCGCGAAGAGGTCGCGCGCGATCGCGAGGAGCGTCACCGTGTAGTTCGACGCGATCGCCGCGCCCGCGTGGTAGAGGATCTTCTTCCCGGTCTCGAGGCGCGCGACGCGCGGCGTGAGATCTCGCGCGAGCTTCTCCGCCACGTCGGCCGCCTCCCCCTCGACGAAGCAGAACGCACGCGGGAGCGCTGCGAGCGCCGTCTCCAGGTCCGCGAACGCGCAAAGCGGGTGAAGGCTGGCTGTCCGCGCGCCCGTGGGATCAAGCAGCGTAGACGGGTGCGCGCCGGAGAGGTGGAGCGCGACCTGACGCGCCGCAAGCCGGTGCTTCGCCGCCACGGCCGCGATCGCGTCGTCGGGCGTCGCGAAGACGACCGCGTCGGCGTCGCCGAGCGGCCCGTCGGGAACCCCTGCGCCGATCACGCGGACCGCCTCCGCCGCCGAACGCCTCGCGTGGATGGCGCCGATGGCGTGCCCTTTCCTCTGCCACGCGACCGCGAGCGCGCGGCCGGCCGCGCCGCAACCGACGAACGCGATCCTCATCCGCCGGCCGCGAGGTGGTTGATCGGGTTCCTTCCTCGCCCCAGGACGACCGCGCGCTCGAGGCCGCGCCGGACGAACGCGCGCGCCCGACCGACGGCTTCCATCAGGTCGGCGCCGCGCGCGAGCTGCGCCGCGATCGCCGCCGAGAGCGCGCATCCGGTCCCATGCGTGTGCTCCGTCCGGATCCGGCGGTCGCTGAACTCGTGGAACGCGCCGTCGGCGTAGAGGAGGTCGATCACCTGGTCGCCGGGAAGGTGCCCGCCCTTGAGGAGCACGGCCCGCGCCCCGCGCTCGCGCAGCCGCGTCGCCGCCCGCCGCATCTCCGCAGGCGTCGCGATCTTCGTGTCCGTGAGCCGCTCCGCCTCCGGGAGGTTCGGGGTGACCAGCGTGGCGAGCGGGAAGAGCCGCTCGACGAGCACCGCGACGGCGTCGTCGCGCAGAAGGGTATCGCCCGACGTGGCGACCATCACCGGGTCCACGACGAGGAACGGCACGCGCTGCCGCCGGAGCACGCCCGCGACCGCGTCGATCGTGTCGGCGAGCGAGAGCATCCCCGTCTTCGCGGCGCCGACCGGAAGGTCCGAGAGCACCGCCTCGATCTGCCTCGCGACGAACGGCGCGGGCACGTCGAAGACGCCCGAGACGCCGCGCGTGTTCTGCGCGGTGAGCGCGGTCACGGCGGCCATGCCGTACACGCCGTGCGCGTGGAAGGTCTTGAGATCGCCCTGGACGCCGGCGCCGCCCGACGGGTCCGACCCGGCGATCGTCAATGCGGTGAACATGGCCCGTCCATGATAAGGGAGGCAGGCTGGAGACCGGAGGCTCAAGGCTGTAGGGTGATGGCCTTCGGTCTCTGGGCCTCCCTTGCTGATCACGATCCTCGGCTCGGGCACCGCGCGGGCCACCGCCCGCCGCGCTTCGGCCGGGTACCTCGTCGAGTGGAAGGAAGGCGCCCTCCTGCTCGACCCGTCGGCGGGCACGTACACGCGCGCGCTGAAGGCCGGCCTTGACCCGAAGCGGCTCGTCGCGGTCGTCCTCTCCCACCTCCACGCGGACCACACCGCGGATCTGCCGGGGCTCCTCTGGGCGCGGCGGCAGGAGAAGCTCGAGGCCGCGCTCGCGATCGTCGGGCCGCCCGGCACCGCGGACCTCGTGAGTCGCGCCCGGGATCTCTATGGCGACCACACGCCGGCGCGGATCTGCACCTTCCCGTGGAGCGAGCTCGCCCTCTCGGTCGAGGCGTTCCCGGCGCGGCACTCCGAGGATGCGGCCTGTCTCAGGATCCGAGCCGCCGGGAAGACGATCGCGTTCAGCGGCGACACGGCCGATTGCGTGGGGCTCCGGGCGGCGTGCACGGGCGCCGATCTCGCGCTCCTCGAGTGCACGGCGCAGGAGCCCAGGGAGGGCCACCTCTCGCCCGCGGAGTGCGAGCGGATCGTGGCGGCCACGCGGCCGAAGCGCGTCCTCTTGACCCACATCGGGCCGGATGTCCGTCCGGCGCTTCCCTGCGCGGAGGACGGCCTTGTCGTCTCCCTTTAGACTAGTTGCTGTTTCCCGTAGTCCGTTGGGAGCGTGCTCCCGCAGCACGTCGCAGCGTGACGGTCAGGTGGCGCGGCCGTCGAAACGACCCGCGGCGCCATCCTGTGCAGGTTTTGCGC
>Ga0187893_10000819_pt1 | contig 78702 bp, 70 predicted proteins | sample MA1701074metaG_FD_139574 | JGI IMG/M metagenome (GOLD analysis project Ga0187893, IMG submission 139574) | White microbial mat communities from a basaltic lava cave in the Kipuka Kanohina Cave System on the Island of Hawaii, USA - MA170107-4 metaG ...
CAAGATCCTGGCGCGCGAGTGGGCGCGCCATCGGATCCGGGTCAATGCGCTATGTCCCGGTTATTTCGAATCCAACATGACGCAGAGCTACCTTGATTCCGAACATGGCGAGCGCATGCTGCGGGCTGTTCCGATGCGGCGCGGCGGCAGGGCCGGCGAATTGGACGGGCCGCTGCTGCTTCTGGCTTCCGAGGCCGGCAGTTACATGACCGGGGCGACGATCGTTGTCGACGGCGGTCAGACGCTCGTGACCCCGTAATGTGCCGGCGGCCGCAACCAGTCGTTCTATCCGCGTTGCGGCGGATCGATCCTCACAATGTCGATCTTCATCATCCAAACCAGGGCCCGCTTGAGCGGGACAACCTGATCGTCGGCCGTGATCTTGAGCATTTGCGCGACCGTCATGGTTCCGCGCTTCGCCAAGACGTTGAGAACCTGGGTGCACAGCTTCTGGTCCGGAAGCACGGCCGACGCGTAATTGGTTGTGGGCAATGCGCGATATGACTTGAGCCGTTCCGGCCCCGAGCCCTCCGGAATCGATACGCGGTGCTCATCGCTGAGCGGTTCGGTCGCATAATGTTCGAACACGTCGAACGGATCCATGCGGCTCGGATAGGGTACATGGCGGCCCGCGCTGTCATGCGAGGCGGACTCCGGCGCCTCGCCTCGGATCTTGCCGAGCTGCTGCCAAAGCTCCTGGTAGCGCCGGACGACGACACGCCAGTCGAAACTCTCCCTCGCATGCCGTTTGCCGGCGGCGCCCATTGATGCACGCAACTCGGGCTCGCTTGCGAGCTTCACGAATGCGTCGACGCTGGCGGCCGTATCGACGGCTGCGAACTGGCAGGTGTGTCCGCAATATCGGTCGTAGGTATCGATTCCGAGTTCCTGACGAAAAGCGAACTCTTCGCCGGTGCCGGGCGGTGCTTGGACAGTGCGAATGCGGAACCCGTCTTTGCCATGGCGAACGGTATCCATGTAACCGTCCCAATCCGAGACGATGACCGGAAGACCCGAGGCCATTGCTTCGATCGGCGTCAGGCCAAAAGTCTCCTGAATATTGTCCGAGAGCGAAACGAACACATCGGCTGCACTCCAGATCTCGGTGCGTGTTTGCGGCAGGCGCCCATCGAGAAAATGGCAGTTGACCGAAGGGCAGAGCGCCTTCGCCGAATCCTTGAAGGCACTCTCGATGAAATCGTTTGCGAACCAGCCTGCCTGGATCAGATGTACCTTGCGGCCGGAAGCCTTCGCCGCGGCTTCAGCACCGAGATACATGGGATGCGGATGCGCCTTGGCGTGAAAACTCAGGCGGCCGATGAACATGAAGACCACGTCGTTCTTGCCGATCTTCAGTTCGCGCCGCCACTCATAGCGGATCTTGTCCTTGCGTTCGAAAGCGGCGCAGTCAACACCCAAGGGTATGACGGGCAGTTCCGGGCGAACGAAGCGGCGCGCGCCGAACCGGCGGCGCAGATAGTATTCCTGCTCGTCGAGAACGCGTTCGACCGTCTTGCGCACCGCGGTCGAGGTGCAGATCAGCGCATCCCAGGGCTGCACCGGCGCAATCGACATGGACGCGATGGAGTCCATGGCACCTGGCGAGGCCGTCGTATGGGTGACGCCGCTGATGGAAAAGGAGCGCTGATCGAGCATCCGCCGGCGCCACGCCCATTCCGACAAACCAGGTCCCGGCAGGAAGAGATTGCCCGGTTCGGCAACGCGTGCGAGCTGGCCATAGGGGATGATCTCGGCCTCGACACGTTGACCGCTCCAACGTCCAACATCCTCTTGGAAGCGCTGCGCATTCTGTGCGCCCACCATAAGTCCGTAGGCCTTGGCGACCCCGGCGTGGCGTACGTAGCCCTTGAGGAATTCTTCGCCGGCAACATGACGCCCCATCAGCTTGTCGCGCGAGGTGTCGAACCCGTCGACGGCATACATGATGGCGGCGTTTGCGATACTCGGTGTCTCGAGTATGGCCGCTGAGCGGCGCTGGGCCTGTGGCATGGCAAGTATCCTGCGGATCCTCGAATCGACCACAAGGAAGCCCAACGCGGGCGCCGAGGGCAAGGGCGGATTTGTCCGGGACGCGGCGTGCGGCCCACTTAGGCGGCCGCGCACCAATGGCCATAATCAAGCGCTGTAACGCACGCTCGAAATGTCGGTTACGATGCGATCCCGGGACGGAAGACCAGTCGGGGCGGTAGGTCGTGGCCAGGAAAAGCGAGCGCAGGCGACCGGTGAGAAAGCGTCAGCCCATCGCGACGGCGCGGGTTCGGACCGAGCCTGTCCGATCAGCCGGCGGGCTCTATGGATACGATCCCGGCAAATACTGGTGCGAACTGGTCGATGACAGGCGAGAACCGCGCGACCATGTCCGACGTGTCTATGAGCGGTTGAACGCCCTCAGTATTGGCGATCTGACACACCGTGCGCAGGCTGCCGAGCGCGAGCTGTTCAATCTTGGTATCACGTTCACGGTTTACAGCCAGCGCGATCAGATCGACCGGATTTTGCCGTTTGACGTCATCCCGCGCCTGATCTCGACGGAAGACTGGTCGACCGTGGAAAGCGGCGTCGTCCAGCGCGTTACGGCGATGAACCGCTTCATCGGCGATATCTACGGAAAGCAGCAGATCCTCAGGGACGGCGCTGTGCCTGCCGATCTCGTGCTCGGCAATTCGAACTATCGACCCGAAATGAGCGGCATTCGCGTGCCGCATGGTACTTATGTTCATATTTGCGGGACGGACGTGGTACGCGGCGTCGACGGCAGGTTCCTCGTCTTGGAGGACAATGGGCGGACACCCTCGGGCGTTTCGTACGTTGTGGAGAACCGGCTGCTGACTCGCCGTGCCTTCGGCGATCTGATTGCCGATGTACCGGTGCGCGGCGTCGAACAGTACGGCGAACGGCTGCATGCCCAACTGGCGGCTCTGGCGCCGCCGGCGGTTCTCGATCCTCAGGTCGTGCTGCTGTCGCCGGGTACGTACAACTCGGCCTATTTCGAGCACATCTTTCTGGCCCGCGAGATGGGCGTGCCGCTCGTGGAGGGGCGCGATTTGGTGGTCGAACGCGACCGTGTGTTCATGAAAACGATCGATGGGCTCGAACAGGTCGATGTGATTTATCGACGCCTGAACGACGACTACCTGGATCCCGAAGTGTTCGTGTCCGACAGTCGGCTCGGCGTCCCGGGCATTATGCGCGCCTATCGTGCCGGTACCGTCGCGCTGGCGAATGCCGTCGGCACGGGTATCGCTGACGATAAGGCGGTTTATGCATATATGCCGCGGATCATCCGATACTACCTCGATCAACATCCCATCATCGAGAACGTGCCGACTCAAATCTGCCGGGAGTCGGAAGGCCTGAAGTATACGCTGGCCAATCTCGATAGACTTGTCGTCAAGCCGGTCGGCGAGTCCGGCGGGTACGGCATTACAATCGGTCCGCGCGCCAGCAAGCGCGAAATTGCAGAATGCCGCGCCAAGCTCGAGGCCGATCCGGCCAATTATATTGCGCAGCCGATGGTCGATCTGTCGGTCTGTCCCTGCCTGATCAACCGGCGGATCGAACCGCGGCATGTCGACTTGCGACCGTTTTGCATAACGGCGGATCGAAGCTGGGTGCTGCCCGGCGGCCTCACGCGAGTCGCGTTGCGTCGCGGTTCCATCGTTGTGAACTCGTCGCAAGGCGGCGGTTCGAAGGATACCTGGGTCATTGGCTAGACTGCTTGCAAGATCGGCCGAATGCGTTTTCTGGCTGGCTCGCCAGGTCGAGCGTGCAGACAGCCTTGCACGCGTTCTCGATGTGAACGCCACTTTCAGTCACAGTGCCAAGGGCGAGCTTGACTGGACCGGTGTGCTCAACATCTATGCGTGCGAGCCGGCCTTTGCAGAACGTCACACGCGTGCCGATGCGGAGTCGGTGCTCAAATTTTTCATCCTCGATCGCGACAACCCCGGCTCGATTGTCGGAACGATCATGCAGGCACGGGAGAACGCCCGGACCCTGCGACCCCTGATTTCCACGGAAATGTGGGAGCAGCTCAACCGCTTCTATGCGCAGATGCGCGAGCTCAGGCCTCGCGATCTGATGCCGGATCGCCTTCATGCCTTGTTGTCGAGCGTGAAAGAGGGATGCCAGACCAGCTTCGGTATCACGACGGAGACATTCTTTCGGGACGAAGCATGGTCGTTCTACTTGCTCGGTCAGCAGATCGAACGGGCGGACCAGACGACGCGCCTGCTGGATGCAAAGTACCAGACCCTGCTGCCGAGTCCGCAGGACATCGGCTCACCGCTTGACATTAGTCAATGGAACGCGCTTCTGCGATCGGCGGCGGGATTCCACGCTTACCGTCGCGTCCATCCAAGAGGGTTGTCGCCGGCACGGGTTGTCGGCTTCCTGCTGCTCAACGGGCGTTTCCCGCGTGCGGTCCAGACATGCAGTACAATCGCATCGAGCACGGTGCGGAAGTTACGGCGAGAGCACGAGCTAATCACGGGTGCCGAAAGCGAGAGAGTGCTGACGAGTTTGCGGGACGCGCTGATGGGAATGTCCTCGGACCATGTGATCGAACGGGGCTTGCACGAGACGCTCGACTGGGTTCAGTCGGAGTTGATCGTGGCGACCAATCGGCTCGGCGAGGAATTCTTCGCATACCATCGAGTGCGATCGGAGTGATATGTCAGGCAGCGGCGATACCGACCGACCGGACTTTGACTTCGACTTCAATTCCTAGATAGTCATCGACACTACCTTCATAAGTGCCGCGCAGAGGCAGGGCCTGCGCCGGGTCTCGCGCCACGCCGACGCGGATCAGATTGGCGCCGCCGATGATCGCGTTCGTGGGATCGAACTCAACCCAACCCGCGCCCGGCAGATAGATCTGGACCCATGCATGGGTTGCGCTCGCCCCGATCATTCCGTCAAGTGCGCCATCGACCTTGGGATCGTACAGGTAACCTGTCACAAAGCGCGCCGCGAGGCCAAGCGAGCGAACGGCTTCGATCATGAACAGCGCATAATCCCGACAGGTGCCGATGCCGCGGTCGAGCGTTTCAAGCGGCGTCTGTGTGCCTTCCTCGTGCCGGGTCTCGTAACGAAACTGCTGCTTAATGGCATTCATGATGTCGACAAGCAGATCCATGGTCGGATACGGCGGTCGGCGTCCATCGAGAAACCGCCTCACCCAAGAAAAAATCCGGCGCTCCGGATCGGGATAGTGGCATTCATTGGTCCGGCCCAGGTCCGGAATTTGATCGCTTGAATAGGTAAACGGAAAGTTCTCGGCAAACTCGCGAATCGGAAATTCCGGCGCGTGGGCCGGGAAATGTTCGACGAAAACATGGCTTTCGATCACGAGTTCGGAGGCCGGCACCTCGAACCGTATAAGTGTTATCGAGTTCGAGAACACATCGTGCATCCAGCGCACGTCGCCGGGCGGGCTGAGAATCAGTTTCGCATCGAGAACCCGGAGATCGTGACTGTCCCGGGGGCGGATCATGGCCCGGTGTTCTCCGAAACGGACGGGTCGGGCATAGCGGTAAACCGTTCGGTGCCGAATCTCGAAAACCGCCACGCGGAGCCTCGAATCCTGTCGATTGTCGGGTGCGAGAAACTACCATAGCAGTGTTGCTTCGCAAGCATGCCAGACGCCGCAATCGCGATTGCCGCGAGCGGCCGCCCCCCGCATAGTCGTTAGCGAACGGCCGGTCGCAAAGGTTCCTGCGCGCGGCGGGGCAATCCCGCGCTACCATCGCCGTCGGACTGCAACTGGCGGGTGGTGCATGAAGGGTTCGGCGGGCACGCGTTCGGAAGCGATTGATGCGCCGCTGCGTGGCGTCGGCTTTCTGATTGCCGGAATTTCCATCTTCTCGTTCCAGGACGTTGCCATCAAATGGTTGAGCGGGGACTATACCGTTCACGAGATCATGGTCGTGCGCTCGATCGTGGCGATGCCGGCGATTGTCGCGATCGCATGGTTCAGCGACGGGCTTCGCGCACTCATACCGCAGCGCGTATGGGTGCACGTCGTACGATCCATCGCGACCTTTCTTGCCTACACGCTTTACTATCTTGGGCTCGCCGCTCTGCCATTGGCCGATGCGGCAACGCTCTACTATTCGGCGCCCCTGTTCATCACCCTGCTGGCGATCCCGTTTCTTTCGGAGCATGTCGGTTGGCGACGCGGGCTCGCCATTGTCGTCGGATTCGCCGGCGTATTCGTTATTCTTCGACCTGGCGAAGACATCGTGAATCTTGCAGCCGTTCTGGTCTTGGCTTCATCCCTGTCTTACGCAGTAAGCGCCATCATCACCCGGCGTGCCGGCATGACCGAGACGGGTGTCGCAATGGCGTTTTCCGGGAATCTTTTCAATCTCATTGCTTCCGCTGCGGTCGGACTGACGCTTGGTGGTGGCCAGTGGGACGACGGCGGCCACGCAAGCATGTCATTCCTGCTGCGTACCTGGACGATGCCCGGTTGGGGCGACCTCGGCCTGATGGGCTTGTGCGGGATCATTTTCGGGGGCGGCTATTACTGCCTGACACAGGCCTATCGCGTGGGGCGGGCCAGCACGGTCGCGCCGTTCGAATACACGGCGCTGCCCTGGTCGATTCTCTGGGGATGGGTAGCGTGGAACCAACTGCCGGACCTGACAACGTGGCTCGGCCTCGTTCTGGTCGTTGGCAGCGGTCTATATGTTCTGCAGCGCGAGAAAGCAGTCGGCCAGAAGATCGTTGCGGGTAAGGCGATCCGACCCCGACTGTAGCGCCAACCCTTTCCGGTGACAGGCTGTCGCCAGCAGCCGCTCCGAGGCGTACACTCCTCCGCACGGTCGCCATTAGCGACGACTGCGATCTGCAGCGCTATCGCAGCTCGACCAGGGGGAGGTCGCGTGCAAAAGACGGTCAGAACGGTTCGCCGGATCTTGGCGGCTACCGCTGTGCTGGTCATGTTCGTCATTGCAGTCCCGGCAAGCGCGGAGGATGCCGCGCCGACCGGTCAGAGCATCGACGACCTGATCAAGGCGTTTCCGAACGGCCTGACGACCGAACAGATCGACGCCATTCTCGATGTCAGCGATCCTGCGGCCATGCGAGCCGCCCTACGGGAGCGTCTTCTCGCCGAGATGACGTTGCGACGGGCGGAACAGGCGCCGGTGGTCAAGGAAAGCCTGCTCGAATTCTATCGCGGCAAGGTGCGATCGATGGTCGTTACCTGGCCGCAACTGGGCAGCATCGTCTCCGCGACGTTCGAGAAGCCACAGGGCATTCATCAATCGATCGACCCGGTACGGATGCTGCTATCGGTCGTTCTGTTGCTGGGCATCGGCGCCGCCGCAACGATTGCCACTGGAATTTTTCTGAGATCCAAGCGCCGCGCCTCCCCGTCGAACGGCCGTGGGCCCTTGGCAACCACCGGGCTCTGGCTGTCGATGGATGTGTGCCAGATCGCGGCCTTCTTCATTGCCGCACTCCTTTACTACGCGATCATGGATCCGGTTCATCCGTTGGCGCCGGGAATCCTGGAAATACTGATGCGGGCCGCGCTCGTGGCGCTGGTCGTGGAAAGGGTCTTCGCCCTGCTGACTGCCTCAGATGGGCCGTTCGGGTCGGCACTGGGTCATGCGCGATCGGCGGGACGGGCGATCTACGCCACCGCCGTCATTGCGACGGTCCTGTTGGTTCTGGTGACGGCCGGTGGTCGCATTTTGGGGCTGTTGGGCATGCCGCCACACGCAATCGTGGCCATCGTCGTGCCGATCAGCGTTTTGCCGTTTGGGTTCCTGATGATTGTCGGTTGGTGGAATCGCCGACGGATCCGTGAGGGCCTCGCCCGGTCGCTCAACCTCATCGGGCGTGGCAATGCCGTCCAGTTCACGATGCCGATCCTGGCAACCGTTTACCTGATCGCCCTGTGGTTGGTGGCAGTCGATGCGATTTTCCGCGGTCAGGACAATATTGGCGTGCGTGCTCTGGGAAGCATTCTGCTGGCGCTTTTTGGACCGCTGGCGGCCCTTTCTCTGAGTCACGCGATTGCACGTTATTACGCTGGCGATTCCGCAACGCCTGAGACCAAGGAAATCATCGCCGGGCCGGTGATGAGAATCATGCGGGCGGTTTGGATCGTGTTGGTATTCCTGATCATCTACGGTACCGCGCTGATCTGGGGCGTCGACCCGCGCGCGCATCTCGGCCTCGGTACGGCCGCGGTGCGCTTGATCTTCAACGTCGCGATTGTGGTGCTGCTCGGCTTTGTCGCCTGGTCGCTGATTGTGAATGCCATAGACAGAGCGATGCGCAGGGCGGCCGCCGAGGGCGAGTCGACACGCGCGCAGCGAGTCAAGACGCTGCTGCCTTTGCTGCGTCGGTTCCTCCAGATCGTGCTCGTGGTGATCATTGCCATGGTACTTCTGTCATCGATGGGGATCGAGATCGGGCCGCTGCTGGCCGGCGCGGGCGTGGTTGGCATCGCAATAGGCCTCGGTGCGCAGCAGACAATTGCGGATATTCTCGCAGGCGTGTTTTTCCTGCTCGAAGATTCGTTCCGTGTAGGCGACTATGTCGAGGTCGGGAACATCCGCGGCACCGTCGAAGGAATCTCAATGCGTTCGCTCAAGCTGCGGCATCATCGCGGTGCGGTGCACACCTTGCCGTTTGGCCAGATGAAGTCGCTGACCAATTACACGCGCGATTGGGCGTTGATGCGCCTGGAGTTCCGGGTGGCGCCCGATACCGATACGGCCCTGGTCAAGCGAATCGTCAAGGACATTGCAAAGGAACTTGCAGCAGATCCGGACATTGGCAAAGGGTTTATCGAACCGCTGAAGTCTCAGGGCATTCGTAGCGTCGAGGATGGTGCGATCGTCATCGGAGTGAAGTTCATCGCGACGCCAGGCACACAGTTTACGATTCGACGCGAGGCCTACCGACGCATCCTCGATGCGTTCAATGAGAACGGCATCGCGCTGGTCGGTCGCTCGGTTGTGGTCAAGGTGGAGGGCGGCGATGCCGTTCCCCCGAATGTTGCCGCAGCGGCGGCGTCGGAAGCGATGCAGCGAGAAGAGGAAGAATAGCCAGTCGCCGGCAACATTGTTGCGGTTGCGGCATCTAGCCAGCGATGCCATTAGCCGGTGCAATTGACGTTCTCGCCATCCCGTCTCTCGCACGACGCGAGGGGAAAGGGGCGGGGTCTCGCTGATTGGCGGGCCGTGACCGACGATGATGAGCACTATGTCTACGCCATAGCCCTATGACGGCGTCGTCCTAACTACCTAGGCAAACGACGTTTGTTTCTCTCAATCGCGTCGTTCCGGCATTTCAGCCCGCACGCCCAATTGGCAGCCGCAGGCCAGAACCTGATCGCGAATATCTGCCCAAAGTTTCGCGACCGTGTCCAAGGGAAGCGCACCGCTGCCGCGACTGTGCCCTTTCATTCCCTGACGAAGGTTCGGGTTGAAGTGGTCCTCGGTCAGAACCGAACTGCGCCTTATCTCTGGCCGGGCGAAGCCTCTATCTCCGCCCGGCGCCATGCAGGGGAAGAAACTGAACATACCATTGACGGGGTTTTCATGGGTGGCCCCTACGTAGAGGCGTCTGCATAGATGCCGCCGGCTAGCATGTTCGCCGTATGTCGGCCCCAAGACGACCTGCTCATAGCCATCTGGAACGCGGTTGTGGAACGTTTCCGTGTAACTTGCTGAGTTGTGGTCAGCATAATCGGCTACCACGAGCACCGTGTCCAATACCCAAATATTCTCGCCGCCTTCGTTAAACCCGCTGCCAAAGATGATGACCGAACCAATTTCGAGATCGAGCATGCCCCTCAGGCTTTCGCTCGTCCCTTGCTTGCAGTCGGTGTAATAGAAACCGCCAAATATGAACGGGTCTGTATTGTGCAGATTCTCGAAACTGTCCTTCGGGGTCCAATAGGGCTCGAAGAGCGTGGTCGGCTCGCGGCCTTGGCTATGTAGCGGCACCACGACCCTGGCCTCGGCTTCCCACTCTCCCCACGCCCACAACGGGCCACGGACCTCTCCGCTGTCCGTCAGGCGGATTCCCTCGATCTGGAAGAAGGTCCGGCGGTGGGGGTTGTCCGACCCTTCCGGCTTTCGGCGGGTTGGAGGATTTTTCAGCCAATTCCAAGCTTTGCCCCTCCCATCCGGACTGGGGTGATGCTCCCCGCCGGGATGGGGGAATTGCACGAAGCGAATGTTTTTCATTGCTTGGTAAATCGACTGAGCAGGGCTGAGCCCACCTCACGCTTCCGGTCATTGTGGAATCGTCCGAAGGGAGTGTTTGCAGCCGATCCGTTGGCGAAGAGATAGACGCGATCCATACTGGATTTCAGGGAATTGACTTGGACCCGCAACGGCGTCCTGAGCCGCGCTCCACTGAATGAGGTCGTGTAGGTCAGGATGGGTTCCCAATCGCGACCGGTGTGGAAATCAGTATGCCAAGCGTCAATATGGCCCCAACCCAACGACGCGATGATAACGTCGGGCTTAAGCGCATCAACAAGTCGCTCGAACGTCTGACGCCCTGTATCGGTCAGCAATGCCCGCTGATCGAGTGACAGCCTTGACCATGTTGGCGACGTTGCGATGGGTGAACACATGTCGAGATGCATAGCCGTATGGCGATATTCCTCATCAGCCATTTTGCCGCCATAGGACGCGCCAAGGCCGTTGAGCACGGGCTCGAAAGAGCGAAACCAGCGACGATAAGGATTGAACCTAAAGTAGTTGCTGAGCTCGACTTCGAGTTCGTCCGCGCCCGTCAACCCCCGCGCGATATCGAAGCGAGGATTGTCAGCAGGAAACTCCTCATGGGAGGGATTGAGCGCTGCGGTCAACACCTTCAATGGTGACGCCCGATACGCCGCCACATCGCCGAAATATGGGATTGGAAGACTTCCCTTCACCACGAAGTTGAGATCGCCAACCTCTCGGTGATGATCGAGGCATTGGGTATAGAAATCTGGATCGATATGACTCATAGGCAGGAGTCTATCTTGACGCGCGCGAACGCTTCATTGGCCACCTTTCAACGCCCCCTTGGTCTCGCTCGTCGCTTTGTCCGGGCGTCCAGATTGCACGGAAAGCCGCACATATTCTTCCACCGAGACGACCACCACGACGCCGCGGCCATACTTCTCGACCAGCACCGGCTCTGCGCGCGCGGTGTCGATCATCAGCCCGAAGGCGTTCTTCGCCTCCCGCGCCGACATGGTTTTCACGGCTGAATCCCATGGCGATCCATTGCGCCATTAAGGCTGCTATGGCTCTTTTGTCCAATCGGTTTTGTTGGTGAGACGAGAGGGGCGTGGCGGGCGATGGGCGAGGGTCGAGACGGACATGGTTGGACGACAGATTGGACGGCAAGGGAAAAGCGAGGCCTTCCGGCGCGCGCAGTGGATTGGAATGATTGAGCTATTTGGCCATCCGTCCGAAGGACGTTGCCATACGTTTTGGCCAAAACGTCAATCAAATCAAAGAGGAAGTCGCCATCCATCTACACCGCGAGACGGCCGGGAGGAGGAAGGATGCTGCGGGATAGAGATCGGCCGTTCATCCCGGAAGCGCGCGGCGCGATCCTTTCGGGATGTCTCGACCGCGCGCCAGCCCGGGCATTTTGCCCAATGACCTTTACATTCCGGTCGAGCCTTGGCCTCGTATCGGTCGGCCGGCGAAACACGACCTGTCAGCGTGGACCGTCACGGACGATTGGCCCGACCCCGTGCCGATCACGGACGCCGAGCTCGATGTGTTAGAGGCTTGGTTCGGCGATGTCTTCGATGAGCTGTTCGGGCCGTGCCGATGATCTGAGGAGATGCCCGTCATGACTGTGCCGTTGCGCGCCGCGTTGTATCTGCGCGTCTCGACGGCTCGGCAGGCCGAGCACGATATCTCGATCCCGGATCAGAAGCGGCAAGGCGAAGCGTACTGCGCGGCGCGCGGCTACCAGCTTGTCGAGACCTACGTCGAGCCAGGCGCTTCCGCCACGAATGATCGCCGGCCCGAGTTCCAGCGCATGATCGAGGCGGGCACGAGCAAGTCGGCTTCGTTCGATATCGTCATCGTCCACAGCTTCTCGCGGTTCTTCCGCGATCACTTCGAGCTGGAGTTCCACGTCCGCAGGCTGGCGAAGAACGGCGTCCGGCTTGTCTCCATCACGCAGGAGATGGGCGACGATCCGATGCACGTCATGATGCGGCAGATCATGGCGCTGTTCGACGAGTACCAATCCAAAGAGAACGCCAAGCACGTCCTCCGCGCGTTGAAGGAGAATGCACGGCAAGGCTTCTGGAACGGCTCGCTGCCACCGATCGGCTACCGCGTCGTTGCGGCCGAGCAGCGCGGAGCTAAGGTCAAGAAGAAGCTCGAAATCGATCCGCTGCACGCCGACACGATTCGGCTGATCTACCGCCTGGCCCTCGAAGGCGATGGCACATCCGGCCCGATGGGCGTCAAGAACATAGCCGCCTATCTCAACCAGAAGCGCATCTTCACCCGCGGCAGCGGGCGCTGGGGTATCGGGCAGGTTCACCGCATCCTGACGCGGCCGACCTATGTCGGCCGTCACGAGTTCAACAAGCGCGCCAAAAACAAAACGCTGAAACCCATCAGCGAGATCGTCACCGTCGAAGTGCCGCCGCTCATCGATCAAGCGACGTTCGACGCCGTGCAGGCGCATCTCCGCGCCCGCAATCCGAAGGTCACGCCGGCGCGCGTCGTCAGCGGTCCGACCCTCTTTACCGGCATCTGCTTCTGCGCCGACTGCGGCGGCGCCATGACGCTCAGAACTGGGAAGGGAGGGCGATATCGCTATTACACCTGTTCAATCAAAGCGCGGCAGGGCGAGACCGGCTGCAAGGGTCGCTCGATCCCGATGGAGATGCTGGACAGCCTTGTTGCCGAGCACATCGCCGACCGCTTGCTCCAACCGGAGCGGCTCGAGGAGATTTTGGCATCCGTCCTCGACCGCCGTCAGGAACGCGCCGAGCGCCGCCGCGAGCACATTGCCGAGCTGAACAAGCGGGCGGCCGAAACCGACCTGCGGCTGAAGCGGCTCTACGACGCGATCGAGGCCGGCGTCGCCGATCTCGACGACCCTGCGCTGAAGGAGCGTGTCGCAAGCCTCAAGGCGATCCGCGATCAGGCGCAAGCGGACGCCGCGCGCGCCGTCGCGATGTTGGAGACGTCAGGCCAGCAGGCAATCACGCCGCAGATGGTCCAGAGGTTCGCCAGGACGGCGCGCGAGCGGATCAGGATCGACGGCGGTGGCTATCGCCGCGATCATCTCCGCGCGCTCGCGCAGCGCGTTGAGGTCGCCGACCGGGAGGTCCGCATCATCGGCTCGAAAAGTAATCTGCTTCAGACGCTGACCGCCGCGGCCGGCGTAAAGTCGGCTACGCCCGGCGTTCGCAGTTCTGTTCTGAAGTGGCGGAGGGGGTGGGATTCGAACCCACGAGGGGCCTTTAGACCCCTGCCGGTTTTCAAGACCGGTGCCTTCAACCGCTCGGCCACCCCTCCTTGGGGCGTCTTATAGAGCGGACGCCGCGGTTTAGCGATGCCTGGCGGCGAGGCGCTGTTTACTGAACCGGCGCCGTTGATGGCGGCAGCGATTTGCCCTTGATCGCGTCGGCCAGTTTTTCGGCCATCATGATGACGGGCGCATTCAGGTTCGCCGTCACGTTGTTCGGCATGATCGACGCATCGATCACTCGCAGAGCTTCGATGCCGTGCACGCGACCCTGCGCATCGGTGACGGACTTCTCGTCGGTGCCCATCCGGCAGGACGAGGAGGGGTGAAACTCCGTCGAACCGATGGTCCGGATCCAAGCGAGGATTTCGGCATCGGTCCGGGCGTCGGGACCCGGCGTGAGTTCCTTGCCGCGAAACTCGTCCCAAGCACGTTGCCGGATCATCTCGCGCGTGCGCCGTACACCGTCGACCATCTGGCGCCGGTCGCTCTCCGCTTCAAGATAATTGAACCGGATCGACGGATGATCGGCAGGATTGGCGGACTTGAGCTTGACCCAGCCGCGACTCGCCGGCCGCATGATACCCATCGAGCACATGAAGCCGTCGGCGAAGTTGCTTTCGTCGGCCCCGAGATTGGCGATGAGCGGATAGAATTCGTGCTGCAGGTCGACATAGTCGACACGGTCGGAACTGCGGAAGAAGCAGCCGGTCTCGCAGAAATTCGTTACGCCGAGGCCCTTTCGAAACATGAGCCATTTGAGACCGATCCCCCAGCGATGGGCACGGGTCCGCAGTTGACGCGCTACCGACACGGGCTTGTCGGTCGTGTACTGAATCGGAACGATCAGATGATCTTCCATCTGCCGCCCTACCGCCGGAACGTGCGCCACCAGCGGAATCTCGTGCTCGGCAAGGTGCTGTGCGTTGCCAACCCCCGACAACAGTAGCACTTGGGGTGAGGCAATCGCACCGCCGCACAGAATTACCTCGCGCGCCGCCTCTGCACGCACGCTGGTCCCGTTGCGCCTGTAGTCGACGCCGACGGCTCGTCTGCCATCGAAGACGATCCGTTGGACGTGCGCACCCGACATGAGCGTCAAATTCGGGCGAGTGAGTGCCGGGCGCAGATAGCCCTTAGCCGTGCTCCAGCGTACGCCGTTGCGGGTGAATTTCTGAGCGACATGAAATCCCTCATGCTGGCGGCCGTTTTGATCCTCGGTGATGGGGTACCCGGCCTCCCGTCCCGACGCGAGAAAGGCCTGATCGAGCGGATTGGTAGCCGGGCAGGTCTCTATATGCTGAGGACCATCGCCGCCGCGATAGTCGTTTGCGCCGCGATCGAACGTCTCCATCTTGCGGAAATAGGGGAGGCAGTGGGCGAAAGACCAATTGGGCAGCCCCTGCTTCGCCCAGCCATCGTAGTCGCGCGGATTGCCACGATTGGCAACCATGCCGTTGATCGAGGAAGAGCCGCCGAGGACGCGTCCGCGCTGCTCGTTGATTTCGCGATCGTCGAGGCCGGGCTCGGGATCGGTCAGGTAGTCCCAGATGATTTTCGGGTTCCGTGCTGCCAGCGCCGCCGATGCGGGCATATGGATGAACATGTTTCGGTCTTTGCCGCCCGCCTCGAGCAGCAGTACGCGAGCGCCTCGATCCTCGGTCAGGCGGTTTGCGATCACGCAGCCCGCCGACCCGGCGCCGATTACAATGTAGTCGTAGGAATGGGTGGTTGGCATGAGTTTCTGTCCGACCAAGCGACTGCGCGATGAACCCTGCGGCGCCGATCTATAGCGGTCTGCGGGCAAGAAAGCGATGTGCTGCGGATGGCGGTCGGACGATCGATACGCTCACAGGCCGGAAAGAATCCTCTCGGCGACGTCTGCCCCTATCCGTGACGACCAAACGGTCCAGTCGTCCGGGGCTGGAGGGGGCATCGCGCTACCGGCTCGCTTTTTGGCGGACCAGCGCCCGGACGGATCAAGGAGGCCCGCCACGACGCCGGCGCTGTCGGCGCTGCGCCAAGCGTGGATCATCTGATCGCCGACCGCCACGAGGATCTCGAGTGGGCCGTGTGGTGGCCAATAGATTCCGCCGGCATCGACCGTGACGGCTCCGCGGCTGGCCGCGAAGTACCGCCCGGAATGACCTACAAGTCGCCAGTCCTCGAGATAATTGGTGTAAACGCCGCATTCGATCATCCGATCGCCACGGCGATACACCGCGCCGACGTCGCCATCGCCGCCCTTAGGCCTGATGTCGATCGGGCGATGCCAGCGACAAATCCGACCGGTGACCGCGGCATGGCCGGCAAATCCCTCGCTCGCGTCGGTGCTCCGGGTCGGAATCCGGATGTCGCCGAACAAGACCGGCGTCTGGAGATAGAGGACATCGGTGCTGCGGTCTTCGCCATCGTCCCATTCGAGCAGGGTTCGCCGCCATGCGCCGATTGCCCAGGCTGGAACGGTCAAGGGTGCAAGCAATGCTTCCGGAAGGAAATTCATGCTGATCCTTTGGCCGCGGAGTCGCCCGAAAGGGGGAGCCACTATGGTCGTCGCGACTTTGCAACGGAAGTAGCGCGGTCGATCCCGGGCCGCTGACAGGCCGGGACTCTTCCGAAAGGGATTCGGCGGCATGTTTAGGATATTTTTTAGTGGGTTACGCGATGGAATTATGACGCTAAGTCAAATTGCTTGAATACTGCCTAACAGAGTATGATTTAACCATGCTCCGGCCCGGGTGGGGAATGTGGTAACGGAGAGGGGCCGCTCCGAACCCAAGGCATGGCCGCCGATGATGTCGCAACGCAAGCCCGGCGGGACGGTTACGCCCGCGTCCGGCGATCCCCTGACCGTGCTCGAGCTGCTCGAGGCGGGCATCTGGGACTGGAACGTCGTCACCGGCGAAATCTATCTGTCCGCCGCCTGGAAGCGGCAGCTCGGCTACCGCGACCACGAACTTTCGAACGACATAACGACAGTCGACGATCTGCTTCATCCGGACGATCGTGCCCAGGTCGCCGAATATCGCCGGAGCATCAACGACTCTCGGGCCGAATTCTACGAAGATGAATGCCGCATGCGGCACAAGGACGGCACGTACCGATGGTTTTTCGGCCGTGCGCGCGTCGTCCGTGACGATCGCGGTCGCGCCATTCGAATGGTCGGAGTAGATACCGACATCACCGAACGGAAACGCATCGAAGAGGCGCTGGCGGAGAGCGAGCAGCGGGCACAGCGCGCACATCGGCTTGCCAAAACGGCGCATTGGTCGTGGGCACCGGATGAACCGGGCGGCGATTGGCGCTATGGCACGATCGCATTCGAAACGGCGGCAGACATGTTCGAAGTCGATGCCGACAGTTTTGCTATCACCAACCATGACTACATCGATCGTTTCGTGCATCCGAGCGACCGGAAACGCGTGGCCGCTGCATTCGAAAAAACAATGATGGGCAGTTTGCGGCGCTACGAGATCGACTATCGAATCCTGACCGGTCGCGGCGAACTCAAAGCGGTTTTCGAAATCGGTGAGGCCTTTTTCGACAATGAGGGACGCGTCGCGAGCGTTCACGGCGCGATCCAGGACATTACCGAACGTCGGCGCATGGAAGAAGCGCTGGCGGTCAGCGAGGGGCGCATGCGGCGTGCCCAGCAGATGGCGCGAATGGCGCATTGGGTGCGACGTCCCGATGCTATGAGTGCCGACGAAGCAATCGTTTGTGAATTTTCATCTTCGGCAGCCGCACTGTTTGGCGTTTCCGCAGACTCTGTCACGATTTCGATCAAGGATTACATTGCAAGAATCGTGCACCCGGACGACCGGGAGCGCGTCGAACGTGCCTTTGCCGGAGTCGGAACAGCCGGCGGGCCAGGTTACGCACTCGAGTACCGGATCGTTTGTCCAAGCGGCGAAATTAAGACCGTCTTTGAACTGGGCGAGAATATAACCGATCCGGCGGATGGTTCGGTGACAACTCACGGAATCGTCCAGGACATCACAGAGCGCAAGCGTATGGAAGAGGCGCTGTCGCAAAGCGAAGCGCGCATGCGACGGGCGCAACAGATTGCCAAGCTCGGACATTGGGTCATCGAAGGAGCGCCGGGCGCGAGCGACATCAAAAACAGCCTTGTGCGCTGGTCGGACAATGCAGCAGCGATTTTCCGTACCTTGGCGGAATCGCTTGTCATCTCGAACTTTGAGTATGTCGCGCGATTCGTTCACCCGCTGGACCGTGAAAGAGTATCGCGCGTCTACAGAAAGGCCGAGCTGGCCAACGATGGCGAAGGGCGACCCTACAGCGTGGAGTACCGGATTCTGACGCCGGACGGCGAAACGCGGACAATGTTCGAAACCGCCGAGCCCAGCGTCGACATGAAGCCGGGCCATGTGGTGTGGAACGGGGTCGTACAGGACATTACCGACCGCAAGCGCATGGAGGAGGCGCTCGCGGTCAGCGAAGCGCGTATGCGACGTGCTCAGCAGATTGCAAAAATGGGCAGCTGGGCCTCCGAATACCCGGCCAGCGCACCTTACCGGAGTTCCATTGTCAGTCACTATTCGGCGGCCGTTGCGGAGATCCTTGGTCTCGACCCAAGCGATGTCGAACTCTCGGATGACGAGTACCTGCAACGGCACGTTCATCCGGAGGACCGCGAGAGGCTGCGGGCATCGTATCTCGAGCCCAATAGCGCGACCGACCTGCAACCTGTGCCCTATCAGATCGAGTATCGGATCGTGCGGCCCGACGGATCGGTGCGGCATGTCAGCGAGATGGGGGAGATATCGACGGACCTGAAGCCGGGATGGGTCGTATGGAACGGCATCATCCAGGATATCAGCGACCGGAAAAGCATGGAGAATGCGCTGGCGCTCAGCGAGTCGCGCATGCGCCATTCCCAGCAGCTTGCCAAGATCGGCCATTGGCTTCGGGAAACGTCGATCGTCGCCGATGGCGAGGGGCCCATCGTGGCAACCCACTCCGAGAACTCCGCCGCGATATTTGACGTTCCGACCGCGGAACTCTCCGTTCCCGACGAGACGTTTATCCGTCGTTTCGTGCATCCGGCCGATCGCGAGCGTGTCGCAACCAAGTATCGCGATATTCGGATGGCGAACGAGCGCCGCGGCATGAGCTATCAGGTCGAGTATCGGATTGTGACGCCGGCGAGTCGAATCAAGCACGTGCTCGAAATTGCAGAACCGTCGGCGGATCTCAAACCGGGATGGGTGGTCTGGCAGGGCGTTGTACAGGACATTACCGATCGCAAGCGCATGGAGGAAGCGTTGTCGGTCGCCGAGGGCCGAATGCGCTATGCGCAGAAGATTGCGAAGCTGGGTCACTGGGTGACCTCCCGGGATCATCCCAGTATCGATTGGCGTCAGGGCACGAGCCAATACTCGGAGAGCGCAGCCGCCATTTTTGGCGTGACGCAGAAAGAGCTGGCGGTCTCGAACACCGACTATGTGCGCCGCTTTGTCCACCCGGACGACCGCGATCGCGCGATGCGCGTCTTCGAAGCGGTGGAGCACGAAGATACCGGCTATCGCCTCGAGTACCGGATCGTGACGCCGCGCGGCGAGGTCAAGACCGTCTACGAGACCGCGCTTCCGGCAGAGATTGGAATGGACGGTCAGGTAACCCGCCAGGGCATCGTCCAGGACATCACCGAGCGAAAGAAGGCCGAAGAGGCGGCTGCACAACGAGAGAAGCTCTACCGCACCGTCGTCGAGAGCGCATTTGACGCGTTTGTGCTGATCGATGGCGAAGGGCACATCGTCGAATGGAACCCGAGTGCCGAGCAGCTGTTTGGTTGGTCGCGAACCGAGGCCCTCGGTCAGGATCTGGTCGAGAAGATATTTGCGCCGGATCAGCGCCAGCGGTATCGCGCGGCAATTGCCGAGTATTTTGCAACCGGGAACGCCGAGTTTCTGGGTGCACGAAACGAGGTTGTCACGATGAAGCGCGATGCCACCACGCTGCCGGCGGAGGTGGTGATGTGGCCGATATCGACCGGCGACCGGACGATGTTCAGTTGTTTTATCCACGACTTGTCGGCACAGCGCGCAATGGAGGGAAGGCTGCGGCATGTCCTCCGTATGGAAGCGATCGGTCAGCTGACCGGGGGCGTCGCGCACGACTTCAACAACCTTCTGGCCGTCATTCTGCTGAATGCTGAAACGCTTTCTGAGCTGCTTGACGAGCAACCGCGCCTGAAGCACCTCGCCGAACTGATCGGCAAGGCGGCCGACGGAGGCAAGGCGCTGATCGAACAGCTCTCCGCATTTGCGCGGCGTCAGCTGCTGCGTCCGCAAGCAATCCATCTCGACGACCTGATCGCCGACCTTATGCCGCTGCTGCTACGGTCGCTGAACGAAAGTATCGAAGTCGATACCGATTTGGCGCTGGACGCATGGGCGGCGCACATCGACCCGAATCAGCTCGAGAACGCTCTGATCAATCTGGCAGTCAATGCGCGCGACGCAATGCCAGAGGGCGGTCGGCTGTTGATCCGAACGCAGAATGTCACACTGGATGCGGCCAACCCGGCGCATCCCGGCATCGAGCGCGGACGCTACGTTCTGGTTTCGGTGTCCGATACAGGCATCGGCATGCGGCCGGAAGTGCTCGAGCGCGCCTACGAGCCCTTTTTTACGACCAAGGAAGTCGGCAAGGGTAGCGGCCTGGGTCTGAGTTCTGTCTATGGGTTCGTCAGCCAGTCCGGGGGGCAAATGCGAATTGAAAGTGCGGTCGGTCAGGGCACCACGATTCACCTCTATCTACCTGCGGCCGGCGACGAGCTGCCCAGCGGAGCAGGCGATGATATTGAGCCGCGGCCGGCCGACGGCGGGCATGAATCGATCCTGGTGGTTGAGGACGACACGCTCATTCGGGATGTGATCGAGTCGCAACTCCGCGGTCTCGGCTACGCGGTGCAGTCGGCCGGCGACGGTCCGGGCGCCGTAAAAATTCTGACGGGCGACAGCGAAATCGATCTGCTGCTGACCGACATCGTGATGCCGGGTGGCATGTCGGGAATTGCCGTGGCCGACAAGGCTCGTGAGCTTCGTCCCGGGATCAAGGTGCTCTATGCGTCCGGCTATCCGGCAAGTGCCTTTTCCAGTGCGTGGCCGGATCCCAGCAAGATTCGCATTCTGCCAAAGCCGTTCCGGACCATCCAACTCGCTCGCGCCGTCCGCGAGTCGTTGGACGCATAAGCCCGCTGTGTTCGGCTATTGACTCGAGGTCTCAAGGCGGGCGCACTGACTCCCGCGGCAGGCATTGGCGGGGGCAGGGTTGGCGGGCCGGTCACGAAAACATGTTGCTGTGCTCGGTGCGGGCCTTCAGGGCTGTTGTGTCGCGCTCGAGCTCGCACGACGCGGTCATCGCGTGGATCTCTATGATCGATGCGACAAGGCTCTGACCCAGGCGTCTTATTGGAACGAAGGCAAGATTCATCTTGGCCTGGTTTACGCCAACGATCCGATCGGCCGAACTCACGTCAAAATGCTCGACGGGGCTTTGCGCTTCGAGACGCTGATCCGTCGTTGGCTTGGCGGCCCGATTCCGGGCGTCAGCTCGCCATTCTACTACGCGGTCCATCGCACGAGCCTGCTCGATACTCCACGTATTATACAGCATTTCGAGGCGGTTGCGGCGGGGTATCGCATCCTTTGTGCTCAGCACCGGCTTGGGTATTTCGATGCAGGAGATGGGCCGCTCTACGAGGAATTGTCCGGCGCATTGCGTACGAAGTTGTTCGATGGCGCGGTTGTAACAGCGGCCTTTCGGACGATAGAGCGCGCCGTCAATGTGCGGGCAATAGCAGCGGCACTATCTGCCGCCATTGCGGCCAGCGATCGGATTTCATTTCACGGGGCTTGCGATGTCGTCGCAGTCAACTGCGACAACGGATCCGGCTATACCGTGCAAGGAACAACTGCCAATGCCGCGTTCACAGAGGTTTATGCCGACGTTGTCAATGCCTTGTGGGGCGGACGGCTGGCGATCGATCGCACGCATGGCCTGGTTGCAGACCGTCCCTGGCTCTATCGGACGAAACTTGGAATCATTCTTCGAGGCAAGTCTGGCCGTCCGGTCGTTCCGTCGACGACATTCGTCCTTGATGCCTATGGCGATACGGTCAGCTACGATGACGGTTCCGTTTATCTGTCCTGGTATCCGGAATGCATGATTGGCGTCTCCGCCGAACTGGAATCGCCTGACTTTGTCGGCAAGCTTGATATGGCAGAGCGCCGTCGTTTGGCGCTAAAAAGCATCGCTGCAATGGCGGAACTGGTACCGTCGCTGGCTCCGTACACGGATGGGGCCGATATCGAGCAGATCGGCGGCGGGATTATCTTTGCGTGGGGCGCCGCCGATATCGACGATCCGGTCAGCGAGTTGCACCGTCGCTACGATATCGGCGTGCACAGCACCGGGCGCTACCACTCGATCGATACCGGGAAGTACACGATGGCGCCATACTTCGCGATCGAAGCATGCGACCGAATAGAAGGTCTCGCATAGCATGGCCGCATCGTCAGCTGGGCCGATTACGGTCTGCGTGCCCGCTTACAACGCGGCGGCCTTCATTGAAGAAACGGTCGCCCATATCGCGCGGCAATCCCATCCGGATATGCGTGTGCTGATCGCGGTCGATTTGTCCACCGACGGCACGGCAGATCTTTGCAGGAAATTCGCTCGTGACGACCGTTTCCGGCTCGTCGTGCATCCGCAACGCATCAATTGGATTCGCAATATCAATGGGATGATCGAAAAGGTCGATACCGATGACTACTGCATCATTCCGCACGATGACCTCATCGAGCCCGACTATCTCGTTGCGCTTCAGGAGACGCTGGATCGGAACGAGTTAGCGGCCGTAGCTTTCACGGATATCGTGGCATTTGGAGAACTGAAAGGCGGCGTGATCCAGCGCTCAATCGACGGAGACCTGTTCGGGCGCGTAATGACGTTCTTTGTCGATCATTTCGATGCGGTCGCATTTCGAGGTGTCGTGAGGCGATCGCGCGCCGGGCCGAATCTCCAACTGAAGTCGAATGCCTTTGCGGGATATGCGGCGGATAGTCTCTGGATGCTGCAGGTTCTCGCGCACGGCGAGCTGGTGCGCATGCCGCGACGTGTCGGAGCACAGTATCACAAGTATTACAGGATAGGGTCGCAGCATCATCGATGGCTCAAATGGGATCGTGAGCTGCGAACCGAGGCGTGGATCGAGCATTGCGCGCAATGTGCCGAGATCGCGATGACATTGCCGTTCGCACCGGCACAGAAGCAACTGATTGTTCATGCGACCTTGCAGCGCGCCGTCAAGCGATTTAAGCAAATGGGCTGGCCTCCCTTCGTCGGCGATCTGACCGGGGCGCACCAGGCGCTCATCCAAAGCTGTGTCGCTGCCCGCTTATTGGGAATTGGAGAGCGGGGCCCCGGAACGCTTGCAAAGGTCCGGAGAATTCCGCAGTACCAGGAAATCGCCGAGCGGCTGTGGGGGAAACCGGATACCGATTTAATCGGTCGTGGCGGTGACAACCCAACCGAGTTTGCGAACTCCGGCTAGCGAGGCCACACGTCACGCACTAAGTTGGACGCCGTTAGGCAAGGAAGAACGATATGACCTACGATCTGGCGATCGTCGGCGCAGGTGCCGCAGGACTAGCCGCTGCCGTTACGGCGCGCGAGTTGGGTCTCAATACGGTCGTAGTCGAGGCATCGCATCGTATCGGCGGGCGCGGTTACACGGAGATGTTTGCACCGGGCATCGCCTTCGATCTTGGATGTCATTGGCTCCACTCGGCGACCATCAATCCATTCGTTCCGATCGCCGACCGATTCGGATTTCGCTATCGCAAAGGCACCTATCCGCGCGGCCTGTTCGTTAACGGCCGCTGGGCAACGGAGAACGAGCGGGCCGAACTGGACGCGTTTCTCGAGCGATCGCACGACGCCGTGGTTGCAGCGGCGGAGCAGGGCAAGCCGCTCTCACAAGCCGATGTAACAGATCGTGAGAGCGTTTGGACACCTGTCTTCGATCATTTCACGACGCTCGGCACGTCGGTCGATCCGGATCAAGTGGGCGTCGAGGACACCGCCAGTTATAACGACACGGGAGAGAATTGGCCCCTGAAAGACGGTTTCGGTGCCTTGATTGCACAATTCGGCGCCGACGTCGATGTGACGTTGAATTGCGCTGTTCGTCGTATCGATTGGAGTGGCGGGGAAATCGGACTCGAAACAGCAAAGGGGCGTATCGCCGCACGACGTGCCCTGGTCACGGTATCAACCGGCATTCTCGGGGCCGGCGATATTCGGTTTGATCCCGCCTTGCCCGATTGGAAGGAGGAAGCGATTGCAGCACTGCCTCTCGGCACCCACAACCGGGTGGGCATCCTGTTCGACCGAGATGTTTTCGGACCCGAATGCCCACGCGGTGCGGTCGTGATGATGCCGGACTCCGAAGTCCAGGCGATTGCACTCAACGCCTTCGGCGAGAATTACGCAGTCGGCTATACCGGCGGCCGTCATGCCGTATGGCTGGAACGCGCCGGACAACGGGCGGCGATCGATTTCACCTTGGAGCGGCTCGTGCATGTGTTCGGCAGCAGTGTTCGTCCGCGCGTCAAGCGCACGATCGTTACGGCATGGCACGGCGATCCTTGGGCGAAGGGTTCATACTCGGCAGCCTTGCCGGGACAGGGCCATCAGCGCATCGAGCTCGCGCGTCCGATCGACAATCGGCTGTTTTTCGCGGGCGAGGCAACCTCGAGCGAGTTCATGGCTACGGCGCACGGTGCATATCTGAGCGGCATTGCCGCTGTGCGCGCGATTGCTGCAACGATGGGTCTGGAATCGGCGGCGTAGGATTTACGCTTGGGGTGTCGGCCATTTCGACCAGCGGCGACGGCGACACAGCCAATCGCCCGGGTGGTCGCGAATCCATGCTTCGAGATGTTCGTTAAGTCGCTTGGTAATCGCGTAGACCGGGTCCGGTTCGTCGTGAAAATCCTCGGGACGAATTGGTTCGTGGAAGGTCACTTCAAACGTTGGACCGTCGAGCCTGCGACATTCGACCGGGATGATGACTGCGTCGAACTTGATCGCGAGCCTCGCCGGCGCGGCGGTGGTGGGCGCGGGCCGGCCGAAGAACGGAACCAGAATCCCGTCGTCGGCCCGCTGGTCGACGATGATGCCGACGCATTCCTTGTGACTGAGGCGCTTGACGACCGGTCGCGCTGCGTCGCCGCGTGGGGTCAAGCCGCAATTCATCGCGGAACGATAGCGCTGCAACCGACGTTCGAGCGCCGCACTGCGGCGCGGCGCATAGACAACCGTGACAGGTACGCCGCGGCGGGCGCCCGCGCCCGCGGTCAGTTCCCAGTTCGCCAGGTGACCGGAAGAGAAGATGATTGCCCGGCCGTCGTCCCTTGCGCGTTGGTAGACGTCCCACCCTTTGAGCGTGATCCAGGATTGGGTCGGGTCGGTGAGGTCGCCGAGGTGCGGATACTCGGCAGACGTTCGTCCGATGTTCCATGCCATCTGGCGGGCGATCCGCTTGCGCTCGGCCTCGGATTTGTCGGGAAAGATCAGGGCGAGGTTGGTGCGCAGGTGTTCGATGTATGGAAGGTAATAGATGAAGTTGGCGGAAATGAACCCGCCGATCGCGGATGCCCAGCGCACCGGGATCAATCCGAAGAACGTCCAGAGCATCAAGCCCAGAGCGCCATAAAAGGTGGTCCGGATGCGCAGATTCCGGGCCTTGACTTCGTTCGATCGCTGTTCGATCTCGATCGTCATCTTGGACCGGTCAGGATTCAGTTGGTTGATGACTGCTATCGCCGGCCACGTCACGCAAGCAAAGAAAAAGATGTGAGGGTCCAACAGCCATCTGATTGCTGCGTGTGCTCAAACTCTCTGGGTCACTACGCCACAGTTGGCGGGGCAACGCAAAACTCGTAACTTGTTTGACAGCAATGAATGATATATTAACCGCCGCTTCGCAACACCGTTCTTCGTGATGAAACGCCGCGGCTGCGCCGGCAACCCCGGGGGTCTTTGCGATGACATTCCGCATGCATCCAATGTCATGAGCCAACTCGCGACCGCCGGTCTGTCCGACCGAACCCGACTGGTCTTGATCGCGGGGGCGCCCCGCTGCGGCACCACGGCGATGAGCCGCTACTTGGGGCGGCACGCACAGATTTGTCTTTCGAACCCGAAAGAAACCCATTTTTTTCTGTCTCCGACGTCCGCAGCCGACCCCGCCGCCTCGCGTGATCGCTACCGGCGACACCATTTTCCGGACTTGGACTGGTCGCATCAGGTGCTGCTCGACGGCAGCATTTCCTGCCTCTACAGCCCCGATTCGGCAAGACGGGTCCTTGCAGTCTTCCCGGACGCGCGCTTCATAGTGATGCTGCGCAATCCGGTCGATCTGGTGCACTCCTACCATGGCCGCCTCCTGTTCTATCGGCAGGAGACGGAAACCGATCTGCAACGGGCCTGGGATTTGCAGGTCGACCGCGCAAACGGTCGAAATATCCCGACCTTTTGCAGCAATCCCGAAATTCTAAGGTACCGGGAAGTCGGCAGTCTGGGGCGGCACCTCGAGGCGTTCTTTGCTGCGGTGGGGTGCGAGCGGTGCCTGCTCGTTTTCTACGACGATTTTATCGAGGATCCGGGTACGAGTTACCGCGCGGCGCTTGCGTTCGCCGGGTTGCCGGACGACGGCCGTACGGAGTTTCCGCGCAAAGGACGTCCCCGGGCTTATCGCAGCAGCTGGGTCCAGTTCATGCTGTCAGGTGCCTTCCTGATGCCGCTACTGCCCGTGGGGGCCGGTTCGACGGCCTTTTATGGGCGGTTGGCGCGTTGGTCCAAGCCCTGGCGCAAGCGCATTCGATCGCTCAGTGCGCCGAAGGTCGAGCGCGAATTGCTTAGCCCCCAGGCCCGCGCCAATCTGTATCTGGAGTTCAAGGACGATATCGATCGGCTCGCGCGTCTTACCGGACGAAATCTCGACTCGTGGCGTGTGGCAGCATCGTCGCCGGAAGAGGCGCTCTCGCAGCGAGTCCCGGCAGCCGGCATGGCGCGTTAACCATTCAATGTGAGATAGTCGTCCGAACCGCGCTGCGATTCGCGAGGTCGAGAACGGCGGCACCCGGTCCCCATGGTCGAGAGTCCTCTTGAGGTTAGTTTGCCGCCGGTATCGCGCCGCAGCGCAATCGGCATGATTGCCGGTGCGCTGCTGCTGCCGAGCGGCATTGCGACTGTTCCGGTGCGCGCCCGCGCCGACATTGCCGCATTTCAGGCATGGCTGACGGAGTTCAAGTCCGAAGCCATGGCGCAGGGCATCTCGCCAGCGACGCTCGACGCGGCCTTCTTCAATGTGTTCGGCCCGATCGAGCGTGTCATCGAACTTGATCGTTCTCAGCCTGAGAGCCGACTGACTCTTGACGAGTATCTGGTGAAGGTCGTCTCCATCCAGCGCATCGAAAAGGGGCGGACCCTTCTGGCCGAGAACCGGGTGCTGCTCGATTCGATCGGGGCGAAGTTCGGTGTGCAGCCCCGGTTCATCGTCGCGCTTTGGGGCATTGAAACGGACTATGGCCGGGTCACCGGCGGTTATTCCGTGATCGGATCGCTCGCGACGCTCGCATACGAGGGCCGGCGCGCCGACTTTTTCCGGAGCGAACTGCTGCAGGCGCTTTGGATCGTGCAGGAGGGTCACATCGACCCCTACAACATGACAGGATCGTGGGCAGGCGCGATGGGGCAGTCCCAGTTCATGCCCTCGAGCTTCAACGCATACGCGTTCGACTATGACGGTGACGGCCGCCGAGATATTTGGGGCACGCTGCCCGACGTATTCGCTTCGATTGCGAACTACCTCGCGAGCTTCAACTGGCGTGGCGACCAGACTTGGGGCCGCGAAGTTCGTGCGCCATCGGGGCTCGACCCGAATTTACTGTCATTGGATGTCAATCGCTCGCTTCAGGAATGGCAGGCGCTGGGCGTTCGGAACCTCGATGGCAGCGCTCTGCCGGATCGGCCGTTATCTGCGTCGCTTATCTATCCGGGCGACGGGCCGCGTGCTTTCCTCGTCTACGAGAACTTCAAGACGATCCTGAAATGGAACCGGTCGAGCTATTTCGGGGTCGCAGTCGGCCAGCTTGCCGACGGTATCGGGCCGGGATAACCTACCAGATATAGGGGGTGGAGGGGGCCTGGGGCATAAAATGATGCGGTGGACAGCCAGATGCCTGTGCGTCCTCGCCTTGCTCGCGCTCGTCGGCTGTACGGAAACCGAACTAGTTATCGACCAGAGCAAAACGGTCGAAGACACCACCCCCGAAGGGCCGATCACCTACAAGATCGGCAACCCCTATCAGATCGGCGGCGTCTGGTACTATCCGAAGGTCGACTACACGTACGACCAGGCCGGGATCGCATCCTGGTACGGGCCCGGTTTTGACGGGAAGGCGACCGCCAACGGCGAAATCTACGACGAGAATGCGCTGACGGCTGCGCACAACACCCTGCCGCTGCCGACCATCGTTCGCGTGACCAACCTCGAGAATGGCCGCGCGATCGAGCTGCGGATCAACGATCGCGGGCCGTTCGCCCATGGGCGGATCATCGATGTCTCGCGCCGAGCGGCACAACTGCTGGGCTTCGAAACGGCGGGGACGGCACGGGTACGCGTCCAGGTCCTGGAAGAGGAGAGCCGACTGCTGGCGGCACGACTGGCGGATGCGCCGGGCTCGGACGCAGCCTCGCCGCCGCCGCCCGAAGCGGCTCCGTCGGTCGCAGTAACGTCCGTCCCGCTGCCCGACAGCACGGGCACCGCAACAGCGCCCGCTGCGACAGCACCGGCTCCGGCAGCTTCCCCGACGGCGAGCTCGGTATCGGGGCCGCTTTATGCACCGAGCGAGACGGTCTACCAGCATGCCGTTCGCGCAACCGATATTTTCATCCAGGCGGGGGCATTCATCGATATCCAGAACGCGGAGCGCCTGCGTCAGCAGCTTTCGGGTTTGGGTCCCACGCGGGTCTATCCCGTTCAGGTGGGCGGCCAGCGCTTTTATCGTGTTCGAATGGGGCCGATTCCGACCGTCACCCAAGCCGATGCCCTGCTTGAGCGCGTGATCGCTCAAGGGCACCGGGAGGCCCGGATCATCGTCGACTGACAGGCGCCCACGATCGACAGGCGTAATTTTCGCCATATTCGACTGCCATCTCCCGGCGGTGCCGTTAAAATGTCGGGCCCGGACGGATTCGCCGGACCGGCAGGTGGCTATCAGCCAGTTTCGAGAAGGTTCGCCATGCCCGGTTTCTCAGTTTCTTCATTAGCTCTGCGTCTTATGTATCTAATTCAAATGAGAGTTTTTGCGCTCCTTGGCGCACTCATCGTATTGTTGCCGGTGGCAGCCGGAGCGCAGGCAACGATCGACGTGGCGGCACGCGAGGCGATTGTCGTCGACTACGACACCGGGGCCGTGCTGTTCGAGAAGAACGCCGATTCGCTGGTTCATCCGGCATCGATGAGCAAGCTCATGACGCTCTACATGCTGTTCGATCGGCTGAAGAGCGGAGAACTTTCCCTCGACGATACGTTTCCGGTTTCCGAGGCGGCATGGGCGATGAACGAAGGCTCGACGATGTTCGTCAACATCGGCGATGCGCTGAAGATCGAGGATCTTATTCGAGGGATCGTGGTACAGTCGGGCAACGACGCATCTTTTGTGGTTGCCGAAGGGCTGGCCGGGAGCGAAGCCGCCTTTGCGGACGCCATGAACGCGAAGGCAAAGGAGCTCGGTCTTAACAACAGCCACTTTGTCAATTCGCACGGGCTCGAAGACCCGGATCACCAGATGACCGTGCGCGACATTGCAACCCTCTCGGCCGCGCTGATCCGAGACTTCCCCGAATACTACCACTATTTCAGCGAACTCACCTTTGTTCACAACGGCATCGAGCAGGGCAACCGCAACCCGCTGCTGTACCGCAACATGGGTGTCGACGGTCTGAAAACCGGGCACCTCTCGGTTTCCGGCTACGGATTGGCGGCGTCGGCTTTACGGAACGGACGACGGGTCATCGTGGTGGCACATGGCATGGAAAGCATGCAGACCCGCGCCGACGAGGTCGCGAAGCTGATCGAATGGGCCTACCGCGAGTTCGACAACTACAAGCTTGCGAGTGCCGGCGCCGTCCTTGAAGAGGCGCCAGTCTGGCTCGGCGAGGCTGAAACAGTCCCGATGGTGCTGGGCAGCGATCTGATCATCACACTGCCAGGCGGCAAGCGCGAGCAACTCGAGGCCGTGGCCGTGCTTGCCGGCCCCGTGGCGGCGCCGGTCGCTGCGGGTCAGGAGATCGGCACATTGGTGGTTACGGTGCCGGGTGTCTCTCCCATTGAACGTCCTTTGTTCGCCGGGGCCGATGTTCCGGAGCTGGGCTTGATGGGGCGCGTTGTGGCAGCGCTGAATCGTATGATTTTCGGTAATCGGCCCGCAGCGCTGGCGCAGCCGACCGAGGACGAAGCAGCACAATCCTGAGGGAGCGTCGATTGGCGCGCGGCCGTTTCATCACGCTCGAAGGCGGCGAGGGTGCCGGCAAATCGACGCAGATGCTGCGGCTTGCGAATCATCTTGGAGACCGAGGCATCGACGTCGTGAAGACCCGGGAGCCTGGCGGATCGCCGGGCGCCGAAGCCATTCGCGCTCTGCTCGTAATTGGCGATCACGACCGTTGGGATCCACGCACGGAGACGCTTTTGCATTTCGCTGCCCGGGCGGACCATATCGCGCGAACGATCGAGCCGGCGCTCGAAACAGGTCGGTGGGTGGTCTGCGACCGATTTGTCGATTCCACCGTAGCCTACCAGGGATTCGGTCAGGGGGTCGATCGGGCGTTTATCGAAGCACTCACCAGTACCGTTCTCGGCGACCTTCGGCCGGATCTGACGCTGCTGCTCGACCTCCCGGTGGAAATCGGTCTCGCCCGCGCCGCGAAGCGACATGGCAACGACGAGAATCGATACGAGACCATGGATCGCGCCTTTCATGAACGACTGCGACTGGGTTTCCATGAAATGGCAGCGGCTGAGCCAGCGCGGTTTGCGGTGATCGACGCAAACGCCGATGCCGATACGGTTCAGCAGAGAATCGAAACCGTGGTGGAGAGTCGGCTGTTCTCGGCGGTTTCGCGATGAACGGCATGCCCAATCTCATCGTCGACGGCGAGCCGATTGCGCCGCGCGTCAACCCCGCGCTGGTAGGTCGCGAGTCTGCCGAAGAGACGCTGCGGGCGGCCTGGGACAGCGGCAAACTGCCCCACGCGTGGCTCCTTGCAGGACCGCGCGGAACCGGCAAGGCGACGCTTGCATACCGATTTGCGCGTTTTGTGCTGGCTGAAGGGCGCGACGGGATGGGCAAGCCCCTTGCGGAGGGGCTGCAGATCGGCGACAGCCACCCCATTTTCCGGCGCGTGGCAAGCGGCGGGCACAGTGACCTGCTGGTCATCGAACGCGGCATCGATCCGAAGCGCAAAAGACCTCGCAGCGAGATCGTTGTCGACGACGTCCGTGAAGCCTCGAACTTCCTGCACCTGATGCCCGGGGAGGGTGCCTGGCGTGTTGTCATCGTCGATGCCGCCGATGAAATGAATCGAAATGCCGCCAATGCGCTGTTGAAGGTCCTCGAAGAACCGCCGAGCCAAGCACTCCTGCTGCTCGTCAGTCATGCGCCGGGGCGTCTGTTGCCGACCATCCGGTCGCGCTGCCGGCGCCTGCGCCTCGAACCGCTGTCGGATGAGTTGATCGCTTCGATGCTCGATGCATCGTGCCCCGACCTGGCGACCGAGGATCGCGCACTCTTGCTGAGGTTGGCGGATGGCAGCCTCGGTCGCGCCCTGGAACTCGCCGCGGGCAGCGCGCTCGACCAGCAGCGTGAAGTGATGGAGCTCATTCTCGGATTGCCGTCGGTCGATGTCGCGCGCCTGCACGAATTGGGTGACAGGCTATCGGCGCCCGGCAGCGAGAACGCCTACCGGGCCGCGACGGACCTCGTGCTTTGGTGGCTGGCGCGGCTGGTTCGGGCGCTCGGAACCGGTACGATCGGGCCCGAGATCGTAGCCGGTGAAACAGCGGCAATTCAAAGGCTTCGCGGCTCCGGCGACCTTGATCGCTGGCTCGGCTTATGGGAAAAACTCGGCCGCCTGTTCGCTGCGGCCGCCGGGGCCGATCTCGATCGCAAACAGGTCTGGGTCGGCGCGTTTCTCGACATGAGCGGCCTGCCGGCGGACGTGCCGGGCACCGGTGCCGCGCGAAGCTGACCCGTCGTCCCGTCACGATACTCTGGGAAAGGAGCCGCCGGTCGAAGGGCCGCAAGCAACCGCATGAGCGACAAGCGCTACTACCTGACGACGCCGATCTACTACGTGAACGACGTCCCGCATATCGGCCACGCGTATACGACGCTCGCCTGCGACGTGCTGGCGCGGTTCATGCGGCTCGACGGGTACGACGTGCGGTTCCTGACCGGCACCGACGAGCACGGCCAGAAGGTCGAGAAAGCCGCAAAGGCGGCCGGCATGGGCCCGCAGGCGTTCGTCGACAAGGTCTCGATGAACTTCCGCGAACTCGCGAAAGTGCTGAACTATTCGAACGACGATTTCATCCGCACCACCGAGCCGCGGCACATCGACGCCTGCCGGTATCTTTGGCGGCAGTTGGTCGAGCATGACCAGATTTATCTCGGCAAGTACGCCGGCTGGTATGCGGTGCGCGACGAAGCGTTTTATGGCGACGAGGAGCTGACCGTCACGCCGGACGGCAAACGCATCGCGCCGTCCGGCGCCGAAGCGGAATGGGTCGAGGAATCGAGCTATTTCTTTCGCCTTTCGGACTGGCAGGAGCGGCTGCTCGAGTTCTACGAAAAGAATCCCGATTTCGTTGCGCCCGAAGCCCGTCGCAACGAAGTCATCAGCTTCGTAAAGTCGGGCCTGCGCGATCTTTCGGTTTCGCGCACGACGTTCAAATGGGGCATTGAAGTGCCCGGCGACCCCGATCATGTGATGTATGTCTGGATCGACGCGCTGACCAACTATATCACCGCGGTGGGCTATCCCGACACCGACAGCGCCATGTATCGCCATTACTGGCCTGCCGATCTGCATATGGTCGGCAAGGACATCCTGCGTTTCCATGCCATCTACTGGCCAGCCTTCCTGATGGGGGCCGGACTCGAGCCGCCGCGCCGCGTCTTCGCACATGGCTGGTGGACGAACGAGGGCCAGAAAATGTCGAAGTCGCTGAACAACGCGCTCGACCCGCATGCGCTCGTCGCGAAGTACGGGCTCGATCCGGTTCGATACTTCCTTCTGCGCGAGGTGCCATTCGGCAATGACGGCGATTTTTCGCATCAGGCGATGGTCAATCGCATGAACGGCGATCTCGCCAACGATCTCGGCAATCTGGCGCAGCGCGTCCTGTCGATGCTGCAGCGCTACCTGGATGGCGTGATGCCGGCGGTGGCGCCGGCCGACCTCACTTCGGCCGATCGGAAGCTTCTCGATGCGGCGCAGGCACTTCTAGAGTCCGTGCGCGGCCATATGAAAGTGCAGGCCTTCAATAAGGCACTCGATGCGATCTGGCAGGTCGTCGGCGCTTCGAACCGCTATGTCGACGAGCAGGCGCCCTGGACGCTCAAGAAGACCGACCCCGCACGCATGGCGATCGTGCTGGGCGTGCTGATCGACGTAATCCGGCGTTTGGGTTTGCTGGTGCAGCCGGTGGTGCCGCAGTCGGCGTCGAAACTGCTCGATCAACTCGTGTTGCCGCCGGAAAGCCGGTCGTTCACTGCATTCGACACGCCGATTGCGGGCGGCACGAGGTTGCCGAAGCCGGAGGGCGTGTTTCCGCGGTATGTCGAAGCGGAAGCGGCGGCGGAGTAAGGCAAGAATGATTATCGACAGCCATTGTCATCTTGACTACATGGCGCGCGCCGGCATCCTGCCGGAAGTTCTCGCGCGTGCGCGCGATGCAGGTGTTGGCGCGATGCTGACCATCTGCACGACCATCGCCGAGTTTCCGCAGGTGCTCGCCATCGCCGAAGCCAATGACGATATTTGGTGCTCTGTCGGGGTGCATCCGCATCACGCGGCGGAGGAACCCGACGTGTCGGTCGGCCAACTTGTCGAACTGTCGCGCCACCCGAAAGTCATCGGTATCGGCGAATGCGGGCTCGATTATCATTACAACCGCAGCCCGCATGAGGTTCAACGCGCCGTGTTTCGTGCGCACGTAGCAGCCGCCCGTACAACGGGTCTGCCGCTCATCGTCCACAGTCGGAATGCGGACGACGAAACGATCGAGCTCCTCTCGGAGGGAGCGAAGGGCGAGGGGGCGCATGCGTTGCGCGGTCTGATCCACTGCTTCTCCACGACGCGCGACCTCTCGAGGCCTGCGATGGAACTGGGGTTTTCGATTTCGCTTTCGGGAATCGTTACCTTTCCGAAGTCGACCGACCTGCAGGAGATCGCACGCGATATTCCGGACGAGCGGCTTCTGGTCGAGACCGACGCGCCCTACCTTGCGCCGGTACCTCAGCGCGGCAAAAAGAATGAGCCAGCCTTCGTGGTGCACACGGCTGATTTCCTGGCCGAGTTGCGCGGCACCTCGCGCATGGCGCTCGATGCGACGACGAGCGAAAATTTCTTTCGCCTGTTCAGCAAGGCGCGGCGGCCTTCCGCCTGATGCGCGTCACGATCCTTGGCTGCGGCGGTTCGGGGGGCGTGCCGACGGTCGGGAATCAGTGGGGCGATTGCGATCCGAACAATCCGAAGAATGCGCGCCGCCGCGTTTCGTTGCTGGTGCAGGGTGCAGGCCAAACCGTACTGATCGATACGTCGCCCGATCTTCGGGCCCAACTCCTCGACGCCAAGGTCGGGCATCTGGACGCGGTGATCTACACGCACGATCATGCCGATCATACGCACGGACTCGACGACCTTCGATTTCTTCGGCGGGATCGGGGAATGTCGCCAATTCCGTGCTATGGGAACCACGAAACACTCTATTCCATCGCGGGACGCTTTTCCTTCGCGTTTAGCCAGAGCACGACCGGTTCGGGCGTCCTGTACAGACCCTATGCAGCCGCCATCGCGGTCGACGGGCCGTTCAGCATAGGCGCTCTGGCCGTTACGCCCTTTCGGCAGGATCATGGCCATGGCACATCGTCGACCGGATACCGAATTGGCGGTATGGCCTATTCGACGGATGTCGTGGACATACCCGGCGAAAGCTGGCCGGTCCTCGCCGCTCTTGACCTCTGGATTGTTGATGCGCTGCGTTGGGAACCGCATCCGACCCATACGCATTTTGACAGGACATTGAGCTGGATTGCGCGCGCGCAACCCAAACGCGCCATTCTCACTCATATGAACCATATGATGGACTACGAGGCCGTTCGGCGCCGCTGTCCGCCCGGCGTAGAGCCCGGGTGGGACGGTTTGGTGGTCGATCTGCCGGATTAGGACTACTCTTCACGGGTCGGCCGGAAACGGAGGAACGAGACATGCTCGAACGCCGCACGATGCGAATGATCCTTGTGGGTCTCATCGCCATTGTCACGCCGTCTCTTGCCGGAGCGGAGCCGATCCCCGAGGAGTACCTGGTCGCTGACTACGAATTATGCATGGAGCAGTCGGCGCAAGCGCCCTATACGGTCGAGCAACGGGAAAAGTATTGTGACTGCACACGGGACGAGTTCGCGAAGCTCAGCTTCGATGAGTATTTGCAGATGACCGGCGATGTGCTTGAGAACGACCTAAGCGCGACAACAACTCAGTATCTGCAGAGTGTCGACCAGATTTGTCGATCGCAGGTCACGCAATAGCCGGCATGATGGGCGCTCTCTATTCGCAGGGCCCGCCCAACAGGCCCGCTCTGAGATCGGGATTGGGCGTGTTCGGCCCGACGGACATGGTCAGGAGGGCATCGGCAAAGTCCGTACCTTGGATCGGCGCGCTCGACATGCCGTTCAGGTCTATCACCGTGCTCGCGAGCATGGGGTCGTAGGTGAGAGACAGATAGTCGCCTTCCTTGATGTCGACGATCTGGGCGTCGAGCGTTTCGATCCGGTCCTTAAGCGGACCGAGTTCGCCTCCGGATACCCGCTCGAAACCATTGCGAAACGCCGCCCGCACGTCGGATGCATCGGCGTCGTGCACAAATTTGAGCAATAGTTGCCATGGCTGGTTTGCCGCGATGATCGCGGCGCCGTCGACCGACTTCTGGGGGATATAGAGCCCCGCAACGTAAACGTCGACGTTGAACATGGTCGCTTCGCGCACCCCGAGACCGTTGAGTACGAGGTCGGAACTGCCCACCGTCGTCGTATCGGCAAATTGAACGTCGCCACAAGTTGCGGCGACGGAGCTTCCCCCAGAGGAGATGGTTGTCGCGACGCAGACACAGGCCAGAAATCTAAGCCGGGCGATCATCGAGGGGGCGTTTCCATCCGTGGTCGGCGTAAGATGCGCAGCCCTCGTGACGGGGAATGTCCCCATACCTTCCCAAATGCACGCGCAGCATTCAATGCCTCTTGGGAAGGTATAAATGGTCTGCCCAATATCGAATGTAGATCAAATTTCATAAACGGGCGACACGATGCGAGGGGCATCTCGTTCCAAGCCACGGGTGGGCTTCGATGAACAGATCGATCGGTAATTCGGCGCTTGCGGCCGTCGTCGCGACAACGCCGATAGTCGGCGGATGCTCGATTCCATCCCGCGAGATGGCGGTTCCGCGAGCCTTGACAACGGAAGCCGAGATTCCCGGAATCCCGAATGCCCGGCTCTGGCCCGGCAATCCCGCCAGCATCCGAGCCAGGATCGAGACGGCCGATGCGTCGATCGAGGCCACAAGAGCCGCCGGCATCGTCCCCGACGCCGAAGGGGAGCTGGCGCCGGCTTCTTATGATGAAGGCGCTTTCGGTGCCGGCGTGCCGGTCGGCTGGACGCGCGCAGGCACCCGGCCCGAGTTCAAGCCCGCTACCGGCGTGAGCACCGGGGCGCTGACGGCGCTCTTCGCATTCCTCGACCTGGATTACGACGACGAGCTCAAGACCGTCTACACAACCATCTCGGCCGAGGACATCGACGAGGAGCGGGGCGTCGGCGATCTCTATCGCATGTATCTCGAAGCGCGGCGCGATGGCGTCGACTGCAACCTTGCATTCATCGGGCCGGAATTCGACCTATCTTCAACCGGCGAGTTCGACACGAAATACGTGAATGCACGCTTCAACTACGGCTATCGGTTGGACTGGAAGAGCCATCCATGGAAGAAACGGCCGCCCGGCTTCGCACAGACATTGCCGGCCGCGCGGTAATGTCACACGGATTCGACAATGTAATGGCTTCGGATCGCCCGTTGTGCTCAACTAGAGCGTTGGTACCGTTGTTCTGAAGGTGGAGCCGCCTCGGCTTTCGATCCACCAGGAAGGCAAAGGATCCGTACCATGATGAACCGCAAATACCTGTTGATCGCCGGCGGCCTCGTGCTTGCCGCGGGTATCGGTGCCGCGGGTGCGGACCGGTATCTGCAGCGGAAACCGGAAATGACGGCCGCCATTCGATCGGAATGCGCCGCCGATCGGTCGCAGATCGACGCCGTCGAAGGCGGTCGCGACGACATGGTTCGCATCGAAGGCGGTCGGTTCACCATGGGGACGAACGACAGTTGGCCGGAGGAGGCGCCGGCCCGCAGTGCCGAAGTCGGGTCGTTCTGGATCGATCGTTACGAGGTCACAAACGCGGAGTTTGCCGCGTTCGTCGAGGCGACCGGCTACGTGACGGTGGCCGAGCGGCCCGCCGATCCGGCTGCCAACCCCGGTATCGACCCGGATTTGCTCGTGCCGGGCGCGATCGTCTTCGTTGCACCCGAAAATGTCAGCAACCAGGACGATATCAGCCAGTGGTGGGAATATGTGCCCGGCGCGAATTGGCGGCATCCCCAAGGGCCCGACAGCACGGTCGAGGGTCGCGAGTCTTATCCGGTTGTCGGTGTGACGCGCGAGGATGCGCTGGCGTACGCGCAGTGGCTCGGACGCGACTTGCCCACGGAGGCCGAGTGGGAATTTGCAGCCAGGGGCGGGCTGACCGACGCCGAGTATGTGTGGGGCGACGAGCAAGTGCCGGGCGGCCAGTGGCAAGCCAATGCCTGGCAGGGCGTGTTTCCTGTCATCAACGAGGTCAAGGATGGCTTTCCTGGAAGCGCACCCGTCGGCTGTTTCTCCGCCAACGGCTACGGGCTTTACGATATGGCCGGCAATGTCTGGGAGCTGATGAAGGATGACTATGCCGACCTGCGCGGTCCGCAGCCGGGCATGGTCGTGATCAAGGGCGGTTCGTTCCTTTGCGCCGACAATTACTGTCTCCGCTACAGGCCGACGGCAAGACAGCCGGCATCGTACGACCTCGGAACTACGCATATCGGTTTCCGGACCGTTCTGCGAGACGAGGGATCGCTGAATTGAGGGCCTGACATGACGCGAACGTCAGCGGCAATCGCCATTACCTTCGCCTTGGCGACAATCCCGGCATCTGCCCAGGACGGCGCCGAGGATGCGTCGCTGGCGCAGCAGTTGGCGAACCCCGTCGCGTCGCTGATCAGCGTGCCGTTTCAGTTCAACTACGACGGCAATATCGGGCCGGGCGACGACGGCAACCGCGTTTATATGAATCTTCAGCCGGTCGTACCGATTGGCATCGGCGACAACTGGAATGTGATCTCGCGCACGATCCTGCCCATAACCTGGCAGGACGACATCTTCCCGGGCGCGGGCGACCAGTTCGGCCTGGGCGACACGACGCAGAGTCTGTTCCTGTCGCCGGTCAGGCCGGCCTTTGGTCGCGTCATTTGGGGCGTTGGCCCCGCGCTGCTGTTGCCCACCGCGACAGACGATCTGCTGGGATCGGGGAAATGGGGAGTGGGCCCGACAGGTGTCGTGTTGACGCAACTCGGGCCCTGGACTGTCGGGATGCTGAGCAACCATATCTGGTCTTATGCCGGGGACAGCGATCGGGCGAAGGTATCCAGCACGTTCATCCAACCGTTCATGTCATACACAACCCCATCCGCATGGACGTTCACACTGAACTCGGAATCGACGTACAACTGGAAGACCGAGTCATGGGCCGTCCCGGTGAACGGAATCGTAGCGAAGCTCGTCCAGGTCGACGAGCAACGCATTCAGTTCGGGGCCGACGCACGATACTGGTTGAATAGCGCGCCCGGCGGGCGGAGGGTTTCGGAGCAAGATTCATCGTGACTTTCCTGTTCCCTCAATAAAGACCAGAAAATCGGGCTGCAGTGGACCGGCTCATTGCAGTGGCTACGGGGCCAAGGGGCTGTGATGCGTACGCAAGTTGAACGGCGACGGGGATCGAACTGGCTGCTTGGTGTCGCATTGTGGTGCGCATCGTTGCTGCCGGCGGGTACTTCGACGGCGCAGGAAACGCTTTCCGATTGGGAGTTCACCGTAACTCCTTATCTTTGGATGACGGGGTTCGGGATGGAGACGCGGGGCGTCGGTCCGATTCCGTCGCGCGACATCGATGTGGATTTCGGACAGGTGTTCGATCATCTCAACTTCGCATTCGAGGCGAATGTTGAAGCACGCAAGGATCGTTTCGTCGCGACCTTCGACTTCAACTACTTCGATCTTTCCGCATCTGAGGGCCTGTCCGGGCCGGTTTTCACCAAGGTCGCACTCGACATGACGGGCATCCTGTCGTCGGCGACAGTGGGTTACCAGGCCATTGCGAGCGATCCCGTCTCGATGGACGTATTCGGCGGAGCTCAGCTGTTCTCGGTCGATACCGACCTTGCCATGCGCGGCGGGGGCTCGCCGTCGACGTCGGACAAGAAGACGTTCGTCGATCCGGTCATCGGCCTTCGCGGCCGTGTCCGTCTGGGAGAGGACTTTTTCCTGGACGGCATCGGTTCGATCGGCGGATTCGGTGTCGACTCGCAAATAACGTACCAGCTGTTCGGCGGCGTTGGCTGGCAGGCGAGCGACTCGATCGCGCTGCGTGCCGGCTATCGCCACTTCTATATCGAGCAGGAAGGCGGCAAACTCATCAAGAGCGTGACGATGACCGGCCCGATCATCGGCGCATCCTTCCGGTTCTGAAATCTCGACGGTACGGTTCACGTTCAATCCCAGAGGGACGCATGAAAGCTCTTACCATTTCGACCAGATCGCTTCGTCGGATCGCGGCAGCGTTCGCCCTTGCTGCGTTGCTGGCGATTCCGCAGGCGTCGGCCCAGGAACTCGTCAAGGCCGGGACCGTCTCGATCGATCAGGTTCAGATTGCCTTTATCGGCAGCGCGAATCTCGGGGGTGGCACGCTGTATTTCAACGGCCAGGAGTACGACTTCTCGATCAGCGGCCTTGGCATCGGCGGTATCGGCGCATCCAGGATCGAAGCGACAGGCGAGGTTTACAACATGACCGATCCCGGTCAGTTCGCCGGCACCTATGGTCAGGCGCGCTACGGTCTCGTGATCGGCAACGTGAGCACCGGCGAGCTGTGGCTGCAGAACAATGCCGGCGTCTACATGCACCTCAAGGCCAAGCGTGAGGGATTGATGCTCTCGCTCGGCGGCGATGTCGTGTACATCAAGCTCGATTGATCAACGCGGCCAAGAGGAGATCGCGTGCCATGAGGAAGACAGTCCTGACAGTCCTCACGCTGGCCAGCTTGGCGGCAGGAGGATCAGCAGTCGCAGCGAAGAGCGCAGTCGCTGAAACCGAGGAAACGATCAATGCCATCGTGGCGTGGAGCGGCAAGGGCCAAAGCTACGAGGTCGGAGCCGATCGGGCAGTCTTTGTGGGCACATTGAGCGGGCCCGTCTATGTCGAGACGGACAAGGGGCCGGTACCGGCCGGGTATGCGACCTGTCCCGTTCTCATCGACGTCGACACCGCCAGCGCGGCGCAAACCGCACAGGGCCGCTGCCTGATCGAGAATCCCGATGGCGACCAGATTTCCGCCGAAGTCAGTTGCCGCGGAGTCTATCGCGTTGGCTGCGACGGCACGTTGACCCTGACCGGTGGCACGGGTGCATTCGAGGGCATTTCCGGTGGCGGCGAGATTACCATCCGGAGCGAGCGCCGCAGCATCGTTGAGAGCGGAAACGGTACGACTGAAGAGGAAGGCTTCGGAATCATGATTGTCGAGGGGTTGACCTACACCCTGCCGTAACAGGCCATCCTCCGGAGCTCGCGATGATGACGACGGTGGACCTTCACGGTCAGGCGGCCGTCGATGCGCATCGAGGCGGGTTCTCGGGCGCGGAAGTACATCCCTCGTTTCGGGGTTCGTTTTTCCGGTACTCGTGACATGGGCATTGCTCTTGCCTGCGGCGGCCCAGGACGCGACTCCACAGCGGAGCGACCCGGCGCTCGAGGTTTCGTCCGGGGCAACGTGACTTTTATGAACCGGCCGATCGTGACGTTTTGCGATTCGGTGGGGTCGCTGACGCCTGAGCAGCGCGCCGAACGCACGCAACGGCGCCTGTCCGCCCTAGACCCGGTCGTGCTTCAACGCCCCATCGCGATCGAAGCTGCAACTCTCGGCGACGTTAGCGGCGTCTATCTGAGCATCGAAGGCGGGGGTGACGATCGGCTACGACGCGCCGTGGCGCCAGGTTCATGCGATGCTGCTTCGGGCGGCTGCACAGGTTGAAGGCATCCGCGCAACGCCGGCGCCTTACGTCACGCAGCGCGCACTGGGCGACTTCTATGTCGAATACGAGTCGTTGGTGGTGGTGGAGTGGCCCGGCGAGCGGGTTCCGGTTCGAACGGCGTTGCTTGGCAAGACCAGGACCTGTTCAACGAAAACGGCGTCCAGATCATGTCGCCGCACTTTTACGACCAGCCTTGCCAAAAAGTGATTGTGCCCGAGGACAGATGGTTCGCGTCACCTGCGACCAAGTAGGGTGGTTCGCGGGGATGTACAGGCCGGCCCGGCAGGCTGGACCGTCGTCAACATGAGGGATGACTGGGCCACCATCTACCCGCCCGAGCAGTAAACGCAAGGGTTGCGTTGTGGTGAACGGGCGAACTCGGGGGTAAGATCAGACGCTTCGGGTCAAAGCGGAGGTGCGTCCATGATTCGCAAATTTCGCCTTCTGGGTTCGGTTGGGGTTGTGACTTTCGCCGTGGTCGCCATGGCAGGGTCCGCATCCGCCACATCCGACCGTTGCATCCAGCTCGAGCAGCAATTCGACGCCGTCGCCGGCGAGCACGCCTCGAACCCGCGCCTGCCGCTCGCGCAGAGCTATCGCCAGAAGGGCAGCTACCTGTGCAACAACGATGTGGATGAGGTCGGCGCGCAGCAGCTCGAAGAGGCGCTGCGGCTCCTGGGTGTCGAGCCCGATCCCGTTCCCTGAGCCAGCCGACTACTCGTAAACGATCACCAGGCCGATGTAGCTGGGCGACCAACGGATCAGCTTGTCCGGGGGATTATCCGACGAGATCGCGAACCACTTGGAGTCGACCCACCGGATTGCAAGGGGCCAGTCGCCGTCCACGATATGGATGGCGCCGGCGAGCGGATCGTCGCCGTAATCATCGGCATCGGCGGTGCGCATCAGAACGGCCTTGGCAAAGATGCTCTCTTTGCCGTCGATGGTAACCGGATGCCCCTCGTCGCAAACGCGCGTCATGAGAGCCGCGACGTATTTGCCGTCCGGCGAGGGAATTTCGTCGAAGATCCGGTCCTTGCAGGGACCGGCGCCGCAGGCCGCGAGTCCTAAGCATACCGAGAAGGGAACGAGCGCGCGCCGAAGCCCGGGAAAGACCGATTCAAGTGTCATGAGACTTTCCCGTCCTCAAGGCGCGTAGAAGATCCGGATGGCATTCCAGCTGGTCTTGCGCTGCACCGGCATGTCGGTACCCTGAGGGTCGATCAGAATTGTATCATTAGTCTGCCAGACCAGCTGAATGGGGTTGGTGAATGTCGTAATGTATGCGGCGGTCTCATAGACGTCGCCGAGATACCCGTCGTCGGTCTCGAAGATGGCGACCCCCCGAGCCCGATGCGTTTGATCGCCCGCTTTGCAGATTTGTTCGACCACGGCTGCGGTATACCGGCCATCCGGCGAGGGTACTTCCTTCAGGATCGCTTCGTCGCAACTCTTGCCGAAATTCGGAATCATGCCGGCCTGATAGACGGCGTAAAGCAGAACGGCACCAAGAATTCCAAAGGTGACCCAGCGCATTTTCATGCCTCAGACAAATATGAAGATGACGCTTGCGATGCATAGACTCCCAAGCACCAGGTTGAACAACTGCAGCGCGCGTCCGGATCGCAGATACCGTCGCGCCAGCACGCCACTGCCGAGCCAGGCGAGCTGAGCCGCGACGCCCAGAACGCCTAGAGTTGCCACGATCATCAGGATCTGCGGCGTCATGGGGCGGTCGGGGAGGGTGTAAGCCGCCATGGCGCCGACGGCGAGCACCCAACCCTTGGGATTCACCCATTGCAGCGCGGCACCCTGCAGGAACCCGATCGGTCTGCCGCCCGTCGTCGCGGTGTCTTCCGTTGCCGCCTCGCCGTTACCTTGGCCTGGCTCCGACGGTGGGTCTGGTTTGGGCCCCCAGCCGGCGGCAATGCGGAAGCCCAGCCAGACAAGGTAAGCGGCACCCGCATAGCGCAGCAGTTCGTGCAGGAGCGGGTAACGGTCGAAGGCGACACCCAGACCAAATCCGACTGCGAGAACCAAGGTCATGAATCCCAGCACGATGCCGAGGGCCAGAGGCAGGGATCGGTGCCAGCCGAAATTGGCGCCGGAGGCGGCGATCATGAGATTGTTCGGGCCCGGCGTGAAACTCATGGCGACGCCGAGAACGAGCAGGGGCAGGAAGAGATCCGGCATGGAAGGACCGAACTCCGAAGGCCTCCGGGGGAAGGGACGCGAGTTTGCCCGTTGCGGCCGCGACGGCCAAGGGTAGGCACCACCCATCGGGATGAACCGCTCAACCGCCCCCGTCGCGCTATAGTTCGGGTATGAGCATGCCGATCGCGGAGACTTGGTACGGCATCGAGCCCGTCGATGGCGGGGTCATTCGACTGCGCGAGGCCCATGTCGATCCGTATTTGTCGGGCGATTTCTGGCTGGTTCGCGGACGCGACGCCGACCTGGTTGTCGATACCGGTGCCGGCATCGTCCCGCCGGCGCCCGTTGTCCAAGCGATCACCGGCCGACCCGCCACGGCGGTCGTACTTTGTTATTTTTACGACCATGCGGGCGGCCTCTATTCGTTCGATCAGCGAGCGTGCCATCCGATCGACGCCCGGGCGCTGGCGGAAGGCCGGAACGCGATCAAGGGCTATGTCTGCCCCGAGATGGTCTCGGCGCTGCCTTGGCCCGGTTTCGACGTGATGACCTACCGGCTGGTGACCAGACCGATCACACGGGAAGTGGGCGAGGGCGACTTCTTCGACCTGGGCGACCGCCGGCTCGAGGTTTTGCATGTTCCGGGCCGCAGCCGGGGCTCGATTGCCTTGTGGGAGCCGGCAACCGGGTATCTTTTCATCGGCGACACGCTGCTCGACGATCCGCTCGATCGCGATTTCCCGCCCGAGGATCCGGCGGGGTTAGGAACCAGCCTGACGCGGTTGGCGACGCTTCCTGTGAGCCGGGTGTTCGGTGGACACTATGGGTGCTTTGATCGACAGCGAATGCTTGAGCTGATCCGGTCTGAAACGGAGCGGTACTGCGGAGCCTAGGGAGGGCAAATTGGCGTGGTTTAGCAATCTCTGTCATTAATTCCCATAATATGCATTATGCGATAACTCTGGGATTGCGAGGTGATCCGGCAATTTAGCGCAGGGCGCGATGGCGTTCCCCTCTGGCCCAGCTCCAACGCGCCGAATCGCTCTACATGTCTCAGCTCCGGAAGGATGCAGCGATGACCGATCCCGCAGACGGCATAACACAAATCGATCGCTTGCTTGCCATCATGGCGCGGCTTCGCGACCGGGAGCGTGGCTGCCCATGGGACGTCGAGCAGAACTTCGCGACCATCGCGCCCCACACGATCGAAGAAGCCTATGAGGTTGCTGACGCTGTCCAGCGCGGTCACATGGCGGACCTAAAGGACGAGTTGGGGGACTTGCTGCTCCAGGTCGTTTTCCACGCACGGATGGCAGAGGAAGCCGGCGCGTTTCGTTTCTGCGATGTCGTAAACGCTATTTCAAACAAACTGCAGGAGCGCCATCCTGATGTATTCGGTGATGCCACCGTGGCGACGTCGACCGCCCAGACCGAAGCCTGGGAGGCCCAAAAGACTGAGGAACGAACCGCCAAGGCCGAGGCAGAAGGCCGAGAGCCGAGTGCGCTCGATGGCGTGATCGCCGGCCTCCCCGCCCTCATCCGCAGTCTAAAGCTTCAGAAACGCGCGGCCCGGGTCGGCTTCGACTGGCCCTCGGCAAATGAGGTTCGCGACAAGCTCCACGAAGAGCTGACCGAGATCGACACCGAGCTCGCCGCAGGACGGGATCGCGCCCGGCTCGAGGACGAGATCGGCGACCTGCTGTTCGCGGCGGTCAACCTCGCCCGCCATTTGGATGTCGACCCGGAGACAGCGCTGCGCGGCGCCAACCTCAAGTTTGAGAGCCGTTTCCGGACGATGGAGGCACTGGCGGCGACCGACGGATTGCGGCTCGAGGATCTCGATCCGGCGGCCCAGGAATCGCTTTGGACGCGCGCAAAAAAGAACGAGACCCTGCCCAATTAGCGCTTCTTCTCCCGGCCCCTTCAAGGGCACGTGCTCTTGCTCGGCACCGAAGTCGTTCCGGCTACGGAATAGGCATGTGCTGGCAGAGTTTGACCAATTCCGCGCCACTTGCCGCCCGGATCGGGACTGAATGTAAGCTCAGAAGCCAGTAGAGGTTAGTTTAGAAATATCTCCTAACCGGCTGATGTTACTAAATTGTCTATTTTTATCTCAGCTTGGCACGAAAGTTGCTTGCAATTGGTTGCACCGGGATGCACCCCGGCTACCCAATGGAGCAACAGACCGATGAACCGACTGTCGTCCCCCGCTTCCCTTGTCCGCCCCTTGGCCGAGCCGTCACTTCGGCGCCTGGCCGTTACAGCCGCCGGGGCCCTCGCGCTTTCGACTCTATCGGCGTCGCCGGCCCTCGCGCAGGAAGCCGTAGCCTACGACTCCGGCGACGTGGCCTGGATGCTCACGGCGACCCCACTCGTCCTGATGATGACCGTCCCGGGGCTCGCCCTCTTCTATGGCGGCATGGTCCGTCGCAAGAACGTCCTCGCCACGGCGGTCCAGAGTTTTGCGACCTGCTGCCTCGCCACCGTCCTGTGGATGCTGGTCGGCTACAGCCTCGCCTTCTCGGATGGCGGCAGCCTGCAGAGCTTCGTTGGCGGGCTCGGAAGGGCGTTCCTTGGCGACATTGGGCCGGACAGCGCGGTCGGCACGATCCCCGAATCCGTCTTCATGACTTTCCAGATGACCTTCGCGATCATCACCCCTGCCCTGATCGCCGGCGCCTTCGCGGACCGGATCAAGTTTTCGGCCCTGCTCTGTTTCATCGGCGCCTGGTCACTGCTGGTCTATGCGCCGATCTGCCATTGGGTCTGGGGCGGCGGCTTCCTGGCCACAGCCGGCGTGCTCGACTTTGCCGGCGGCACCGTCGTCCATGTGAATGCCGGTGTTGCCGGCCTGGTCGCCGCTCTCGTGATCGGGCGCAGGCTCGGATACGGCACCGAGAACATGGCGCCGCACAATCTCGTTCTGTCGCTAATCGGTGCCTCCCTGCTTTGGGTCGGCTGGTTCGGATTCAATGCCGGCTCGGCAGTAGCAGCAAACGGCATCGCCGGCATGGCGATGATGAACACGCAGATTGCGACCGCCGCGGCCGCGCTCGCCTGGATGGTCTCGGAGTGGCTTCTGCAGCGGAAACCGAGCGTCCTCGGGCTGCTCTCCGGGGCTGTCGGCGGATTGGTCGCGATCACGCCGGCGGCAGGCTTCGTTGACGCGTCGGGCGCCCTATGGATCGGGCTCATCGGCGGCGTTGCCTGCTATGTCGCAGCCGTCTACGTGAAGCGCATCTTCAAATATGACGACAGTCTCGATGCGTTCGGCATTCACGGTGTCGGCGGCGCGGTTGGCGCCATCCTGACCGGCGTGTTCGCGACCGCCACGGTCAACAGCGGTTCGGGGCTGGTCGACGGCAATCCGGGTCAGATTTGGATCCAGATCAAGGGGCTCGGCGCCACGATCGCCTACTGCGCAGCGATAACCTGGCTGATCCTCAAGGCGATCGACGCCACGATCGGCCTGCGCGTCACCCGCGAACAGGAAATCGAAGGGCTCGACCTTCATCTGCACGGAGAAACCGCGCAGGGCTGAACGCGCCCGACGACAAGAAACGGTTCGTCAGCCTCCGGGACCCATCTGCCGGGTCCCTCCGGGGCCGGTTGCGAGGGGCGGTTTGAAGTCGGTCGGCCGCCTCTCCCCGGCTTCCGGCTTGTTGCGTCAACGCCGCGCGGGAGCAGTTCGTCGCTCAGTCGCCTGCCAGCGTCCGGGTGGAACCGAAAACCGGCCGAAAAACGTCGCCACCGCTGCGGCGACCGTGTACGCGACACCCTAATCCGGCAGACCCGCCACTTTCAGTGCGGCGGACAGTGGCTCTGCGACCGACGGATGTAAGTCGAAGGTCGCGCATAGGGCCGCGATCGTGAAACCGGGCTGCAGCTCGAGCACCCGTGCGGCGGACGCCCTGGCAGCATCCAAACGACCCAGCCGCGCGTGCGTCGCCGCCAATGCGACGTGCGCCGTGCTCCAATAGGGGTTCGCTTGGAAGGTCCGGTGCGCCGCTTCCGCCGCCGCCTCGTCCTCGCCGCGCACCAGATAGGCGAGCGAAGCTGCCCACAGCGTGCCGTAGTTCACTGGATCGAGCGGGCTCAGCCGTAATGCCTGCTTGCTCCATTCGATACCGCGCTCGGTCTCACCGGCAAATACCAGCACGATGCTGCCGAAGAGCCACGCGAGCGCACAGGAGGGGCTGGGCGCCAACGCCGCATCGAACGCCTGTCGTGCGGCATCGCGGTCATGCGCGACCAGCCCCATGACAAAACCGCCCAGGGACAACGCCGTGGCGTCGTCGCGCCCGTGAGCGATCGCTTCATGGGCGTGATGAATTGCCCTCTCCCGGTTCTCTTCCTGTGCGCCGCCGCGCGCGAAGATGATTTCATGCGCCCAGGCCGTGAACCCATGTGCCAGCGCATAGTCCGGCTCGGTCGCGATGGCCTTCTCGAGTAGCGTGAGTCCCCTGCGGGCGCCGTCCGGCATGGCCGAATAGACATGCGGGATGGCCCGCAGCACGAGATCGTATGCGGCGAGACTGTTGGGCCGGTCCCGCTTGACGCGCTCGATCTCTGCCTGGCGCAGGCTCGGCTCGATTGCGGCGACCACGCTCATGGTGAGTTCGTCCTGCAGCGCAAATACGTCATCGAGGGTACGGTCGTGACGATCGGCCCAGACATGCCGGCCGGTCTCCGCTTCGACGAGCTGCGCCGTCACCCGTATGCGGTTCGACGCACGACGCACGCTGCCCTCGAGCACGTAGCGCACGCCGAGCTCTTTTCCCACCTGTTTCACGTCGACGGGCTTGAACTTGTAGACGGAGGTCGAATTGCGCGCGATGACGAACAGCCACTTGATGCGCGACAGGCCGGTGATGATGTCCTCGACCATGCCGTCGGCGAAATAGTCCTGCTCGGGGTCGCCACTCATGTTCTGGAAGGGTAGCACGGCGATCGACGGTTTCTCTGCGCGCGGCACGTCCGGGCTACCGGCGGGACCAGCGACCGGGCGCGGTGTGGCGGCGAGGCCGACCGTGAGCGCATAGACCAGGATGGGCTCGGCGATATTCTTGAGCGCCGTTTCACCGAGATCCCGAATCTCGAGATCGAGCCGAGAACGCACCTGCCGGTAGGCGTCCTCGGAGAGGCAGATGGTGCCGGGCGCGGCGACGCCTTCAAGCCGAGCCGCGATGTTGACTCCGTCGCCCATCAGGTCGCCATCGGTTTCCTCGACGACATCGCCGAGATGAATCCCGACACGAAACTGGATTTGCTGCTCAGGCGACAGGCCAGCGTTACGCTCGACCATCGCGGTCTGCACCTCGACGGCGCAACGCACGGCATCGACGACGCTGCGGAACTCCACTAATGCACCGTCGCCCGTGCGCATGACCACGCGGCCGTTGTAAACGGCGATGGTGGGATCGATCAGATCGCTTCGCAGCGCCCGAAGGCGTGCCAGCGTGCGGTCCTCGTCGGCGCCGGTCAGCCGGCTGAATCCGACGACGTCCGCAACGAGAATAGCCGCCAATTTCCGCTGCACCGGCATGCCGGTCCTCCCCTGCAGACCCTAGCACTCCGGAAGGTCCGAATGGGAGTTGACCGTAGCGTCTTCCGCGCTACCGGGTCGCCTCCGGCGGCTGGTTGCGGGGGGGGGTGGCCTTCAATCGGTCGTCCGCCCCCCAGCTCCCGTTTCTCTCGTGTACAGCGTGATTCAATCGTTCGCCAGCAGGTGCATCAGGCTCGACGAATCCCAGCGTCCGCCGCCGCGCTTCTGGACCTGGGCGTAGAACTGGTCGACCAGGGCGGTGACCGGAAGGCGCGCGCCGTTGCGCCGCGCTTCGGCCAGACAGATCGACAGATCCTTGCGCATCCAGTCGGTCGCGAAACCGAACTCGAACTCGCCCTTCAGCATCGTGAGGGCCCGATTGTCCATCTGCCAGGACTGCGCTGCACCCTTCGAAATCACGTCGACGACCTTGGCAGCGTCGAGCCCGGCGCGCTGGGCGAAATTCATGCCCTCGGCCAGGCCCTGCACCAGTCCGGCGATGCAAATCTGGTTCACCATCTTGGTGAGCTGTCCCGAACCGACCGGACCGAGCAGAACGCAGGCGTGCGCGTAGGCATCGATCACCGGTTTGGCGCGCCCGAAAGCGGCCGCATCGCCGCCCACCATCACGGTCAGCTTGCCGTTCTCGGCCCCCGCCTGCCCGCCCGAAACCGGCGCATCCAGAAAATGAAAGCGACCGTGCGCTGCGATGGCACCGAGCTCGCGCGCAACCTCGGCCGACGCCGTCGTGTGGTCGACGAAGATCGCATGCCGCGTCAAGCCGTTGAACGCCCCGCCCTCGCCGACCGCGACTGCCTTCAGATCGTCGTCGTTTCCGACGCACGAAAAAACGATCTCGGCGCCGTCCGCCGCTTCGGCGGGTGTCGACGCTGCGCGGCCGCCATGCTTGGCGACCCACGCGTCCGACCGAGCCCGCGTCCGGTTGTAGACCGTGACGTCGTGGCCCTTGGCGGCAAGGTGTCCCGCCATCGGAAACCCCATCACGCCAAGGCCGATAAACGAAACTCTCATCGATGCGTCCCCGACTTCCTCGTTGTCATGGCGGCGTCGGCTCAAGCGAGCCGCGTATTCTACGGCTCCATCAGAATCCTGCGCAGACGCCGCCAGCTGTCACGATCCGGCGCCAGCAACAGCGCGCTGGCATCGAGCTGACCCGGCACGTAGGGCGCCCCGTCGCCATGCGCGGACCAACCGCCGGCCTCGCGATGAATGATGACCCCTGGCGCGTGGTCCCACGGCATCATTCTGGTGAAAACCGCAAAATGGTACTCGCCTGATGCCAGGCTGACATACTCGGCGCCCGCGCAGCGCCGGCTGCGCACCGCATCCACGCGAGCGCGCCGGCTGCGCATCCGCTCGGCCAGCTCGAGGGAACCGAAGGTGCCAGCGACTACCGGTCCGCGAAACTCGCGATCCTCCGTCGGCGCCGGGCGCACACGTGCCGGCTCACCATTGATCGTCGCACCGGAACCGCGCTCAGCCATCGCCATGACGTTGCGCACCGGCTCGTAGATCCAGCCGGCCAGCAGTTCGCCGTGACGCGCCAGCGCCACCATGACGGCGAAGGTCGATTTGCCGCTGGCGAAATTGCTCGTGCCATCGAGGGGATCGATCGTCCAGATCGGCTCGTCGCTGTCGGCGAGGCGACAAATCAGATCGGGATTGGCGGCGGCTGCCTCCTCCCCTACCACGAGCGACCCGGGCAGCGCGGCCACGAGCTGCGGATCGAGCCATGCCTCGGCCGCTTCGTCGGCGACGGTGACGAGCTCGCCGTGGAACTTCTCGCGCACTTCGTGCTCCGCCAGCCTGGCGAAGCGCGGCATGATCTGGCGGCGGGCGACGCCGCGGATCAGGCCCGCAATCTTTTCGACGTCGATGGCGGTCACGACGACCCGGCGGCGCGGGATGGTTCGGTACGTTCGGCGGTCGGATGCAGCCGCTCGAACCGGCCGATCTCGACGGGCGACAGGCTGACTTCGATATAGGCCCCGTCCGCCTCGTCGTGCCGCTCGATCACATGCCCATGATCATATAGCCAGGATACGGCCGCACCGTCGTCATGCGGGACGCGATAGGCCGCAACCTTCCGGTCGGCCGCAAGACGCCGGTCGATCAGCGCCAGCATTTCAGGCATGCCCGATCCGTCGAGCGCCGAAATCAGAACCGAGTGTTCGGACCGGGCCGTCTGGGCCGCCAAGCTTGCCCGTGCCTCGGGATCGAGGAGGTCCGCCTTGTTGAGGGCTTCGATCACGTCGCTCTCGAGCCGTTCGCCCTGCCCCAGATCTTTCAGTACAGCAAGCACATCGCCGCGCTGCAGTTCGCTGTCCGGATGCGAAACGTCACGGACGTGCAGAATGAGGTCGGCGGCCTCGACTTCTTCGAGCGTGGCGCGAAACGCCGCCACCAGATGCGTCGGTAATGCCGAGATGAAGCCGACGGTATCGGACAGTATCGCTTTCTGCCCGGACGGCAGGTCGATCAGCCGCATCGTCGGATCGAGCGTTGCAAACAGCATGTCCGCCGCCATTACGTCGGACCGGGTCACGCGATTGAAAAGAGTCGACTTCCCGGCGTTGGTATAACCGACCAGCGCCACGACCGGATACGGCACTCGCTGTCGTGCCGTGCGATGCAATCCGCGCGTTCGCTTGACGTCCGCGAGATCGCGCTTGAGGCGGATGATCCGTTCGTCGATCAGCCGGCGGTCCATCTCGAGCTGAGATTCGCCGGGGCCACCCAGAAAGCCGAAGCCGCCGCGTTGCCGCTCGAGGTGAGTCCAGCTTCGCACCAATCGGCTGCGCTGATAGAGCAAAGCTGCCAGTTCGACCTGGTGCTGACCCTCGCGCGTCCGGGCACGCTCGCCGAAGATTTCGAGGATCAGGCCGGTTCGATCGATGACCTTGCAATTCCAGGCCTTCTCGAGATTGCGCTGCTGCACGGGGCTGACGGTATGACCGACGATCGCCAGCGCGATACGGTCGGCCTTGATTGCGCCGGCCAACCTCTCGACCGAACCGGTGCCCAGTAACGTGGCCGGGCGCGGGTTGGCGACCGTCACCGTTTCGGTTTTCACGACGTCGAGGTCGATTGCCTGCGCCAGTCCGACGCTTTCCTCCAGCCGCGCTTCGGGTGTGCGTGCATCGTCGGCGCGCCCGTTGCGAAGCACCGGCTGAAGAACGATCGCCCGGGTCCGGCCGTTCGATGGGGCGCGGCCGGAACCTTCGATCTCTTGAAACGTCTCGCGGTTCAACTCAGCTTTCGTCGCCTTCCCGGGCCGCCTCGAACAACTGGACCGGCGCCGCCGGCATGATGGTCGAGATGGCGTGCTTGTACACGAGTTGCGAATGGGCATCGCGCCGCAGCAGCACCGAGAAATTGTCGAACCAGGTAATGACGCCCTGAAGTTTCACCCCGTTCACGAGGAAGATCGTAACCGGGGTTTTGTTCTTCCGAATATGGTTCAGAAAAACGTCTTGGACGTTCTGCGATTTTTCCGCGGCCATTTGGGTACCCTTCTTGTCCGTTTTTCGGGGCCGTCTTCGTCTTTGGGGCCGGCGGCCGCCCCCAGGATCTGTCCCGGCTGGCCGTCGAGCCCTTTGGAATGATAGCGACTATCATACAGGCATCGGCAAAGAAAATTACAGCTTCTCGATGTAGCGGCAAAAACTTTCGCAATTCGGCAGATAGAGGGCCGGCGGATGGCTGGAGAATTCACCTTCCGCGGGCCGATACTCCCGCAACAACACCGGTAGGCAGCCGCTGCAGACGGCGCATTCCATGTCGATATCGGTGTCGCCGACAAACCATACCGAACCATCGGGCCCACGACCGGTCGGTGCCAGCGCAAATTCGACCGGATCCCGCGCCGGCTTGTCGCGCGGGCAGTCTCCCGCCCCCACCAGCGCCCCGAACCTGGGTCGCCAGCCAAGATGATCCGCTTCAGCACGCAGGAACCGGCCGGTCTTGTTGCTGACCACCGCCAGATAGATGCCTCGCCGTCCAAGTTCGTCTAGCAGGGCCGCAGCGCCGATCATCGGGCGTAGGGCGGCGAGGTGACGGGACGCAAAGCTCTTGAAGTAGATCTCGCGCGCTTCGTGCCAACGATCGCCGAACATTTTCGGGAAGCTGTCGCGGAGCGAGGCTCGTACGCGCGCCTTGGTATCCGCCAATGTCCAGACCGGAAGGCCCATCGCAGCGAGTGCGTCGTTCATGGAATCGCAAATGACTACCCAGTTGTCGACCAGCGTGTTGTCCCAATCGAACAGGATGGCGCGCGGCAGATCGACGGTTGTCATAGGGCGGGCGGTTCCGTCATGACAAAGTCGAGATAGGCTCTGCGCAGTGCCAGCGCAAGCGGTCCGGCCCGGCCGTCGGCGACTTTCCTGCCGTCGACGGCGGTGACAGGAAGCACCAGCGACGTGCTGCTCGTTATGAAGGCTTCACGGGCGCCCTGCGCCTCGGCAATCGTGAAAGGGCGCTCCTCGACCGGGTAATCGTGCTCCGCCGCAACCGCAATCAGACGCTTTCGGGTAATGCCCGAAAGAATCGCCGTGCTCAAATTGCGAGTTACCAGACGGTTGTCGCGACTGACGATCCAGGCATTGGTCGAGGTTCCTTCGGTGACGGCGCCGTCCTCATCGACCATCCACGCCTCGAACGCGCCCTGCTCGACCGCCTGCTGCTTGCCCATGATGTTCGCCAGCAATGCCGTCGCCTTGATGTCGCAGCGTCGCCAGCGCATGTCGGGCACGCTGACGACCGCAACGCCGGCTGCGATTCGCTGTTCCGGAATCGGCGGCCGGTGACGCGCCGTCATGACGAGAACCGGTTTGATCCGGTGGGGATAGCGATGCTCGCGCAGAGCGACGCCGCGTGTCACCTGCATGTAAACGATTCCAGTACTGACTCCATTTCGCCGCATCATCTCGCGCGTAACCGCCCGCAGGGCGGCGCGGCTCATTGGCATCGGAATGCCGAGTTCCCCTAGCGAATATTCCAACCGGTCGAAATGCGCGTCCTCATCGACCACCCGGCCCTCGATCAGTGGAACGACTTCATAGACACCGTCGGCGAACTGGTAACCGCGGTCATCGATCGAGACAGTCGCATCGGCCTGCGGCAGATAGCGCCCGTTCACATAGGCATAACGCGGCATGGATCAGAAGAACTCCAGCCGAACAGAAAACATCTTCTCGACCTGCCTGACCGCATCGGCGACAGCAAAAATCACGACGCGATCACCGACTTCGATCACACTGTCGCCGCGAGGCGTGATGATCTGGTCGCCCCGCAGGATGGCGCCCACCAACACCCCGTGCGGAAGTTTGGCTTCCTTAAGCGGCGCCCCGATGAGTTTGGAGGTTTCCAGCGCGTCGGCCTCGATGATTTCGGCAAATCCATCGGCCAGCGTGTGCACAGACCGGATCCGTCCCCGCCTTACATGCTGCAGGATGGTCGAGACCGTGATCGCGCGCGGACTGACGACGGCATCGATACCGAGCGACCCGAGTAGCGGTGCATAGGTCATCTTGTTTATCAGGGTCACGGAGCGTTGCGCTCCGTAACGTTTGGCGAGCAGCGAAGCCAGGATGTTGACCTCGTCGTCGTTGCTTACCGCGATGACGGTTTCAGTCGCCTTGACGTTCGCTTCGGCAAGAACTTCGGGGTCGAGCGCATCGCCTTGCAGAACGATCGTGCGTTTCAGCGATTGGGCGGCTTTCTCGGCACGGCTGCGGTCGATCTCGATCATCCGCACTTCACCCGCCAGATTCTCGTCCTCGATCAGTTTGGCCAGAAACTGTCCGATATTGCCGCCACCAACGATGATGATTCGCCGCGCCTCCGGCTCTTCGTGACCAAAGGCCGCGAGCGCCCGCGCAAGATGCTGACTGTCGGCCACGAAATAGACGTCATCGCCCGCCAGCATGAAGTCGTCCGCCGACGGGATGATCTTCGTCTCGTTCCGGATGATCGCGACGACCGAGATATGGAGGTCCGGGAAAAGTTCGGTTAATTGACGCAACGGAGTGTTGACAATCGGACAATCGGCGCCGCAGCGAACGCCGATCAGGGTCACGCGGCCGTCGGCAAGAGAAATGGTGTCGAAGGCGCCGGGAATCTCGAGCCGACGGGCAACAACCCGCGCTACTTCGATCTCCGGCGAAATGATGGCGTCGATCCCGACATCGCTGCGGTGGATGAAGTCGACCCAGCGCGGATCGAGATAGGTCTGCGCCCGCACACGTGCGATCTTGGTGGGTACTTCGAAGACCGAATGCGCGATCGAACACGCGACCATGTTGACTTCATCGGCATGGGTAACCGCGACTAGCAGATCGGAATCAGCCGCGCCCGCCTGCTCCAGCACGTCCGGGTGCGAGGCGTAACCGACGATCCCCCGAACGTCCAGCGTGTCGCTGATCTGCCGGATAATCTGAGGATTGCTGTCGACGACGGTGACGTCGTTTTCCTCGCGCGAGAGGTATCGGGCAATCGCGGAACCGACCTGTCCCGCCCCGCAGACAACGACCTTCATGAAGTTCGGTCCGATACTGGCAGGCGCCGGTCAGCGTTCATCGGGGCGCTCCTGACGCTCCGAGTTTGCGATGCCCAGAGAGCGCAGTTTGCGATGCAATGCGGAGCGCTCCATGCCGATGAAACCGGCGGTCTTGGAAATGTTGCCGCCAAAACGCGCAACCTGCGCCTCGAGGTAACTTCGTTCGAACGATTCTCGGGCTTGCCGCAACGGCAGGGCCATCAGCGTTGCATCCGGCAATCCGGCAGATGGTGCCGGCAGCCGCCCGGCGTCGGGCGGCAGCTGGCTCGCCGCCACCGGCATCTCGGGACTGCCGGGTGCCATGATCAGCACCCAGTCGATCAGATTGTGCAGTTGCCGAACGTTGCCCGGCCACTCCGCCGCCTGCAGGGCGGCAATGGCATCCTCGGCAAGGCGACGCATCGGCAGACCGGCCAGTCGTGCCGCCCGGGCCATCAAATAGTCGCACAGTAGCGGCACGTCGTCGCGACGCGATGCGAGAGGTGGCACCGCAAGCGGCACCACATTCAACCGGTAGTACAGGTCCTGCCGAAAACTTCCTTCGGACATCGTGCGATCGAGATCGCGGCTGGTCGAAGCCAGGACGCGTACATCGACCTTGACCGGTTGGGTTCCACCGACGCGAACGAAAAGCTGTTCCTGCAGGGCACGCACAATCTTCCCTTGAGTCTCCAGCGGCATGTCCGCCACCTCGTCGAGCAGCAATGTGCCGCCGTGCGCCCGCTCGAACAGGCCGGCGCGGATCGAGGACTGGCCGTCCTCTTCCTTCGTTTCGGCGCCGAACATTTCCAACTCGAGTTTCTGCGGATCGAGCGCCGCACAGTTTACGACCACGAAAGGTCCGCGCGAACGGCGCGACAGGCGATGCAACAGACGCGCCGCGACCTCCTTGCCCGATCCGGCCGGACCGGTAATCAGGACACGACTGCCGGTCGGCGCCACACGTTCGATCGCCTGCCGAAGTTGCGAGATGACGTTCGATTCACCGACCATGTCGGTGTCGGCACCGCTGCGCAAACGCAACTCCTCGTTCTCGCGTCGCAACCGGGCCGCTTCGATGGCGCGTTGAATGACTGCCAGCAGACGCTCCGAGGTGAAGGGTTTCTCGATAAAGTCGTAGGCACCCTGTTTGATCGCACTGACCGCGGTCTCGACGGTGCCGTGACCGCTGATCAGGACCACCGGAAGCTCCGGGCAGTCGCGCCGCAGGATCGGCAGCAGCTGCATACCGTCGAGCGCGCTGCCCTGTAACCAGATGTCCAGCAAAACCAGGCTTGGCTGACGCGTACGAATTTCAGCAACCGCACGGTCGCTATCGGCGGCCTCGCGCGCCTCGTACCCTTCGTCGGACAGGATGCCGGAAATGAGGAGCCGGATGTCGCTCTCGTCGTCGACGATCAGAATGTCATGCGCCATGCGCGGCAATCTCCCGGGCGGCGTGATCGTTTTGACCGGCGGTACCTTCCGTGCGATCCGGGAACGTCACCGTGATCCGCGCACCACCGCCGGGCCTGTCGCCGAGATGCAGTTGCCCACCATGGTCCTCCATGATTTTCTTGACGATGGCGAGACCGAGGCCGGTGCCCTTTATGCGATTGGTGACGTAGGGCTCGGTCAGGCGCTCTCGGCCCGACTGCGGCAGGCCGCGGCCATTGTCGGATACCGAAACCACGACGCCGCCGTGGCTTCGAAGGATGTCGAGCCAGATCTCGCCTTTCGGCGGCGACGGCCGGCCCTTGCCGGGCTCGCCCGTATCGTCGGCATCGCGGCCCTCGATCGCATCGGCCGCGTTCTGAAGCAGATTGGTCAGCACCTGACCGATTTGACGGGAATCGCATCGGACCGCCGCCGGCGACCGGTTGTTGAAATGGTATGTGTAGTGCGGATTCGCCTGGCGCTGCAGGAACAGCGCCTGGCGCGCAATCTCGACGATGTCGTGATTGTCGAAGATCGGCGCCGGCATCCGGGCGAAGGCCGAGAACTCGTCAACCATACGCCCGATATCGCCGACATGTCGAACAATCGTGTCGGTGCAGGCGGTGAAAGTGTCCGGGTCGGTCGTTATCTGTTTGAGGTACTTTCGCTTGAGACGCTCGGCCGAAAGCTGGATCGGTGTGAGCGGATTCTTGATCTCGTGAGCGATGCGGCGGGCCACGTCCGCCCAGGCCGCCTTGCGCTGCGCCGCCATCAGGTCGGTCACATCGTCGAACGTGATCACATAGCCCACCAGTTGGCCGCCGCCGATTTCGCCGACAATGCGCACCAGCAGCGACCGGTTCTGGCCTTCGCGGAGCAATGTTACCTGGCCCTCGGTGATGCGGCGCGGGCGTTCGACGGCCTCCGCGAGGAAGGAGGCCATCTCCGGCGCAACATCGACGAGCCGATCGCCGATATGCCCGGTCAAGTCGACGCCGAGCAGCTCCGAAGCCGAACGATTCGGAAGGTCGATGCGTCCATCCATGTCTAGGCCGACGACACCCGCAGAAACGCCGCCCAGCACGGCCTCGGTGAAACGGCGGCGCTCGTCGAGCTCGCGATTGGTCCGCACCAGGGCGGTGCGCTGATCGTCGAGCTGTGCCGCCATTCGGTTGAAGGCGCGACTGAGGGCTTCGATTTCATCGGCGGGTGTATCGCCAGCGGCCCCCGTTTCCGGTACCCGCGCGGTCAGATCGCCTGCGCGAATTCGCTCGGCCGCAGTAAAGATGCGTCCGATCGGACGGGCGAGTTGGTTGGCGATAATGAGCGCAACCCAGGCAGAAGCAATGAGCAACAGCAGCGCAACGATAAAGAAGATCAGGACGAACGTGACCTGAAGCCCTTCGCGTTGACCTTCGAGTTGTTCGTAAAGCTGAGCCGCTCCCTCGGTCGCATCGAGATGCTTCAGCACCATCGGATCGATCTGGCGGCCGATGATGAGGAACTCGTCCGTGATCGGATCGAACTGCACCATTGCACGGACACGGTCTTCGGTGTTGCCCGGCAGGACGACAACATCGCCGAGCCTTGCGCGGGCATAGGCCCAGTCCGGCATTCCGGTGTCGAAGGTCAGGAGGGCCGAGTATCCGGCACTGACGATGGACCGTCCCTGCCCGTCCACGATCGCCGCCTCGTCGAGACCGCGAATGCGCACATGGGCGTCGAGAACGCGCTCGAACCGATTGCGGTTGATCTCAAGCAGCGGACCTTCGTTGCGCAGGTTCTCGGCGATTGAGAGCGCATCGCTGCCGATCTTTTGTTGATGCTCGGCGAGATAGGACCGCGCCACGATCAACGAATCCTTGACCGCTGTGCGCACACGGTCGCTGAACCAGGCTTCGATGCCGAGATTGAGGAATACGGCCGAGAACACCGCCACGATGATTGCCGGCGTGATGGCGACGAGACCGAACAGCAGGACCAGCCTCGAATGAAGCTGGGCACCGGCCTGGCCGCGCCGGCGTTCCAGGAACAGCACCACGAGCCGCCGGATCACCAGCGTGCCGAGCGCCAGCAGCACGATCAGGTTGAGGATCAGCAGTACGAGAACGGTGCGCGGCTTGGGGATAAAGCCGAGCGAACCGGTCACCATCAGGTAGGTCGAAATACCCGAACTGACGGCAATGGCCAGCAGCAGGATGGCCAGCCAGCGTTCGACATGGTGACGTCGGCCCCACGCCATCAGGCGTGCCAGCCAGCCGGCCTCGACGACCGTTGGATCGGTGCCTTCCACCGCCACTGTTGCGCCCCTGCGTTGCGGAGATGCCACAGTCTACTTGAGGCTGCGCGGGACCGGTATAGCCAAATCCTTGATCTTTTTCCGCAAGGTGTTGCGATTCAGCCCCAGCAACTCGGCCGCTCTCAGCTGGTTCCCGCGCGTGGCCTCCAAGGTCGCCTGGATCAGCGGCCGCTCGACTTCCCGCATAATCCGGGTGTGCAGGCCGCGGGCCGGGAGTCGTCCCTCGTGGGCGGCAAAATAGCTCCTTATATGGCGTTCGGCCGCTGCGGCAAGCGACTCCCGCTTGAGCGCCGCACCTTGGTCCGTGGCGGAGGCCGTATCCGGATTGGCCGGTGCCTCTGCTGCCGGCACCGACCGATCCAGCTCGCGTTCGACCAGGCGCAGGCCGATCGTGTCCTCACCATAAAGAGCGGCAAACCGCCGCACGAGATTCTCCAGCTCCCGCACATTGCCCGGCCAGTCATGCGCCCGCAGCCGCTCGAGTGCCGCCGTATCGAATCGTTTGGCGGGCAGGCCCTTGCTCTCGCCTTCGATCAGGAAATGTCGGACCAGATCGGGAATATCCTCTCGTCGGTCGCGCAGGGGTGGAATCCGGATTGGCACCACATTCAGCCGATAGAACAAATCTTCGCGGAACCGACCTTGACGAATGAGCTGCTGCAGGTCGCGATGCGTCGCCGCGACGATCCGGACGTCGACGCGGATCGGCGTCCGGCCGCCCACCGTCGTGAACTCGCCCTCCTGCAGCACGCGCAGCAATCGCGTCTGCGCCTCCGGCGGCATGTCGCCTATTTCGTCGAGGAACAGTGTACCGCCGTCGGCCTGTTCGAATCGACCCGTCGAGCGTTGCGTCGCACCGGTGAACGCGCCGCGCTCGTGCCCGAACAGTTCGCTCTCGATCAGGTCGCGCGGAATGGCAGCCATATTGATGGCAACGAAAGCTTCGCGGCGGCGTTTGCCAAACTGATGCAGCGCGCGTGCCACGAGCTCTTTGCCCGTGCCCGATTCTCCCGTGATCAGTACGCTGAGATCCGACTGCACCAGGCGCGCGACGAGACGGTAGATTTCCTGCATCGCAGGCGAGCGACCGATCAAGGGAATATTGTCGGTGGAAACGGCTTCTTCGATCATCGGCTCGGCGGCGGGCATCTGCAGTGCCCGGTCGACGAGACGAACGAGCGCATCGAGGTCGAACGGTTTCGGCAGATATTCGAACACGCCGCTCTCCGCCGCCCGCAGGGCCGTGCCGAGTGTACTCTGGGCACTCATCGCAATAACGCGCAGTTTCGGGCGCATGCGGGCGATCTGCGGAACGAGATCGAGCCCGTTTCCATCCGGCATCAGCACGTCAGTGATGACGAGATCGCCTTCGCCGCCCTTGATCCACTGCCAGAGCGTTGCGGCGTCTCCGGCGGCGCGCACGTCGTAGCCCTGCCGACCGAGCGCTTCGGCGATCACGGTGCGGATCGCCCGATCGTCGTCGGCGACCAAAACGGTGCCCCTGCTCACCGGTTGTCCTCGGCAATCGGCAGCATCACGTCGAAGCGCGTACGGCGCGGTTCGCTGTTCACGTCGATGGCGCCGCCATGGTCGGCGATGGCGCGCGCGACGAGCGCCAGGCCGAGTCCGCGGCCCTGCGGCTTTGTCGTCATGAAGGGATCGAACAGATGCGGTCGAATCGTTTCGGGGATTCCCGATCCGTCATCCGTCACCGAAACGACGACCGGAATGCGGCGGCGTTCGCCATCCGCGCCCACGTGAACGAGACCCGGATCGAAGCGCGTCGCCAGCCGGATTTCTCCGCCGACACTGGCCGTCGCTTCGGCAGCGTTCTTGACGAGATTGAGGAACGCCTGGATCAGCCGCGCCCGATCGCCCGCTACGGGTGGCAACGAGGGATCATATTCCCGCACGAACCGACGTCCCTGTGCGAAACCGGCGGCCGCGACGGTGCAAACATAGTCGAGCACCTCGTGAATGTTCTGTGGCGTCGGTTCGACCGGTTGGCCGGCGGCCAGCGTCTCGACCGTGTCGAGCACGGCAACGATGCGATCGACCTCCTGGCAGATGAGGTCGCTCAGCGCCAAACCGGATTCGTCGGCATCCTGCGCGAGAAGCTGCGCAGCGCCCTTTATGCCGGAGAGCGGATTGCGCAGCTCGTGTGCCAGCATGCCGGCCAGTGCGGCGACCGACCGCGCACCGTCGCGATGAGCCGCCTGCCGGTCGAGCCGGTCGGCAATCGTGCGATCGCGGAGTGATACGACGATCGAACCGCCGATGCCGTCCGTCTCCAGATCGACGGGTGCGGCGTCGAGCGTGACCCGCAGCAGATATCCGTCGGGACGCTGGACCGACAGCGCGTCTTCGCTGATGGCGAGACCCTCATCGCGCGCACGGACAATCAGCGACTGCGCAATGCTCTCGCCGCCCCACAAGTCCGCAAGCGGACGACGGGTAAGGGCGCGCAACCCGATATCAAAGAGCTCCGCGGCGGCTGCGTTCACGTAGGCGATCTCGAGATGGCGGTTCGCAACGATCACCGGCCATGGCAGCAGGTCGACGAGCCCGACCGGTGCCGGCGTCTCTGACTGCTCGGGCGACTGGGGGGCCAGTGCGGTCTTTGTCAGTGTCACCGGCCGTGCCATCAGGCCGCCTCGCGATCGACGCAGCTTTCGTAGAACCGCTCGATCAGCCCGCGCACCTCACCGGCATCGCGCGTGTGATTGATCCGGGTACGAAACTCTGCCGAGCCCGGCAGGCCCTTCGAGTACCAGCCGATATGCTTGCGGGCCATCGGCACGCCACGGTCAGGTCCGTGATGCTCGAGCATTTCTTCGTAGTGGCCGAGCAACACGTCTTTCTGTTCGACAACCTTCGGATCGGGAAGCCTCCCGCCCGTCTGGAGGTAGTGCATGACCTGCCGGAGAAACCACGGCCGCCCATAGCAGCCGCGACCGACCATGACGCCGTCCGCACCGGATTGAGCAAGAGCCTCGACTGCATCCTCGAACGTCAGGATGTCGCCATTGACGATTACCGGAATCTTGACGGCTTCCTTCACCTGGCGCACGAACGCCCAGTCCGCCTTGCCGTTGTAGAACTGGCAACGGGTCCGGCCATGCACCGTCACCATCCTGATGCCGTTTTCTTCGGCAATGCGTGCGAGTGTCGGTGCATTGCGGGTCTTGTCGTCCCAGCCGGTCCGCATCTTGAGCGTCACCGGCAGCCCAACCGCATCGACCGTTGCCTTGAGAATGCGCGCCGCATGGCATTCGTCGCGCATCAACGCCGATCCGGCGTGACCGTTGACGACTTTCTTCACCGGGCAGCCGAAATTGATATCGATGATCTGCGCGCCGCGATCCTCGCTGAGCCGCGCCGCCTCGCCCATCACCTCCGGCTCGCAGCCGGCGAGCTGCACCGCCATCGGGAACTCCTCGGGCGTGTGGCTCGCCATGCGTAGCGTCTGGCGCACCTCGCGGATCATGGCCTGGCTCGCGATCATTTCCGATACGACCAGACCGGCGCCCCAGCGCTTTACCAGGCGCCGAAACGGCATGTCCGTGACACCCGACATGGGTGCCAGGATCACCGGGGCTTCGAGCCGGATGGGGCCGATGCAGATGCTCATCTTTTAGGCACGCCGACTATTGCTTAGATTTCAGGCAGAGAACGATAGCGGCGGTTCTGCTGCAATGCAACAAAGAGTTATCCCAAGAGGGCTTCCCGGACGAATTTGACGCCCGGGTAGGCCAAGGCCACCAGCAGCCAGGCGACCAGGACCCAGCGCGCCGCCCGCCGTCCCCGATAGCCCGAGCGGCTGTGCGCCAGGAGCAGCACACCGATCAACAGGAAGGCTGCGACCGCCAAGACCGACTTGTGCTCGAGCGGGAGCGCGCCCTTCTTTTCGAGCCATGCAAGCGCCATGCCGGTTGCGATCCCGATGCCGAGCACAGCTTCCGCCCCTACCAGCAACCGGATCTCCGCCTGCTCGCTTTCGGCAACCGAGGGCAAGCGGATGGACAGGCCACCCGTCGCCTTCCGCTTGAGCGCGGCTTCCTGGATGAGACAGGCAAGCCCTGCCATCGCTGCCAGCGTCAGCAGACCATAGGTCGCGAGCGCAAACGCGATGTGAGCGTCGTACCAGGCTGCCGATGCAATCGGAACGACGGGTCGTGCCGCCGCGAGCGATGCAACAATCGTCGCCAGCACGCCGAAAAACACGACATACGGCAAAATCAGGACGCCGAGTTGGCGGATCCGTTGCGAGAAACCACCGATGGCGACATAGGCCAGCAAGGCGGCAAACACGGTAACCTTCAATGTGAAGGCGAGGTTGCCGTCCCAGCCACGCGCACGAAGCTCGATGATCAAGGCGCCGATGGCGGCGAGCAGCGCCGCGCTCGCCAACGGGAACGCCTTGCGCGAGGTCGCCGCCGGCCAGAACCAGGCAGCCAATGCCGCCGCCATCAGGATGGCAAGCGTTGCCAGTTCGATGATGAGCGCTCCCGACATTCCGGGGACTATAGTGGCGTGGCTCCGGACCCGCCACGGCCCGACACCCCTCGCCCGGTTGGCCGCCCTTGGCAGGTTTCGACGGCTCGGGCATAGCTTGTGATGCCATGACAACAGCCGGTTCTTATGTAGCTCTGATCGTTGCCGGCGGTAGCGGCACACGCTTCGGCGGGTCGGTGCCCAAGCAGTATCGGCTGCTCGACGGGCGACCGGTTCTGCGCCACTCGGTCGATACGTGCCGCGCCTCCGGAGCAATCGACCGGGTACAGGTCGTCATACGACCCGGTGATCGTTCGGACTACGACCGGGCGGTGGCGGGATTGTCGTTGCCGGAGCCGGTTGCCGGCGGCGACACGCGACAGGAATCCGTGCGTCTCGGCCTCGAGACGCTGCGCCTCGGTCCCGACGACATCGTCCTGATTCACGATGCCGCCCGACCGTTCCTGTCGGATCGAATGATCGGCGCCTGTTGCGATGCGCTGGAAACTGCCGACGGCGCGATTGCAGCAGTGCCGGTGCGCGACACGCTGAAACGCAGCAGCGACGATGGGCGGCATATCGCCGCGACGTTGGAACGTGCCGGTATCTGGCGGGCGCAAACGCCGCAGGCGTTTCGGTTTGGCGCGATCCTGGCTGCGCATCGCTCGGCCGCTGGTCGCGATCTGACCGACGATGCCGCGGTTGCCGAAGCCGCCGGACTTGCGACGGTTCTGGTCGACGGCTGCGAAGACAACATCAAGATCACGACGGAAGACGACCTTGCGCGGGCCGAGCGCATCCTGTCGTCCCGGCGCGAGTACCGGACGGGCATGGGCTATGACGTGCATGCCTTCGGACCCGGCCGTTCCGTCTGGCTCGGTGGAATCGAGATTGCGCACGACCGCGCGCTGGTCGGCCACTCCGATGCGGATGTGGTCCTGCATGCGTTGACGGATGCGATCCTCGGCGCGATCGGTGCCGGCGACATCGGTTGCCACTTCCCGCCCGATGATCCGCAGTGGAAAGGGGCTTCGTCCGCGCAGTTTCTCGCACACGCCGCCGCACTGGTCAGGGCTCGATCCGGTTCGATCGTTCATATCGATGTGACGATCATCTGCGAGCAACCGAAAGTCGGGCCGCATCGCGCGGCCATGCAACGGGCAGTCGCCGCCATCGTCGGCGTCGACGAGACGCGAGTCTCGATCAAGGCAACGACATCCGAGGGACTGGGCTTCACCGGCCGCGGAGAAGGAATGGCCGCGCAGGCGGTCGCGACCGTGGCCCTGCCCGGGTGAGTTCGCGATGGCATCTGCCGAACGCCTGCTCGAGCTATACCGAACGCGAGGGCTGCGCATCGCGACAGCAGAATCCTGCACCGGCGGCATGATTGCGGCGGCCCTGACCGACGTTGCCGGATCGTCCGATGTCTTTGAGCGCGGTTTTGTCACCTACTCGAACGAAGCCAAGCAGGAACTGGTCGCGGTTCCGCCCGCGATCCTCACCAGACACGGCGCCGTCAGTGCCGAAACGGCGGAGGCGATGGCGCGGGGTGCATTGGCGCGATCGCGTGCGGACGTGGCGATCTCGGTTACCGGTGTCGCGGGTCCGGGCGGCGGTTCGACGGAAAAGCCGGTCGGGCTGGTATGGTTCGGTGTGGCGCGCAAGGGCGCTGCGGTCTGCACCGAGTGCCGGTTGTTCAGTGGCGACCGAGCCACCATCCGCCGTGCCGCCGTCGAACGCGCGCTGGAATTGCTCGCAGGCGCGGTTGCAGTGCCAACAATGTCGGTCTCCGTTGCGACATATTTGGGAAAACGCGTAGTCGGCATTGATTTTAGTGGTGCCCAGAATGCTGGAAAATTGATCTGGATTGCCGAAGGCACAATCGGCGACATGGGGCAATTTGTTCTGAAATCATGCAAAACGGCTCTTGATCGTCTCGGATGCAGCAAAGAACGAACAGTCGTGCTCGCGGCACTAGCCGATTGGATTGCACAGCAAGGCCCCGTTGTTATCGGGTGCGACTTTCCGTTTTCGCTTCCATTTCAGCTCATCTCCCAAACGAGCTGGCATGCGTTTGCTCGAGCGTTCCAAGCACATTATCCAAATGCCCGGGCCTTTCAGAAAGCTTGCCATTCAGTGGCAAACCACAAGGAACACAAACGCATTGCCGACAGAGTAGCAAAGACTCCGATGAGTCCGTACAATGAGCGCTTATTCCATCAGACCTACGCAGGCATCGCGCACGTGTTGGCGCCATTGATTGGCAGAGCAGCAATCGCACCATTCGACGAGGTCGATCCTGACAAGCCACTTATTGTTGAAACTTGTCCGGCTTCATCGCTAAAGGCTTTAGGTATCGAGCACAGACAATATAAGCAATCAAAAAAGGACAAAGCTGCCGAGTGCCGGCAAGGTCGTATTCGAATTGTTGAATCCTTGATTGCTCGGCGTTTGGTACTGGTACCTGGTGCTTTGCGCGAGCGCATTATCGCAGACAAAGGCGGCGACGCGCTCGACAGCGTCATCGCCGCGCTGGGTGCGATCGCCGCTCTCCCGCAGATGGCTCGTCGTGTTGGCTACGATCAACCGGTCGAGGGTTGGGTTTACTACGTCACGCCGGACGGCGTGATGTCGTCTCAGCCATAGAGTTCATTCGCGCGCGTCTCGAAGGCGTCGACCATCCGGCGCACCGCCTCGTTGAACACGACGCCGATCACCTTCTGCAGCACGACCGAACGAAACTCGAAGTCGACGTAGAAGTCCAGCAACGTGCCGCCCTGCCCGTCCGGTTCGAAAACCCAGTGATTGTTGAGATAGCGGAACGGACCTTCCGTGTAGGTCACATCGATGCGTCGACGCTCCCGATCCAGCGTCACGCGGCTTGTAAAGCGCTCACGGACCAACCGGAACCCGATCATCAGATCGGCGACGATTTCCTGCTCGGTTCGGCTCCGGATGCGCGCGCCGACGCACCAGGGCAGAAACTCCGGATACCGCTCGATATCGGCAACAAGGTCGAAGAGCTGCTCCGGCCGGTATGGCAGGTGACGCTTTTCCGCATGGGTCGGCATCAGCGCACCCGCTTCGACGGACCGGGATGCCTCATGCGGCCGAAGGCTCGGCCCCTGCCCGCTGCACCAGCCTCGCCGACCGGGCGGCGCGCAGTTTCTCGAAATCGTCGCCGGCATGGTGCGAGGAACGCGTCAGCGGCGAACTCGCCACATGCAGGAAACCCTTGCCGAGCGCCTGCCGCTTCATGTCCTCGAACTCGTCGGGCGTGACGAACCGGTCGAGCGGATGATGCTTTGGCGTCGGTTGCAGATACTGGCCGATGGTCATGAAATCGATATCGGCGGAGCGCATGTCGTCCATCACCTGCAGCACTTCCTCGCGCGTCTCGCCGAGTCCGACCATGATGCCCGACTTCGTGAACATCGTCGGGTCCAGTTCCTTGACGCGCTGCAGCAGCCGCAGCGAATGGAAATAGCGCGCGCCGGGTCGCACCGGCCGGTAGAGCCGCGGCACGGTTTCGAGATTGTGGTTGAAGACATCCGGTTTCGCTTCGACGACGATCTCGAGCGCACTTTCCTTCTTGAGGAAGTCGGGCGTCAGGACCTCGATGGTGGTGCCGGGCGCGCACTCGCGGATGCGGCGAATCGTGCGGGCGAAATGCGCCGCACCGCCGTCCGGCAGATCGTCGCGGTCGACCGAGGTGATGACGATGTGGTTGAGCCCCAGCGCGCCGACGGCCTGCGCGACATGCTCGGGTTCGTGCGGGTCGAGCTGGTCGGGCCGGCCGGTTGCGACATTGCAGAAAGCGCAGGCGCGCGTGCAGACCGCACCGAGAATCATTATCGTCGCGTGCTTCTTGGTCCAGCACTCGCCAATGTTCGGGCAGGCCGCCTCCTCGCACACGGTATGGAGGTTCAGCTGCCGCATCAGCGTGCGGGTCTCGTGATACTCGCGGCTCACCGGCGCTTTCGCGCGGATCCAGTGCGGCTTGCGCGGCGTCGGGCTGTCCGGCCGGTTGACCTTTTCCGGATGGCGCGGGCGCGGCGTCGCAACCGTTGTACCTATCATCGCTTCACCGCGATCTCTGTCAGACATGGATCACCCGCCCGTACGCATCGAGCACGCTCTCGTGCATCGTCTCGGACAGGGTTGGATGCGGGAACACTGTTGTCATCAGCTCCGCCTCTGTCGTCTCGAGCGTACGCGCAATCGCGTAGCCCTGGATCAGCTCCGTCACTTCGGGTCCGATCATGTGCGCGCCGAGCAGCGCGCCGGTCTTGGCGTCGAACACCGTCTTGACCAGTCCCTGGTCGTCGCCGAGCGCGATTGCCTTGCCGTTGCCGACAAAGGGGAACCGGCCGACCTTGATTTCGTAGCCCGCTTTCTTCGCCGCCTCTTCGGTCAAACCGACGCTGGCAACCTGCGGATGGCAATAGGTACAGCCGGGGATGTTGCCCTTGTCGATCGGGTGCACGCCCTTCACGCCGGCGATCTTCTCGACGCAGACGACGCCTTCGTGGCTGGCTTTGTGGGCGAGCCAGGGCGGTCCGGTCAGGTCGCCGATCGCATAGATGCCCGGCTCGCCGGTCGCGCCCCATTCGTCGGTCACGACATGCGTCTTCTCGACTTTCACCTTGGTATTTTCGATTCCGAGATTCTCGACATTGCCAATGATGCCGACGGCGAGGATAACTCGATCGACCGTCAGGGATTCGGTTTTCTTGTCCTTCGTCTCGATCGTTGCCATGACGTTGCTCTTGCCTTTGTCGAGCTTTTTCACCGTCGCGCCGGTCTGGATCTTCATGCCCTGCTTGGCAAAAGATTTCTGGGCGATGGCGGATATCTCGGCGTCCTCGACCGGCAGGATGCGATCCAGCACTTCGACGACCGTTACCTCGACGCCGAGCGTGCGATAGAAGCTCGCAAATTCGATACCGATTGCGCCGGATCCGACGACCAGCAGCGATTTCGGCATCGTGTCGGGCACCATGGCCTCGCGATAGGTCCAGACCAGCTTGCCGTCCGGTTCGAGCCCGGGCAGCGACCGAGCGCGAGCGCCGGTTGCCAGCATGATGTTCGCCGCGTTCAGTGTCGCCACAGGCTTGCCGTCCTTCGCAACCGCGACCTTGCCTTTTCCGGCGAGCTTCGCCCGGCCTTCGTAGACCGTGATCTTGTTCTTCTTCATGAGAAACTTGACGCCGTTGCTGAGCCGGCCCGCGACCTTACGGCTGCGCTCGACAACTTTCGTCAATTCGTATCCCACATCCTTCACCGACAACCCGAAATCGCCGGCGTGCTGCATCAGGTGAAAGACCTCGGATGTCCGCAGCAGGGCCTTGGTCGGGATGCAGCCCCAGTTGAGGCAGATGCCGCCGAGCGCCTCCCGCTCGACAATGGCCGTCTTCATGCCGAGCTGGGCCGCGCGGATCGCCGCGACGTAACCGCCGGGACCGCTGCCGATAACGACAAGGTCAAAATTGTCGGCCATCTCAGATGCTCTGCGCTTCGCGTTGCGTCAGCGTCGAATTCCTCGCATTCCCGGTATTCACCAGCCCGCGACGCTCCAGAAGCATGACCGCGCATTCCTTTTCAGCGAATGGCTTGTGTTCGACGCCGTGGGGCACCACGATCATCTGCCCTTCGCCGAGGCGCACCTGCCGGTCGCGGAAATCCATGCGGAACTCACCCCTCACCACGAGAAACAACTCATCCGCGTCCTCGTGGGAATGCCAGACGAAATCGCCGACGAACTTGACCAGTTTGACATCATAACCATCGACGCCGGCCACGACCTTCGGGCTCCAATGATCGGAGAAGCTGGATAGTTTCTCCGCGATGTCGATGCGGTTCATCGGTGCCTCGCGCCTAGAGCATCATCGTCAGCGGATCTTCGACCAGCTTCTTGAACGCATTGAGCCATTTCGCACCCAGCGCGCCGTCGATCGCCCGATGGTCGCAGGAGAGCGTCGCCGACATGATCGTCGCTGTCGTCAGCGCGCCGTCTTTCACGACAGGGCGCTGCTCGCCGACTCCGACCGCCAGGATCGAGCAATGCGGCGGGCTGATGATGGCCTGGAAGAACTTGATGCCGAACATGCCGAGATTCGAGAGTGCGAAGCAGCCGCCCTGATACTCTTCCGGCAGCAGCTTGCCTTTGCGCGCTCGCTCGGCCTTGTCCTTCATCTCGGCCGAGATCACGCCCAGTCCCTTGCGATCGGCGTGCTTGATAACCGGCGTGATCAATCCGCCGTCGATGGCAACCGCCACCGCGACATCGTAGCTGCGCGACCGGAACATCTGGTTGCCGGTCCAGATGACATTGCATTCCGGCACCTGCTGCAGCGCCATGCCGCAGGCGCGGATGATCAGGTCGTTAACGGTGATCTTTACGTCCTCGCGCCGGTCATTGAGCTGCTTTCGTAGCGCGAGCAGCGAATCAAGCTCGACGTCGAGCGTGATGTAGAAATGCGGAATCGTCTGTTTCGATTCCTGCAGCCGTTGCGCGATGACTTTGCGCATGGTCGAGAGCGGCACGGGTTCGAACTCGCCGGTGTCGAGGAGTGCGGGAACCTGCATCGTTACGCCTGGCGGCAAGGTCACCGCCGTCGGCTGAGCTGCCGCCGTGGCTGCGACCGGGCGCTGTGCCGCCGCACCGCCCGATGCTTTCGCAGCTTCGATATCGGACTTGACGATGCGACCGTGCGGGCCGCTGCCGGCGATGCGCGTGAGATCGAGATTCGCCTGTGCTGCCAGGCGCCGTGCCAGCGGGCTCGCGAAGACGCGCTCGCCGCCGTTCGACCGTGCGGCGCTTGCCGGTGCCGCTGGTAGAGGCACCGGTTTCGGTGCGGGCGCAGGCTCCGCCTTCTGCGGGGCCTGCGGGACCGGCGTCGGAGCGGGCTTCGGAGCCGGCTTTGCCTCAGGCGGTGCGGCCTGCGATGCGGCGTCCTGTTGTGCTTCCCTGATAGCGCCGGTCAGCGCCGACTGATCCTCGCCTTCCTCGAGCAGCAGCGCGATAACCGCATTGACAGCAACATTCTCGGTGCCTTCCGGCACGAGGATCTTCGCCAGTTTGCCCTCGTCGACCGCTTCGACCTCCATCGTCGCCTTGTCGGTTTCGATCTCGGCAATCGGATCGCCCGCCGCGACGTCGTCGCCTTCCTTCTTGAGCCATTTGGCAAGCTTGCCCTCCGTCATCGTCGGCGAGAGCGCGGGCATCAGAATTTTGCTCGGCATGCCGCGTTCCTCAATCCGCGTAGGAGACGCGTCGTGCCGCGGCGACGATCCGGTCGACCTGCGGCAGTGCAAGCTTCTCGAGATTGGCGGCATAGGGCATCGGCACATCCGCCCCATGCACACGCATCATCGGCGCATCGAGCCAGTCGAAAGCGTGCTCCATCATCAGTGCCGCCAGTTCCGATCCGATCCCCGCAAACGGCCAGCCCTCTTCGACGGATACCAGGCGGTTCGTTTTCTTGACGGATTCGACAATTGTCGCAACGTCGAGCGGCCGGATCGTTCGCAGGTCGATCACCTCCGCCTCGATCCCCTGGTCGGCGAGTTTGTCGGCGGCTTCGAGCGCCATGCCCACCTGGCGCGAGAATCCCGTGATCGTCACGTCGCCCCCCTCGCGCAGGATGTTCGCCTGCCCGATCGGAACAACACGGTCGGCATCCGTAGGAACCGGAAAGCTTTGTCCGTAAAGAATCTCGTTCTCGAGGAACACCACCGGGTTGTCGTCGCGGATCGCGGCCTTCAGCAGTCCCTTTGCATCGGATGCCGACCACGGTGCAATCACGATCAGGCCCGGCACATGGCCGTACCAACTTGCATAGCACTGCGAATGCTGCGCGGCGACGCGCGCGGCGGCCCCGTTCGGACCGCGGAACACGATCGGGCAACTCATCTGGCCGCCCGACATATAGCGTGTCTTGCCGGCCGAGTTGATGATCTGGTCGATCGCCTGCATGGCGAAGTTCCAAGTCATGAACTCGACGATCGGGCGCAGTCCATAGAAAGCCGCACCCACGCCGAGGCCGGCAAAACCGTGCTCGGTAATCGGCGTATCGATAACCCGCGTCTTGCCAAACTCCTCGAGCAATCCCTGGCTGACCTTGTAAGCGCCCTGATACTCGGCGACTTCTTCACCCATCAGGAACACGCGGTCGTCGCGTCGCATTTCTTCGGCCATTGCGTCGCGCAGCGCCTCGCGCACCGTCAGGCTGACCGCGTCGCCGCCCGGCGCTTCCGCCTTATTGGCCGGCTTCGCGCCATGCGGAGAAGGTGGCGCGGGCGTATCGGCATTGCTTTCAGGGCGCGGCGTGGGCGGTGCAGCCGGCTTCGGTTCCGGCTTTGCGGATTTCCGCGCAGCGGCAGGTGCCGCCGCGTCTTCGCCCTCTTCGGCGATCACGGCGATCGGCGTGTTGACGGCAACACCCTCGGTTCCTTCCGCGACCAGAATTTTTGCGAGTGTGCCCTCGTCGACCGCTTCGATCTCCATTGTCGCCTTGTCGGTTTCGATCTCCGCCAGCACGTCGCCCGCGGCGACATTTTCTCCTTCCTTCTTGAGCCACTTCGCCAGCTTGCCCTCGGTCATCGTCGGCGAAAGCGCAGGCATCAGGACATTGGTCGCCATCGCTCCGCTCCCTCAACCGGCCAGGACATCGGTCCAGAGCTCGGACGGATCCGGCTCGGGGCTCGATTGGGCAAATTCGGTCGCCTCGGCGATGATCTCCTTGATCTCGCGATCGAGGTTCTTGAGTTCGGCTTCGTCAACCAGCTTTCCCGACAGCAGCCGATCGCGGAGATGATCGATCGGATCGTGCTCCTGCCGCATTTTTGCGACTTCCTCCTTGCTGCGATATTTGGCCGGGTCGGACATCGAATGGCCGCGATAGCGATAGGTCTGCATTTCGAGAATGAACGGACCATGTCCGTCGCGCACATGGCTGACGGCCTTGCGGGTCGCTTCCCGCACGGTCAGCACGTCCATGCCGTCGACCATTTCGCCGGGAATGCCGTACGAAGCACCGCGCTGATAGAGATCGGTTCGGGCCGACGCGCGCTCGATGCTGGTGCCCATGCCGTACTTGTTGTTCTCGATGATGTAGAGAACCGGCAGCTTCCAGAGCGCCGCCATATTGAAGGCTTCGTAAACCTGTCCCTGGTTGACGGCACCGTCGCCGAAGAAGGTCGCGCAGAGATTCGGCTCGCCGAGATATTGGTGCGCAAAAGCGATGCCCGTACCGAGAGGCACGTTGGCGCCGACGATGCCGTGTCCGCCAAAGAAGTTCCTCTCGCGGCTGAACATGTGCATGGAACCGCCCTTGCCCTTGGAGTAGCCGCCGCGTCGGCCGGTGAGCTCCGCCATCACGCCCTTCGGATCCATGCCGGTCGCAAGCATGTGCCCATGATCGCGATAAGTGGTGATGACCGTGTCGCCCTTATCCAACACCGACAGGGCGCCGACGACGACGGCCTCCTGTCCGATGTACAGATGGCAGAACCCGCCGATGAGCCCCATGCCGTAGAGTTGGCCGGCTTTCTCTTCGAAACGCCGTATCAACAGCATATCGCGATAGAGCTGGCGAAGCGCTGCGGCGCCTTCGCGCTCGGGAGACAGACGGTTGCCGAATTCGTCCGATTTACCCTTTGCCGTCTTGTTTTTGTGCCTGGCATCGCCAGGCCTTGTCGGACCGGTGGCAGCTCGGGCCATGCGTGTGCCTCCCCGCGAAACAGCTCGACATAGGGTCGTAGCCGCGCCGCACGAGGCTGCGCCGCCGACGCTGCGTACCACCCCTAGATAATGGGCGGTTCAGGCGGCGACAACAACGATCAAGTAGCTGTGGAGATTACGAAAGTTCAGGTTAACTGAATTCTGGTTACTCGACCTCGAGGGCAACGGCACCGTTGAGCGCCGGCGCCGGTGGGGAGCCGCTTTCCGGCCGCGCCAGCAGGATAACCAACTCGTCCGAGTGGGCGTAGTTCAGCATGATCCGGGCCCGCTCCTCGATCATGTCGGGGTCAAGCGATGCCGGGCTCAGGGCCGCGACCCGGCGTTCGAGCGTCGCCTGTTCTGCCGCCAGCACATCGTCCTGTCCTTGGGCTTCCCGGATTTCCTGCTTCAGGACCAGCCAGGCCACCAGCCCGCGCTCGCCCTGGATCGCGTGGAAGACGAAATAGCCAAGCAGCACGAGCCCGAGCGCCGGCAGAAGTGCCGGCCGGAGCCGCCTTGCAATGCTGCGTCCGATCGCCATCCCGCCAGCGAATCACAATCGATTCGCGCCGGTCAAACAAAAAGCGACTCGTGAAGATTCAAGCGGTTAGCAGTGTGACTCGGAAGACTCACTTTGATTCGAAAATTGCCGGTTGCCCAAACCCGCCGGGATGCAACGTCCGCGCCTAAGGGCCTTCACCCGCGGGCAAGCGCCGCGCGGCCAGCGTAGCGGCCGGTCCCGGCCAGCCCCTCCTCGATGCGGAGGAGCTGGTTGTACTTTGCAAGCCGATCCGAGCGCGAGAGCGAACCGGTCTTGATCTGGCCGCAGCTGGTCGCGACTGCCAGATCGGCGATGGTGGCATCTTCGGTTTCGCCGGAGCGATGCGACATCACGGCCCGATAGGCGGCGCGTTGCGCGGCGCCGACGGTCTCGAGCGTTTCGGTCAACGTGCCGATCTGGTTGACCTTGACCAGGATCGCATTTGCGATTCCCTTCGCAATTCCGTCCTCGAGCCGAATGCGATTGGTCACGAAAATGTCGTCGCCGACCAGCTGCACCCGATCGCCGAGCGTCTTTGTCAGAAGGGCCCAGCCCTCCCAATCGTCTTCGGCCATACCGTCCTCGATCGAGACGATCGGGTAACGGCCGCAGAGCCGCTCGTAGAGCGCCACCATGCCGGCCGCATCCAGCACGCGCCCCTCGCCTTCGAGGTTGTATTTGCCTTTGTCGTGAAACTCGGTCGCCGCCGTGTCGAGACCGAGGGCGATCTCTCGCCCGGGTTTGTAACCGACCGCCTCGATCGCCTGCACGATGAAGGCTAGCGCCTCATCGGCGCTCCGCAGGTTCGGCGCAAAGCCGCCTTCGTCGCCGACATTGGTGTTGTGACCCGCCTTCTTCAGCGCGGCCCTGAGCGCATGAAACACCTCGACGCCCATGCGCAATGCTTCCGCGAAGCTCGGCGCTTCGAGCGGCAGGATCATGAACTCCTGAAAATCGATCGGATTGTCGGCATGTGCACCGCCATTGACGATATTCATCATCGGCACCGGCAGCAGATTGGCCGATGCACCGCCGACATAGCGGTAGAGCGGCAGGCCCGCTTCGATTGCCGCCGCCTTCGCCGTCGCCAGGCTGACGCCGAGGATGGCGTTGGCGCCCAGCCGGGCCTTGTTGGGTGTGCCGTCGAGTTCGATCATCGTGCGGTCGATGCGCTGCTGGTTTTCGGCGTCCATGCCGGAGAGCGCATCGAGAATCTCGCCGTTGACCGCCTCGACCGCCTGACGAACGCCCTTTCCGCCATAGCGCTTCTTGTCGCCGTCGCGTTTCTCAACCGCCTCGTGAGTGCCGGTCGAGGCACCCGACGGCACGGCCGCGCGGCCGAACGCGCCGGTCTCGAGAGTAACTTCGACCTCGATGGTCGGATTGCCGCGGCTGTCCAGAATCTCGCGGCCATGGATATCGACGATGCCGGTCATGGCGGTTGTCCTTTGTGCGCGCTGCTTATAGGGCGCGCGCCCGCACGGCCGCAAGCGCGGCCCGGTCGGCATCGACCAGCGGCCCGTCCATGGCGAGGAAATACTCGTCGAGCTGCGGCGGCGGAACCGAGGTGCCCGCCAGCATGGCGTGGACCTGGCCGCGATGATGGATCTGGTGCACGAAAAGATGCTGCAGGATGTCGCCGATACGCTCGCGCGGCCGGCTTCCGTCATACCGGAACATCGTCACCGTACGTTCAATGTCCGCCGCCGCGAGCCGGTCGCAGAACGCAATCAGCCGCCGGTCGCTGGCACGCTGTGCCTCGTCCAGCGGAGCGAACGTCTCGAAGGCAGGCTCCCTGTCGAAAGCGGCTCGCCCGCGACCGTTCTCTTCCATCGTGTCGAGGTAATAGACATCCACACAGTAAATATGGTCGAGCGTCAGGTGGATCGACGGAAAGAAACTCGTCCGCGTCGCGACGAACGCGGCGTGATCGAGTTGCACGCAGGCGGTCAGCAGCCGGTGATTGGAAAGAGCGTTGTTCTCGGCCTGGCGACGGATCTGGCCGACCAGCGCCTCGCTCATGCCAATGGCTTCGACTTGGCGAGCCTGTCGAACGCCATCAGGTCGGCAAGCAATGCCGGAAGCTGCTTGAGCGGCACCATGTTTGGTCCGTCCGACGGCGCCTTATCGGGATCGGGGTGCGTTTCGATAAAGACCGCCGCCACACCCACCGCGACCGCGGCGCGCGCGAGCACCGGAACATATTCGCGCTGACCGCCGGAGCTCGTGCCCTGCCCGCCCGGCTGTTGAACCGAATGCGTGGCATCGAACACGACCGGAAAGCCGTTCTGTCTCAGAACGGGTAGCGCACGCATGTCGGAAACCAGCGTGTTGTATCCGAACGAGGCGCCTCTTTCTGTCTGCAATATATTGCGGTTTCCGGTCGAAGCGATCTTGTCGACGACGTTTTTCATGTCCCAGGGCGCGAGAAACTGGCCCTTCTTCACGTTGACGGTCTTGCCGGTCTCACCCGCCGCGAGCAGCAGATCGGTCTGCCGGCACAGGAAGGCCGGGATCTGCAGCACGTCGACCACTTCGGCGACCGGCGCGCATTGCTCGCGCTCGTGCACATCGGTCAACACCGGCAGTCCGGTTTTTTCGCGAATTTCGGCAAGGATCGGCAGGCTCAGCTCCATGCCGAGCCCGCGCGCCGAATTCGCGCTGGTGCGGTTGGCCTTGTCGAAGCTGGTCTTGTAGATGAGTCCGATGCCGAGCTTGCCGGCGATCTCCTTGAGCGCAGCACTGACCTCGAGCGCATGGTCGCGGCTTTCGAGCGCGCACGGGCCGGCGATGATCGCCAGCGGCTTGTCGTTGGCGATCTCGACATTGCGAATTTTGACGGTGTGGGCGGTGGTCATGGTGAATCAGGCTTCCGGTCGAACAGCTCCAGCAGCATAGCAGGAAAGAGAAACCGGCGGTTAAGCCAAAGCACCGGCCCGATCAACGTCGCGACTGCGACGATTTGAACGTTCCATTCGCCCCAGACAAGGCAGATGGCGGCTCCTGCTGCAATGCCAACGACGGCGGCAAGTGCGTATTTCAAGACGGGCCGCGAGGCAGGTCTCCGTTCATAGAACCAAGCAAACAGAAAAGAAATCACAGCAAGAAGAAATGGGCTGGCGAGGAACAGGGCCGATCTACAGAACCGCCCATCGTCGTCCCAGCTTCGGCAAACATCGGTTCCATCGATCAAACTGCCCATGAACTTGAAGAAGACAAACAACAACAGCAAGCCAGCTACGCTGCCCACCCAGCCAGCCCAACCTCGCGGCGCAGGCATTTGTGGCTGCTCCGGTTCGGCCCGCTCGAAAGCACTCATGACAAGCATAGTTAGCGGTGTGAACCAGAATATGCCCCACAGCAGGCTTGCAGCCGGTATGTGCCATTTGGGTGCATCGCCCTGCAACTGCTTCCACGCGGTGTATGCAGCCAAGCCGAGGGCCAGGACGAAACCGATTGCCAGTGATTTCATCGCAGTCTGTCGAGAGAGTGCCCTTCCCTTCCGAGAGATGGGAAGGGAAGTCTGATTTGCAACGGTGAATCGGGCGACTGTTGCGCTCGCTATGGCACGGGAATCTCATATTTCAGACCGAGCTTATAGAGCCCACCCGTCCAGACATTGAACTGCACGACTTCATAGCGGCCCGGTTCCAGCTGCAAATTTGAGGCGACCGCCCGGATCACCGCATCCCGGTTTGACGCGTTCCAGTCAACGAAAGGGATCCAAATCTCAACAAGAAGAACACTGCGGATCACCGGAGAGCCGCCGAGCGTGCCACTTGATTCGACAATCGGTGAAATCTTGATCTCCGTCCGCAAATCCAATTGTTCGGAGATGTAATCGCTGAATGTCTGGCTGACGGATTGGGTCTGCGTTGCAATCGAAAGCTCAACGTCTGTCGGTCGGCTTACAAACGAGAAAACGAACAAGCCTAAGATCGGCACAAGACAAATCCAAAACAATCTGTACTTAGAGATAAAGGACGTTCGCGGAACCGATGGATCGAGACCCAAGGGGACGTTTCGGTCCCGGTTGGATGCCACGACCGCGGTACCGGTCAGAATGTCGTGCGGCAGGCGCGAGCAATTGCCGCGCCACATTTCGCAAACGCCGTAGAGAAACACCCAAATGATCAGTGCCAACGGAATTTGAATGGCGATCCATCCAACCGACCAAGGCACACCAGCGACACTATCCCAGGGGAGGAAACCCAAAGCGCCGATAGCTGCTCGTACGGCCGATTGCGGCCAGCTCAAATTTTCAAACTCGCCAACTCGAACGACTTCGAGTTTGAATGCACGCTTCATTAACGAAGCCTGACCGAGGCCGGGCCGCTCGGTGAGAAAAAAAGGAAGCAAACTAACGCGCCGCCGAACTGGAGCACGCCTTCGATGCCAGTTGCACCGATAAGGTTATCGATCGCCGTCCAGATCGCGAGAACGATGATGCAATCGCCAATATATACGCAAAGACGTTTAAGGCGCGCTGCCCGTCCCATCGACCACCCCCGTTGTCACGGGATCATACCCGGTCGGAAGGCAATTTTCGCGCGAAACTAGACCAGCCGGCTCTGCTCCAGCGCGGCACCCACGAATGACGTAAAAAGTGGGTGCGGTTCGAACGGTTTCGACTTGAGTTCGGGATGGAACTGCACCCCCACGAACCAGGGGTGCTCGACCAGC